>Ga0193709_1000013_pt1 | contig 88994 bp, 76 predicted proteins | sample H3c2metaG_FD_160571 | JGI IMG/M metagenome (GOLD analysis project Ga0193709, IMG submission 160571) | Soil microbial communities from a riparian zone of the East river system, Colorado, United States - H3c2 | ecosystem: Environmental > Terrestrial > Soil > Riparian zone | place: USA: East River...
TTTTCAATGAAAGTAACAAGGTAACCAGGAACTGTTTCAGTAATCGTGTGCACCTCCACTCTAATGCACAAATGTATCTACCTTGTACATTCTTATCTTTGAGAAATCCTTAACCTCATGGCGATTGGGGGTATGGGCACCCCCCGTACAGGTCGTGACGTCGTGACAAACACGGCTTTACCGAGGTTTTTTTGAAGGCAAGTCGTGACAAAGGTCGTGACACGGTCGTGACAAATAGGGCCAAGCCGTGACAAGTCCAAGGAACGTCAGGAGCGCTGAAGCTCCAGAACGGTTAAAGGCAGAAGATTTGAGGCGTTAGTTACCGTTAGTGACCGTTAATTGGCGTTCATTGCGTTACGCCTCACGATCAAGAGAGCCACTATTCCGAGGCCAGCTATAGCGATGGAGGAGGGCTCGGGGACTTCAATACCGAAAGCACGGATAATGGTATGTCCAGGTCCGGGAGCGAAACCGCCCGTGCTTAAGGGCTGGTCTATCGTTTTTGCGCCGCTGAGGTTATCAAGGTCGAACAGATTCGGACCGCTGCGAGCCCAATAGCTGCCTGCGGAACTGGCGCCATTGTCGATGACGAAGGGATAGACGTCATTCGGCGGATTGGCGATGACGCTGCGGATGAGAACCGAAACGAGGAATTCGTCGCCAACATTGAAGGCGACGGGGCTGGTCAAGTTGATTTGCTGGAGGAAGACATTGGTTCCGTTACCAGTCAGCGGGGTAAATGGCTGCGTATATAGACGCGTCGCGCCGAGAGCTGGATTGCCACCCGCGCCGGTGACGCGATAAAGGGAGACGCTGGCTGCCGAGCCGGGGCTGGTGGTGAACACGCCGAAGTCCACACGGTTGATGAGGTTGGCGCCTGCCGAGACGGTGAAGACGTTGCCAAACCAGTTGTCGAGGAGTTCAGTCCCATCGCTCGCATTGACGATGTTATTGGGGGTATTGTTATCCAGTTGGTATAGGGTCGCAGCCTGGAGGCTCAGGGTGGCGAGTTGTGTGCCAGCCAACATAGTGAGGAGTAACTTGAATATCGCGCGCATAGTCTGCCTTCGTATTGTCTCAGCTAATCGGCGGAGGTCGTCAGCAGCCGACTTGGGTTTTGCTCGAGTTGCGAGGATTACAGCGGACGCAGACGAGAATGTCAAGGATGTTTTGAGGAAAAACTTGTGAGAATATCGTCGATTCTTGAAGTTTAGGGCAGAATTCTTATCATAGGTTGATGTTACGGGCTGTTGCTGTTGGAAGAAGGGTTCTATTGGCAATGGCTTTGGGGGTCGTCTCGAGCGGATTGGAAGGTGATGCGGCACCGACATTTGGGACGGCTCTAACCAATGGGGAGGTGAATATTTCGGGTCTGACGGAGGCTTCCGGTGTGGTCGCGAGCCGGAATAATGCGAATGTGCTCTGGACTCACAATGATTCGGGACATCCGGCGGTCGCTTTCGCGATTGATATGTTCGGAAGGCTGCTGGGGAAATACAATCTGCCCGGGAACACCGATAACGAAGACATCGCGATGGGGCCGGGGCCGGTGACCAATGTGTCGTATTTGTATATAGGGGACATCGGCGACAACACGTCCAGCCGGTCGAACGTCAAAATTTATCAAATTCCTGAGCCGGCAGTCTATGCAAGACAATATACGAATCCGGTAACGGTGACGCCAAAGGGAACGCGGACGATTACGTTGACGTATCCGGATGGTCCCAGGGATGCCGAGGCGTTGATGGTGGATTCGATAACGGGCGATCTTTTCATTTTTTCCAAAGAGACGCCATCGCGAATCTATACGGCCAGCAAATCGCAGTTGGATACGAACGATTCGTTCGGGCTGACGTTTTTGCAAACGCTGAATTTTGCGGTGCCAAACGGAGCGGATATTTCGCCGTCTGGAAACGAAATTGTCCTGCGACAGGAAAATTTTGCGCGGCTTTGGTTGCGGACGAGCGGAGAGGATGTCATTACGGCATTGAACGGGACGCCGATTGTGATTCCGGTAACCGGCACGGCAAACGGTGAACCGAATGGCGAGGCGATTGGATTTGATTCGCTGGGCCGAGGCTATTTCACCCTGAGCGACAGTTCGGTAACACAGCCGCTGCGTTATTTTCCGCGGACCAGCAATGACGGGCCAGCGCCGCAACGGGCATTAGTCGACGCCGGAACAAGTTGGCAATATCTGGACAAGGGAATGGATCAAGGCACGACGTGGCGAGCGCCGTCGTTCGACAGTTTATCGTGGAGCAATGGCCTGGCGCAGTTTGGATATGGCGATGGAGATGAAGAGACGGTGGTGAGTTTCGGAGGGAACTCTTCGGACAAATACATTACGACTTACTTTCGGAAGAATTTTAGCGTCGAAAATGCGGCGGCGATTACGCAATTGACGTTGAAATTGTTGGTGGATGACGGAGCGGCCATTTTTCTGAATGGCGCGCCGGTGTTGTATTTCGGACTGGCCACGAATGCGACGTATCGAACGCTGGCGACTGCGCAATCGGGCAGTTTGGAGGATACATGGTTCAGTTTTCCGGTTGAGCCTTCGAAGCTGACGAATGGAGTGAATATGTTGGCCGTGGAAGTGCATCAGACTTCGCTGTCAAGTGCGGATTTGAGTTTTGATTTGCAGTTGATCGCGACTCTGGATGCGAACGCGATTATTCCGCCGAAGTTGAAAGTAGAGCGGGTTGGAAATGGCGTGAAGTTATGTTGGCCCGCGGCTGCGGCTGGGTATGTTTTGGAGGAGAGTGATGGTATTGGCGAGGGGAGTGTTTGGAATCCGTCAGCGCAGGCAGCGCAGATTTTTAGCGATGAGTTTTTTGTGACGAATGGGGTGGCGGGAGGGATGACGTATTATAGGTTGAAGAATGCGCAGTAAATTTCGCCGTTTTGAATTTAACAGGAGGCCACAGAGGAAACGAAGGAAAGAGGGAGCGAAGAGCTCACGTAGATGGCTCGGGTGGACATCGCGTATTGGATTGAATGGGCGCGACGAATACCGCAGTCTCCATTTATGGCTAGTAGGGTTGCTTTGTTACGTGCAGAAATAGGCAACTGCGCGCGCGGGTCCGAGGCGGACGCGAGAGGATTCGATCACGATGAACAGTCTCAATAAACCCGCTGAAAAAGCTCCTCAAATGGGAGCAACCTCACGCACCCCGAAAGCTCTTTTTTCCGCAACACAGATATATCGAGGTGTAGTTGTCGCGGGGGTGATATTACTATTTTCCCAAAGCCTGAACTGGATTGTCTTGTTCCTACCGATTTGGTTCCTGCCACTTAACCACTTTGATGCGGAGAAGGTTGCGGAAGCACTCCTCGCCGTGACCTTAATCGCTATTGGGATCTCAACCACGGATGAACACCGATGAACACGGATTTCACAGGAAAAGACAGGCAACGGAAATGGAGTAGGTGAGCGGTGACGGACTCGCCAGCAAAATGGCGACGCGAAGCTGTTGAAACAGCTCGAATTCCAGTGAGCGCGCCACACCGGGCTGAAGCCCGGTGTTAATGAAAGGAGACGGTTTCGCTCATTCTCGTCTCCATGAATGTCACGAATGCGAATCGCAATTTTTCGTGTCGGATTCGGGATGGCGGTGGCGATATACTGGTGAAGATGATGGAATCTGACCTGGAATTGCTGAGACAGTATGCGCAAGATGGGGTTGAGGGCGCGTTCGCGGATATTGTTCGCCACCATGTCGATCTGGTGTATTCGGCGGCGCTGCGGCAGGTGCGTTCGCCGCAATTGGCAGAGGAGGTCGCGCAATCTGTTTTCACCGATCTTGCGCGGAATGCGCAGCGACTTGCGCCGGACACAATTCTCACCGCGTGGCTCTATGAAGTGACGCGGCGGACGGCGATTGATGTCGTGCGCCGCGAATCGCGCCGCCAGTTGCGCGAACAAATCGCGACCGAAATGAATGTTATGAATGCCACTGCCGAAGATTGGACGCACGTCGAACCGTTGCTGGATGAGGCGATGGAGGCGCTCGATACGACAGACCGAACCGCGGTGTTGTTGCGGTACTTCGAGAACCGATCATTCCGAGAGGTGGGAGAAACGCTCGGCACGTCGGATGACGCGGCGCAGAAGCGGGTGGGCCGGGCGGTGGAGCGGTTGCGCGAATTCTTTGCGAAACGAGGAGTCGCGGTTGGAGCGAGCGGATTGGCCGCGATTATTTCTGCGAATGCCATCCAGGCTGCGCCGGTTGGATTGACGCTGACGATTTCGACCACAGCAACGATTGGAACAACGGCGGTCGTTGCGACCACAACTGCAACCTTAACGAAAGCGATTGCTATGACTACACTACAGAAGACTCTAATCGCCGGCGCAATGATGATTGCTGCCGGGGCAGGGATTTATGAAGCGCACCAGGCGACGCAGACGCGTAAAGCGAATGAAATGCTGCAAGAGAAGCAGGCGGTGTTGGCCAGACAAGTCGAGGCGCTGCAGCAGGAACGTGATGACGCGTCAAATCGATTGGCAATGGTTACGGCGCAACCCGAGCCAGTGAACGCGGAGCAGAAGTCGCCGGAGGTCTTAAAACTGCGCGGGCAGGTGGGAATGCTTAACCAAACGCTTTCAGGCATCTCGGCTACAAACGCGCCGAAGTCGGGGCTGGCCAAAATGATGAGTGACCCAGCCATGAAGGAATATATCCACCAGGTGCAAGCGAAAATGATCAAGGAGCGTTACGAGCCGTTAGTCAATGAGCTGAAACTGACGCCTGAAAAGGCCGAAAAGTTCACGCAACTGATCGGCGACATTTGGGCAAAGGGGACCGAGGCGGCTTCTGGCGGGGGCGAGACGGCGACGCAAACTGTGCAAGAAGCGGTCGAGAAGGCCAACAAAGAAATGGAGTCGCTATTAGGCGAGGCGGGTTATACGCGTTACAATGAATTCAATTTGGAAATGCCCGCCCGAGCGACAGTAAAGATGCTCGACGAGAAGCTGGGAGACAATCGGCTCACCCCGGACCAAACGGGACGGCTAGTCGGAGTTGTGATGGGAGAACCGTATGACCTGACGCATGGCATATCGGGCGATTGGGACAAGTCGTATTTCGGTTCACAGGCCGATTTTGACCAACATCTTCAGCAAGTGCAGGAGAGCCAGCAAAGAATCCTGCAACAGGCTGCAAGTTTCTTGAACTCGAATCAACTGAGCACGCTGGAGACAGTCCAAATCAATAGTTTAAACGCGCGAAAGACCCAGGCGGCAGCCTTTACACAGAAACGCTGAGGTCAGAACCATAGACGTGCGATCGTTGGTTTTGTACCGAGGGCCGAGCACGCGGAACCCGCGCAGGAGGCGTGGCTGTCGAGAAACAGAATGTTGCCGTCAGCGGGTTTATTACTCTGCAAGTGACCGAAATGTGGAAGATCAGTCATACCCATGCCGAAATTGTAGCTGTGAATATCAATGTTCCCCGAGTTGCCGATGAGAGCGTTTGCCGTGTCGCGTTTAACGTCCCAGCCCCAACGACCGGCGGATGGATGCATGGGGACAAAGTCTCTATTTTCGGATGCGTAAACTGAATCGAGATGCCGATCTGGCGGAGACTGCTCATGCAATTGACGCGATACGCGCGCTGTTTGGGACTGACTGGCGCGCTGAGACAATAAAGAAGGCGCGGAGAATTACTCCGCGCCTTTTGCACTTAGAGAATTTTTCTCCTAATTAGAACCGATAGAATTTTTTGGTGCCGCTCGGACTATTGGTAAATGGCGAAGAGGGATTTCCCGGCACAGCGGTCCACGGTCCGGTGAGGTTGTCGGCTTGATAGAGCAGGCCGTACGGCCAATTGATGATGACGTTCGTTCCGGAACGATTGATGGACAGGTTCGGCGCGACGGTTCCGGCTTTGTAATGCGCGAGCACCTGGCTGGTGGATAGCGCGTAATCATAAACGGCAACTTCATCGACGGAGCCAGAGAAAGGATCGGCCCAGCCGTTACCGGTGGAACCGACGGCCCAATCACCGAGATCAACCGGGAGTGCGCCGACCGCGCTGGCCTGGGTCGCAACCAGGACGCCATTGCGATAGAGCCGCCAATTCGTGCCGTCATACGTTCCGACGAGATGAATCCAGGCTGTGCTTCCGAGATCGCCACCGGGAACGGCAAACGTGGCTTCATGTGTTGTGGTGGTTGTAGTGCCGTCATCGTAGCTCGCTGAGCCGACCGCGTATGCGGCGCCAGCGCCTTCGATCCGCAAGAAGACTTCGGTCGTGTTGGTTACCGCACCAGGAAGGCCCTGCCCGGGGAAGTTGCTAAGAGTCTGCGGACCGTGCGAGATGATGCGCGCGGTTGCCGCCTGGGAAGCGCCCGGTTTCACCCAGCCCTCCAAACTCATCTGACCTGATAGATTCAAACCCGGAGGATTGTTCAAGCTGGCCCATTGTTTGAGTCCGTCCAACGGTACAGCCGCGTTCGACGAATCAAAGCCGGGATAGGTCGGACTTTGCGGGCCTGCCACAGAATTGCTCGTGAGAACCAGATTCCCGTTAGCAACGGGGCCGAGAGTACCGCTGTCCGCGGCGGGATAAAAAGCAGGGTCATTGAATCGAAGATAAGTCTTGGGAAGGCCGGTTCGTTCGGGTCCCGTGAAACCGGCAGTGAACACGAGCGTTTCGTAGTTCGTGCCGTAATTGGCATTCGTACTGGCCTGGTAGTGGGCGAGGATTTGATCAGGCGTGAGCACGTATCCGCTATAGAAGGCGAGCTCAGCAACATCGCCTTCGAACGGATTGTTTCCTAAACCCGAAGCCGCGTTGTAGGAACCGACAGCTAAATCTGCAGGTGTGCTGGCGGTCTCCGTGACAGCGAGGTTGGCGGAGTAGAGCGCTGCTGTATTCGTTGCGGCCGGCACGCCGTCAATGTAAGCGGTCAAGATGCCACTCCATTGATCATTTCCATTTCCACCGACGTCTCCATTTTCAAACTGAGGTTCCCATGTGACAACGAGATTCTGCCACTTGCCGACCGTGTAATCGACGTCGGTCAGAACATCCTGCCCGCCGGAGCCGACGCCTGAATACATTCGGAAATTCCAGCCATGACCTTCGCTGACAGGATACGTCAGATTGGGATTGCGTTGGAAAATGACCCAACCCGTTCTGTTTGCGCTGCCTACCCACCGGTTGTTTACGGGAGCTTGTCCACCTTGCTGATCCCGCATCGGCCTGAGCCAGGTTTCGAATGTGAACGGAATTCCCGCGTTCGGGTTGTTTTCCGCAAGATATGGCAAGGTTGTCGTCGAGTTGCCGTTTCGATTATGAAACGAAATTGCGCCTGAATCAGTTCGGCCGACGAGCGGGCTTGTTGAAGGATGCCGAACTTCGGCGGTGTTGGTGGAAATGCCACTGCTGCGCACGTCGCCCAAATTAACTGCAACATCGGAACCGGGCGCGATTTCATTGAGTCGAAGATAGACGACCGGGTTGGCGGATTTGATTAAGACGTCATAGTTAGTCCCGCGATTGGCGTTGGTCCCGTTCTGGTAGTGCGCGAGGATTTGTGCGGCCGTCAGTTTGTTGGAGTACCAGGCGAATTCATCTACTCCACCAAAGTAGGGATTTAAGCCGGTGTTGGCATTGTTGTAACAACCAATCGAGAGATTCGGTTGGCCAGAGGTGGCTTCGGCTGGAGGATGATCACCGGTGCAAGGCGCGTAGCCGGGGTCGGTTCCGCTATAGGTCAAGCTGTTTGCCAGAACGCCATCAATGTAGATCGACAAGGTCGCGTTGTTGGCAGCGACGGGATCGTAAACCACAACGACATACTGCCATTTACCTACCTGGTAAGGAACTACGCTTTGAATATCCATTGGAGTATTTCCGCCGATGCCATTGTACATCCTGAAATTCCAACCGAGGCCGGAATCGCCAGGAAAATAGCTCGGATCCGGGCGGCGTTGAAAGAAAGTCCAGCCCTGTCGGTTCGAGCCTGAGGTATAGCGGTTATTGACCGGCGCCTGACCGGTCCCGGTTTGATCGGTTGCAGGATAAAACCAGGCCTCGACTGTGAACGGTTGGGTGTTGGGCGTGTTGAACGCCGGGTTGAAGGGAATTTCTGTGCGAGTCGTGAAGTCGAAGAATTCGGAACGATCAGAATCACCGACGATCGCGCCGGGAAAGGGATGGACGACGCCGGTGGGCAATTCGCCGCCTTTGAAATACATGGAGTCATTTGTTGCGTTTCCGGCAGCACCGAGGGTTCCGCTGTTCTGATGAATGAGGGTCCGAGTATTTGGATCGTTGAATCGATAATATGCCTTCGGATGGTCACTCTGGATGAGCGCGGGATAATCCGCGCGCGCAGTTGCTTGAAGAGCGAGGAAGGTTGCGATGGTTGCCAGAGACCAATTCCATTTATTGTTCATTGAGGGTACTGTTGACATAGCTGGGCCTTTCATTCGGTGATTAATAAACGCGTGCTGCCGCCGAGAGCCAGAGGATTTTGAGGTCACGATGCGGAGTCGGCTAACTTTGTCGCATCGTAGATTGGCTCCCCAGTTTGTCAAGGCGGATTTGTAGGCAACAAAACAGGCATGCCAGAGCTTGGGCAAAAAGGCTGTTGGTATGACAGTCGAAGCGAACCGACAGCACTATTTATCCGCCTCGGCTTGCTGGGTGGGCGATTCGGTCAACCGAATGTCGCCTGAGCTGGAACGAAGAACCAACGCCGGACCGCCTCCATTGATTTTGCCTTTCATGCCGCTTCGCGGTTGCTCTTCCTGAACGATTGTCGCCACCGGAAGCACGCTGGTAACACGGCCACCACTGGCCTGAGCGTCGAGATCAACGGCCGCTGTGCGAGGCAGACCAATCTTGATGCCGCCGCCAGAAACTTCCAGGCGGGAATCCGATTCGGGTGAGTTGGCGAAGTTCAGGCTGATATTGCCGCTCGATGTGCGCACGACAACAGCATCGTGAGCGGCGGCAACTTCAATGGAACCACCGGAGTCTTTCGCCTCGAGCTTGCCACTCACGACGCCGACCTTGATCAAGCCGCTCGATGTGCTGATACTCGCGTCCGCACCAGCCTCGTCGACAAAGACGTCACCTCCAGAATTCTTGATTTCTGTTTTGCCCCTGGCGGCTTTGACTTTGACTGAACCGCTGGAAGTTTGCGCGCTCAAATCGCCACCAATGTCGCCAAGAAAAACATCTCCACCTGCGTCCCTGGCAGCGACTGCGCCCCTGGCGGATTTAATTTTGATCGAGCCACTCGACGTCTCGGCGGAAACATCACCACCCGCTTCGCCAACTTCGACGTTGCCGCCGGCATTCCTGAGAAAAACGCGTGTCCCTTTGGCGCTGCCGATTCGAATCGACCCGCTCGAAGTGGAAGCTTTCACGCTGCCTTCGTTGGCATCGATCGTGATGTCACCACCCGCATTTCTGATTTCAACATCACCTTTTGCGCTGGCGATTTTGACGAAGCCGCTCGAGGTGCTTGCCGTGATATTGGCGCCCGCTTCACCTACGCGAATATTTCCGCCAGCATCGGCGACTTCGATGCTGCCTGCAGCTTTCTCGATTTCAACCGAGCCGCTGGAGGTTTTGGCGACGAGACTCTGGCCCGCTTCCGCGACGAAGATGTTTCCGCCAGCATCCGAGATTTCGACTTTTCCCAAGACGCGGCCAACCTTAACTGAACCACTGGAAGTGCGAGCAATCGCTTCGCCATCAAGATCCGCCAATTGGATATTTCCGCCAGCGGTCTTCAATTCAACATCGAATTTTTTCGGGATGTTGATCACGTAATGCACTTCCATGCCGGGCCGGCTAATGCTCCATGAAAAATGCTTGTTCGTTTTGTTCTTTGCGACCACGACCACTTTGTTTCCCTCTTGTGTCAGCGTGACTTCATGATTGGCGAATTGTTCGTCCGCATCGGCTTTGCTGCCGCCACTGACCTTGCGAAATACATGCACCTGAACCTGATCGCTTTGGTCGGTTTTAACCTCGACCGAGCCGCGGTCGGCCTGGAGAACGAATTGGCCGCCAGGCGTGACCTGGAACGTCTTGCCGATATTTTGCTCGAAATCTTGCGAAGCAACTGCTGTTCCAACGAAAAACGACGTGGCGAGCAGTCCGGATATAGTTTTGCATGTCCTCATGGTTCTCATAGTCTTAATGGATAACCCGTGAGACGCAACATTGTTTCAATATTAATAATCTCCGGGTCTGTTCCCTATTACAAACGAACGGCAAATTTGCAATTACCACCTGTTGAGCGCGACGATATGCTCACGTCAGTTATGAACCTACAACAGCTGATCTTAATCGGCGTCAAACATAGCGTTAGCGCAGTCTCCAGAGCGGATGGCTTGGTCTTGTGGACGACGAAATTGCCGGGCGGCCTCGGGAGCGATTTTGTGACCGTTGTATGTGACGGGGAGCGGGTTTTTGCGCACAGCAGTGGACAACTTTTCTGTCTCGATCTTCGAAACGGACGGGTGCTTTGGACCAACGAACTTCCCGGTTATGGCTACGGATTAGCGAGTATCTGTATTCCGGGAATGGCATCTGCCCCGGATGTGGCGGCTGTTCGAGCCATTAAAGCGCACAGAGAAGCTGCCAATGCTGCGACAGCAGCGACGTAAAGCGCGCCTTCCTACCGGATCGCATCCTCAAGTCAAGCTTGCAAACGGGGTCGGCCTTTTCCAATGTTGGTTCATGCATTCACATGAACTTTTGAGGGAAGTATTCCAGCAGTGCAGCCCCAAGCAAGTCTCTGCGGAATTGGGCCTCTCGCTGTCGATGATTTACAAGTGGGCCGAGCCAGCGGAGACGACGGCAGGCAGCGGAAGCACCAACCCGCTTGACCGTATCGACGCGCTGCTTAAATGCACCCAGGACCGCAGACTCGTTCAATGGATTTGCCAGCGGGCGGGGGGGTTCTTCATATTGAATCCGAAGACAAATAAGCCTCATCCTTCTTACCTGATTCCGGCAACGAACGAAATCGTGCAGGAGTTCGCCGATCTACTGGCGGTTATCGCGACGGCTGCCGCCGATAATCAGATCACTCAAAAGGAATCGCAACAGATCCGAGCACGCTGGGAAGAACTGAAATCGGTGACGGAAGCTTTTGTTGCTTGTTGCGAAGAAGGCAATTTCCTGCCGCTGAAAGAAAAGCAGCAGACGAAGACAGGAGAGAGTCGTTAGCAGCATTAAAACGTTGAACGTTAAAACGGCGAGATGTGCTTGCTGCGGAGGATTCGACACTTGTTTTGTGATTCGCTGCTAAGGAAAACTGCATCGATCCTCTTCCTTTGTTCACAGCTTTGTCGCCTTAAGGCCGCGGATGTAATTGAAGCGGACGTTTGCATTTACGGTGGGACAGCGGGCGGCGTGGGGGCCGCGGTGCAAGCTGCGCGAATGGGAAAAATTGTCGTCATTGCCGAGTTCGGAAATCACATCGGGGGAATGACTTCGGGCGGGCTTGGTGCGACCGACATTGGCAACAAAGCTGCGATTGGCGGCATCGCTCGCGAGTTTTATCATCGCATCGCCCAGCACTATGCCAGAGATGATGCGTGGCAGTTCGAGAAACGTGAGAATTTTCTTAAAGCCAAATCGGGCCGTACGCCAACCGATCTGAATTCGCCGGAGGCAACAATGTGGACATTTGAGCCGCATGTCGCCGAGGACATTCTGTTGCAGATGTTGAATGAGGCAAAGGTGCCGGTTTTTTTCCAACAGCGCCTCCAAGTTGTTAAAAAGGATGGTGCGCGCATTACGCAAATTGCGATGGATAACGGCAAAGTGTTCCGGGCGAAAATGTTCATTGATGCAAGCTACGAAGGCGATTTGATGGCCAAAGCCGGCGTTCGCTCTAAAGTCGGGCGCGAAGCCAACTCCGACTACGGCGAAACTTTGGACGGCATTCGAGCGGTGACTCCAAAGCATCAATTTGCTTTGGCTCTGGATCCTTATGTAAAGCCCGGAGTGCCCGGAACCGGTTTGTTGCCCTTCATTCAATCCGTCGAGGCAGGCAAAGCCGGCGCTGGTGAAGACGCGGTGCAGGCCTACAATTATCGGCTTTGTTACACGCGAATTCCCTCAAATCGCCTGACGCACAAAAAACCGGCGCATTATGATCCCGCGAAGTATGAGCTGCTGGCGCGTTATCTCGAAGCCCTCGTCGCCGCTGGACGCACTCCGAAGCTCCAGGAATTCTGGAACCCCGTTGCCCTGCCCAATGGGAAGACCGACATCAATAATAATGGCGGCTTCTCGACTGATTTTATCGGCGCCAATTACGCTTATCCAGATGGGAGTTACACTGTCCGTGAGCAGATTCGACAGGCCCACGAAGATTACACGCTCGGATTTATTTATTTCCTCGCGACCAGTCCGCGCGTGCCTGAGAACATGCGTCGCGAAATGCAATCCTGGGGCCCTGCCAAAGACGAGTTTTTCGACACACGCGGTTGGCCGCATCAGCTTTATGTGCGCGAAGCCCGGCGAATGATTTCCGAATACGTCATGACCGAACACAATTGCCGTGGGAAGGTCACGGCGGAGGATTCGGTCGGTTTGGCGGCTTACACGATGGACTCCCACAACTGCAGACGCATCCTAAAAGACGGCCATGTGGAGAACGAAGGCGACGTTCAAGTCGGCGGGTTTCCTCCGTATCCTATTTCCTATCGTTCGATTGTGCCCAAAGCGGCGGAATGCGAAAACCTCCTGGTGCCAATTTGCCTTTCAGCAACTCACATCGCTTATGGCTCGATTCGGATGGAACCTGTATTCATGATTCTGGGCCAATCCGCAGCGACAGCCGCAGCGCTCGCTTTGGATGCGAACTGCTCGTTGCAAAAGCTGGGTTATGAGAATCTCCGTGCCCGTTTGGTCAAGGATAGACAGGTTCTGGAGTGGACGCCCGCCGCTAAATAGAACCTCGCGGAAAATTCGCCCGATAAGTCAGATATGAAGCAATTTAGATTGCGGCTAATGTGACGCCCGTGTAAAAGAAGACGGATTTTTTAGGCAGAGTTGGAGCACGAGAACATCACTGAATTTATGTCGAAAAGAGTATTGATCGCAGAAGACGATGCGAGCGACATATTTCTGTTGAAACGTGCTTTCGCAATGGCGCAAGTTCCCGCGACATTGCATTTCGTTCGCGACGGCCAGGAAGCAATCGACTATCTCGAGGGCGGCGCCGCCTATAATAACCGCGCGGAGTATCCGTTGCCCGATTTAATGATTCTGGATCTGAAGATGCCCAGACTCAACGGCTTTGACGTTTTGAAATGGTTGCGGGGCCAGCCGGGATTGAAACGCCTGCTCGTGACTGTACTTACCTCATCCGATCAACCCGACGACATCAATCGCGCATACGATCTCGGTGCAAACTCCTACCTTCTCAAGCCACATAATTCCAATGAACTTTCGGAACTCGTCGGTCAGGTAAAGCGTTACTGGCTGGACCTGAATCAACGACCGGTCGCGCTGACTGAGTAGTTTCAGGCCGTGAGCTCGGCGGTCAGGACCGCTAATGATTTGGGGTTGCAGTCGGCAGTTTCGATTTATCTTGATCCATTTTTCGACTTACGCATCGTTTAGCCATCGATTAATGAAAATCGCCGCACGACTGTTTTCTCCCCTTTGGCTCGTTGCGCTTCTCTTCATATCTCGACAAGTATCCAGTGCCGCATCCTCAAATAATTCCATTGAAGCTGGCGCTGCTGAAATTGATATTACTCCTCCGATCGGTCTTCGCATGGCTGGCTACTTCGACGAACGCTTTGCTACTGGCGTCCACGATCCGCTCCAGGCCAAAGCGCTCATTTTTCGCCAGGGCCATACAGAAATCGCGATGGTCTTTTGCGATCTCGTCGGCATCTCGCTCAATGTGACCACCAATGCTCGCGCCCGCGCAAGCCAAAAAACCGGCATTCCGATTGCAAACATCATGATTTGCGCGACGCACAGCCACACTGGCCCGCTTTTCGATGATGTCCGCGAAGACTATTTCCATAATGCAGCCGTTGCGAAATTCGGAAAAGATCCCCACGAACCGATTCATTATCCGACCTTGCTAACAGAAAAACTCGTTGCGGTCATTGGCGAGGCGCACTCGAAATTGCGTTCCGCACAACTCGAAGTCGGCATCGCCACCCAGGAAAATCTCACCTTCAATCGCCGCTATTGGATGAAGAACGGCAAAGTCGCCTTCAACCCCGGCCAGCTAAACACAAACATCGTCCGCGCCGCCGGACCGACCGACACCGATGTCGGTATCTTGTTCGCTCGCGAACCCGAGGCAAAACATCCCTTCGCGGGTCTCACAGTTTTCGCGATGCACTCGGATACTGCCGGCGGCTGCGAATACAGCGCCGATTATCCCTATTATCTACAGCAAATGCTCCGCAGCGCTTACAGCGAGGATTTCATCTGTGCTTTTGGCGCGGGCACCTGTGGCGACCTCAATCACATCAATGTCAACAAAAAGGAACCGGTCAAAGGCTTCGATGTCGCCGAACGCCTCGGCACCACTCTCGGCGCAACCGTCAAAAATGCACGATTGACGCGCATCGCCATGCCTTCCTTCGCAGTGCGAAGCACGACCCTTCAAATTTCGCTTCAGGTTCCAACGCACGAAGAGCTAACCGACGCCCGCTCAAAGGCCGACAAAATCGGCGACCCCGATACTCCGTTCATGACGAAAGTCCTCCTCGTCAAAAACCTCGACCTCGCCCAGCGCGGTCCGGCTTGTCCGATGGAAGTTCAAGTCGTCCGCCTCGATTCCGACACCGCGTTCGTTTTCTTACCGTGCGAAATCTTCGTTGAACTCGGCCTTGCGATCAAGCAGGCCTCGCCGTTCAAGAGGACGATTGTGATTTCAATTTCCAATGATCGCCCAAGCTATGTGCCTACTACGAAAGCATTTACAGAAGGCAGCTATGAAGTCACAAATGCTCGCGTGAAACCCGGCGCAGGCGAAATGCTCGTCGATGCAGCCGTAAAACTGCTCAAAGAGCTGAAAGACTGAGATGGCTCGGCTGCGATTTAAATCGTCCGTCATGTCGCAGCAAAACAAAGCGGCAGAGGACAGCCGCACTCCAAGACGCTGGCGCATTCTCTCACACGCTACTCCATCCGCAAGGTCTTGGAGTGCGGCTGTCCTCTGCCGCTTTAAACTGACAGTACCCAGACCGCCCGATAGATATAGCCCCACACAAGCGAACCTGTTCGTTCGACGTTCGATGTTCAATGTTCGATGTTCGATGTTTCTTTTCCTTCTCCTGGCCTCAGCGACCTCTCGCGCCATAGACGGTCCTCTCTCCCCCGAAGATTCCCTCAAATACCTCAAAACCGAGCCCGGCCTCAAAGTTGAACTTGTCGCCGCGGAGCCGATGGTCGTTGATCCGGTGGCCGTCGCCTGGGACGAAAAAGGCCGCATGTATGTCGTTGAAGATCGTGGCTACCCCGTGGGGCCAGGCAAAGGCCAGCCGCCCGTCGGCCAGGTCGTCCTGCTCGAAGATACAGACGGCGATGGCAAATACGATAAACGCACCGTTTTTGCCGATGGCCTGACTTTCCCGAATGGTATTATGCCCTGGGATGGCGGCGTGTATGTCACCTGCGCGCCATATCTTTATTACTTCAAAGATACAGATGGCGATGGCAAGGCCGACGTGAAACGCATTGTATTTAAAGGGTTTCAAGATCTCTCGACGACCCAATTGCGCGTCAGCCATCCAATGTTGAATATCGATAATTGGGTTTACCTGACGAGCGGTCTCACTGCCGCAAAAGTTTCCTCGCCCGAGCATCCAGAACGCCCGGTTGTTTTTCTTGACCGCGTCGATGGCCGCTTTCGCCCTGGCACGGACGCTCTTTTCGAAACCGCGGGCACAGCTCAATTCGGCCAGACTTTTGACCGATTCGGACGCAAATTCATCTGCTCAAATCGAAACCACATTCAACAGGTGGTCATGCAAACGCGTTATCTCAAACGAAATCCCAACCTGGCCTTCTCTCAGCAGGTCGAAGACATTCCCGATCACGAAGCGGCTTGCCGCGTCTACCCCTTGAGTGCGAACATCACCACAGCCGCCTACCATGCAGGTTACATTACGTCAGCTTGTGGCATTACGATTTATGAAGGCAGCGCCCTTCCGCTTCAATATCGAGGCAACTCTTTCACGTGTGAACCCGCTGGAAACCTGGTCCATCGCGACGTTTTAAGCCCTAATGGCGTCACCTTCATCGCCAAACGCGCTTATCCCACAAACGAATTCCTGGCCTCTCCCGATAATTGGTTTCGTCCGGTGAACCTGGCGAACGGTCCCGACGGCGCACTCTACGTCTGCGACATGTATCGTAAGACCATCGAACACCCGGAATACCTGCCCGAGGCGACCCGCAAAGTGACTGATTTTGAAAGTGGTAAGACCATGGGGCGGATTTACCGAATTGTGGCCGACTATCATGTCCAAAGCCCAAAACCGAAAATCGATCCTGGCAAATTAAACACCAGGGAATTGGTTGCCGAGCTCGAAAATGCCAACATTTGGTCGCGCATGACTGCTCAACGACTCTTGCTTGAGCGGCAAGATAAAAAGTCCGTTTCCTACCTGAAATCTCTCTGCGCCAAAGGCAAAACCCCTGAAGCCCGAGTCCATGCTTTGCGCACACTTGAAGCGCTCGGCGGATTGACCGAAAGAGAGATTAAGGACGCTCTGCACGACAAAAATCCCGCGATTCGCGAGCATGCTATTCAGCTTGCCGAACCGCGCCTCTCCGATTCCCCTTCCCTGGTTAAGGAATTGCTCACGCTCGCCGTTGATCCCGATGCGCGCGTCCGATTCCAATGCGCGCTCTCGCTCGGAGATGTCAACGACGACAGAATCATTCGGCCACTTGCCAAAATCGCCGCTCAAAACCTCAATGATAAATGGACTCGCGCAGCTACCCTCACCGCGATTACTCATCACGAGGAACTTTTCCTCCACGAATTTCTTCCCATGGCCAGCGAGCGTAATCCTGAGTCATTGCCCGCGATGATGGCCGATCTCGGCCACATTCTTGCTGCGGCTTTGCCGACCGAGCGGCTGGGGCAGACGTTACAAGAACTCGTATCATCCAGCAGCTCGACCGATCTGCCATGGGAGATGGCCGCCGCGAGCAGCTTCGGCGACGTGCTCAAATCCCGCGGTGTTGGCGCGAAAGATCGGCCGGTGCTCAGGGCGCTTGCTGAAAGCGGTTCGTCAGAATTGCGCGACGCTGTGCAATATCTTTTCAAACGCTCGTCCGAACTCGCTGTCGATAATCGCCAACCGCTCACCTTGCGTCTTCCTGCCATCAGCTTACTTGGCCAGGCTGAATATTCGACTTCCGGAAAACCGCTCGAACAACTCATCGAACCGCAACAGCCATCCGAAATACAAACTGCCGCAATTCGTGCTCTCGGCCAATTTCCAAATACCAATGTCGCCACGGCTTTGGTTGCTCATGATCGCTGGAATAGCTACACGCCCGCGGTCCGTGACATCGTCCTCTCATCGCTAATGGCAAATACGAATTCGCTACAGGCCCTGTTCGCCGCGATTGAAAAGGGCGACGTCGCTCCATACACCATCAATGCCGACCGTCGTAATCAACTGATGAAACATAGGGAACCGGCGATTCAAGAACGCGCCAATGGTCTCTTCAAAGATTTGATTCCCGGCGACCGCATGAAAGCTTATGAAGAGTGCAAGTCGCTTCTCACTCTCCAGCCCGATCCCAGAAACGGCCACGTTGTCTTCCAAAAAAACTGCACGCCCTGCCACACGTTCGCAGGCGAAGGCCACATCGTCGGCCCCGATCTCACCGGCATTCGCAATCAACCCGGTGAGGTCATTCTCCTCCACATCGTTGTTCCGGAATACGAAATCATGCCGATTTACACTTGCTACAACGTGGAAACGAAAGATGGCCAAAGCTACACCGGCATTCTCGCTGGCGAAACGCCGAGCGCGATCACATTGCGCATGGCTCAGGGCCTCGAGCAATCGATCCCGCGCGCGAATATTGCGACCATGCTTACCAGCCGCCTTTCGCTGATGCCTCAGGAACTCGAAAAAGCAATGACCAGGCAGGAAATGGCTGACCTGATTGCGTTTTTAAAGGGCCAATGATGGAAAACCCAAGATCCCAAACCCCAAATTCCAAAAAAACCCCAGATATCAAACTTCCGAGAGATCACGAAATTAAAGGTACCTTTGGACTTAGTGGTTTGAGAGCAGAAAGTCATTTGGGATTGGGAAATTGGAATTTTTTTGGGATTTGGAGTTTGGTGTTTGGAATTTCTTTGGTGCTTGGAGCTTGGGATTTGGACCTTTGGGCATGACTGACACCACAAAGTCCCGCCCGCTCGCCCCCGGCCTCCTCCCTTCCCTCGGCCTCTTCACGACTATCATGATGGTGGTCGGCGGCGTCATCGGTTCCGGCATCTTTCGCAAGCCCGGCATCATGGCCTCACAGCTCGGCTCACCGGAACTTCTGCTCGGTGTTTGGCTTCTGGCCGGGATCATCACTTTATTTGGCGCGCTCACGAACGCTGAAGTTGCGAGCGTCATCCCCGAAACCGGCGGCCAATACATCTACTTCGAACGCATGTACGGCCCGTTTATAGCCTATCTGTATGGCTGGGGGGTGTTCGCCGTCATCCAAACAGGCTCGATTTCAGCCGTCGCTTATGTCTTTGCCGAATACGCCACCGAGTTTATCCACCTGCCTGAATTCGCGCCCGCTATCGCGGCCTGGTCAATTCATCTTCCTTTCATCGGCGATGTCGCACCACTCAAAGACATCGGCATCAAGGCTCTTGCCGCCGCCGTCATTCTCCTCCTCACGGCCATCAACTATATCGGCGTTAGATTCGGCGGCATCGTCCAAAACGTTTTTACCATCGCCAAAGTGACCGCCATGGCTGCGTTGATGCTCGGCGCCTTTCTTCGTCCCACGGGCGGCAGCCTGTCCAATCTCACCACCCCAAGCGCCACAGTTCATCTCCAGGGCGTCGCCTTATTTCTCGGCATCGCCAAGGCCATTCAAGGCGCATTCTGGGCTTACGATGGTTGGAATAAAATCACCTATATCGCTGGCGAAATAAAGGAACCGCAACGCAACATTCCGCGCGGCCTCCTCTTCGGCATGCTGATCGTGACTGCAATTTACATGCTGATGAACTTCGCTTACTCCTACGTCCTCCCGATTGATGTCATGGCTAAATACAAACTCGTCGCCGCGGAAGTAGCCGAGAGATGTTTCAGCGGGGGCGGCCGCTGGATAGCTCTCGGCGTGATGCTCTCCACTTTCGGCACCGCCAACGCCACCATCCTCGCCAGTGCGCGTGTCTATTTTTCGATGGCCCATCGCAATGTCTTCCCACGATTCCTGGGCCGCGCTCATCCACGTTTTCATACCCCAGGCGCGAGTCTCGTGATTCAGGGCCTCTGGAGCGTTCTTCTGCTCTTCAGCGGAACCTTCGACACCCTCACTGATACCCTTATCTTCGTAAGCTGGATTTTCTATGCCGCTGGCGCTTATGGTGTATTTATCCTTCGCCGCAAAGAACCGAATGCTCCGCGCGCTTACAAAGTGCCGGGCTATCCGATTGTTCCATGGATTTTCATTGGTTTTTCGATTCTTTACCTCGCCCTGACCATCTACAACGACATCAGCGATTACCAAACTGCCATTGCCGCAGGCAAACATGGCATCATCAATTCGGCTCTTGGCGTCGCGCTGGTTCTCATTGGCACTCCCATCTACTTTTTCTACCGGTCCAGGCAGCCGGTTCTCCCAAACGAATCTGCTTCCGCCTGACCAATTACCTGATTACTAATCACCAGTTACGAAACCTGTGAATAATTTTTCGTTGACAAACCCTCCCCCAAGTGGTCCAGTTCAATTGTTTTGGCATCCGTACTTTTACGCAGAGATTCGGAGCCTGGGCCGGAAACCGGGAGTTGCGCCATAGTCGTGCTTTACGAGGACAATTCTTCTCGCGACGCGGCGATTAGTCTCTGCGATTCACTAGGGCGGACTTTCACCTCCGAGTTGGATTTCGAATTTACCTGGTGCCGCTTCAAATATTTCAGCGATCCCGCCGTCGCATCTGAAGCCGCCGAAGCTGCGATGCGCGCAGACTTGATAATCGTCTCCGTTCAGCGTGCGCAAGATTTGCCTTTGGAAGTGAAAGCCTGGTTCGAACAGTGGCTTCTAAAACGCGAGCCAACCGATGGCGCTCTCGTTCTGCTTCAAGCCTCCGCCGACATGCGAAGTTCCACTACTTCGCAATGCTCTTACTTGTATTTATTGGCAGAGCGAGCAAACCTCGATTATCTGGCCCTCTCCAGCACCGGTCCGGCGGTCTCGAACGAACAACTTCGGGAAAATCTACGTCTCTCGCAACCTCCGGGTTTGGACACCGACCCCAATTCGCAACACCTTTGCTCGCACTGGGGCCTCAACGAATAGCAGCGCCCCAAACCGCAACAGAAAAGACGCTCATGGCCTCAAAACAAATCCAACAAGTCCAACGCAAACAGCAAACCTTCTCCATTACTGCGCCCACCGCCTCAAGCGTCATGCTGGCGGGCGATTTCACGCAGTGGCAGGAGAAACCGATCGAACTCAAAAAGGAACCGACTGGTGTCTGGCGCGCCTCCGTAGAATTAACGCCCGGAACGCATCGCTATCGTTTCATCGTTGATGGCCAGTGGTGTGACGATCCCTCCAGCGCGATTTACGAACCAAATCCTTACGGCTCTCGAGACGCCGTCCTGCGAGTGCAGTAAAACGAACCGGCAAACGGGCCTTCCAGCAAATTTGCACTGAGAGCCAGTGCGCACGTTCATTATTATTTCAACCCCTCTTTCACCGTTCTTTCGGCCTGTTTCATTTCGTCCGACCCGTCAAACTCGTCCTGCCGGTCTGACCCAGCTTGCCGCGCCCAAGCCCAGTCAAACTCTGCCGCCGGCATAAAGCCGAATTCACGCTACAGCTTGACAAAACCGGGTCCTTCAATCACGTTTTAGGCTTGGTTTCCGCTCTCAACTTCGGTTGAAAGTTATCCCGCGAAACCATTGAGGGGGCCCGGAGGCCCCCTTCCTTTTTTGCCCGGCGCAGCGGACCGCGGCTGTGTCGGTGACCAGCCGCAGCAAGCTAAATTGCGCGACGGGGTTGGCGAACTCCACACGGCGGCTTTGGCACATGCTGCGGCTGATCTTCGATACGGCTGCGGTCCCGACAGGCGGTTCAAATCGCTCCCTTTTTGCCTCGCTTTCCGCGCCCTTTTTCCACTATGATTCCCATCACCGCAAATAAATGAAGGCGATTAAGTTTAAACTGGGAGACAAATCAATCGAAGCAAAGCTCCAGAGCAAGGTGGACAAGAAAGTCCTCTACGGTTACGCAAAAAAATCAGTCGAGAAAGATGGCCGGCCACTTTTCAGAGGTATTCTTTGCCCTGACGGCGTTGTCCTCACCCGCGACGAAATCTCTTCCACCTATATTGATCCCGAAGGTTCGCCCGTCGAAGAGATCGCGACTGAACTCGATGGCAAGCCAGTCACCGTCCAACCCAGCTCATTCGACCAGGAATGCGCGCTGCAAGAAGTGCCGTTAAAAAACCTCGTCGGCTTCAATGTCAATGACGTCTATCCGCTTGAAGATGTTCCACTCAAGCCCGGTTTGTATCAGACTACCTTTTCCTATCGCAAAACGTGCTTCCTGAAAGAAGCTTTCATTCTGGTCCGGGATACCGATGCTTTCCTACTGGTTGGCCGCATGAAAAACACGACCTTCGTCGGTCTCAATGTTGCCTACGAATTCTTCGATGCTGAGACTGATGGCGCAGACGATGCCGAAGATCTCGATTTTTCAATGGTATGAATCTTCGCCCACTTACGTTTTACGTCTTACGTTTTACGGTCCTTCCCCATGTAACCGTGTAACTCATGTAACTTCTTCCAAGCCATGGACCAAATTCACATCGAATTTCTTGGCAAAAGCGCCAAAGTCTCTCTCCGGCGACTTCCTTCGTTAAATCCGGAGCCGCCGATTATCGAGAAAACCTCTCTTGGCCCTGTCGCGCCACTCAAAGCGATCAACGGCGTCAACGCCAACCTCGAACCGCAAACGCTCACTCCGGACGCCCTCATTATAGGTGATCCAGAGCTGGTCCTCGAGCGCGCCGGCCTGGTCCTCGACCCCGAATCTCTCTCGACGGCTTTCATCGATCCATCGGATAAAGAGCGCGTGCCCGTTGCGAGTTTCACCCAGACCGACATCGTTTTCGACGTCACCGGCGTGGAAAAAGAGCGTCGTCCACATCTCACACGGAAAGCCAATATCGCTGACATCTATCCCGTAAAAATCGGCAAGCGCATGCCGCTCCAACAGGCTCTGACCCAATTCGTCTTTAAGCAAACCTGCCAAATCCTGCACGAAGACGGCGTCACAATGGATTTCCTGTTTGGCATCGCGAAGGATTTGCACGAAAAACAGGAGGTCGCCCTCCTCGGCGCAGGTGCAAAAGGCAACCAACCGCTGGTCATCCGCGACAAAGGCAATCCGTACCGGGCGTTCCTCTACGGCGAAATCGGCGCTGGCAAACAAAGCAATCAATACAAACTGCTCCTGCTGCTCTCCGATCAGGAATTGAAACGTCCCGCAGTTACCGCTCCGGAATCTGCCTGATCTATGTGCCAACCTAACCTATATCAGATGAAAGCGGCATGGGGCTGCCGCACTCCAAGACGCTGGCGCGTTTTCTCGCACGCAACTTCATCCGCGAGGTTTTGGCGTGCGGCAGCCTCATGCCGCTTTGCATTGTATCGGCGAGATCAATCGGAGGACGCATGGTTCGCGTACCTGCAACGACACGGCCTCCTCACCAATCACTAATCACCGATCTACCAATCACCGTCCCCATGCTCGACCTCTCCAAACTCACTCCCAAACCCGGCGGCTCGCGCTTCGCGCCCAGCGGCGCGGTCACCGACAAAATCCTCCTCGACATCGCCAGCCAATACGAGATGAACGTCAGCCGCAAAATGACGGCCATCAAACCCGAGGAGCTCGCTCGCCGTTTTCCCGGCTCCGAACCCATCCTCGAAACGACCAAATACGACGGCGAAGGCGTGTTCGTTTATTATGAAGACGGCATGGACCCGTTCACTTTCAATGCCTATTCGGGTCGCGTCCGCATCGGTTTGCCTGCCCTGATCGAGCTACAAAAGTTGCTGAAAAAGCAGGCCATCCGCAAAGCGCTCTTCCGAGCCGAACTTTATTTACCGGACTTGAAAGATGGCAAACGTTGCGGCATTGCCGACGTCATCCGCGTTTCCTTTAGCGGCGGCGAGGCCGATCTATCCCGCCTCCGCCTCGCGATGCTTGACGTTATTATGCTCGATGGCAAAGACCTTCGTCCCAACCTCGAAAAGTTCCAGGAGACATGGAAAATGCTGGAGCGTTTTTTTGGCGCGGCCAATGGCCAACCTTGTCATCGTGCCGAAGGTTCGATTCTCCCCGAAAATCAGGTTGAGCAGATGTTCAAGACCCGCACGACCATCGGCCAGGAAGGTCTCGTCATTCGCCGCCTTAACCGCGCTGACATCGTCAAAGTCAAACCACACCTCACCGTCGATGCTGCGGTGGTGGGTTATGTCGAAGGCGAATTCGAAGGCCAATTTGGCGTCACTTCGATTCTCACCGCGCTTACTTATCCGACAAAAAAGGACAACACCGTGTTCTTCCAGACGCTTGCTCGCGTCGGCTCCGGTCTGACCGACGCCCAACGTCTCGAATTTCGCGACGTCTTCTCCTCCGTCAAAACCGACGCGCCGATTGCCATGACCGATTCCGACGGTCGCGCCGTCAGTTTCGTCAAGCCGAAGTATATCCTCGAAATTGAAGGCGACGACCTTCTCGTCACCTCCAGCGGCACCCGCGAAAATCGAACGCAAATGTTCGGGTGGAATTCCGACCGGTTCAATTTCATGGGCCTGGTCCCCTGCCCTCGCCTTACATTTCCGATTTTTGCCAAACTGCGCTCCGACAAGGATTTTGAATCCGGTGGCGCGCGCCTCGAACAAATCGTCAAGAACCCGCTCCTGCCTTCCCTCGAAAAAGTCGTGCAGGAAAAGCCGCAAATTGTGCGCCGCGAAGTCTATACCAAGGCCGAAGCCGTCCGAAAACTCGTCATCGTCCGCCAACCCGCCGAGGGCGCCGTTCCCTGGCTCGTCTATTGGACCGATTTCTCCGCCAAACGCAAAGACCCGTTGAAAGTCAGCTCCGCCTTCGCCTTCACCGAAACCCGCGCCAACGCCCTCGCCGAAAAACTCATCGCCGAAAACATCACCAAAGGCTTTCTCCGCACCGACGGCACCGGCCCCGCGCCCGCTCCCAAAGCCGAAGCCGACAAACCCGCCGACGGCGAAAAACCCGCCAAACCCAAACGCGCAAAGAAAGCTGCGGCAACAGAGTAAGGATATCTCCGACCACGAAACGCCCCTCCCACTTCTGAATTAGTGTTTATTGGTGTTAATTCGTGGTTTCTTCCTCATTTTTTTGTGCCCTTTGCGTTCTTTTGCGACTAACTTATTTTGACCGGTTCAACGATTTAACGGTTTAACGAAACCACATGACCAGCGCCGAAATACGACAATCTTTTCTCGATTTCTTCAGATCGAAGCAGCACACCATCGTGCCCTCTTCGAGTCTGCTGCCCGATTCTCCGAACCTCCTCTTCACCAACGCCGGCATGAACCAATTCGTGCCCATCTTCCTCGGCCAACGCGCCCCGGACGTCTCCAAATGGGCCGGCGCAGTCCCGGGCAGCGACACCCGCGCCGCTGACACCCAAAAGTGCATCCGCGCCGGCGGCAAACACAACGACCTCGAAGACGTCGGCCTCGACACCTACCACCTGACTTTTTTTGAGATGCTCGGCAATTGGTCCTTCGGCGATTACTTCAAAAAAGAATCGCTCAACTGGGGTTGGGAACTGCTGACCAAAGTCTGGGGCATCCCAGCCAAACGCCTCTTCGCAACCGTTTATTCGCCCGACAAATCCAAAGGCGATCCGAGCGACTTCGATCAGGAAGCCTACGACATCTGGGCCGAAATCTTCCGCGCCGAGGGGCTCGATCCAAAAATCCACATCGTTTACGGCAACAAAAAAGACAACTTCTGGATGATGGGCGACACCGGGCCCTGCGGTCCCTGCTCCGAAATCCATTTCAACCTCCTGCCCTCCGACGACGAAAAACCCGCCCGCGATCTCGTCAACGCCGGCTCCCAACGCTGCATCGAAATCTGGAACCACGTCTTCATCCAGTTCAATGCAAATCCGGACAGCACATACTCCCCATTGCCCGCCAAACATGTAGATACCGGCATGGGCTTCGACCGCATCGCTGGTTTCCATGCAGGTACAAAAGGCTTCAAAGAATTTTCGGAGCTGCCATCCGCTTACAACACCGACATCTTCCGCCTTATTTTCGACCGGTTGGAAAAAATGAGCGGTAAGAAATATTGCTCTACTCTCCCGACCGCTGGTAGCACCGGTCAGTCCGAACAGGAGAAAATCGACATTGCCTTCCGAGTGATTGCCGATCACATCCGCACACTCGCTTTCGCCATCGCTGACGGGATCCAACCCGACAACACTGGTCGCAACTACGTCCTCCGCCGCATCCTCCGGCGCGGCGTCCGCTACGGACGCACCCTCGGTTTCAACGAGCCGTTTTTTTATAAACTGGTGGACGTACTGGTCGAAAACATGGGTAAGGTGTTCCCTGAAATTCGCACTCACCGAAACCGTGTCGAGGAGATTATCTTTCTCGAAGAGGAGGCGTTTAATAAGACGTTAGACCGCGGTATTGATCTATTCGAGAAGGAGGCCATTCGCAATGCGTTCATTGAAGCTGCGAAAGCTACGGGCTTTCAGGTTTTATCCGTTGCGGTTGGAAAGCCGACCGACAGCACTGGTCGTCCTCTCGGATTTCCGCGTTCTGATCACTTCCAACTGAAACGCGCCGGAAGCGTCGCCATGGAAATTCCCGTTAATGACGTTTCTAGTTGCGCCTGGAAGGATCTTTTCGCTACGGCGGGCCAGATCCGCGGAAAGGATGCCTTTGAACTCTATGACACCTACGGATTCCCGCTCGATCTCACCGAGCTTATGGCCCGTGAGCGTGGACTGACCGTGGACGTTGCTGGCTTCAATAAACTCATGGAAGAGCAAAGGGCTCGCGCACGCGGTGCCCAAAAAAAAGAAGTCGTGAAATTAGCAGATTCAGCTCCTTCTTGGGACAAGACGAAGTTCATTGGTTTCGACGATCTGGTTTCTGAAGGCGGCCGATTCATGATAACCAACGATCAACTCTTCGTTGAAACAAGTCCATTCTATGCAGAGATGGGCGGTCAAGTGGGTGATACAGGTTACGTCGAGACTACCGGCAGCCATCGAGTCGCGATTCTGAACACGGTAAAGACACCTTCCGGTGTTCATGTGCTTAAACTTGCGAAACCCGAGATTTTCGATGCTCCTTCCGAAGCTCCTTTTCGTTATGTTGTTGACGCTGCACGCCGCCGTACAATCGAGCGCCACCACACCGTCACCCACCTTCTCCACTGGGCCCTTCACGAAGTGGTCAGCAAAGACGCAGTTCAAAAAGGCTCATTCGTCGGTCCCGAAAAACTGACGTTCGATTTCAGCAGCGCGCCGCTGACCACGGAACAAATCGCTGATGTCGAAAAACTCGTCAACGAACGCATCCTCGAAAATGCCACTGTAAGCTGGACGGAAGTTCCGTATTCCGAAGTCAAATCGCGCAAAGACATCATGCAATTCTTCGGCGACAAATACGGCGACAAAGTCCGCGTCGTTCAAGTCGGCGGCAAACCGATGGCGCTCGATGGTTACTCGATGGAACTTTGCGGCGGCACGCACACTCGCGCGACTGGCGAGATCGGCCTTTTCCGAATCGTCGCCGAATCCGCGACCGGTGCAGGCATTCGCAGAATCGAAGCTGTAGCGGGTCTCGAAGCTTACAAACAGGCGAACGAACAACTCCAACTCATCAAGACACTCGCCAGCAAGATCAATACGCCCGTCACCGAACTCGAAAAGAAAATCGAATCGCTGCTTGCTCAACAAAAAGATTTGGAGAAACAAGTCAAAGCTGCGCAGCAAAAGCAAGCTGCTGAAACCGCCCGAAGTCTGGTCGCGAAAGCCCAGACAATTGGACCTAATCAAGCGATTATCGAAAACCTCGGAACTGCTAGCGGCGATTATCTCCAAACAGTCGCAGATTCGCTCAAGGGGCAGTTCAAAGGTGTTGTAGTTCTCGCTAGCGCTTTGGACGGAGCGGTTTCTTTCGTTGTCACTGTGAATCCCGACCTGACCAAACAAATTCAAGCCGGTAAAATTATCCAAACCATCGCACCGATTGTCGGCGGCAAAGGTGGCGGACGTCCGGATAATGCGCGCGGCGGCGGGAAGGAAGTCGGAAAGCTGGATGAAGCGCTGGCGAAGGCAAAAAGTTTGCTTGGGTAAGAAAAACTTGAACAGGAGAGAACAGAGGAAACAGAGACGAGACTTTTCGGAGGAGTTCCTTCTCTGTTTTCTCCTGTTAAAATTCTGATTTCCACGATGCTTCCTGACGAACAACCCAGCCCGGAGCAGATCGAAATCTTTCGGCGCATGACGCCCGAGCGCCGATTGCAACTCGCCGAACGGCTTTACTGGTCAGCGCGGCGATTGAAAGCAGCGGGTTTGCGCGCCCAGCATCCCGATTGGACAGAAGACAAAGTCGAAAACGAAGTTCGAAGCATTTTCCTGCATGCCCGAACCTGATCTTTCTCTTTTTTCTATTCGCCGGACAACTCTCATTAACACCTCGCTTTAGCGAGGTGGTCACAGCGCCTCGACACATCGAACTGTTTCAACAGTTTCTCGCATTATTGACCGTCCGCGCCTTTCCTGTTACCAACGCATCACCATGAAGAAGCTTCCCTTTCCGACCGTCGCACTGCTCTTTCTTTCCTTCACCACTTTTTCCATTCCTGCCGCAGACACTTCCAAAACTCTCTCCATCCATCAACTCCCTCCCGCCGTCCAAAGAACCGTCAAAGAAGAACTCGGCGATTCCAAACTCGTCCAGATTGAGCAGGAGGAAGAAGACGGCGAAACGACCTATACCATTACCCGAAAAGCCAAAGACGAAGATCGTTACTTCACCGTGGCCGCCGATGGCACACTCTCCAGCATCAAAGTCGCACTCGACGAAACTCCTCCGCCCGTCCAAAACACGATCAAAGGCCAACTCCGCGATGGCACGCTCGATAGCATCGAAAAGACCTTCGAAGGCAACGACATCAATTACGAAATCGACATGACCACGAAATCCGGCGCCGATTGTTCATTCACGGTCGCTCTTGACGGCAAACTTACGAGCCTCCAGGTCGCTCTCGACCAAATCCCCGCTCCGGTGCGCAAAACGATTGAAGAACATATCGGCGACGGGAAAGTCGTCGACGTCTTCCGCCTGACCGAAGGCAACGAAATCTCCTACGACGCGGAAGTGGATCACGATGGCAAACTGCGCGACGTCATCGTCGCACCGACCGGCAAACTGGAAAGCATTCAAGTGTTGCTTCCTGAAATTCCGTCCGAGGCGCAAAAAACCATCAAGGAAAAAATTGGCAACGGCAAAATCATTCGCATCGACAAGAGTTTCACTCCTCGCCAGGGCGTCCTCCCGTTCGAAGTCGAAGGCCGCAAAGATGGCAAACCTTTCAACTTCAGTGTCGGCCCAAAAGGCCGTTTCCTTGGGATGGATGAGTGAAAGCGCGGAAGAGCGTGAAATTCCTTTGCGATCACTAACTGCCGGTTACGTCGGGCTAACACAAAGCGGCATAGGGCCGCCGCATTCCAAGACGCTGGCGCGCCATCGAAAGCATAAATATTTCCGCAAGGTTTTGGAGTGCGGCAGCCCTATGCCGCTTTCCGATTTTCCAAGCGCCCCCTGCCTCAACACCTTACTTCGGCGCCCCTCCCGCTCCGGCTCGTTTCATCATTTCCTGCGTGAGCGCCATCATACTATCATATTTTTTGTAATCGGTCGGCGCATCAAACTGCTTCACGTCGGGCTTCGTCAACTTCACATCTTTGAACGTCATCGTGGACAAATTGCCTCCCTCCGTTTGCTCAATTTTGACCGGGAATTTATTCAAATCCGTTGCCCTCCAAACCGTCGACTCATGCCTCCCGTCCTTGTCGGTAACTACGGCTTTATTCTTCACGCAATCGTGCTCATCCAGCTTTTCCTTTCCAACCTCCGTCTCTTCGAGCTTGGAATCGCTCTCCGGCTTTTCCGCCTCCGAATCCTCCATCGGCGTTTCCAGATACGCCTGCAATCCCGGATAAACCATGTAACTCACTTTTTTATCCGGCCGCGAAATCATAGTAATTTTATCCATCCCCATGGCCTTCATCTGAGCGCCCGCGCCGGGCGGGATGGCAGGGCTTTTCGTCTCGGCCATGTCCATCTCGAAACGCGCCTTGCCATCGAGGAAGAAAATCTTGCCTGGCACTGTCACCGGTCCCTGCGGCGAAATGGCCTGCAATTCCATGCTGCCGGTGAACGCCTTATTTTCACCGAACAACTTCGCCGTGCTGCCGCTCAAACTCAACCCCTTGCCTGCCCCCGGCCCGAACTGAGCACGCGCAGAAACCGCGACCAGACACAACACGCCCGCGAAAAAGAGTTGGATCGTTTTCATAAATAGAGACTTCAGTCGCCGCCTGAATATCACAGGGCACTCCAAAAGCAAGCCGTCGCTACGGCAATTCCGTTACCCGCACTCACGGTTCGATGCTCAATATGGAGTGGACGTATAAATGATGCTTCAAGATTATCCAAGGGTAACTGGCCTTTATGCACATCGCAACTGGCGATCCCGCGTCCTTACCGGTATTCAACTTTCGCTTGAAAAATCTCCAGGAAATGGTATCAGTTTCCACATGAAAACACTCTTCCTTTCCGCAATTCTAATGGCTTCAGTCGCTGCTGTTTATGCCGATGACGCCAAATTGGTGAAAGACACCAAGCCGCAACAGGCCCAAGCCTCTTGCTGTCAGGCAAAAACCTCGACCCAGGCTAAGCCCGCCAAGACCGCGACCATTGCCGTCTCCGCGAAAACCAGCGAGTGCTCCGATTGCTGCAAAGAAGAAAAAGTAGTTAAACAAGCCTTGCTGAGCCCCCGCGCCGCTGCCGCCAAAGGCCTGTAAGCCGCTCACTTTCCGCCGAAACATTTCCGCCTCGATCCGCCTGGATCGAGGCGGGTTATTTTTGTCCCCTCCGTTTTAACGTTTTAATCTTTTTAACGATCCCAGGCTCACGCCTTCTCCTCAATCAACTCTCTCCGCGCGCCGCTCAAAAGCTGCTCGATGAATGTCGTCGAATAAACCCCTCGCCGAAAATTCGGGTCCTGCAAAATTGCTTGCTGAAACGAAATCGTCGTCTTGATTCCCGTAATCATGTACTCGCCCAAAGCCCGGCTCATTTTATCCATCGCTTCCCGCCGGTCTTTGCCGAAAGTAATAAGCTTTCCAATCATCGAATCATAATTGGACGGAATCGTGTAGCCCGCGTACGCATGGGTGTCCACCCGCACGCCGCGCCCGCCCGGCTGATAATACATCTCGATTCTGCCGGGGCTTGGCCGAAAATCATCAAACGGATCCTCCGCGTTGATTCGGCACTCAATCGCATGCCCCTTGAACTGAACGTCACTCTGCGAATGACGCAGTGGCTCGCCCATCGCCAGCATGATCTGATACCGCACCAAATCGATTCCCGTCACTTCCTCTGTGACTGGATGCTCAACCTGTATCCGCTTGTTCATCTCCAGGAAATAAAAATTTCCGTTATTATCCACGATGAACTCAACCGTCCCCGCATTGGTATAATTCGCTTCCTCCGCAATTTTTATCGCGGCTTTGCCCATTTTTTCGCGCAATTTCTTGAACTTATTCTCAATTAACGGCGACGGGCTTTCTTCGACTACCTTCTGATTCCGCCGCTGTATCGAACAATCCCGTTCACCCAGATGGATAATGTGCCCTTTGTTATCTCCCAGAATCTGAAACTCCACATGATGCGGGTTCTCGATGAATTTCTCTATGTAAACGCCCGAATTCCCAAACGCCTTCTCGGCCTCCGTCCGCGCCGTATGATACCCCTTCACCAGTGAAATATCGTTATGCGCCACTCGCATACCGCGTCCCCCGCCCCCCGCCACTGCCTTTATCATCACGGGATAGCCGATCTTCTTCGCGACCGCCAAGGCGTCCTGCTCGTTATCAACCACTCCCTCGGACCCCGGCGGCGTCGGCACGCCGGCCTTTTTCGCCAATGCCCGGCTCACGGCCTTGTCCTCCAACGCATTCATGGCTCGCGAATTTGGTCCTATAAACCGAATGTTGCAGCTCTCGCAAACATCCGCAAAATGCGCATTCTCCGCCAAAAACCCGTATCCCGGGTGAATCGCATCTACATCCGCGATTTCCGCCGCGCTGACAATCCGATCGATCCGCAAATAACTCTCGTTTGCTGCAGCTTTCCCTATGCAAATCGCCTCATCCGCCAACTGCACATGCATCGAATTCGAGTCCGCCTCCGAATACACCGCCACCGTACGGATGTTCAATTCCTTGCACGCCCGAATGATACGGACAGCAATTTCGCCACGGTTAGCTACCAGCAGTTTCTCAAACATGAAATTATTGCAACTTACAACGTAGCGAGGAAGTGCAGTAGCGGAGAAGAATCCCAAAGGGATTCCGCCTCAAAGCCCAAGGTTGCGAGAAACGAGCTACCCTGGGTCACCATCAGAATCCCCAGCGTCAACCCTGAGTGGGTTGCGCCTTGATCAGTTCGTTTGCTCATGTATAGCAACCATCGAAGCCCTTAATTTGGCCGCAACTTGAAAAGTGGCTGCCCAAACTCCACCGGCTTGGCATTTTCAACTAAAACCTGCGTGATTATACCCTTCGCCTCGGCCTTGATCTCATTCATCACCTTCATCGCCTCGATAATGCACACCACAGTATCCGGGTTCACCTCTGCTCCGACCTCGATATACGAGGCCGATTCAGGGGATGGTGACCGATAAAAAGTCCCAATCATGGGCGACTTTATGTCCAATTCAGGGATGGCTGGCGGCGCAGCCGCTGCAGGGATAGCTCCAGGCGAAACAGCAGCCGGCGGCGCATAACTCACAACCGGCGTGTCTTCATAATTAATCGCCGCCCCGTTAGTCCCCCGCTTCAGCCTGATTTTGAAATCTTGCTTTTCCAGCTCGAACTCCGATACGGAGTTCTTCTTCATCATTTCAATGATGGCTTTGATGTCTTTTAGGTCGTCTTTAAGGTCCACGGTCTGGTTTGGTTTATCCTGACTATAATACTACACAACTTCCACCGACACGAACGACATAGAGCCATCCGCGCGACGCTACCAGTAGCCCACCACGACCTGAGCGTGGCGCGAAGCATAGTTACCGCCTAAAAACCCGTCAAGTGGTAAAAACCCAGCTAACAATTCCGTCGAAATCACACCAAAAAACACCTGGTTTCACCCCATCAATGCCCTACTTTAACGTTAAAGGCCGCTTCCACAGCCAAAACATAAGAATTTGAGCCAAAGCCCACAATCTGGCCTGCGCAAACAGGTGCTATCAGCGACTTATGCCTGAATTCCTCCCTCGCGTGTACATTCGAAAGGTGTATTTCAATCGTTGGCACTCCCGCCGCCACAATCGCGTCTCGCAAAGCAATGCTCGTATGCGTATAAGCCGCCGCATTCAAAACAATCGCCTCGAACTTTCCCTTCGCCTGCTGAATCCAACTGACCAGTTCCCCCTCCAGATTCGATTGCCGAAACTCAATTTCTGCCCCGAGCTTTTGTCCTCGCTCCCTCACCTTTGCCTCAATCTCCGCCAAAGTCGTCTTTCCGTAGATTTCCGGCTCGCGTTGGCCCAACAAATTCAGATTCGGACCATTCAGAAACAGAATCTTCATTCAGACGCCGGAGGCTAGTACACCCGCCAAATCCTGTCGAGCCATTCTTGCCCCCCTAAATCGTAATGGGCGTAAGACAAATATCTTCTGAGGCTTCCTTCTGCCGCATTTATGCGGCAGGGAAGAATTTTGTCACACGCCCAATCGTAATCTCCGACTTATGACGCTTGAGCCTCGCTTCCCCCATGCTATCATCGTTCATAAACGCAAACCCTGCAGCATGCGGCCCTTCCATTCCTTTGACGCTCTGCTAACCAACCATCCTAATGCTCACTCCAACCCAAAAATTCTTCGGCCCGTCCGTCTTGCTCATGGCAGCCCTTGTCGCAATCGCCAACATTGGTTATGCCCAATCCCCTTCTTTCGCCGCAGACGCGCAGCACACCGCCCTCTTCTCCGCCCCAGCTCAGCATCTCAACACGATCCGCTGGACCACGCCCATCGACACACACTACACTGGCTTCGCTCACTACGGTTCTCCTCTGGTCACTCTCTCCAACACCGTCATCGTTCCCGTCAAAACGGCGACAGGTTTCAAACTAAGCGCCTTCGAAAGCGCCACTGGCCGCCTCAAATACACTCTCACTAATGACTTCATCATGCCCCCAATCGCCACCAACGGCTGGATTCCTGTCTACCAGCCCGTCGTAGCCAATCCTCCCTCCGGTGGGCGCCTCTATTACGCTGCTGGCGGCGGCACTCTCTTTTACGTTGATAACATCGACTCGGATACCGTTGGCACACCCATTCGCCAATGCTTCTATACAAATCTCGGCGATTACTCCAACAACGCCGCCGCCTTCAACAGCACCATCTTCATCAATACCCCCATCACAGCTGACCCCAACGGCAATGTCTTCTGTGGCTTTCGGATTCAGCAGACCGCCCCGGCTCCGCTTAATACCACCAACGGCGGCTTTGTCCGCATTGATCCTGCCGGAAATGCAACTTACGTCCTGGTGAACACGGCTGCCAACGACGTTCGGATCACCAGGGATTCCCACAATTGCGCGCCCGCTCTCAGCAATGATGGCTCGACACTTTATGTCGCCGTGAAAGGCACAAATTCAAGCTATGCCTATCTCCTTGGGCTCGACTCCACCAACCTCTCAACCAAATACAAAGTCTTCCTACGCGATCCTCGCAACAATCAACCCGGCAGTGTTCCCGACGATGGCACTGCTTCTCCAATGGTCGCTCCCGATGGCGATGTGTTCTTCGGTATCCTCGCCAATCCAAACAACGGCTCCCGCGGCTTCCTGCTCCACTTCAGCGCTGATCTCCAAATCAAAAAACTCTCTGGCGGTTTCGGTTGGGACTACACCGCTGCGATCGTTCCAACGAACATGGTTCCCTCCTACGCCGGGCCATCCTCTTATCTCCTGTTCAGCAAATATAACAATTACGCCTCCGCAGACGGCAATGCCGTCAATCGCATCGCCTTGCTTGATCCCAATACGGCGCAAACAGATCCACATCCGACCGCGAACGGCTTATCGGAAATGCGCGAAGCCCTTACCGCTATCGGTTGCACCCCGGACGCGGAATACATCAACACCACTAATCCTCTTCCTTTCGCTGTTCGCGAATGGTGCATCAACACCGCCGCCGTCGATCCCGCCACGAAGAGCGTTTATGCGCCCAGCGAAGATGGGCACCTATACCGCTGGAACCTTGCCGCCAACTCCCTTGACGAAGTCGCCACCCTCGATCCCGGCGTCGGAGAACCCTACGTCCCGACCGTCATTGGCCCGGATGGCACGGTTTATACACTCAACGCTGAAACTCTGTTCGCAATCGGCAACCCCACCAATTTTTCCATCGCTCTTTATTCCTCCGCGCCGGATCTCCGTTATACCGTCGCCGGCCAACCCGTAATCTTCACTGCCGTTGTCACCAACCTGACCGCTGGCCCGATCCCGACCGGGACAATCACGTTCCAGGATATTACTTACCAGGGCACGACTCGCATCACCAACATTCTGGCCGCCAACGTTCCTCTGAACGGCGGCGTTGCGGGCGTGACAAATTCTTCGCTCATCGCCAGCACCAACTCTTTCGGCAATCATTTCGTGACTGCCAGCTACAGCGGCGACATCAATTTCCCCTCCAGCACCGCCACCCTTATCCAAAAAGTTCACGCCAGCGGGACCACGACCATCTTGACCTCAGCCGTTTCCTTAACCACCAATGTGACCTTCTCCGCCGCTGTAACTTCCAATTCCGTAATCACCAACACACCCACCGGCATGGTTTCATTCTGGGACGGCGCCGAATTCCTGGCTCAAATTCCTCTCAACTCAAACGGCCTCGCTGTTATCACCATCACCAATCTTCCCGCCACCAACCATAACATCTCCGCCACCTACGCATCCGATTCTTTATTCGCCTCCAGCACTGCCACTGTAAGCGCAAAACCGCCCACCCTCCTGAATCCAACAATTCTCTCCAACGGCAACTTTCAGTTCACCTTCACGAATGTCCCGGCCGCCTCTTTCACCGTCCTCGGCTCCCCGGATTTGGCCTCGCCCCTGACGAATTGGACCGTTCTCGGCCCCGCAACTGAAACCTCTCTCGGCCACTATCAATTCACCGACTCCGCAGCTAGGGACACTGCTCGCTTCTACCAGGTCCGTTTTCCATGAGTCAATCTTGTCCTCGTTCCGAATTTGAAATCTCAAATCTCAATCTGAAATCCTCCAGCTTCCTATCGCTTTGACCTGATACACTCTCCTCTTTGCCCATCGGGGTCTGACGAAATCCCCTCCCCGCCCGCTGCCGCTCGCCAGCCGGTTGGCCAACTTTGGCCCTCAACTCTAGAATTACACCGTCGCCCGAACTATCCCCGTCCCTTCGCAGGCAGGACAGGGCGGCGGTGCGTGCCGAACCAAATGATAAAGATAATCCTTTAACTTCGCTCGACGCATTTTGAGTTCTTCGATTTCCTGGTCCGTCGCGAACTCAATTTCCTCTTCGATGCGATACACGGCATCATCCAGCCGATGATATTCATCGAACATTTTCCGGAAATGCTCATCCGTCCCTTTCAAACGGCGGATGATTTCACGATGTTCCGGAAATTCTCTGAGGATGGGGTGATGAAGTTCCATAATATTACAATTGTAGACTCCTAATCTCACTAGCTGTTCGAATTCTGTCCATTCGAGCGTCAGCCGTCTCGGCTGCCTCTAAACTACCCATCCTTTGTGCAGAGTAAAGAAATTCTTTCGTCGAAATGCCCTCGGGTCGGTTCGCGACCCGATCCGTCCTCCTTTGTCCCGGGACAGCAACGGTTTGGACAAGCTCGAATTAGGCCGCCAATTTATCAAAACTGTTCTTCAAATCCCGCTTGCTCTTGAGCCCAACAATTTGTTCAGCAACCTGGCCTTTTTGAAACAGCAACAGCGTCGGAATCGCGCGCACGCCGTACTCGGCCGCCAACCCTTGTTCATTATCGATGTTGACCTTGCCGATGCGCACCTTGCCATCGTACTCCTCAGCCAACTCGTCCAGCACTGGTGCAATCATCTTGCACGGGCCGCACCATTCCGCCCAAAAATCCACGAGAATAGGGGTGGAGGATTCGAGCACTTCTTTTGCGAAATTTTCTTGCGTCAAATTGATAACATTTAAGCCTGCCATAATATGATAATCGTTCTGGAATTAGCTGTATGCCGCAATGAGGACTTTGTCCTGGAGCAGTTGTTCGGAATGACAATTACTGGAGATTCGGCAAACCCAACATCAAATAAAGAGTCGTTCCAACTGCCAGTAATCCAACTACCGCCGCGATGATCGCCAGCGCCATGTCGAGCGCGCTTACTGTAGGCGCCGCGGAGACGGCGTGAGGCATCGGTCGAGGAACTGCTGCCGCAGCGGCGGGCCGAGGTGCAGCCGGAGCGGCGGGTGCGGCACCACTGGGACGCGGTGGCGACGGGGCATGGGCAGGAGCCGCAGCGCCCATCGGTGCAGCCGGCGCGCCAGCGCCAGGACCTCCTGGCGGCAAGGTGGGCAATTTAATAGTTGGCGCAGCGGATGGCTTTGGCGGCAAATTGATACGGACGGTCTCCTTTTTGGGTTGGACCTTTCCGGTTTCCTTTTTTGGCGGTACTGCCCCAGCGGGGCCACTTGGAATATTCTCTGCCATAACTTTACTTTTGCCATAACGTAAAGTTGACCTGTTCGAGTGTCAACTGGTTAATGGGACTGGACCGCGGCTGGGTCGAAGACCAGCCGCACCTACGTTATTCAGCGCTTCGACTTTTCCATGTCACAACTGGTGTCGAACCCTGCTGCGGCTGGTCTTCGACACAGCCGCGATCCGCTCGTTCGTTTTTTGAACGGACCTTCGCTTTTTAGCAAAACCGAAAAACCAGTCAACACGAGAAAATGAGGTGTCAGCGATTCCGCAAGCGGGCGGAAAAGATAACGTTAAACGGTAAAATGCGTTAAATCGTTAAATCGGGGCGCTGAAATGTTTTGGTGCAACTTGGTGCAACTTGGTGCAATAAGGTGCAACGGGCTCGTGATCCTCCTTCGCCAACCGCCTCCGTCAAAGGCACTATGGCGGTCAGGAAAGCGCTACGGAGGACAGGTGCGTGATGCTTGAGCCGACACGGAAAACATTGAACTCTGAACCATCGCACCTTGAACTTTGAACGCTGAAGCGTACCCCCCAGGTTGGCATTAGGGGTTTCGACCCCCAGGTGAAAATGGTTGCGCATGAGGCAATAGGCATGAACTTCAAAGCCGGTCTTCTGACAGGTTTCAGCGAGGGTTTTAAGAAAGTCCTGGCGATCCACATCATCGAGGTAGATGTCTTTCTTGCGGTCTCCCCGGCTCATGACGTGGCAGATGGCTCCGGGATATTCGACTCTCAACTGGCGCGGCATGACCAGGAGTTTGCTGCCCGTGTCGCGCGGACTCAAGTGTAAAGTTATGGTTTGACCCCTTTAGAGTCATCCTCATCAATCAGGCCTCGTCCATTCAACCGGAACAAAGCCTGCACCTGGCGCGTGACCTCGCGGCAGGAAGTTTTAGGCTTGAGCATTTGCCAGAGGAAACACTCGAAAGTCAGCCGCAGAGAGAAGACCCGTTGGCGGCTGTTGGGGCCTTCCTCCTCTGGGGAAAGCAGCGGGGCGGGTAGAAAATCGCGCAGGTGATGCTGGAGTTGAGCCACGGTGGTCTGGCGAACGCTTTGGGCAGTCCGGCGGCCTAGAGCCGCCAGGCGGGAGCGCAGAGCGGGGAAGTAGGGTGTATTCATGGTAAGTGAGTATATATACTCACTGCATTGACACGCCAGCTTTCTTCCGATTTAATGCCGGGGTGAAACCCGTCCCTCTGCCCACCCGTTACCGCCAATTGCAACGGCAACTGGCCCGTTTGGGCTTCCTCTCTCAAGGCAGCGTCTTTGAGCGCAAGCCTTCTCAACAAGGCAGCCGCTACGTATGGACCCGTAAAGTACGAGGCAAAACTGTTACTGTGGCCCTCTCCCAAGAGCAATTTCATTGGCTGCGTCTAGCCGTTGCCAACCAGCGAGAACTGGAAAAAATTATAAGCCAAATGCAGACCCCCTCCCGCCAAACCCTCTTTTCAAACACCCCGGGCGTCACCCGCCGTAAGCGCCTCAGCAACAAAGTTTTAGGCACTATCTAAGGGCCATTCGGGTCAGTGCTCACTAATTAAGCTGCACAATCCTTTAGGCCGCCTCCACGCCACAAACAATTCCCCAAAAAAAATGGTCGAATATCGCAAGAAACGGGTTAAACCATAACTTTTCACTTTTTCGCCTTCTCACGCTGTGGCGTTTTGCTCGCTTTGCCGGCCAAGTATAGCTTGTTGTTCAAGCTTTTCCAACTGCCCATGTGCAATCGCGGGGCAATTTCCCGAATCGTTAGCGTCGTCTCCTTCCGTTTGGCACCCGTGCCAAGCTGTCTCAAGTGTAAAGTTATGGTTTGACCCCTTTACCTTTACTTCTGTTATCTTTTCCCTGAGTGGAAAGCGTAAAACTCTTTACTAGCGCGAGCAAAGCGAGCATAATGAATGCATCATGAAGAAAGCTCTAATTGCAGTGTTGGCAAGCCTCGCGCTGTCCGCAGGTGCTCAAGTCGCGGTGTATAAATTCATTGAAACCGGAACTGTCACCGGGGATTTCCAGACTTACAAGGTGAGTTACAAAGGATTCATCGTGTGGGAGCTAACTACGGGAAATTTTTACGGTGCCCTGGTGTTTTTAAATGGCGCTTATTCAACGTTGGACGTTAGCAAGTATCAGATGGAACGCATCCGGTCAAAAACCGCCCAATATACGGCCTTCAGTGCAGCTACGACGGGTTCTGATAGTGGTGGTAATCCGACGATGGGTGCCAGTTGGTTCAAAGGCGTGAATGTCTCGGTTAATATCGGATCGACAAACCTACTCGACCCCGGAGCACTAAATAAATGGTCAATTCCGAAAACCTTCAAATTGACTGAACGAGTCACTTACTGGAAGGATGGAGAGCAGCAGGTAGAAGAGGATACCGGAATTTTAGCTTTCGATGCGAACGACTCTCCGCAGTGCAATCTTTTCAAAGATGACGGCCCCACAGTTCTCCACCGGACCCTTTTGGATAACGGATACGCAATTGAAGCCCCATGATTTTTGCGAGTTATCAGTTAACAGGTTTCTTTTGGCGCGAATTATCCGGACTGGTTGTAACGAGTTAGCGATAGCACTTTTTGCCGTTAAAAGGCGCCATATTTGATGCCGAGTTTTTCAAGCTCATTCTTTGCTCGAATGATTTTAATTTCGGCATCGGTTATCTTGGAAGTCTTGGAGTTTATATCTTTGACGCCAGCGGGTGGGTTTAAAACAAGCTCCAGAAGTTCGCCAAGGTCACCATGAACTTTAAGTCGTTCCTGAATAGCTTCGATAAAATCAGACCACACCATCCTGAAATCCGTGGGGCAACGCCGGGTGTTGATTTTCTTAAGGTTGACCAGAAGCTTTTTGTAGCTGAGCTGACGGTTTTTTCCAACAACAACAATCGAGTTGGAATACGCCACATGATAAAGACCGGCAATATGCCTAATCGACGGAGCCTCGGGAGACACGACAGGACTATTTGTTTGGCCAAAAGAGCAGCAAGCAAAGAAAAGACTTGCGACCAACAGAAGCGATTTCATGAAGTGATGCTCCTACCAGTTTTCCAACCGGAACGCAAGCTTGAATGGACATTAAATCAGACGCAAAGAAAGACGTCATGAACGAAGGATAGAACTTGCGAAGTGTCTAGTCCACAGCAGTCTCGCCTCGCTCGCGCGGAAGCGCTGGCAAGGCAAAGGGGTCAAACCATAACTTTTCACTTTCTGGCCTTTCCATGCTCGGGCATTTTGCCAGCCAAGTATAGCTTGTTGTTCAAGCTTTTCCAACTGCCCATGTGCAATCGCACAGCGATTTCCCGAATCGTTAGCGTCGTCTCCTTCCTGAGCCGTAGCGCCAGGGCCAGCTTCAACGGATGACTTTTGGCCTGGACCTTGAGTTTCACCGCGTCCCACCTGGCGCGCTTCAATTCCTCGGCAATGATTCGCTCGGCCCTGGCAGCGGCGGTTTCATGGCGCAATTTGCCGGAGTGATGCGCTCCTAAATGCGGCTCCATTTTCTCCAGCAGCTTCTCCTTAAATTTCTCGCTCCCGAGGAACCAACCGCGCTTGAGCGGTTTCCATTCCTGGGCATCCTCCTGGCCAGCCTCGCGCCGCCGTTGTTCCATTCGCTTCTCGAACTGCGTCCGCCCGGCGGCAGTATCCTTCTGAATTCCGTGCTCGCCCAGCAAGCGGTCCATGCGCAGCCAGCCGGGCCGATGGCTCGGCGCTGCCAGATAGGAACCGAAGCTGCTCCAGGGATATTCCAGCAGGCGCTCTTGGGGGGCAAGCAGTTTGGCGCGTACCGGGTTCAGATGCACGTATTCACAAGCGGTCCGAAGGTAGCCCGTGCCGCTGCCTTCAATCATGATCGCTTTGTAACGGCCACTGAAGACGTGCCCGAAAAGTTTTTGACGGTGATTGAGGCGGATCGTGTAAGTGCTCAGCAGCCAGCGCATTCCTGCGACCAGGTTGGCATTAGGGGTTTCGACCACCAGGTGAAAATGGTTGCGCATGAGGCAATAGGCATGAACTTCAAAGCCGGTCTTCTGACAGGTTTCAGCGAGGGTTTTAAGAAAGTCCTGGCGATCCACATCATCAAGGTAGATGTCTTTCTTGCGGTCTCCCCGGCTCATGACGTGGTAGATGGCTCCGGGATATTCGACTCTCAACTGGCGCGGCATGACCAGGAGTTTGCTGCCCGTGTCGCGCGGACTCAAGTGTAAAGTTATGGTTTGACCCCTTTATGGTTTGCCTCGCGTCATTTCCACCGACGAGACCGCGATATGCAGGACGATAAATGATCGGCCTCTTCAACCGTTCTGGCTATACTTAACCGGTAATGTCCCGCGAGCTCACCGAAGCGCCCGTGCAGGGCCTGATCCGGAAGATGGCCCTGCCGGCCAGTATCGGCTTCTTCTTCAACACGATGTACAACGTCGTGGACACGTACTTCGGTGGGAAAATATCGACGACGGCGCTCGCGGCAATGTCCCTGTCCTTCCCCGTCTTCTTCCTCGTCATCATATTCGATTCTGGCACGTCCACAGGTACCACTGCCCTCCTCGCCAACATCATCGGCGAAGGCGACCATAAAAAGGCAGAGCGATACACTGGCCAGGTGCTCTCCTTCGGCGTCCTGGTTTCGATCATCCTCACATTCGCCGGACTGCTCCTCTCCCCGGCCCTATTCAGGCTCCTCGGCGCGCAAGGCGAATATCTGGCTCTGGCGCTTTCATTCATGAATGTCATCTTCTGCGGCTCGATCTTCTTCATGATGATCGGCGTCATCAACTCCGTCCTGCAGGCCACCGGCAACACCACGACGTACCGGAATTTCCTGATCTTCGGATTCGTGCTCAACTGCCTGCTCGATCCCTGGTTCCTGTATGGCGGCTTTGGACTTCCTGCCCTGGGCCTGCCCGGCATCGCGCTCGCGACCGTCACGGTCGAATTTGTCGGCTGCATCTACATCTACTATCGCGCCACCAGGACCGGGCTCATCACGCGGGAAACCTTCAGGCACATGGTGCCGAAATGGCCGGCCATGAAAGAGATCATCACGCAGGCCTTGCCGTCGTGCCTGAACCTGGCGACCGTCGGCCTCGGGATTTTCGTCATCACTTATTTCATCAGCGCATTCGGACAGGCCGCCGTCGCCGCCTATGGCATTGCCACCAGGATCGAGCAAATCACACTCCTCCCCACGATCGGGCTTACGATCGCCGCGCTCTCGATCATCAGCCAGAATAACGGCGCAAAGAAGTTCGACCGCGTGCGCGAAGCCTATCGCCTCTGTGTTCGCTTCGGAACGGTCATCATGGCGGTGGGAGCGGTGCTGATGTTCTTCGTTCGCGCGCCTATGATGCGGCTTTTCACGAATAATAAGGAAACCATCGCCATCGGCAGTCACTATCTGATGTTCGCTTCTTTCATCTTCGTCGCTTATGCCTTGCTCTTCATCTCGGTTTCGGCTTTGCAAGGCATCAAGCGCCCGATGTATGCGATCTGGATCGGGCTTTATCGCCAGATCGTGGCGCCCGTCATCATCTTTTATCTGCTAACAAAGATTTTCCATCTCGGGCTCGACGGGATTTGGTGGGGCATCTTCATTGTGACGTGGTCGGCAGCGATAGTAACGGTGTGGTATGCGCGGAAGGTGTTGGCTCGCGTGACATAACTCGGCCACGCACGGCGAGCATTTGTTTGCCGTTGGTCTTGAGTTCCAATTCCCGGGCGAGGGCGTCCGGGCACGGTGATTAGTAATCGGTGATTAGTGATTAGTGACTGGTCGGGGTTCCAGCCAGGCCTTTGCTGACGATCCCCGTTCCGTTTCCCGCGACAACTCGACAGCCGCTGCTCGTCATTCGGATCTGGTATCCCGGCCCGTACCACGTATCGGTACCCGAAAACGGCCTTTCATGGATTAGTCCCGCCATGGTAGGCGGCTCAGGCCAGGAGCAGCATCATCATTCGGGAGCAATTTTTCTGTTTCTGTGAGGGCTCATGGGACCGCAGAAGGCGTCGGGGGCATACGTAGAAGAAAATTTCGCCGTTCTCACTATAGGCGCGGCGCTGCTGTTAGTTAACTGGACTGTCAGACGATAAAAGAAGCTGGGATCGGATGTCTCTGAAATCGTCATAGCGTAACGGCCTTCCAGAATGGTCGGGGTTCCCGCTACTGGAGACCATATCGCTGTCGGGCCAAGCGAGGTGGTTGTCTCCACCGTAGCATTGGCAAAATCCATGGACCAGGAAAGCTGGACACTGCCGCTGCCCGTGTTGCGGGCGTCCAGGATCTTTAGCGGCTCTGAAGTGACGTGCACGCTGGCCGAAACAGATGGGATCCCATTCTGATCGATTACGAACAGCATGTAATAACCGGGTGGCGCCAGATTGGCTGCTGCGGGAGCTGACACTGTAAAAGTGCCACTGCCATTCGTAAGATCCGCGAGCAGCGCATAGCGTTGATCCATATTCACCGAATGCGTCGCGCACGAGTTGCGAATCAGGGCGACACGATTACTGGCCGTGGAACTGGTGAAGCTTAGCTCAAAACTCTGCCCGTACTGTATCACGCTCGGCGCCGACTGAATCACAGGGCGGTCTCCTTGAAACAAGTAAGGTGGCGAATATATCTCCCCCCAGGGCTGGAAATCTCCCCCGCCCGACCACACCCGGCCGTCCGGCAGCAGAATAGCCGTCGAGTGGTAGCCTTTCGGGACCTGATGCGGTGCAACCGTGGTCCAGGTCAATGACTGCGGATCGAAAATCTCAGGCGTCAGTGTAAAAACCTGCGGCCAGGTGTTATTCGTCCGGCCGCCCACCACGAATATTTTGCCATCGGGAAGAATGACCGAGTTGAAGTCCGACCGGGCAAAATGCATCGGCGCGATCGTGGTCCATTGTGGTGACGCCGCACTCATGTCAATGATCTCGGCAGAAGCCACCGGCGCATTCTCTCTGTCATCACCGCCCATGACCATAATCCGATCCGGATTGGGCGGCAGCATGACAGACGGGCAATCAAATCGACCCACCTCGTTGCGCTGCGCAACCACGGTCCATACGTTGTTGGTGACATCGTATGTATCCGAGACGCGAGTCAGATTCGGCGACGTGCGCAATACCTTTCCGTTCGATAGCAAATGGAGATTGGGGTAGTAATCCATTATTTTCTCGCCCAGCATTTGCCAGTTGTTCGTCCCCCGCGGATCCCAAAGTTCAATTAAGGGATTGAAGTCGCCGTTTTCATCCAGCCCGGTAAAGGTTACGATACGGCCATCACCTAGCGTGATGTTGGAGGGATACCACCTGCCCTTTCTCATATCTTCAATCTGAGTCCATTGCTCGGTGAAGGGGTTGAAAAGGTACGACAATGTCGGTCCCACCTGATTGGTTCCCACCTGCCCCCCAGTTACCAGCAAACGGCCATCGCTCAAAAAACTGAGGCCCGAGCAAGCGGGATCCCATCCCTCCGGAGGCGCCACGTTTTGCATAGCAAGCGTTACCGGGTCCAACAAATAGGCCTGTATCCCTGGCACCCCGTGGTCGGCCGAATATAAAAGCACCTTTCCGCCTGGAAGCATCGATGCGTGCATGGCGATCATCGGCAACGAGAACGGTTGCGTCCACTCTCCATCCTCCGAGGCCGCTCCTTTACTCGACTGTTGACTTGCTGCAATTAAAACTGCTCCGGCAAAAATAGCCCCCAAGAATTTCATCCAGGAACCTACCCGGCCGTGATAGTTTTGTCTGGCGGTAAAGACCTCCAGAACGCTTTTCCCAATACCCCAGCCCAAAGGACATCGGCACATGCCCTTTAACTTTTTTCCTCACCCATCCGTGCTGCGAACAGTCATCACTCGCGTGTATAATCCGTCACGCGTTCACACTGCGAGCCTTGGCTTCCTAAAATTTGAACTTCATCATCAAATAGAAGTAATTCGCGTCAACCGTGCCGCCATTTGCAGCCACGCTGAGAAACGTGAGAAACGGGTCAAACCATAACTTTTCACTTTTTCGCATACTGTGGCGTTTTGCTCGCTTTGCCAGCCAAGTATAGCTTGTTGTTCAAGCTTTTCCAACTGCCCATGTGCAATCGCGCGGCAATTTCCCGAATCGTCAGCGTCGTCTCCTTCCTGAGCCGTAGCGCCAGGGCCAGCTTCAACGGAAGACTTTTGGCTTGGTCCTAGACTGAAAGGGTCCTGGGTCGGTCGTATAATTGTGACATTCTGGATTCGTCGGTCTTAACTCTGACGATGCACCACCGGATGAGCTCGAAAGTGGGTAAGCGTCACCTGCCCGTGTCGCGCGGACTCAAGTGTAAAGTTATGGTTTGACCCCTATCCGACCCTACGACCTAAATTCCGCTTGAATTTGGTATTTTTGCGGGCTTCGGTTTTTCGAGTTGCGGATTTCTCGCCTCATCCCAACCGCTGATGCAATCCCTGGAGTTGTTTTCTGAGGGCATCCGGCAATTTGCCGTCGAACTTCGAGTAATAGCTTGCGACGTCGTCGGCTTCTCTCTTCCACCCGGCAGGATCGACAGATGTAAGTGCCTGGATATTCTCCGCGGGCAGGTTGAGGCCCGTGGTGTCGAGACCGTCGGGTGTGGGTAGGTTGCCAATCGGTGTTTGTTGCGCTTTGGCTGTTCCTTCCACGCGTTCACAAATCCACTTCAGCACGCGGCTGTTTTCGCCGTAGCCAGGCCACAACAATTTTCCGTTGGCATCCTGCCGGAACCAATTCACGGAATAGACTTTCGGCAGCCTGGCGCGATCGGTTCGTTTCGCAAATGACAGCCAATGGGAAAAGTAATCCGCCATGTTGTAACCGCAGAAAGGCAGCATCGCGAATGGATCGCGCCGCAAAACACCCGCCTGCCCGAGCGCCGCAGTCGTCGTTTCCGAGCCGCATGATGACCCCAAAAACACTCCGTGCTCCCAATCAAAGGCTTCATTGACCAGTGGAATCGTGCCCGGACGCCGTCCGCCGAACATGATCGCTGAAAGCGGCACGCCTTCGGGATTCTGCCAATCCGGGTCAATGACCGGGCATTGGGATGCAGGCGCCGTAAACCGTGAATTCGGATGGGCTCCCTTTCGCCCGGAATCAGGCGCCCATTCTTTGCCTTCCCAGTCGATCCCTCGCTCTGGAGCGGGCACACCCATGTCTTCCCACCAGACATCGCCATCGGGTGTGAGGACGACATTTGTAAAAATGCTGTTCCTGGCGAATGTGGCAACGGCATTGGGATTCGATTTTGTGGACGTGTTCGGCGCGACCCCAAAAAACCCGGTCTCGGGATTCATCGCGTACAGCCGGCCATCTTTGCCGATGCGAATCCACGCAATATCATCGCCGAGGGTTGTGACTTTCCAACCCGGCAGCGTCGGCCGCATCATTGCGAGATTTGTCTTTCCACATGCGCTCGGGAAAGCCGCGGCGATATAATACTTCTTTCCCGCCGGTGAAGTCAGGCAAAGGATCAACATATGCTCGGCCATCCATCCTTCGCGCTTGGCAACCACAGAAGCGATCCGCAGAGCGAGACATTTTTTTCCAAGCAACGCATTGCCGCCGTAACCGGAGCCATAGGACCAGATCGAAGGCTCGTCTGGAAAATGGACGATATACTTTTTCCCCGGATCCGGCTCGCACGGCCACGCAACGTCCTGTTGGCCGGGATTCAGCGGCGCGCCGACCGAGTGCAGGCAAGGAATGAACGAACCGGTAAGTCCAAGTTTCTCAAGCACTGGCTTGCCCATCCGCGTCATGATTCGCATGTTCGCGACGACGTACGGAGAGTCAGAGACCTGGACGCCTATCTTGCAAATCGGCGACTCGAGCGGGCCCATTGCGAACGGAATCACATACAGCATGCGGCCTCGCATACAGCCCTTGAACACCGCCAAGAGCTTCTGCTTCATCTCGATGGGATCGGCCCAGTTATTCGTTGGACCGGCTTCGTCCCTGGTTCTTGAGCAAATGAAAGTGCGATCTTCGACGCGAGCGACGTCGCTCGAATGCGAACGGGCCAGGTAACATCCCGGCCGCTTCGTCTCATTGAGCTTTGTGAACGTGCCGCTCTTGACCATCAAATCACACAGCGCCTGATATTCCTGCCCCGAACCATCACACCAGAAGACCCTCTCGGGCTGACACAGTTTGGTCATCTCCTCCACCCACGCCAAAAGAGCTTTATTATTTGTGTTCTTCTTTCCCAACACTTCATTCATACAAAATCAAAACCAGAGCGCCACCGATTCGGCTCTGGCAAACTATGCTGAGCCGCTTGCGCCGGTCAAGGTCAGTCCTTCGTTGCGTATGATTAGGAGAGCATACGACACCACCACCAAACGGTTTGTCCGTCGCAAGCAGGTAGCGCGGTGGCAATCCCGAAAGCTTTCGGGTGACACGGCTTTCGTATCGGCGGGCACAGCGACATAAGCCAACTTGCTGCGGCTGGTCTCCGACACAGCCGCGGTCCGCCGGCGCACTCCATGGGGCAGTGTCCAGATGCTGCCTATGATTCGAACCATCCGGGGGCGATGCGCTGTGGATGTTCGTGGCAAAAAAAAATGCCCGGTGCAGTCGCCTAGGAGGTGGGGATGGGGAATCCCGCTGGAAAAAACGACCGCCACCGAGCAACTACACTCTGCAAAACTTTACTATTTCTGGCAAGTCTTTTTGCGTAGGGCACAGTACGGACTCTACTCTGGAATTACACGCCCCCAGACCCGTGTTCTCCCCAGCGGCGGTCCGCGGTTCGTCGAAAAGATTGACTTTTTTCGACCGCTGAAATTCAATGCCATATCATGGCCACTAAAGATTCCCGCGTAGATGCTTACATTGCAAAGTCAGCCGATTTTGCAAAACCGATTCTGACTCACATTCGAGAACTGGTTCATCAAGGCTGCCCCGAAGTCGAAGAGGCGATGAAGTGGAGCATGCCATTTTTCATGTACAAAGGCATGTTTTGTCACATGGCCTCCTTCAAAACTCATTGTTCTCTGGGTTTCTGGAAATCCGCTTTGGTCACCGGAAAAGACAGCTCGTCAAGCGGCGAAGACAAAGACGGCATGGGTCAATTCGGGAGAATCACTTCGCTGAAAGATCTGCCCGGCAACAAAAAAATGCTCGGTTACATCAAAGAGGCGAAGCGTCTCAACGATGAAGGCATACAGAAGCCATCCAAGCCCAAGCCAAAGGGCCCGCAGAAATTAGCGCTTCCGGCGGAACTCACTGCCGCGCTCAAAAAGAATGAGAAAGCCTCGGCCACATTTGAAGGCTTCAGCTACAGTCACAAAAAAGAATACGTCGAGTGGATCACTGAGGCGAAACGCGAGGAGACGCGAGCGCAACGTTTGGCCACCACAATGGCCTGGCTGGCCGAAGGAAAACCACGCCACTGGAAGTACGCCAATTGCTAAAGTAGCGCAACAGGCCTCGCTATGGGCAAAAGCGATCTTCGGATTGACGATTACATCGCAAAGTCGGCCGATTTTGCCAAACCTATCCTCGCCCATTTTCGCGAATTGATTCACGCCGGCTGCCCGGAAGTGGAAGAGACCCTCAAATGGCGCAATCCCAGTTTTATGTACAAAGGATTGCTTTGTGGCATGGCTGCATTCAAAGAACATTGTGCGTTTGGTTTCTGGAAGGACACCGTGCTCTTCGATAGAAAAAATCCCTCCGCCAAACCATGCGGTATTCCTGATCGCATTACCAGCCTCAGCGAATTGCCTTCGGATAAGATTTTGCTCGGCTATATAAAAGAGGCAGCCCGCCTCAATGATGAGGGGATAAAAGTTCCCAAATCCAAGCCCAAGCCAAGAAAAGAACTGGTTGTCCCGAACGACTTAACCGCTGCTTTGAAAAAGAACAAGAAGGCGCTCTCAACCTTCGAAGACTTCAGCTACAGCCACAAAAAGGAATACGTCGAATGGATTACGGAAGCCAAACGCCAGGAAACCAGAACTCAGCGCCTGGCCACAGCCGTTGCCTGGATGGAAGAAGGAAAAGCTCGCCATTGGAAATATGAGAGCTGCTGAGACCGGTCTGACAATTAGCCTTCGATCAGGCCTTTTCTCTGCTATTTTGGTGCTTGCCAGGCCAGGAATTCTTGCGTCGGGCGTAAGACAAATTTCTTCTGAGGATTCCCTCTGCCGCATAAATGCGGCAGCGAAGAATTTTGTCATTCGCCCTGTTGCGTCGACCTGAACGGGATTAAGTTGTCACATTGAGCGTACAATGGGACAATTAACGGTCGACAAATTATGAGTGGAGTTGCCGAAAATCTGACTGACGATCCAAAAGCAGCAAAATGCGTGGCCCGTTCAGTCGCAAAAGCTTTCTCGCAGGACCCCACCCTTGAAGCCGTCACCATCGATCGCAATCGGCAAACGATTTCCGTGGCCACCCTTGGCCAGACTAATGTTCCTGAAATCACCGAGCGCATCCGAAACACCATTCGCACGGCACAGGAGGCAGACGAAAAACACCCTTGTCTTTTGCTCGAGGGCGAAGGCGATTGCCGCGTCTGCTCTATCCCGCTTTCAGAATCAGAGCGGCAAAAAATTACGATTCGCCACGACGCCGGAGCCACAACTATTGCGCGCGTAACGTGTCCCACAGCGCCGAGTTTCTGGCGCTGGCGGGACATCCCCTGGCCCAGAGTCGTCCAGCGCGACGTCGAATTTCTCGAGCACGCGCACGAAACCGACGAATGGAAGTTGCAATTAGCTGCCGCAATTCTTTGCGGCGTTTTTGGCTTAAGCGCGTTCCTGCTGCGCCCCTATAGCTATTCCGTTGTTGGATACATCCTGGCTTATCTCGCCGGCGGTTTGTTCACCGCCCATGAAGTATGGGAGCGCCTGCAAAAACGAGCGATTGACGTTCATTTCCTGATGCTGGCTGTCGCTGCGGGCAGTGCCAGCATTGGCGCCTGGGGAGAGGGCTCCACCCTGCTCTTTCTTTTCTCCCTCTCCGGCGCTTTGGAACATTTTGCGCTTGGCCGCACCCAACGCGAAATACGCTCTCTTTTCCGCGAAGCGCCCAAATTTGCCATTCTCATTGGGGAGGACGGTCATGAACGCCAAATCCAGGTCGAGAAACTTCAACCCGGCTTGCGCCTCCTCATTAAACCGGGCGAGCAATTTCCCGTCGATTCCGAAATTGTAAAAGGCCAAACCGCCGCGGATGAATCCAATCTCACCGGTGAAGCCACGCCAGTCGCAAAAGGCATCGGCGATCACGTGCTCGCCGGAACGATAAACCTGTGGGGCGCGGTCGAGACCCTGGTCCTGCGTCCAGCCGCTGAAAGCTCTCTGCAAAAAATCATTAGCTTGATCAAGGATGCCCAGCAGCAAAAAGCTCCCGCGCAACAATTCACCGACAAATTCGGCAGCTATTATACCTATGCCGTCATCGGGCTTTCCTTCGTTATGTTTTTCGTCTGGTGGCTGGGCCTTGGCCTTGCCCCATTCGCCTCCAAAAGCGCGGGCCACAGCGCCTTCTACCGCGCAATGACACTGCTCGTTGTCGCCTCCCCTTGTGCGTTGGTTCTGTCCATTCCCTCAGCCGTGCTCGCTGCTATCGCGTGGGGCGCGCGCCACGGCATCCTTTTCCGCGGTGGCGCGGCCGTTGAAAAACTCGCGGCCACCGACACCGTCGCTCTCGACAAAACCGGCACCCTCACCACCGGCGAACTGCGCGTTGAAACCGTCGAAAGCTTTCCGCCCGGTCGAGAAAAAGAAATTGCAGCGCTCGCCTATTCTCTTGAACGATTGTCAACTCACCCTTTGGCGCGGGCCATCACTCGTTACGGAAAACAGCAACGGCTCGCGGTGATCGAGTGCGATGCTTTCGAGTCCATCACTGGCCAGGGTCTGCGAGCGCGGCGAAACGGCAGCAAATGCCTCCTCGGCCGGCGCGAATGGATCTTTCAGGAAACTTCCCTCGCACCTCAGGCTGGCACTGCGGCAACTGAACCGGGGCTATCCGAGATCTGGCTCAGCGCAGGGAACTTGCTTGGGCGAATCGTTCTTCGCGACGACATCCGCCCACAATCGCGACAGCTCATCGAAGAACTGCGCTCTGAAAATCTGCACCCGCTCGTTCTGACCGGTGATCGCAAAGCGACGGCGGAACATTTGCGGAGGCATCTCAATATTGAAGATGTTCGCGCCGAGCTTACGCCCGAACAAAAACTTTCGGAAATCCGCTCGCTGACGCAGCAGGGAAAGCATGTCGCTATGATCGGCGATGGCGTCAACGACGCGCCCAGCCTCGCCGCTGCGCATATCGGCGTCGCCATGGGCGCTCGCGGGTCCGACGCTGCCTTGGAACAGGCCGACGTCGTGCTCATGCACGATCGACTCGAAAACTTTCTCGCCGCATTCCGTTTGAGCCAGCGCGCGCGCCGCATCATCCGCCAAAACCTTGTCATCTCTCTGGGCACCGTGGCCATCCTCGTCACGTTCGCCATGATGGGCAAAATTCCGCTCACGATTGGCGTGGTCGGTCACGAAGGCAGCACCGTCGTCGTCGTGATGAACAGCCTTCGATTACTCTTCGGACGTTTAACGCCAAAAAGCTGAGCACACCCACGTAAAGCGCTCGACACATTTAATTGCGCGATTTTCCGCCGTCAAACTTGAAACTCTTGCTGCGCTTCGCTAAAAGACCGGGCGCGAAATGAATAATCACGGACTCGCTCTGGTTGCCCCTCGGATCACGCCCGCGTTGGATCCTTCGTTTCGCCCCGCAATTCTCGCCAATCGTGATTTCCGTTCGCTCGTTCGCTCTTCCGGCAATCCCGTTTCCGTAGGTCTGGCGCTAGAGCAAACCGACGGCAATGTTTCCCATTTTAAAACCGAAATTCTTCCCGAATCGCACCCGCAGGCCGCAGCCAACTTCACCTATCTCGAACGGATTCTAAGATTGTTACTCTGGTCGCGCGGCGGTTTTTGTGTGCATTTCCAGGGACCTGCCGTTCTCGCAACCAAGCTTGCCGCATACTATCGCGAGACACCCACCGGAAAATTCGATTCCCATATCGTCGCCGAGCGCATGTTCGATCATCCGCTCGAAGTTGTGCACGCGCGTGAACTTCCCGCTGAGCGCATCAGCGCTGCCGCGCTCGGACGCCACCTTGAAGGATGCCGCATCGGTTTCGATCTCGGCGGCAGCGACCGCAAAGCCGCCGCAGTCATTGACGGAAAAGTCGTCTTCAGCGAGGAGACGGTGTGGGACCCCTATTTTCAACCGGACCCTCAATACCATTTCGATGGCATCATGGACTCCTTGAAAAAAGCCGCCGCCCATTTGCCTCGGGTAGATGCCATCGGCGGCAGCGCGGCTGGCATTTACCTGAACAATCGCGTCAAAGTTGCCTCGCTCTTTCGCGGTGTTCCGCCCGACACCTTCGACAGCCGCGTGAAGGACATGTTCCTCGAAATTCGCAAAGCCTGGAACAATGTGCCGTTCCAGGTAATGAACGACGGCGAAGTCACTGCGCTCGCTGGCTCGATGTCCCTCGGCAAAAATCGCGTTCTCGGCATCTCCTTTGGCACCAGCACCGCCGGCGGCTACGTCAACGCCCAGGGCAACATCACCTCCTGGATCAACGAACTGGCCTTTGCACCCGTAGATTACAATCCAAGTGCTCCCCGCGACGAATGGTCCGGCGATTACGGCTGCAACGTCCAATATTTCTCTCAACAATGTGTTGGCCGGCTGCTCGCGCCCGCTGGGGTCGAAGTCGACGCGCAACATGGGTTACCCGAAAAGCTCAAGCACGTCCAAGAGCTCATGGACCAAGGCGATCCTCGCGCGCGCAAGATTTACGAAACCATCGGCACATACTTTGGATACGCTGCCGCCCACCTGGCCGAATTTTATGATTTGGAAAACATCTTAATCCTTGGCCGGGTTACTTCGGGTCCGGGCGGCGAAATCATTATCGGTGGCGCAAAGGAAGTTCTGAAAACAGAATTCCCTGACCTGGCCGATAAAATTGCCTTCCACATTCCGGATGAAAAACAAAAACGCCATGGCCAAGCCGTCGCCGCAGCCAGCTTGCCCGCCGTTGAAAGGCCATAGCCCCTGCATGAAATCCCGCATTTTCAAACTGTAATCAGCGCCTTGCGACAGTCTGACAAAACGGATAGCTTCCTCGTATTATGACTTGGCGGGAACACATTGTAAGCGATCCTCTAATACTCAGAGGCAAACCCTGCATCAAAGGCACGCGAATTCCCGTCGCTTTGATCTTAGGTTATCTGGCCGCCGGTCGCGAGAATGACGCAATCATTGGTGAATTCTCCGATCTCACAAAGGAACACGTAGCTGCTTGTCTCGACTACGCGCGTGACCTGGCTGATTATACCGCCGTGGCGGGATGAGTCTGATTTTCTTCAGCGACCAGTGCGTACCTGCCGAGATCTCTAATCTATTGATCCGAAATGGTCGAACCACATCGCATTCGGATTCGCCAATGAGATTTGCCTATTTTTCTCCATGAATCCCTATCAACAGTTCGTTTCGCAATTCGCTGATGCAATTCAGGAAGCCAAATCCTATCCCTTAGGCGGCTTTCAACCCGCAGTGAAGTCCGTTTTGCCATCGAATGCGCCCAAAGCCCTGTTCTTCGCTCCGCATCCGGATGACGAATGCATTTCCGGCGGCATCGCTCTGCGCCTCATGCGCGAAGCGCAAATGAACGTTCTCAACGTCGCCGTCACTCAAGGCAGCAAAAAGGAACGCCAGGCTGAACGCCTTCACGAACTGGAAGGCGCCTGCAAATATCTGGGCTTCGGACTAGTCACCACGGGTCCGAACGGCCTTGAAAAAATCAACCCCAATACGCGCGCACAAGATCCTGCACGCTGGTCCGTTTGTTTGAATACGATCATCGAAAATCTCGAACAGCACCGCCCGCGCGTCATCATCTTCCCCCACGAACACGATTGGAACTCCACCCATATCGGCACTTATTTCCTCGTCATGGACGCTTTGAAACAAATGCCTGCGGATTTCGACCCTTTTCTCATCGAAACCGAATTCTGGGGCCAAATGACCGATCCCAATCTCATGGTCGAAATCAGCGCGCCCGATTTGGCCGATATGATTACCGCCTTGTCCTTTCATGTCGGTGAAGTCCAACGCAATCCGTACCAACTCCTCCTCCCCGCCTGGATGCTCGACAATGTCCGCCGTGGCACCGAATTAGTCGGCGGCCAGGGCGGTGTTGCACCGGACTTCACTTTTGCCGCACTGAACAGATTGCGGAGATGGCGTGGCGGAAAAGTTGAAAAACTCTTCGACGGCGGCAAACACATTTCCTGCCGCACCAACATCGGCGACCTATTCAAATGAATGTTCTATTCACGACGACGAAAGTCTTTGCATTCTTCTCCCTCTCCCCATCCGATTGGGAGAGGGTCGGGGTGAGGGGTACTTTGCGATGAACCCTAAATTCATGCGCGCTGCCATCCGCCTCTCCATCGGCATGATGTGCTGCGGCAAAGGCGGGCCCTTCGGCGCAGTCGTCGTGAAGGGAAGCAAAATCGTCGGGCGCGGCTGTAACGAAGTTACTTCGGCCAACGATCCCACCGCTCATGCTGAAATTGTCGCTATCCGCGACGCCTGCCGCCATCTAAAGACCTTCGACCTGGCAGGCTGCGAACTTTACACCAGTTGTGAACCCTGCCCCATGTGCCTCTCTGCCATTTATTGGGCTCGCATCCACACCGTTTTCTACGGCAACACCCGCAAAGACGCGGCCAAAATCGCCTTCGACGACGATTTTATCTATCGCGAAGTCGCCCTGCCAATCCGCAAACGCACATTGGTCATGAAACAACTCCTGCGTCGCGAAGCCTTAAAAGCATTCGTCGAGTGGGAGAAAAAAACCGACAAGATTCCTTACTGATGCTGCTGAATTATCCGCGAATTACGCGAACCGACGTGTTATTTGCGTCACTTAATTCGCGTTAATTCGTGAAATTCGCGGATCATCATCTTTACCGCGCCGAAATCTCCAACATCCGATCAATCGGCAGCCGCGCCCGCTCGATAATCTCTTTCGGCAACTCAATTCGCGGCGAAAGTTTCGCCATGCAGTCGCGCACTTTCTGAAGCGTATTCATCTTCATGTATTTACATTCGCTGCAGCGGCATTTATCCGTGGGCATTTTCATCACATCGAACGTCGGCGCGCAGATGAATTCCTTATCCGGACACTCCTTTTGCATCCGATGAATGATGCCCGATTCCGTCACGATGACGAATTGCTTTGCTGGGCTCGTCTTGCAATAAGTAATCATTTTCTCCGTCGAACAAATCGCATCCGCCAAATCGCGCACCTCGCGCAAACTTTCCGGATGAACCACAATCTTCGCTTCCGGAAAAGCCTCGCGCATTCTCAACATGCTTTCTCGCCGGAACTCCACATGCGCATAACAATTCCCGCGCCACAGTGTCATTGGCCGCCCTGTTTGCTCCATGACCCACGCGCCGAGATTTTCATCCGGCACAAACAACACGTCTTTGTCCTTCGGCGCGGCATTCACAATTTTCACCGCATTGCCGCTCGTGCAAATGACGTCACTTAGCGCCTTTACACCCGCGCTGCAATTGATGTAAGCGACTGTCCAAAAATTCGGATTCGTCTTTTGAAATTCAGCCAACTTGTTTGCCGGGCAGCTTTGTTCCAACGAACATCCCGCATCTTTATCCGGCAACACCACAATCTTGTTCGGATTCAAAATCTTCGCCGTCTCCGCCATGAAATGTACGCCACAAAAAACAATCACATCCGCCTTCGTCGCCGCCGCCTGTTGCGAAAGGCCCAGCGAATCCCCCACATAATCCGCCACGTCCTGAATCTCCGGCACCTGATAATTATGCGCGAGAATGACCGCATTAAGCTGCTTCTTAAGCGTAAAAATCTCCTTGGCCAACGGCTCGAATTTTTCGCGAGCCATCGGCTTGCGCAACGGCAAGCGTTCCACCTCAACCACCGGGACTTCAGCAATATCAGTCATCAACTTCACCCTACCGCCACCGAGCACCACCGTCAATTTCGCACGCGACGCGAATTGCAAACTGGTTTACGTTTCGGCGAGTGTTGAATAGTCGGTGGATCACGCGCGAGCAAAATCCTGAAGGCATTCCTCCTCAAAAGCCCGGTCTCGGTAGTCGAATGACAATCCCGAAGGGATTGTGCCCTCCAGCCCAGGGTTGCCGAGCTTGCGAGGCTACCCTGGGTTTCAGGCAGCGGACGTCCGCAACCCTGAAAGGGTTACGCCAATGTGAGAAGTTCCTTGGTAAGGCGATCAATGTTGGCTCTGAATTCGATGGCTGCCTTATCGCATTAATTCACTGTTGCTTTCGCCGGATGGCGCGCCTTCACTCAAGATCGCGTGGCGCACGAACGACCGAAGCTTTTGCCAAAAGATTTTCTTCGCGAATCTCGGCCTCACTGTAACAGTCAGCGAAATAGCCCGGTAGCCGAAGTGGTATTCTCCCTCCCGTTTTGCGCAAATTGAAACGCTCCCTTTTTCCGGCTTTCTTAATCCCTTTCGCCCTGTTCATCTCACTCAATTTTAACCAAAGCCTCAGTTCCCGCAATCCTATCCCACTTGCGCCCGTTTCTTGCCCTCACGTTTCCCCACCCAATACAAATACACGACCAGCGCCGCAAACGGCAGCAACGCCAGCAAATCCGCATGCGGCCCTGCATAAAACGGACTGTTCACGTCCGCCCATTTCGAGATCGCCGCGTCAACCTTCCCAAGTCCTCCTTGAATAAACGCGATTATTATTCCCGCAATCGCACCGCCTGCGATATATCCGCTCCCAAGCAGCACCCCCGGGCTCCGGTCCCCTTCAGCCACAAGTTCGTCCTCGTTCAAATTATGTGCGCGCAACCTGCGACGTATACGCCTGTCCACCAACCAACGCACCAACCCTCCCACAAAAAGCGGTGCGGAAGAAGAGATGGGCAGATATACTCCCACAGCGAAGGCCAGGGAAGAAGCGCCAGACAACTCCAAAACGATCGAACTCATCACGCCGAACAGCACCAATCCCCATGGCAATTTTCGATCCAGAATTCCTCTGATGATGTAACTCATCAACACTGCCTTTGGCGCATCATACTTGCGCACTTCGGTCTTATCGGGCCGCGTTTTATGAGTTCCGTTAATCCCAGGATCGACCAACCACACGGCCGTTCCACTCTCATCCACCAGGTACCTCTCTGCCGTTCCGCTTTTTGGGTCGATCTTCTGCCAGACACGATAGGTTTTGGGATCATCCACAGCTTGAGGGCCCCGCAATTTTTCTGTTCCAGAGAATTCAGCTCCTGCAGGCGCGCGCAGCCCGGGCGAAATTTCCGACGCAGGCACATACACCGTACCCTTATCGTTCAAAACCAGCAGCACCCAACCGAGTAACAGGGCGCTCGCAGCCGCGCCGACCAAGATCGCAATCTGTTGATATTTCGGCGTCGCCCCAATCAGATACCCGGTTTTCAAATCTTGTGAAGTCGAGCCTCCGTTCGATGCCGCCACACAAACAATTCCTCCCACTGATAATGCCGTGACATAAAAGGCTCTCTCGGTCCAGCCCAGTAAGAGAAAAATCAGGCAGGTCAGCAACAGTGTCGCGATCGTCATTCCCGAAATCGGATTGGACGAGGATCCGATTTCACCCGTCAGCCGCGAAGAAACCGTCACAAAAATAAACCCAAACAACACGATCAGGAGCGCTCCAAGAATATTCATGTGCAACGACGGCGCTGCGAAAATCGCGATCACCAGCGCCACAATTCCGCCCGCGACAAATCTCATCGACAGATCGCGTTCCGTCCTCTGAATACTCGCATGCGCGGATGCCGCTGCTCTAAAGTCACTTAGCCCGGATTTGATTCCGTGCCAGATGAGCGGCATTGACCGAATCAAACTGATGATTCCACCTGCGGCCACGGCACCCGCGCCGATGTACAGCACGTAAGCGCCGCGAATATCTGAAGGGCTCATCTGCGAAATCGGTATTTTGCCAGGCGCAAGCACGCCCGTCAGTCCTTCGCCAAAAAACTTTATCATCGGTATCAAAACCAGATAACTGAGAACTCCACCAGCCATCATTATTGACGCGATTCTTGGGCCGATGATGTAACCCACTCCCAAAAGTTCCGGCGAAATCTCCATCGCGACCGAGCCGGACTTGAACGGAGCGCCAAAGACCTTTTCCGGCGTATCTTTCCACAGTCTGAACGCCGACATCAGCGTCTTGTAAACCAACCCTATCCCAAATCCGGTGAAGATCGCCGAAGCATCAAGTTCAGTCGCCGGCCTCGCGCTCACGACCTTCTTTTGACCTTCCAAATCGTCATCACCCGCCTCTGCGCCTTGAGCACCGGCCTTCAAGACTGCCGCGCAAGCCGTTCCCTCGGGATATTTCAGCGTCTCATGCTGCGCGACGATCAACGCCCGCCGCAGCGGAATCATCAGCAGAATTCCCAACAACCCTCCCAACAGCGCCACCAGCATCACCCGGCTGATTTCCAGGTCGAACCCCAAAATCATGATCGCCGGCATCGTCACGCCCAGCCCGAATGCGATCGATTCCCCCGCAGACCCGGCCGTCTGAACTATATTATTCTCCAGAATTGTCGCGTCGCGTATTCCGAACACCTTCGAAAAAACTCTGAACAACGACAAAGAAATCACCGCCACCGGAATCGACGCGCTCACTGTCAAACCAACCTTCAACACCAGATACAACGACGAAGCCCCAAAGATCACTCCCAAAATCGCACCCACCACCACCGCCCGCACCGTCAACTCGCGTACCGACGCCTCCGGCGGCACAAACGGCCGAAATTCAGGTTTCGTTTCAGTCGGCATCTTTATTTTTCAACCATGTAACCCATGAAGCCGCCGACGTAAGGAGGCGGACTCATGCCTAGGAGTATCTTCCGCCTCCTTACGTCGGCGGCTACATTTTCTTGAATCAGCCGTGCACATGTAACCCATGTAACTCACGTAACTGACTGCCTGTGCCTCGCCAAAAATCCCGGCTCGTCCCCGCGCAAATCCACTCTCCTCTGCTTCCCCAGCAATTCGCCATAAACCTGCACATCACGCACCATCATCTCCAATCTGCCTTTGAGTGAATCACTGATAATATCTCCCTCCTTCACATCCACATCCTCGGTGAACGAAACCCCGTATGGCAAAGTCCAGGCATAGCACTGCCGTGCCACCGTGCGCAGTTGGTCCGTCACCGTCAGGCCCTTTTCGTGGGAAGCCACAATCGTCGCAAAAAGTTTCCCTGCAAATTCACGCCAGAAATGATCCAGAAAATTCTTTGTCGCTCCGCTGATGCTCCCATGATAATCCGGTGTGCCAAGCACAATCACATCGGCCCGCTCAACCCGCGTTTGCAGTTCGGCATAACCCGGAAGCTCATGCGCCACATCGGGATTATAGAGCGCGAGAGGCTCCTTTTCAAAATCCAGCACATCCACTGTACTGCCCAGCGCTTTAAGCTTATCGCCGACAAATCGCACAACTGCCCGGGTCACGGAGTCCCGATGCAGGCTCCCGATCACGGCCAGCACGTTCAAAGGCGGTTCTGCCACGTCGCGAAAGTACCAGACACATCAAATGAGTCAATAAATGCGGCCACTTGCTTCCTCCAAAGTCGTTCCCGGCGAGTTTGTTCATGCTCCAAACTGGCCACCCTACTGGCCATGGACAATTGGAGGTAATTCGCTGAATATCAACTACTTGGAACGTCAAGTCGTATTTCTACTTACCACCTCTCCCGCTATTAGGGACCCATCATTTAACCTTAATCGCAATGGCCCGATCCATCGCGCTCAACCAATGTAACTTATGCAACAATGTAACCTATGTAACCTCCAGCGATCTCCACCCAACTCCTCCCATCCCCAACCGATCCGCGGTTATCTTTTCTTTTCAAAGTCCGAACCATTTCACCTCGAATCCGCGTGAACGCATATCCCAGGAAAAACCTTGGTGAATATCGGGCTCACTACGGATTTACATAGAAAAGCAATCACACCACTCTCGCGGTGCTTGCAAACTGCCATATCAGAGGGCCGATGGGGCATCAGCCCCATCCGCATCGAAAATAGCATTAATATTGTAACGGCCACTTGACTTATGAAAACTCCTCTACAAGTAAAGAAACTCCTCGTTTTGACCGCCGGCGCAGCGCTGGCCATTACCGCCCTGACCGCCTATTCGGACAATAAGCCGGACAAGCCGGGCAAAGGCGGCTCCCATGGCACAGACATCATTCACCTTTCCATTCAGGCGCAAATGGAAAATGACGGCATTGTGACGAACGCAAGCGGCCGGGCCTGTATCAATTGGCATCAGCAAGGAAACGCGAATCACCAGGATCTTCAGGTGAACGTTAAAGGTCTGGATGCTGACACCGACTATCAACTCGCGGCCTCGCTGGATGATGATACCAATCTCACCTCAGTCCTCACATTTACCACGGATGCCGATGGCAAAGCTTCCGTCAATCTTGAAGATAATGGTAAGAATAAAGGAAATGGCCACGGACACGCCTACGGCCTTAACAAGCACGGCCACGCAAAAGCTCAATTGCCCGCTGCATTGGAACCTGTGGGCCAAATCCATGAATTAGACGTTTTGGACAACATCGGCACCAATGTCCTCCTCACCGCGGATTTCACGACAGCCAACTCCTTCCAGTATCTGGTGAAACGGAACATTAGCAGTGACACTGTGAATGCGGAGCTTTGGATCAAAGCAGATCAGCACAAGGCCCAAATTCGGCTCTCGGCCTCTGGCCTCGCAGCGGGCGATTATACTCTCCTGCTGAATGATACCGCTGCTCAAACGCAAACTGCAGATGGTCAAGGAGGCGTTAACATTCGCACGGGGTTGACGAATCCCACGGACATTTTATCTGTCAGCAGTGTGTCGCTGATTGATGCAGGGACCAATGTAGTCGTGAGCACTACGTTGCCGTAAGGGGCTCGCAGCCGCTCGTCGCAACTATTTCAGCGTTGTAAGCCAACGACTTGCGAAAACGCTCGCCCCACCAGCATTGGACGTAAGGTTCAACGCCAAAAACTCTTGCGGAGCAGGCAGGCATCGCCTAGGTTTTGCGACGCTCTTGATTTGGCTGCCCCGAATGCTTTCGGGGTGGTCAATCCCGCAACCGGAAGGCCGAAAGATGCCACGATTCAATGGCGTCGACGGGTTGGTAGCTCAGTCGGTAGAGCAGCCCCGAAGGCTTTCGGGGTTGGTCCGTGGTTAGTCATGAGCGATGCAGTTAGATTGTTCGGCAGTGACGGGTTGGTAGCTCAGTCGGTAGAGCAGCGGCCTTTTAAGCCGTTGGTCCTGGGTTCAAGTCCCAGCCAACCCACCATTTTTTATGCCTTGGGTTTACATGCTCTCCAGCGACTCGGGCCGCTACTATATCGGCTCCACCGTAGATCTCAACGAGCGCTTGAACCAGCATCAACGAGGCCATACCCACACCACCAAAAGACTGGGTGGGAACCTGGCAATGGCTGCCGCCGTAGAAACCTCAACGCTAACCCAAGCCCGTGCGTTGGAACGAGAACTCAAAAGGAAAAAGAATCCTCAACTTGCTCTGTACTTCCTAAAGCACCCTCAAAGCACTCGGTAGAGCAGCCCCGAAAGCTTTCGGGGTTGGTCCTGGGTTCAAGTCCCAGCCAACCCACCATTCCGGGGGAGAATATCCAAGCTCCAAACACCAAACTCCAAAACCAATTTTGCCATGGGTCGAACGTATTGGTTTGAGTGCAGCAAATGTGGCTATCGGGCGCAAGTTTCAGGAAAGCCGGATCGCGGGTTGAATTTCTTTGTTCACACGATTTGTTGTGCCGAATGCAAAGCTCTTTACGACGCGGTGACCCGGCTCCGAGTTCCGGATGAACCGAACGGAATGAAATTTTCCTTTGGATTGAACGGCCTGAAGTTTTCTTTGCAGCAGCGCCATGGGGTGCCGCCCACTTTTCAATCGGCGCTGAATCGATTGCCGTATAGAGGAGTAAAAAGTTACAAATGGCTCCAGTTCAAGCCGCAATGTCCAGTGTCACCCACGCACCGCATCCAAAGTTGGAATGAGAACGGCAAATGTCCGCGATGCGGGCTTTACCTGGACAAAAATGCCCTGCCCTACCGGATTTGGGAGTAAGCAGCCCAGTTGCATAATCTTGGAAACGAGGCATTTTACGAGCAGGTAACTCCGGGCGTTGGCGTTGGGTAAGGAATTGAAGACGCGAATCTAAATCTATCGTTATGCAAATGACGGTTGGTGATTATGAGATTGTGGCTTTTTTCGGGCTGGTAGCCGTGTTTGAAATTTGCGAGCGCCTGTGGCCCGCGCGGCCAGTGGACCGATTCCACGACTTAAGGCTGGATCTGCTTTCCTTCGCCTTTGCGCTGGCAGTGAACAGGGTATCTACTCATCTCATTCGAGCTTCGGTTGGAGATGTGACACCTGGAAATCTGGCCCCATTGGTGCATTACCTTCAGAACTTGCCCAGCATTTGCAAAATTGTAATTGCTCTCTTCATTGTGGATTTCATTATTTATTGGATTCATCGCGGCCAACATCGCTTTGACATTTTGTGGCGCACCCATGCCTGGCATCATTCCATCGAGCAGATGTATTGGTTTGCGGGATTTCGCACGAGCTTTCTCCATTCCTTTATTTACAACATTCCACAAGTCGTCATTCCCGTGACACTCTTTAAGCTCAGTCCGGCCGAAGCTGGGATTGGTTATTCGTTGGGCCTGTTGATTCAATTCTGGGAGCACACCAACTTGAAAGTGAACATCGGGCCGCTGGCGTGGCTGATTATTTCGCCTGCGTATCATCGGATTCACCATTCCGCGACGCTGCATCGCGGGAAAAATCTCGGCACGACGTTCAGCATTTGGGACCGAATGTTTGGGACTTATGTGGATCCCGAGGGAGTGCAGGATTCATTTCCGCTCGGATTGGGAGAGCGCGTTGAACGAAAGCAAGTGCCTCGCATGCTCCTGGGGGTTTAGCGCGCGCAATAAAACATGTGCGCAGGAACAAAGCTTAGCAATTCAAAGTCGCGCTCAACGCTTCCGAATACGCCTTCAAGATAAGGCAGGGCCACTTTGGAAAGCTGGTAAACGAGGAAACTGCCGGTCGGTTTGAGCGCGGCATGAGTCTTCCGGACGATTGTGTCTCGAAGCGCATGCGGCAACGTCTTGAAGGGAATGCCCGAGATGACATAATCTACATGCCCAATGCCCAGGCGGGAGAGCACCGCGTCAATATCTGCAGCGGATTCCTGGACCAGATGGAATCGCGGATCGCGGAGTGACTTGCCCAGGAATTTGAAGAAGTCTGGATTGATTTCGAGCGCGATGAGGGTCGCATCGGGGCGCATGCGATCAAGCACCTTGGTTGTAAAAGTGCCAACACCAGGGCCGTATTCGACAATCACGCGCGCCTTATCCCAATCCACTTGTTTGAGCACCCCATCAACCACGAACGGCGAACTCGGAAGCATCCAGCCGACCATGTTCGGATGTTTAACGAAATTGCACGCGAATAGAAAAAATTGCGAAGCACGGCTCGGATGTTTCGGCGAAGCGTGATTGATGGAGTGGCTATCGCAAGGACCCTTTTCCTTTTTGCCCATATATAACCGAGCGCACTATAGCATCAGGTCGCAAATGTTCAAAAAATATTCCGCTTTGCAGAGATGCGGTCTTTCCCGCGGAAAACGAGTGTTGTAACCTATTCACCGAATGGCCTCGGATAGGCAGGGCAAGGGAATTGCTTTTGGAAGGCATTACGGGACTGAAACCAGCGTGCCCTCGAATCCCTGTGGACAACCGGGCAACAGGTGTCTTAGCCTTATACAAGTTTGGGACACAGAGCGGGTCGGATTCGATCGCTGCGAAAGAATCCTGACTATTCTGGCGAATGCCGTAATGATGAGAATCGGCACAGGCAAGCAGCCTGGACTCCAAATGCTTTTTGATCTGGCAAACGCAGTAGATGAAGAAAATCCTGGTAATTGATGACGAAGAGTGGTTGCGGGAGATGGTGCACCTGGCGCTGTCGCAAAAAGGCTACGATGTGATCGAAGCTGGAAATGGCGCCATTGGCATCGAAGTCGCACGCAAGGAATTGCCGGATCTCGTCCTCTGCGATGTGAACATGGAAAAGGTGGACGGTTACCTGACGCTGTCGTCGCTTCGAAACGAACCGACCACGGCCTCGATTCCGTTCATCCTCATGACCGGACTCGCCGACAACGCGGGTATGCGTCACGGGATGGAACTCGGCGCGGATGATTATCTGCCAAAACCCTTCACCATCGATGCACTCTACGCCGCGGTCGAAGCTCGACTGAAAAAGGTGCAAGCGGTCAGGCAGGAGGCGGAGAAGAAACTCGCAGACCTGCGCGATAACATCAGCTTGATGCTGCCGCATGAATTGCGCACGCCGCTTAACGGGATTCTGGCTTACGGCGAAATTCTCGCTGCCGACGCGGCCCATTTGCCGGCCCGGGAGGTCGCGGAGATGGGCCAGGTAATTCATGATTCGGGCAAGCGTCTGGAACGGCTGATCGAAAACTTCCTGATCTACGCTCAAATCGAACTGCTTGGTACGGATCCGCAGAAGATGGTGGCGCTACGCAAAAAGCAGACCGCAGCGCCGGCAAAGCTGGTCGAAAAACATGCGCGCGCTCAAGCTGAACTTGCCCATCGCGCGGATGACCTTGCGCTTGAAGTTGCCGATGTGCCAGTGTCGATCTCAGAGGATTATTTTGCGAAGATCATCGATGAATTAGTTCACAACGCGTTCAAGTTTTCGCAGGTTGGAACGAAAGTACGGGTCACAATGGCCGACACTCCGGGCGGGGTCACGTTGACCGTTACGGATCAAGGCCGCGGTTTTTCAACGGAACATATTACCAAGGTGGGAGCGTACATGCAGTTTGACCGCAAAATGCAGGAGCAGCAGGGTCAGGGCCTCGGATTGACAATCGCCAAGCGGTTAACCGAATTGCATGCAGGAACGCTGGTAATTCAGAGCCAGCGTGGCGGCGGGATTACAAATGTTGTGGTCAAATTGCCCAAGGCTGGGCTGGCATAACGCACGTTTCGAGACCATTCACAATGGCAAGCGGCGGTAAAGAATGGTCAATCCCTTTTCCGCGAACCGCGCGACAACGAGAATCGCGGCCATGGCAAACAGGGGAGCAAGGTCTATCTTTCCGATGCGCAATGGGAGAAAGCGAAATGGTATCAATATGTTGCGTCCAGTAGCTGCCAGAAAATTCCAGAATACATGATTTCCGAGATAAATGTAGCTGCCGAGAAGATAAAGCAGGAGCAGGCCGATAATCAGATACTTCCAGGCGAGATAGACCCCCAGCCCAATAGCGCCGGCTTGTTCTAATCGGTGGAGCGCGGATTTGCCTGCCGGAATTATGTCCCAACGCGCCAGAAGCGGGTCGAACGCGTACCACAGCACGGTTACAGATAAGAATGGAAGCAATAATTTTACCGGCCACGGCAACCGCTCAATCCAGCCGAGGTGCAGGCGAACGAGCTTCTGCAGCGGGTCGGCTTCTTCAGTTCGGCCATTCACGATAGAGAAAAAAAGCAGCCAGAGATAAAATATGATGAGTGTCACCCCGAAACTCACGATGGAGAACAGCATTGCCCGAGAGAAAAAATCGCTGCGGAATGAAATCGAGATCGCACCCAGTTTCAAAGCCGGCATCCAATCCACCGCCGGGCCAATTTGCCAATAAAGCAATGCTCGCAAAAATAGCAAACCGATCACGGCCATAAGAAAATACCACCCCTTTGCTCTCAACGGCTCAGCCCTTCGAAGAGTTCCGACGAGAGTGGTCGGCGTCGATTTCATAAGTGGATCAAAGCCTGCTGAACGCCAGTTCAGCCAAAGGAGCAGTCCGGCGAGATCTAAAATAACGTCGATCGGGGCCATGCAAAACCTGATACGTCAGGGAATTAAGCGTGATACGCGATGCGTAATGCGTGAAAAAGAGACGACGACTTCCGTGCATCTCATGCACGCCCTCACATCATTTTCAGCAAGGTGTCCGCCATTTCGGAAGGTGTGGCTGCGACCCCGATTCCGGCTGCTTTGAATGCTTCTATTTTGGCCGCAGCAGTGCCTTTGCCGCCGCTGACAATGGCGCCGGCGTGGCCCATACGGCGTCCGGGTGGCGCAGTGGCACCGGCTATAAAGCCAGCGACCGGTTTTTTGCAATTCTTTTGAATCCATTCGGCAGCTTCTTCTTCCGCTGAGCCGCCGATTTCACCAATCATGATAATGCCCTCGGTCTCAGGGTCGGCATTGAACATTCTGATGACGTCGAGATGGGAAGTGCCGTTTACCGGATCACCGCCAATACCGACGCAGGTGGATTGACCAACGCCCCGGCAAGTGAGTTGCCACACGGCCTCGTAAGTCAACGTGCCGCTGCGGGAGACGACGCCGATTTTTCCCTTCTTGTGAATGTAACCGGGCGCAATGCCGATGCGACAACCGCCATAAGAATCTTTTCCTTCCCCCGGCGTAACCACGCCAGGACAATTTGGGCCAATCAGGCGAGTCTTCTTGCCTTCCATCGCTCGTTTGACTTTGACCATGTCATTGACCGGAATGCCTTCGGTGATGCAGACGACCAGATCGAGACCCGCATCCACACCTTCGAGTATTGCGTCGGCGGCAAACGGCGGCGGCACGAAAATGGCCGAGGCAGTCGCGCCGGTTTGCTTCATCGCCTCGGCGACCGTGTCAAAAATCGGCACCTTGTTTTCAAAGAGTTGGCCGCCTTTGCCGGGCGTGACGCCAGCGACGACCTGAGTGCCATAGGCAAGGCTGAGTTGGGTGTGCCGTGCGCCAAAGCCGCCGGTAATGCCTTGGACGAGGAGCTTGGTTTGTGGGGTGACAAGGATGGACATTGGAGGGATTCAGGATTTCGCGTTACTAATTTAGAAATTAAAGCAAACCTCTCTGCACTTTCTCTTCTTTTATTGCGGTCAGGCGCTGCACCGCGTCCAAATCACGTGGACGCCCAACGGCCTTTTTTGCGTTGATCAAAGCATCGATTTTCAAAAATCGAAATTCCCCGTACGAGAATTGCCCAGCGACACTCTGTTTTCTAACCTCGTCAAAACTACCGACTCCGGCGACTTCGCTGAGGCAGTCGAGTTTTCCAAGGTCGGTTTGTAGATACAAATTCTTCAAATCAGCAAAAGAGCTTTGCGTTAATTCGAGAGGCAACTTATTCGCAGTTAAACGATGAATAGGATGCAAATCTTTAACCGCAGACTCGATACGCTTTACATTTTCCTCGCCGAATGGACAACAAACGTCCAAATCGAACGTTGCTATCGGAGCGCCGTAATAATTTACGCAGACCCCGCCAATCACAACGAATTCGAGTCCGCTTTTCTTTAAACGCGTGAGCAGAGCCTGATTATCTTGCGGCATGCGATCGACCTGCTTCTTGAACTTCGAGCAGGAAATTAACGACTTGCTGAAGCTCTGCCAACCGCTCCTCCGGGGTCAGCTTCAGAGACTCTTCTATGAGGGACATGTCAATTCCCGCCGCAGCCGCTGCCCGCCATGCCGGACCAGCATCGGGCGGACAAACATATTTGCCGTTTATCTGCGCCAAAGTCTCTTCATCCAGCATATACAAATATAGCTTAAGCTTAGATCGCGGAAATCCACGTGTGAAATCTATTTCCCAACCGCTTTCACAACCTTCTGCGCTGCATCCGCCATAGACGTTCCACTGATAATCGGCAGGCCAGAATCGGCAAGCGTTTTCTTGCCTGCATCGACATTGTTTCCCTCAAGTCGAACAACGAGCGGAAGTTTAAGGCCGGTTTCTTTTACCGCGGCAACAATGCCGGTTGCAATCACGTTGCAATCCATAATGCCACCAAAAATATTTACGAAAATCCCTTTCACATGCGCGTCCTGAAGAATGATCTTAAAGGCGGCTGTCACTTGCTCTTTGCTCGCGCCACCACCGACGTCGAGGAAGTTGGCCGGCTGCCCGCCGAAGTACTGGATAATGTCCATGGTTGCCATGGCCAATCCAGCGCCGTTAACCAGACAAGCAATGCTTCCGTCCAGCTTGATATAATTCAAGCTGAACTTGCTGGCTTCGATTTCCAAAGGCGCTTCCTCATTCAGGTCCCGCATCGCCTGAATATTTTGATGCCGGTAGAGTGCGTTGTCGTCGAGCGAAAGCTTGGCGTCCACCGCCAGCAAAGCGTGTTTACCGTCGGCAGTCTGAATGATGCAAAGGGGATTAATTTCAAGAAGGGAGGCATCGCATTCCCACCATGTTTTATAGACACCCATGAGAAGCCTGGCGCCCTGGGCGATTAGCTCCCCCTTGAATCCAAGGGCGACGGCGATCTTGCGCGCCTGGTACGGCATCATTCCGACGGCGGGGTCGACGGTTTCCTTGACGATCTTCTCGGGAGTTTTCGCGGCGACTTCCTCGATGTCCATGCCACCTTCCGTGCTGGCCATAATGATGGGCCGCGAGGAAGCGCGATCGAGCAACACAGCCAGATACAGCTCCTTTTCAATGTGCGGCGCAAAGGCAATCAGCAACTTGCTGACGAGCCGCCCCTCCGCACCGGTCTGCTTGGTCACAAGCACGTTGCCCAGCATGGCCTTCGCCTTCTCGTAAACGTCATCCGCCGTTTTGCAAAGCTTCACCCCTCCCTGGTAGCCACTCTTAAACGTGCCTTTGCCGCGGCCGCCCGAGTGAATTTGTGACTTTACGGCGATCAAGGTTGCGCCCTTTGCAAAGAGGCCCTCGGCAATTTTTCTGGCAGCTTCGGGAGTCTCGCAAATCTCCCCTTCTGGCACGGCTACACCGTATTGCGCCAATAGTTCTTTAGCCTGGTATTCGTGGATGTTCATAGACTGACTTCAAGAGAGCCGCGGCCGTCAACCCGATCACCGATTCTCACGCTACTTTCGGTCCTTGATTGGTGTGTAATGATTCAGCGTTGGGCCAGTGTAAATCTGCCGCGGCCGGTAAATGCGCGTATGGCCGTCTTCCATGACTTCTTTGTAATTGGCGATCCACCCGGGCATGCGACCAATAGCGAAAACCACGGTAAACATTTCCAGGGGAATTCCAATGGCGCGCATAATAATGCCACTGTAAAAATCCACATTGGGATAAAGCTTGCGCTCGACGAAGTACGAATCTTTCAGCACCGCTTCCTCGAGATGCTTGGCAATATCCAGCAACGGATCGGATACATGCAACTTGGACAGCACGTCGTCACAAGCCTTTTTGATAATCGCTGCCCGAGGATCATAGTGCTTGTAAACGCGATGCCCAAAGCCCATCAAACGTTTTCCGCTTTGCTTGTCTTTCGCCGCGGCAATAAATTTCGAGCCGTCGTCCCCCGAATCGTGAATCTGCTGCAACATTTCCAGCACGGCCTGATTCGCGCCGCCATGGAGCGGGCCCCACAACGCGCAGACTCCCGCCGCCGCGCTGGCGAAGAGGTTTGCTCGACTGGAACCGACCATTCGCACCGTGGCGGTTGAACAGTTTTGTTCGTGATCCGCGTGGAGCAGAAAAATCAAATCCAATGCCTTCACAGTCTCCGGTTTCAAATCATAGTCATGGAACGGCACCGAAAACATCATGTGCAGGAAATTGGCCGTGTATTTGTACTCCGGCTTGGGATAGACAAAGGGCAATCCGCGGGATTTGCGATGAGCGAACGCGGCGATGGTTCGAACCTGTGACAGGAGCCGAGCCGCGGGCACCACAAAATGCTGGCGCATTTCCGGCCCCAGCAGCTCGGGATAATAACAACTCGCTGCGTTGATCATCGACGACAGTATCGCCATCGGGTGCGCATTCGGCGGAAATCCCTCGAAATGATGCCTCATTCCCTCGTGCAACAACTCATTCTCAGTCAACAAGTCCGAAAACCGGCGCAACTCTGCGCTGTTTGGGAGCTTCCCGAAAATGATCAGATGCGCCACCTCGATAAATGTTGATTTCTCGGCAAGCTCCTCGATTGGAATTCCGCGATACCGCAATATACCTTGCTCACCATCTATGAAAGTGATTTTGCTCAGGCACGAGCCCGTGTTGGCATAGCCATCATCAAGCGTGATGTAGCCGGTCTCATTTCGCAGGGCCGAAATGTCTATCGCCAACTCCTTTTCGCTCCCTTCGACAACGGGAAGCTTGCAGGCCTTCCCGTTAAGATTCAGTTCAACATTCTTGTCCATATTACAATCTGTCTCAATCGCGCTCGGGCGCAAAAGTTATTTGAACCCTGAATATCAAGCAACTTCAAAGCGAAATGCCACATTTAAGGTTCGCGGTGCACTTGCGGCTTGGCCTCCGGCTGCCTGGCAAGGAGTTTGCGATTGTATTCGCTTATCCCCGCAGCAGCCAAACAACGGCTTAAGATCATCTACGCAGATAAAAAGAACATTTGGCTTCGCCGAGGTTCCAATGAGATTGCCTGTGAATTCGCACAAGAAAATCCCAAACAAGAGAAGCAGCGCTCGCTTCGAAGCCATGTGCCAGTTTGCCGCGAAACCGATTAGTGAGCAAGAATGGAGAGCCTTGAGACGAAGCGTCAAATCCGCAAAAAGATCTTGCGGCGGTACATCCAGTAAAGGATTAACCAGCAAACCAGTAAAGTAGCCGCGCCATGAATCGATGGCTCATAAACATTCCCAGCGAATCGGAAAATATTGTGGCCCAGGTTGGTGAAAAGATTCTTTTGAATAAAACCGTTGAACAAATGATCGATGCAATAAGCTGCTATCGAATTCATTCCAACGACTACGAGTGGAAAAGCCCAGCGACGATAGCCTTTCAGATCGATCACAGTGTAAAAGAAAGCCAGTAGAAGAAAGCACCATCCGCCACTGAAAAGAACCCAGCTCGGCGTCCAAATCCTTTTGATTACCGGACATATTCCGAGCGCGCCCAACACGGCTCCCGACGCGAGGCCAATAACGCCCGCGATTGCCAGCCATCGCACTTTCGTCCACTGCGGCAATTCGCGGCGCAACATTTCCCCGGCGACGAGTCCCAGGATCATTGTCGCTAGCGTCGGAATAAAGCTGAGAGTGGCGTAACCGCCAGCATTAAAGTTGAAATGGTGTTCGCGTGGAAACAAATTGAGAAACCACGTGTCGAACGCCCACGCAAAATTCGCATTCTTGTCCCAGTGCGCGGCAAACCCACTCAGATGCTGCCAATTGCTTTCATCCATTACCTTCGAATAGTCGAAATCCGGCCCCGGAATTGGATAGAGAGCGAATGCCGCCCAATAACCAACGAGAATCAAAGCAAACGCAAGCCACTGGACCCGTACGGAACGAAGGCTCAGCAAAAACAAAAAAACGTAGCCCAGCCCGATTTGCGAAAGCGTATCTTCGAAGGTCCAATGAGTTTGCGAACGACCAGTCGAGCGCAAAAATACTCCGAGCAGAACCAAAAGCAGCGCGCGCCAACACGCATGGAACGCCATCCGATTAAACGTTTGCCCGCGGGCCACCCGGCTCGCGACTGAAAACGGCAGTGCGGTCCCAACGAGGAATGAGAAGGAAGGTTGAATCAAATCGTGCAACGAACAGCCAATCCACTCAACGTGACTTTGTTGATGGCAAAGAAAATTCCACACTCCGCTGGTCGGAATTGCTTTGGCAACATCGCAAAAACGCAAGGCCTCGCCGAAAATGAGCAGCATTACGAGGCCGCGATACGCATCCATCGACACCAGGCGAGTCGTGGCAGACGGTGGTGACTTTGGCTCTGTCTCCGTTTCGCGGGGTTTTTGCGGTAGCGTGGTCATTGTCAAATGCTAACGCTCAACGAGACAACTCGTCGTCAGAAACTGTTCAAACGCCTTACGCTTATCAACGACGTCATTATGCTCAAGGTCCGTGTAGAGAAACAGCATTCGATTTTCGCGCAGATTGGCGGGCGTCGTTTCTGTAGCTTTAGCAGAAAACAGAGTTGTGCCGCGTTGTTTCAAGTCGGCCATCAACATCTCGGTTTCACTCTTTGTTCCGCCGTGTTCGGTATAAATATCGATCAGCCGGCCGTGAGACTTGTCCCACCAGGCGAGGAATTTGTCGGTCCGCGCGTAAAGTGCATCGAAGAGCCAAACCTCCTTAACGTGCTCAGTCAGGCCCCCATGCTCCACGATAGAAGAAATGACCTGGTAACCGCCACTGTGGCCTGACAAGATAATGTTGCCGACTGCGGATTCTTTGTTCTTCAGGGCTAATTTCTCTCGCAGTGTCTCCGCAACCTCTTTCATAAACCGCGCAAAACCATCTGGATCTTCAAGTTTGCCGCCGAACGAATCGGATGCATCGAATGGTCCTTGTGGCACTACCAGGACAGCGTTGCGTGCGCTGGCCATGAGTTGTTCGATCAGTTGATATCGATTCAGGACGCCATTGACATCGTTTTGCCAGCCGTGAAAGTGGACCACAAAATCAATCTTGCCGGTTTCACGAAAGCCCTTTGGAACGAAGATTGCCACAGTATCGTTCGCGTAATGCTCGGCGGCAGAGAAGAACTGCTCCTTATACTTGTGGCCCTCAGCTCGTTGTGGATGAGGAAATGGTGCGCTGGCAAGATGGACCAGGAGCAACTCGCCCTGCGCCGCATAATGTTCGGGCAGCGATTCGGCCAGGGCTAACGAGAACAGCGTGAGGCACGCAGCGGCAAGCAGAAGCGATAGTTTCATGCGTTGTGAGGAACTTTGGCACGATTGCATCGCATTGCCAATGCGCGAAGCAAAATGAAATGTAGCCAATATGAAGCTTGTTGCCGTAATGGTAAGGGCTAAGCTAAGTCATGGCTATTCGCATATTCTTCACTCTGGCCCTCGTTGGTTTCATCGTTGGTTGTTCGAAAAAAGAAGAAACGCCTGCGCCAGGCGCCGGATCGCCGGCCAAATCTGAATCCAGGGCGCCGTCAAATGAGACGCTCGCAACGAATGCCAGAGAACAAGCTAAAGCAACGGCCGCTTCGGCCATTGACTCCGCCGAAAAGGCGGGACCATCTGTTACCAATGCGGTCCGGATTGCGGCGGCGTCAACGAACCCCCTCGCACAAAAAGTAGCCGGGGCCGTTGGAGAAAATGCAGTAGCAGCCCCGCAAACTCCAACCTCCGCACCATCAACACCTCCTCCAGCCGCAGCGCCAGCCGCATCGTCGTCGTCGTTAGCCAGCCTTTCTTCCGACCAGTTGAGTCAGGGGATCAAGGAGGCGTTGGGCAAAGGTCTGCAGCGAGCCGTCTCATCCCTCGGCCAACCTGGAGGTTTTCTCACGAATCTGAATGTCAAAATCCCGATACCGGAAAAATTGCAACTCATCGAAAAGGGCCTGCGCGCCATCAACCAGGGCCAATACGCTGACCAGTGCATCACCACGATGAACCAGGCGGCCGAACAAGCAGTGCCGGCTGCGACCGATGTTTTTGTGAACAGTTTGAAAAACATGAGTGTGGAAGACGCCAAAGGACTTCTGAGCGGTCCGCAGGATGCCGCCACGCAATCTTTTCGCAAAGCAACCGAAACTGAATTAACGGCAAAGTTTTCTCCGATCATTCAGCAGGCTATGACCAAATGCGGCACGACCACCGCTTATCAACAATTGCTCGATAAAGCCAAAGGGGTAAGCCCGTTCTTCAGCAGTCCTTCTTTGGACCTCAATGCTTATGTCACTGGCAAGGCAATGGATGGTTTGTTCATCTTGATCGCAGAAGAAGAAAAGCGCATTCGCGAAAACCCAGTCGCGAGAAGCTCCGACTTGCTCAAATCCGTGTTCGGCTCCTTGCAAAAGTGAAGTTCCCGCATCACGCGCAACTGGACTACGTATTCTGGGCGCTAATCTCAATCCTCCCGGTCGTTACTAATTGAGAATTTTGAGGTTGCGCGCCAATCGTTCTCTCACGTTTCATCGCCTTGTGAAACGACGCGATTTCCTCAAAGTTTCCACTAGCCTCGCCGCGAGTCTGGCAGTTTCGCCCGCGAACTCCAGTCGTGCGCAAGCTCAGCTTGATCACGCCACTACATCCGGCACAGCACTTGTCATTGATCCTCGGCCCTTGTTTGACATCTCGCCGCGCCTATACATGCAATTCATGGAACCGCTCGGCGTGACTGATCCTTCCGTCGAAGCTGCTTGGGATTATCAAACCGACGCATGGCGCGAGGATTTCGTCGAAACGACCGCGAGCCTGGCTCCCGGCGTTCTGCGATTCGGCGGATTGTTCAGTCGCTACTACAAATGGCGCAAAGGTGTCGGCCCAGTCGAACGCCGTCCCGCCATGCGCAACTACGTCTGGGGCGGCAAAGAGACCAATCGCGTCGGCACCGCCGAATTCGTCAACCTGTGCCACCGCATCGGCGCTGACCCGCTATATTGCGTCAATTTCTTAGGCGATGGTGACAAGCGCTTCCTTCAAACGCGCGAAGGCAATCGCACCGGCGACGCCCAGGAAGCTGCCGACTGGGTTTCTTACGCCAACGATCCTGGTCACAGCGAACGCAAAGCACACGGCCATACCGAGCCCTTCAACATCAAACTCTGGCAACTCGGCAACGAAACTTCCTACGGCAGCGCCTGCTTCAAAAAAGATGAAGCGATTGCCACCACCATCGATTTCGCCCGCAAAATGCACGAGCGCGACAAATCGATCGAACTGATTGGCTGGGGCGACAGCGGCTGGGCCGCTGATCTCGTTCAACGCGCCGGCGAGCACCTTGCGTACGTCGCCGTCCACATGATGAACCAATCACCCGCGCGCAGGGACACCGTTCTTCGTTGTAATCGCTATCAATCCGAACCCGAGCGTGCATGGGACGAACTCATGGAGCTACCCGCCCTTCGCGTCGAGAAAAAGTTGCTCGAATTGGAAGACTCTTTAACTCGCGCAAAATCCAAACATCCTATCGCCATCACCGAAGGTCATCTCAGCCTCGCGCCGCAAAATTCCTGCCCAATTCTGACCGAATGGCTCACCGGCGTTTACCACGCGTGCGTTCTGAATCTTTACCAACGGCACGGTGATCGCGTCAAAATCGCAACCGCTGCCGATTTTAACGGCACACGCTGGACTTCTAACGCTCTCATCCACCAGGTCCCGGCCGGAATCAGCTATCTCCTCCCCGCCGGAGCAGTGATGCGCCTCTTCAAAGTTCATAATGGCACCCAGAGTGTCACGGTAAAATCCTGTCCCGCCAATCTCGACGTCGCCGCCAGCCGCAGGGGCGACAAACTCTACCTGCACGTCGCCAATCGCAATTACTCCGGCGCAATCGAAACCACCTTCGTGGCGCTCGGACACAAAATCGAAAGCGGCCGCGTTTTCGAGATCGCTCCCGAGAATCCGCGCCAGGAAATCAGCCCACTAAACCCAGACGTTTTCGACCCCCGCGAACACGCGCTGTCCTCTGCGGAAAAAATCCAATGGCGCTTTCCTGCGCGCTCAGTCAGCGTCGTCGAACTCAACTCAACTGCGGCGTGAACTGAAAGTTTTCCCCTTGCCATCATGTTTTCCCTCGGCAATTGTTTGCTCATCGCCGCAAGACGTCGCGTTCCTTACCCTGCGCGATTTCGCGGACGTCCCATTTTGGGCAATAAAGAAAGTAAGCTGATCCTATGAATGTTTCCCGACGCGATTTCCTCAAGGCAACCTCCCTCGCCTGCGGCGCTGCCTCCCTTCCCGTCTTGTCCTGGGAAGCTGAAGCTGCCGAAGCCGCTGGCGTCGATAAACACGGCCTGGCTGATGTCGCGATTCGTCACGCAAAACGGCTCGGCGCCACCTACGCGGACATCCGCATCAATCGCTATCGTCGCGAGAATATCTTCACCCGTGAACAACGAGTCCAAAACGTCTCGCGCACAACCGATTTCGGCTTCGGCGTTCGCGTCCTGCTCAAAGGTGCGTGGGGTTTCGCTGCTAGTCCAATCATGACATCCGATTCCGTCAAGCGCATCACCGAACAAGCCATCGACATCGCCCGCGCCAACTCAGTCTATCAACGCAAACGCATCAAAATGGTTTCCACACCACCGGTCACCACTACCTGGAAAAGCGCTTTCGAAAAAGATCCCTTTGAAGTCCCCACCGAAAAGAAAGTCGAGTTCCTCCTTTCGCTCAACGAAGCAGCTCTCAAAACCAAGGGCGCGAGTTTTGTCACTTCTGGTCTTTCGTTTCAAAACGAGCAAAAGTTTTACGCTTCGACCGAAGGTTCCCGCATCGAGCAATACTTGATTCGCACGATACCGTTTCTATCTGTCACTGCTATCAATCGCAGCGCCGGAGATTTTCAATCGCGTAGCGCTCTTCCCGGCCCCCAAACCATTGGCTACGAGTATGTCGAAAATTTTCCCTGGCTGAAGGAGGCCGAAAAAGCCGGAGAAGAAGCCGTCGCGAAACTTACCGCCAAACCCGTCACGCCCGGCAAATACGATCTGCTCCTTCATCCATCTCATTTGTGGCTGACCATTCACGAATCGGTCGGCCACTCAACCGAACTCGACCGTGCGCTGCTGTGGGAAGCCGATTTCGCCGGGACGAGTTTTCTCACGCCCGACAAAACCGGCAAACTCGAATTCGGCTCCAAAATTTGCAACTTCTACGGCGACCGCACCCAACCACACGGTCTCGCGACAGTTGCCTACGACGACGAAGCCGTGCCCGCCCAACGCTGGCCATTGGTCAAAGGCGGTACCTTTGTTGATTGGCAAACCACCCGCGATCTCGCCCCGCTCATCGGCCACAAAAAATCCAATGGCTGTCTGCACGCCGATAGTTGGGGCAGCGTGCCGTTCCCGCGCATGCCCAATGTCTCACTCGAACCCGCCAGGGAAAACATTTCCCTCGAAGATCTCATGTCCGGCATCGAAAACGGCATCCTCATCTACGGCAACGGAAGCTGGTCCATCGATCAACAACGCTACAATTTCCAATTCGGCGGCCAAACCTTCTGGGAAATCAAAAACGGAAAACGCGGCGAAATGCTCCGCGACGCCGCCTATCAATCTCGCACAACCGATTTTTGGCATGCTTGCGACGGCCTCGGCGGACCGGCCACTTACGAACTTCACGGCGCAGCCAACGACGGCAAAGGCGAACCCACTCAGGCCAACGCCGTAAGCCACGGCTGCCCCGTCACTCGTTTTCGCCAGATTAACGTCCTCAACACCGCCGCCAAAAAAGCCTGACCTATGCTCCTTTCCGAAAAAGAAATTAATTCCGTCTGCTACCAACTCCTCTCGCATTGCAAGGCCGACGACGCTGAGGTCTCCGTCGACAGCGAAGATTATTCTCACCTTCGCTTTGCCGCCAACGGTTTTACCACTTGCGGACGGCGCGAAGATGCTTCCGCCAGCGTCACCGTTTGGATTGGCGGCAAACGCGGCTCTGCGTCCGCCAACGATCTCGATCCCGATTCCCTTCGCGCCGCGGTCGAACAGGCCGAGCAACTCGCCCGCCTTTCGCCAGAAGACAAGGAATACATGCCGACCCTCGGCCCCCAAACTTACAAACCCGTTTCCGGCTACGTCGAAGCTACCGCGAATCTCTCGTCGGACGACCGGGCCAAAGCTATTGATTCAATCATCCGCTCTTGCGAAAAACAGAAAGTCATCGGCGCAGGTTTTCATCACGCTCAGGGAATCGCTTATGGTTCAGCCACGAAAAACGGCAATTTTCATTACGAACGCTCCAGTCTCGTCAGCCTCTCCGTTTCCGCGCGCTCACCCGACGGCACCAGCTCCGGCTATTTTCTGCGCAATCACTTCGACATCGCCAAACTCGACCCCGCCCACATCACCCATGAAGCCATCGAAAAAGCGCTGACCTCGCGCAATCCGCGCACGATTGAACCCGGCACTTATCCCGTCATCCTCGAAGCCCAGGCTGCCGACGATCTCATCCGCCTCGGCTTCGACGCCCGCAGCGCCGACGAAGGCCGCAGTCCCTACTCCGCGCCCGACAGCAAAACGAAAGTTGGCGAAAAAATCTTCGACGAACGCCTCAGCTTTTACAGCGATCCGTGGCACCCGGAACTTCCTGGCTCCTCTTCGGCCCAGGCCGCCATCCCCGCGCAAAAAGTCTATTTCGTCCGCAATGGCGTGCTCGAAAACCTCGATTATTCCCGTTACTGGGCCAAAGAAAAAGGCAAGGAACCGACTCCTGGCCCCGTTAATTCAATCCTCGAAAGCTCAGCGCCACCCGTCACCGTTGATGAAATGATCAAAGCCACCGACCGCGGCCTGCTCGTCAGCCGTTTTTGGTATATCCGCGGCGTGGATCCGCGTACTGCTCTCTTCACTGGCCTCACCCGCGACGGCATCTGGTACATCGAGAAAGGAAAGATTCAATACCCCGTGCGCAATTTTCGTTTCAACCAAAGCCTCCTCGAACTCCTCGCGCCCGGGAACGTCGAAATGATTGGCCGCTCCGAACGGGTCAGCAGCTCCGAATCACAGGGCAGCGGCGCTTCCCTCACGCCCGCGCTGAAAGTGAAACAATTTCATTTCACCTCCGCCTCGGACGCTATTTGATGCGGCTTACTGGTTTAACCTGGAAGGGGCTAAGCCCGGCAGGTAATGTATCGCGGCCGTCCTCGGCTGCGAGTTCCGGCACCGTCCCGGTGCCCCGGTGCCAAATGAGGATACAATTTGATTTACAAACCACATTTCCTATCCTGCCTCCGTGGCCGAATCTGACAACAAACGCCATCTCCTCTCCGGATTTCATTCGCGCGGTGTACTTCCGCATTTAAAACGCGAGGGCCGACGTTATTTCGTCACGTTTCGCCAGGCTGGCACATTGCCGAAAGAAGTCCTCCTTCGCTTTAAGCAAGAGCGCGACACAATCGTTCAACATGCACGGGCGGCTAAACGACCTCTCACGTGGCACGAACAGCAGGAACTCTTCCGCTGGTACTCCAGCCGCGTGGACAAACACCTCGATGCTGGCCATGGCATCTGTTACCTACGCAATGCCGAACTTGCTGATCTCGTTGCAGGGGCGATTCGCTTTTTTGACGGCCAACGCTACGAATTACACGCGTGGGTAGTCATGCCTAATCATGCTCACGTCGTTGTATGGCCTATGCCGGGTCACATACTCAGCGAAATCCTCCATAGCTGGAAGTCTTACACCTCGCACGAAATCAACAAGCGTTTGCCTACAAAGGCTGTCCCATTTTGGCAAAATGAATCTTACGAACACCTGATTCGCGACGATGATGATCTACATCGCTGTTGTCATTATACACATATGAACCCCGTGAATGCAGGTCTTTGTGCGCGTCCCGAGGACTGGAAATGGAGCAGCAGCCATATCGCTCAACCAACTCCGGGCATGACCCCAACTGTGACGAAAAGCATCGCAGAGCAAGCCCCTCACGTATCCCTCGGCGGCGAGACGCCGCCATAACTCGCAGGCGAGGACGCCCGCGCTACCTATCGCGCCGGTCCTCCGCGATGAGGTTCCCCCCAAGTTGAGCGCGATATCGCAGCCGTCTCGTCCGGACGAGTTTCTGTTCTAAGCGCCAGAGGGTATCGCGGCCGTCCTCGGCTGCGAGTTCCGGCACCGTCCCGGTGCCAGCCCGAAGTCATTCAGCCCACCACAAACAATCGGACTCACATCATCATACCGCTTTTATTCCCTTCTCTCCGCTCTTCTGTTCCCTCGTCCTGCTCCAAATCGAATCACGGTGTAGTCCCGGCTCTCCTCCAGCCGAAAACCGTCTTTTTGAATCTCCCTCGCAATCTCCGGCATATGCGCCGCGCCCCACGGCACTACAATATTTTCAGTTTCCTCCAATCGCGCCTTCATCTCATCCAGCAAATGCCGATTTCGTTTCCGCAACAGATCATCGAACAGCTCTTTCTCGAATCCCGGCGGTGGCGAGAACGTCATTAGCTCCATCAGTGACGCGGCATTCAGGCCCTTCGAATGAATTCGCATCACCAGATTCAGAAATCCAATCGTATTCGTCGTGAATACATTCACATCCACATCCGCCCGCTCCATCTGTTCCTCGCTCGGCTTGAACTCCTTCTGCTGTTCGGACAACCCAAGCGTCGCTGCCATTCGTTTGTAAGTGATGTGATTCGTCAGCAAATGTTCGTTGTCGGTCACGCCCTCCATTAAGACGGTGGAGTTCGTTGGGAACGATTGCGAAATCATTTGATAAAAATTGCGGTCCGCAACGTGCGCCATCGGATACAACCGCACAGTTTTGCCGTCATTGCGAACGTATTTCCTCACCTGCACGCTTATACCGCCCGGATGCAGCGCCACGAATCCTTCGCTGAAATGTCCTACCGCCAAAGTTGCGCAAAAGAAAAGATACACTGCCACAACGGGCAATAAGACACAGGCATTCACCGCCACAAACCCAAAAAGATTCCCCCAACTGAAACCTCGCGGATTCAGCCGCTCCTCCGAAACCAACGGCATGCGAAACCTCAATCCGCCTTGTGCCATGCCGAGAATCGCTACCGCGCAGAACAACTGAAACACCGAAATCGCCCAAATCACCAATTGAATTCGTCCATAGAAGTAGATCCAAAATGGCAGCGCAAGCAGCGCTGCCAGCGGGCTGAACAGTGCGACCGGGAAGAACTTCCGCTTTGGAATAATCGGCGTGATTCCCATCAACACGTATATCACCAAACCAACCAGCACGCTGAAAAGCCCCACAATCCCGCGGATCACTGCCAGAATATGAACATTGAAAAGCAGGATGAACGAATCATCCACCGCCGAAATCAGCGCGTCCGCCAGGAACAATCCCAGCCCCAAACTCAACACCAGCGCAACCAAATGCCGCGCTGTCCAAAATTTGCCGTTCTGCTTTGTTGGTAGCCGCGGTTGCGCCCCGATCATCGGTGGCTCCGACATGCCTGACGGCAGCGGGACACCAGGCGGCAGGCTGGACTTGGGTGGAATCTCTTCCGGCATTTTCGGCTAGCCTACGGTAAAACTCCCTGCTTGTCGCGCTGAAATGCCATGTTCGCTCAGAAGAATCGGCTCGCCATTCGCGACCGCTTTCATCAGATTTCCAGTCCCATCGGATGCCTTCTCGAATGAATATCACCATCATGAATTACCAGGACCAAACCCACCGCCGTCAGGTCATCGCGTTATGGGAGACAGTTTTCGGCTACGAAACCGCCCACAACCGTCCAGATCTGGTGATCGATAAAAAGCTGGCAGTTAACGATGCCTTGTTTTTCATCGCCCTCGCGGACGACACAGTTGTTGGCACAGTCATGGCCGGATACGATGGCCATCGTGGCTGGATTTATTCCGTCGCCGTCTCTCCTTCGCACCGCCGGCAAGGCATCGGTTCCCAGCTCGTTTCCCATGCCGAGCACGCCTTGACCGCCAAAGGCTGCGTGAAGATTAATCTTCAAATCATGGAAGGCAACGAAAGCGTCTCTGCGTTTTACTCATCGCTCGGTTTTTCGATCGAGAAACGCGTCAGCATGAGTAAACAAATTCACGAAAATATCCCTCCAGCCGGACGCCCCGCTTGAGCGGACATCATTGGGAGGGAATTGCACTCTGCAAAATTCCTGCCATTCAAGGCGAGGGCGGGAAAATCCTAGGGTGGGTCAATACCCAAATGGACCGATCGGCCTTTTTCGCAGAGTGTGCCAGCCTCCTCATGGAGAACTGAGATGCTCAGACGGACTTTACCAAAGTCTTCCGACTCTCAGCAAACAAACATGAAATCGAAAGAATGAAAATGAAAATGCATAACATACCCCTGCTGGCAGCAACAACCGTCCTTGTAACCTCGGCCGTTACACAAACGAGCGTTGCTCAACCGGACACTAACCTGTTCCGGGCAAACGTGCAGCTTGTCTGCGTCACCACAAATCAGAGTGGCAATCTGGTCTACGAGCGCGTCGGGACTTCAACCTTCATCCGGGACTGCGCCTCCGAGATGGGCGTCACCAATCTGGCCGGCCTCTCGCTTGTCTATAATCGCAGCAACAGTTCCCTCGAAGTCGTCAGTGGCACCAACCATACGTTGCTCTGCACACCGCTTTCCTTCGGCGGCGGTCTCGCGTTGTCCAATACCAATAATACGGTGGTCGAATTGCAAACCTTCGTATTCGTCGAGACGAACACCGCTGCCTCCGGCTTGCTAACCGCCACCGAGCGCACATCGCCGGCGACGACTAATCGGCCACCATCGTTCAGCTTGATTGGCCAACTGAACTATACCGAGCCTGCCAACGGCACAAACCCGCCTGCATTATGCCATGGCTCGTTGTTAGTCGGCTCGTTTTTCGGCCGTGAAGGCGATAACGATCAGGGTGATAGCCAAGGAGATAGCTCCGGACGCGACTGATTGCCCTTGCCGCAAGTCGAAAATCCTTTCTGAATCGCAACGATTCACGTGAAAGAGTTATCATGGCGGCCTCGCGACCCGGGGCCGCCTTTGGTACAAAAACCAGCGATACCACTTTTTCTAAAGGCGTAATCAACAGCCCGAAGCGCCGTCATCGTTGCGGCGCTCGCCGCGCACTGATAATCCGCAACGTCAGGTACGTCTCTTTCTCGCCCGGTCTCTCTGCCAGCATTCCCACGATCCCGCCACAATCCAACAGCGGTGGTTTGGGCGACGTAACCACAAATGTCACCCTCAACGCCGGTTGACTGTTCAGTTCCAGCAAAATCGGAAAATAGTAAGCCGGCGTATTGCCCATCGTTTCCCACGCAAACACATCGGCCCCGCGAAATTGTTCGGTCTGAAACGTCAGATTCGCCGTCACCCCGACATGCCGGATCATCGACCACACCGACGGCATATCGATCACTTTCAAACAAATGTCCTGCAGTCCCGGAGTGTGTTCGGCAAAATTGAAATACGACAGCAATGCCGGGCATGAGCCGCAGAGCGCGCGCTCGTCCTCACTAGTGATATGCGTAGTCTCCGCGAGCATTCGGCCTTTCGCAATCTCCGACTCGCTAAACGGTTTGTCCCCAAACGCAAAATTTCGGTGCTCCTTGTTCTCTTTGAGCTTCATTGCCGACACCACCGCACGATCAAGCCCAAGACTGAGAAAACCCTTGTCCAACGGGAACCGCGCACTCTCTTCTTCCACTTTCACCTTCCTCTTGTCGCCTTGTCCGATGAACGGGCCAATCGTTCGCACATTCACCATGACCGGTGACGACTTGAATTCGAATTTATTTCCCAACGTTGTGTAGAAAACCATCGGCTGAGCCGTTTTGCTGAGATCATCCTTGGAGTCTGATCTCACGATTTCGGAATAAACAAGCCACTGCATCTGGCGCGAGCCCTTTTCGTGCAATGTGATCAATCCGGTAATGGAATCACCCGGATTCACCTCGCCATCCGCAGTCGAATCAATCTGGTTCAGTGGGATATTCCTGGCCTGAGCGCAGGCAATCGCAGTCGCGTACGGCTCAACCGGTCTCAACTTCTCCAGCACGTCACTCTTATCCTCCGCCCCAAATCCTCGTCTGGTGATTACGACGGCAACGACGCCAATTAGAATGAACCGGTGCATGTTCCTCGGACAAAATACAGGCCGCGACCGTTCAAGTCGACTAATCGTTCCTCGCTATCTTCAGAGACTTGTTGGCGCTCTCATCTTGCCTTTTCCGTTTCCGGCACCAAATGTCCCCAAACTTTGCCCTTACGCAATTCCACGCCAATGTGCGATTCTTCAGTCGCAAAATAGTGACGACATGTCGGTATGAAATTATTAATCCGCAAAAACGCATTTTGGAAATACAGTCCTCTCATTAGCGCCTCGCTTCAGCGAGGTTGAGGTCGAAACGTAATGAACATTCCAACTGTTTTAGCAGTTTCTTCGAGCGCTCAAGATCGAGGAGTTGTCGCCCAATTCGGTAACTCACGTGAACGTTACCGGTAACCTACGGTAACCCCCAGTAACCTACGGTAACCCCCAGTAACCTACGGTAACCCCCAGTAACCTACGGTAACCCACAGTAACCTACGGTAACCCACAGTAACCTACGGTGACCCACAGTAACCTACGGTGACCAAAATAAATTCTGCCTGAGCAATGGCTTACAATCAGCCGCCGAATTTATAGGTGCACCCCAGTCCGAGATGTTGTTTGATACGGCGGGTAGATGAACCGAGGGTTGTGTGCAACGGGAGCGTGGGGATGGGTTTAGGTAGTGCCGGTCGCGCTGCGACCGGCTGAATGGCCGAAAACTCGGTAAAATGATTGGTGCTTGCTTGGGTAACTATTTGACGTTTTAATGACGACAATGACTTGAGTGAGGCTTTATGATTATCTACACCGCTTGTCTGGCTCTCGGTCTTCTGTTCACCATCATCAGCGCTTTCACCAGCCATTTCTTTGGTGGTCATGACGGCCATATGGATGTTGGCACCGGCGGTCACGCCGAAGCCGGGTACGATCACAGCGGCGTGCCCGGAATTTCCTTCTTCAGCCCCACCGTCCTTTCCTGTTTCGTCACAGCTTTCGGCGCCTGCGGCCTTATCCTGACTCGCATCGACGCCACCAAAAGCGTCTGGATCAGCGCTCCCGTTTCCGCGATGGCCGGACTCATTATGGCCACGCTCGCCTTTCTGCTCTTCAACTGGATGTTCGAAAAAACCCAAAGCTCCAGCGAAGGTCGCGTCGCTTCGCTGGTCGGCCAAACCGCATCGATCATTACACCGATTCCGCCGAACGGCGTTGGCGAAATCGCCTATGTCCAGGGCGGCTCTCGCTACACCGCACCCGCCCGAACTGAGACCGGCACTTCCGTCCCTGCCGGAAAACCGGTGCGCATCACCCGAATCGTTGGCTCACAATATTTCGTTGAGGCAATGAATTGATTTCTTAAATCGAATCCAAAGGAACCCCATGTATCTCCACCCCATGCTTGCAGAAGTCGGCCCAACCTCGCTCGTGATTGGCGGTGTCGTCGCCTTTCTTTTCGTCATCTTCATGTTTGTTGGGATTTGGGCGAGTCGCTATACGAAAGTCGGTCCGAACCAGGTCCTCGTCATTTCCGGTCGTAAACATCACATGGTCGATCCCGATGGCACAGCTCGTGACATTGGCTTTCGCATCGTTAAAGGCGGTGGCGTCTTCGTTTGGCCCGTGTACGAAAAAGTGGACATTCTCTCGCTGGAGCTCCTGACCATCGACGTCCAAACGCCCGAAGTCTATACCAGCAAAGGCGTCCCCGTAAAAGTCGATGGCGTCGCCCAAATCAAAGTAAAAGGCGACGACATCTCTATCGCAACGGCTTCTGAGCAATTCCTCAGCAAAGGCACCGAGGACATCAAAAACATCGCGATGCAAACTCTCGAAGGTCATTTGCGCGCCATCCTCGGCACGATGACCGTCGAAGAAATTTACCAGAACCGCGATGCGTTCGCCTCAAAAGTCCAGGAAGTCGCCGCGGGTGACATGGCCAACATGGGTCTCGGCATCGTCAGCTTCACCATTCGCGATATCCGCGACAGCCAGGGATACCTCGATGCCCTCGGCAAACCGCGAATCGCTCAAGTCAAACGCGACGCTGTAATCGCCCAGGCTGAAGCCGATCGAGACGCAATGATCCGCTCCGCCCAGGCCACTCAAGCAGGACAAGAAGCGAAATTTGTCGCCGATACGAAAATCGCCGAGGCCCAACGTGATTATCAAAGCAATGTCGCCCAATACCAGGCGGCAGTGAACCAAAAGAAAGCCGAAGCGGACCTTGCCTACGATTTGCAGAAGTACAAAACCGGCCAGCTTGTGAAAGCTGAAGAAGTGCAGGTTACGATCATTGAGAAACAGAAGCAGATCGAACTGCAACAACAGGAAATCCAGCGCAAACAACGCGAATTGGAAGCCAACGTCCAGAAGCCTGCCGATGCTGAACGTTATCGCGTCGAAACGCTCGCAAACGCAAAAAAATTCCAGCTCGAAACCGAAGCCGCCGGCACAGCGTCCGCCGCCAAAGCCACTGGCTTTGCCAACGCTGATGTTGCCAAAGCTACCGGTATCGCCGAAGCCGAAGCCAACAAAGCTCGCGGTCTGGCCGAAGCCGCGATTATCGAAGCGCAAGGCAAAGCCACCGCTGAATCCATGCGTATGAAAGCCGATTCGTTCAAGCAGTACAACGAGGCTGCCGTCATCGAAATGATCATTCGCATCCTGCCCGACATTGCCGCCAAGATCAGCGAACCGCTCTCAAAGACCGAAAAGATGATCATCATCAACTCCGGCAATGGCACGGGCGGCGGAGCCAGCAAACTTACCGGCGATGTGACGCAGATCGTCGCTCAACTGCCGCCGATCATCGAAAGCCTCACTGGCATCAAGTTCGAAAAACTGCTCGAACAGGTGCCGTCTCTTAGAAAATCCATGACCAAACCTGAAGTTCAGGAGAAAACCTAAGAACCTGCCGAATCAAATCGGCTAAACGAAAGGAAACTTATGTTTGCGTTCATTTCGGGAATAATCGGATTACTGATAGCACTGTTCCTCGGGGGACTGGCGCTTCTGGCCTGCATTTTTTGGATTTGGATGCTCATCCACGCCATCACCAATAGAGGTCTTGATAGCATCGAGAAACTGATTTGGGTTCTCGTAATCTTGTTCCTCCATTTCCTTGGCGGCCTGATTTACTTTTTCGTTGGGCGTCCAAAGGCCGAAGGAGCCTTCAGTTAGCATTCAGGACGAGCTGCATCAAGGTTATGCGCTTGATGGAAGCAATTATAGACGCCAACCACCGGGCCCTCGCCGGTGACGCTAATGCCGGTCTCCATCCAGCCGATTTCGCGGACCAACTGCCCCTCGTCGCGCTCACTTGCATCGATGTCCGCCTTAATCCGTTGCTCCCCCAGGTCCTCGGCGTACCCCAGGAACAATTCATTTGGCTCCGCAACGCCGGCAACATCATCACCGGACCGCAAAGCAGCACGATGCGCTCGCTCTCGCTCGCTTGCGCGGTCAAAGGCGGAAAAGAAATCGCCATCATCGGCCACACCGATTGTCAGATCGGCAAAACCACCACTATGCAACTGCTTGAGCGCCTCCGCGCCATCGGCGTCGAGCGCCATATGTTGCCCGACAATCTCAACGAATTCTTCGGCATGTTCGGCAGCGACCGCCAAAACGTCATCAAAGCGGCTGACATCGCGCGCCAGAGCCCGCTCGTCGGGCCGAAAATTCCCATTCACGGTTTGCTCGTAGACATCGAGACCGGCAAGCTCGACTGGCTTGTCAATGGCTATCAGGCGGCCGAAACCATGAGCACTCGCTGGAATGAATTCGCCAAATCCGCTGGACAAACTGTTGACAAACTGAAGTCATTGACCGATTTCAACATCGGCGAAATGAAATTCCCCGAAACCAAAATCGGCGAAACCGTGACCAACGCAGAAAACTGGCTTGCTCAAAAAGTGCATAAGCTCGAACTGAAACCAACCGAAGCACCACCCGAAGGACCTCCGCCCGTTCCCCCGAGAATTCCTTTGCCTCCGCCTATTCGGCCAAGAGTCCACCTCCGCCGCGCACCAAAATAGTTCCCGTCAATCATGACCGACCAACCCATTAAACGTCGGCGCGGCTGTCTTTTCTACGGCTGTCTCACAGGCTGCATTTTGGTCCTCGTCGTCCTGGCCGGCTTGCTCCTCGGCTATCTTAAGATCCTCAACAGTTTCACAGATACCAAACCCGCCACATTGCCAACGGTGGACATGAGCGAATCGGACATGCAGCAGGTTCGGCATCGCGTGGATACTTTCCGCGACGACATCCGTTCCGCCCGCCCAACTCAGCCCCTGGCACTGACTGGCAACGAACTCAATGCACTCATCGCGACCGACCCGAATCTAAACGCTCTTAAGGGCAAACTTTACGTTACTATCGAAAGCAATCAGGTTAAGGGACAGGTCAGTGTCCCAACTTCCCAGGTTGGCCTCGGCATTTTCAAACATCGCTACTTGAACGGTTCAGGCACCTTCAACGTTTCCCTTGCCAACGGAACCCTCTCCGTCAACGCCCAAAGCCTCACTGTCAAAGGCCACGCGATACCCGAAAAATACATGCAACAAGTTCGCGCCCAAAACCTGGCTCAGGGTATCAACAATGACCCAAAAGCCTCCGTTGGTCTCAACAAACTTCAAAGCATCGAAGTCAAAGACAGCAAGCTCATCATCGTTCCCGCACCGCCTCAATAGGCAGCTCGGAGCGCGCAGCCTGAATCGGCGCTGATTATTATCCGATGGCGCGCTTTCGCTCGATCCAGTATTCGGGCTCTCGGTGCCCATGGGCAATCGCCAAAACCCAGATCGTCTCATCGAGCCTTACGTAAGCAACATAATGTGGGAAGACGCGCAGGTTAACCCTTCTGTATCCCGCGGGACGCGAACATGGAACGTCACTATTTGAAAGAATCCACCGGATACGCTCATCAACTTCGTCCCTAAACCTTTGTCCGAGCCCCGGCTGCTTTTCGTCATATTAAGCAACCGAATTATCAAACTCTGTCGTGTAATTTTCAAAACCGGAATTTTGTGTGCGAGCAAAACCGGAAGGCCTAGAAGACAGGATGATGGAGTAG
>Ga0193709_1000014_pt1 | contig 88874 bp, 73 predicted proteins | sample H3c2metaG_FD_160571 | JGI IMG/M metagenome (GOLD analysis project Ga0193709, IMG submission 160571) | Soil microbial communities from a riparian zone of the East river system, Colorado, United States - H3c2 | ecosystem: Environmental > Terrestrial > Soil > Riparian zone | place: USA: East River...
AATGAGTACCTCTTGCCTGAGGGGCTGCAAATCAAAAACCTGGGAGAGCCGCACGAAGATGAGACCGGATTCGTAACTGCAGTTGGCGAATCAGCTACCAACGGGCAGTACTTGCTTGTCCTTTTTGACGGACAACACTGGACCTCCCGGCCCGTCGGAAATGAAAAAATCCGCCTCGGCTGGCGTAGCTCAGACAAAATTTTCTGGGCGGCCACCGCCGACAAACTGCTGCAATGGCCAGCCGATCGGCCCGACTCGCTTGAAAATGAGGAGATTTCCGCCCGTCAATATTCAGACATCGCAGTCGAACCCAATGGAACCTTTTGGCTGGCAACGTCTGATGGATTATTTCGTTACGCCCCTCAGAGCTGGCGCAGGCCGGCCTCGATTGCCAAGTTGAATTCCGTCGTCCATTGCATCGCGGCCGACCGTGAAGGGCGCCTTTGGTTTATCTCAGGAAACGCCCTCTGCCTCGTGGACAAAGACTTCGAGAGCGAGTATCCATTTCCTCCTGCCAGCGCACCGCAATTACAGACTGCTCGCTCCATTTTTCCGCTCAAGAGCGGGAACATTCTTATTGAGGCCAGCGACGAATTGTTTCAATTCGATCCGAATCGCAAGATGTTTTCTACGCCGTCGGAACGCAACACTCGCCGCAACGTGCTCGGTTTCTTGAAAGATGGGCGCGTCTGTCTCGAGCGGCTGGTCTCCGAGAATGCTCCTGCCAGCACGCCTCACCTGGAGATGTATGACGGAACCCGATTTGAAACCTTGCCCGATCCGCCAACCGATCCATTATTAGCCAGCAATCTCTTCTCATTTTTCACCGCGCAAAACGGCGATCTTTGGCTCGGCGGCGAGCGCGGCACGGCCTTGTACCACGAGAAAAAGTGGCGGGTCTTTTCTTCCACCGATAAATCAACTCCGGAATCCGTCCTTTGTTTCACCGAAATTGCCGACGGCAAAATCTGGTGCGCTACGAGTGAGAAAGTATGGGAATTTGATGGCCGAAACTGGTCCACAGTGAAACGCGGTTTTGATCGTGTTAACGCTATGGTTCGCAGCCGAGATGGAAGTGTTTGGGTTGCCTCCAATAACGGCCTGCATCGCGTTGTCCAGGGTAATTGGGTCGAGAACGGCGTTGAGGAAGGTTTGCCCAGCGCCAGCGTGCGCGACATTTGCGAAGATCAAAGCGGCCGTTTGTGGGCGGCCACCACTCACGGCTTGAGCGTCTATTTTCCGGATGCAGACACTGATCCGCCCCGAACATTCATTCAGCCGGTTCTTGAGCACGAAAAGAGCATCCCCGAGGGCGGCACGATAACCATCGCCTTTGGCGGGCGCGACAAATGGAAATTCACACCGCGCAATCGCCTGCTTTATTCCTTTCGCCTCGACGAACACGAGTGGTCCACCTTTCAGGAGGTCAATGGCATCTCGTTCACCGACCTTCCCGCCGGCAAACATTACTTTCTCGTCCGCGCGATGGATCGGAATTGCAACATCGATCCCAAACCGGCGCGGCTCGAATTCTCCGTCATTCTGCCATGGTATCGCGAGACGCGGCTCGTCCTGATTTCCTTTGCCGGCCTGGCCTGCGCGCTATTCTTTGCGGCTTTGTCTTACAACCGTCATCGCCGACTGCTTCGCAGTTATGCCGAGGTGGAACAAAAAGTCGCGCAACGGACCCAGGAACTGGAACTCGCGAATCGCGAGTTGCTTCATAGCCAAAAAATGAATGCGCTCGGAACGCTCGCGGCCGGCATTGCGCACGATTTCAACAACATCCTTTCGATCGTCAAAGGCTCAGCCCAAATCATCGAAGATAATCTCGAACACCCGGACAAAGTTCGAACGCGCGTGGACCGCATCAAAACCGTGGTCGAGCAGGGCGCAGGCATTGTGAAGGCCATGCTCGGTTTCAGCCGTGATTCTGCCGATCAACCCGCGGCGTGCGATCTGAATGAGGCCGTCAAAGACACAATCAAATTGTTGGGCGACCGCTTTCTCCGCGAGGTGCAGGTCACTTTTGAGCCGGGCTCTGATGTCCCGGACGTGATGTGTTCGAAAGATTTTATCCAGCAGATCCTGCTGAATTTCATTTTTAATGCCGCCGAGTCCATGGCCAAACGCAAGCAGATCATCCTCACCACCAAGACATTTGAAAAATTGCCGCCTGGCTTGATCCTCGCGCCAGCCAAATCATCCGTTTATGCAGCTATTTCGGTAAAAGATTTCGGCGCCGGTATTGCGCCGGAAAACATGTCGAGGATCTTTGAACCGTTCTTCACCACCAAAGCAATGTCGGCGCGGCGTGGCACGGGTCTTGGCCTTTCGATGGTTTATGAGCTCGCAAAGAAAATGGAGGCCGGTATTGCAGTCGAATCCGTCTTGAATAACGGGAGCGCGTTCACATTGATTTTGCCCGTGCAGAAAGCGCCCCATGTCTCACGGCCAGCCGAGCCCAAAATGGAAGCGATGTCATGAAACCTAAAATAATGTGCATCCTTCGAATTTCGAAATACTTCCTTCTGAACCTTTCGCGTGCCTATGAATGATAGCCCCACCATCCTCATCATTGAAGATGACGATCTCCAATACGAGATCTACGAGGAAGCGCTCTCGAAATACAATCTTGTTCGCGTCACCAATGGCACTGAGGCGCTCGCTCAAATTGCGAAAACTCCTCCCAAGCTCTTAATCCTTGACCACGTCCTTTCCGAAGGCGAACTCGGCCTCGATTTTCTGCCTGAATTCAAAGAGCTGCTCCCCTTCGTTCCAATCGTCGTTGTTTCCGGCGCGTTAGAGGTACACCAGCAACTCGAGGCGCTCCAGGGCCCGCGCCGGGCGCATTATTGCCTCACGAAACCGGTCGATGTCCATGCATTGAAAAAGACAGTGGCCACCGCGCTGAAGGAATGCGGCGAACAAGAGGCCATTCGCCAATTCGAGGCCCTTGAACGCTCGCGCCGCGTCGATGCCCTCGATCTATTCAGCCGTTCCACCGATCGGCTCAGCCGTCAAAACAAGATCCGTGACTCGGTTGGAAAATCCCACGAACGCCCCAACATCTCTGCCCTGGCCCGTCAATTCAACGTCGCCCGCCGCACCATCATCCGCGATCTCCAGGAACTTATCCGCCGGGGCCAGCTAAAACCCGAAGTCTATCCCGAGTGGGAGAATCCAGTTGAGGACGAATAAGACTGCAGCCGCCGAGGCAACGAATCGGATTGTTTGGCGCTTTCCAGTGATCCGCCTGCCAATGAACGCTCGACCGAAAGCGGCAGTCCTGTGCCGCTTTTTTCGCGCTTGCTATAATTGAAACTCTCCAAGGTTCATCGGACTCATGCCGCTCTGTCTCGGGGTTCTGATTCCCTCACATCGGCTACACCGACCTGTCTCGGGTTTCTTATAGCTTCTCCGCAATATACTTTTCGAGCTTCACCGCATCGGCATTGAAAATCCGAATCCCCTCAGAAAGCTTTTCCGTCGCCATCGCGTTCTCGTTCTGCAACCAGCGGAATTTCTTTTCGTCAAATTGCAGGCGCTCGATCTGGCTTTGCTTCGCAGTTTCTGGACTAAGCTTCCGTTCCACGGTCTCGTTGCTGTTCTTGAGTTCTCCTAGCAACTGCGGGCTGATCGTCAGCAAATCGCAACCGGCCAATTCGAGAATCTCGCCTTTATTCCGGAAACTCGCCCCCATCACTTCCGTGTCATGCCCAAACTTCTTATAATAACCGTAAATCTCTTTTACGGACAGCACGCCAGGGTCTTCCGCCGGCGCAAAATCCTTACCTGCACTTTTCTTATACCAGTCCAGAATGCGCCCGACGAAAGGCGAAATCAACCTCGCCTTTGCCTCCGCGCACGCGACCGCCTGCGGCAGCGAGAAAAGCAGCGTCATATTGCAATTGATGCCTTCCTTCTGCAGCACTTCGGCTGCGCGAATGCCTTCCCATGTGGACGCTATCTTGATCAGAATACGCTCACGCGGAATGCCGTTCTCTTTGTACAAATCGAGGAACTGATGTGCTTTGTTAATCACGGCCCCCGTATCGAATGACATGTCGGCATCCGTCTCCGTCGAAACGCGACCCGGCACAATCTTCAGAATCTCGCTCCCGAACGCCACCAACAAATGGTCCATGATGTCCGCAAGCTGGGCGTCGCCACTCAGGCCGGATTTGCGACCATCGGCAATCGCCTTGTCCACAAGGCTTTTATAACCCGCCATCTGCGCGGCTTTCAAAATGAGCGATGGATTCGTCGTCGCGTCCTGTGGCGCGTATTCCTTCAACGTCGCGAAGTCCCCGGTATCCGCGACAACTCTCGTAAATCGCTTCAACTGCTCCAATTGATTAAAGCCTTGTTTAGTTTCCGTTTTTTCCAGTTCCGCAATCGTACTCATAAATCTTCCAAAGGTTCTCTTTTCACCTCACAATGGCGCAGGTCCTCATTTTTCGCAATTGCTATCATCGCACGATGGATGAAATGTGTCGGGCGACGACGGACCATGGCTGGGTCGGAGACCAGCCGCAGAAAGGAACGAACGCAAGCGTGCGCTTTGGTCGACAAGGAACTCGGATAGTTTTCTACCTCTCCCCCATCGGATGGGGAAAGGGTCGGAGTAAGGGACGTTCCCTGGCAGCAAATTGGACTTCTTCGCAGGTTCGGTAATCTCCGTGGCTCTGGCGTTTGCACATGCTGCGGCTGATCTTCGATACAGCCTGACAGGGCGAGGTCCCCGATGGCGCTACACTTAAGACGTCAACGCCTTAGCGCGTCTTTTGGATAAAGCACAATTCCGTTCATAATTCCCGATTCTCCATTTTCGTTTATCCCGACTGCAAGATTGTAACGGGGATTTGTTTCGCATTCAATGCCTGAAACCATGTATAACCGCGTTGTTCAGAATAGTCTCATCATCAAACCCGGCGGACGCATAGCCGTACTTATGCGCGGTCCGGGTGGCGATTTTGAGGTGGAATTTGACCAGGCGATATTCGGCGGTCCAGCGCGGTTTGAAAGCCGCAATTACTGGATTAAGCGCGAAGGCGCCGAAGATGTCATCGTTCCCGGCGTGACGCGCTATGGCGAAAAAAACCAATCCACAGGTGAACAGAGATGGGAAGACTTACCAAGCGTTTCCGCACTGAAAGGCTTATTACTGCCTAAACCGCCCGGAAAAGATTATCGGCTGGTCAAGGTCGTTACTCAGCCTGCTACGCCCGAACAGATTGCACGTCTCGGGAATGATCGTGCGCCGGTGATAATTTGAAAGTCAGTGACGTACGACCGGGAGAAAGATAGCAGCGAGAACTCCCGCAATGGCAGCAGCCAAAAGAATCCAAAACCAAGTGCGCTTGAAAAGACTCCCTTCGTTTTTTGGGCGTTCAGACATCGTATGCCTTCAGTCTCTACTGAACTACATCCAACCGGCACTGGGTTCAACACCCCCCACTGCAAGGTTGTATCAGAATCAGCACTAATGTTCAATGCTGGGGTTCAAATCGTGAAGGACTTTGAGAAAGAACTGAGAGAAAATCTATGTATCAAATCTTCTTCGACATCGGCGCGGTAATGATAATCGCGATCTTGTGTTTCTTGGGGTGGGTCATAATCCGCGCCTCTAAGAAACGGGGAAAGTAAATTCTCAAGTCAAATTAAGACACTAACCGAGCAAATCCAAATTAAGACACTACCCTTGTCCCCAGTACTGGTGACTACCGCGTCCCCGCCTTTCCTGTATTGTGTCACCGTCTTGACGATGCAAAATCGCACTGACCAGACCGTGTGTGGCTGGTAGGGCATGTGTGCGGCGCCGCATTCGACAACGATTTAGAGTAGTTCTCCTTGTGTAAAATGTTGCAGAGGCCGGGCCAAAAGCCCGGCTTTTCTGTTTCTACGACGACCTTTTCACTCCTCATGTAACCTATGTAACGAAGTAACTCATGTAACTGTCTACATACCGTGACTTCCTTTCTCATCTCTGGTCCAATCACCACATGGCCAGATTCCTTCGCCAGTCACCATTGACTCTGGTCGTCCTCGCCTTTCTCCTTTTGCTTGGCGGCTTCATCGCCTGGAACCTCGCAACACCCGAAGAAGATGCACGCGTCCTCGCCATCCGGCAAAAAGGGTATCCGACTTCTCCTCGCGAACTGGACGCCTGGTACACTCATGTTCCCGATTCTCAAAATGCTGCGGTCATTTTGTTGAAAGCTTTTTCTCAACCAGGCTTGGCCGATACCTCATCCACTCTAGCATTTATTGGCGACAAATCCTGGGTTCCAACTCGTGGCCATGTGCTCAATGACGAAGCCAAAGCCGAACTCACCGCCGTCCTCGCCACTAATCAAGCGCTCCTCGACCAGCTCCATTCCGCCATTGCGCTCACCAACAGCCGATATCCGGTCGATCTCAAACAAGGCTTTCAGAGCCTCGTGCCTCATCTGGCAAAAGTAAAAGCCTCAATCCAACTCCTCACATCCGAAGCCCTCCTCGACGCCTCCAGCGGCGACACCGAAAGAGCTTTGGCGGCGCTGCGCGCAGCCGGCACAGTCGCCGACTCGTTGGCCGAAGAGCCCCTCTTGATTTCACAACTCGTTCGCATCGCGGGTTGGGGAATCATCACCAGACGTTGCGAACTCATTCTCAACGGTGCCACTATATCCGACGATCAGCTTGCCGAATTGCAATCGTTATTCCGCGATGCCGAACGGTCCAACGCCATGGCTCGCGGCCTCGGCGGCGAGCGCGCCACCGGCCTGAGTGCTTTCATGGGTTCCCGCAACCCGCAAAATATCTTCGGCAGTGCCATTTTGCCCCCGACCCTAAAAAATCGCATGCTTACTTCCCTTTACTTCGGTTTGCTTAAGTCCACTGGCATCCTCCAAAAAGACAAAGCCTTCTACCTCGATGTCATGGCCGCTTACATTGCTGCCGCCGAAGCGCCTTTCCCCCAGCGCCTCACCCTCGCCCAACAAGCAAACGCTGCCGCGCTCTCCCCTCCAAATAAACTGTTGATCTTCTCCAGGATGCTTTTGCCCGCCCTCGGCAGAGCCATTCAACGCGATGGTGAAAATACGGCGCGCATCCGCACCACTCAAACCGCCATCGCCATCGAACGCTTCCGCCGCGCCCACAATGGCAATCTCCCTGGCGACTTGAACGAACTCGTCCCATCCTACCTGCCTTCACTCCGGCTCGATCCTTTTGACGGCCAACCTTTGCGCTTCAAGCGCCTCACCTCCGGTTATGTCGTCTATAGCGTCGGCAGCGATTTGCGCGATGATGGCGGCTCCGAAGGCGATCCCAAAAAGCAATCTTCCGCAAAAGACATTACCTTTATCGTCGAAAAGTAACGCGCGTTGAGTAGCGTAGTTGCCAATACTAATTTCCGGGCGAAAGACAAATTTCTTCTGAGGCTTGCCCCTGCCGCATAAATGCGGCGTTCCACTGCGCCCAGGAACGCCGCATTTATGCGGCAGCGAAGAATTTTATCATGCGCACATAATGTTCACTAACGTGTTGGGGCGAGCGTCCCCGCGAGCCGTCTGGCGTTCCTTTTGGAAATTACTGTTGGCAATCAACTTACTATTTCGCCTCAGCCACCGGTTTGAAATTTGGGCCTTTTTCCTTTCCCATGCTTTCCAGATACCCAAGCAGGTCCAATATCTCGTCCTTGTCGAATTGATTGAGCAATCCCTGGGGCATTGGCGAAACTTTCGAGGCCCGACGTTCTGCGATGTCAGATTTCTTGATTTCAATTCGCTCGGGCAAGAGCGGGCTCGGTTGAATGACAATCTTGTCCTCAGTCTCGTCAATGATTTTGCCAGTTGCGGAATCGCCGTCTTTCTTGACCACGATATAATTCTGATATTGATCCGAGATCACCTTGGACGGTTCGATGATGGATTCCAAAATGTCGCGCCGGCTGTATTTGCTGAACGCCGCTGTCAATTCGGGTCCTGTCGAGCCGCCTTCGTTTCCGAGGCGATGGCATTGAATACATTGCGCGTCGTTGAACACAGCTTTGCCGCTCGCGAAATTGCGCCCCTGCGCGGCTTGCGGCAAATCGCTTTCGAGTTCCGCTACTGTCCATTCCTTCACAAAGTGGCGCTCTTTGGTCGGCTTAAACGCCGCAATCGCCGCGTAGTCTTCGATCCAGCTACTCAGCGCAATAAGTTCATCTGGAGTGAGCGCAGCGATGGCATCTTTGCGAATGTTGACCAGATATTTCGGGTAGCTCACGCCGTCGCCATAATCCCGCCCCGCCTCCTTGAACCAGCTCAGAAGATCCGCGGGATGCCGCTCCGCAGCTTTCTTTTGGTTCGTCCACACCAGATAGGCCGACCCTTGCGGATAGGTCACCTCTCCCTTGCTCGCTTCCTGCGCAAAACGGAACCAGTCGAAGTAATGCTTGCGCTGTTGCAGCGTCCAGCCCGTTTTGAGATTTCGCAGATAAAAAATATAATGCACCTGTTCTTCCTGGGTCCGCGCCTTGTCCAGCAGCGCCAGCGTCTTGGTCACCACATCCGGCGCTTCGAGATAAATCAAAAGCTGCGACAGTTCACGATTTACAACCTCATTCTCGGACGGATACGCGCGCTCGAGTTTCTCAATCGCCAGCTTTGCCAAATCCGCATCCGGTTTGCCCTGCCGTATAAAACTCAATTCGATGGTACGCAGCTTCTCCAGCTTCTGGGTCACTGAAAGCGAATCCAGCGGGAACTTCTTCAGTGCCATCAGCAAATCGCGTTGTGTCTCCTTTCCGCCACAGCGGGCGAGCCCTAAAAGTGCTGTCAGCGCCGCGTTCGTGTCGGTTTCAGAGATGGCGCGCTGCTTCCATTGCTCGACCGGCTGCCATTCAATCGCAATGCGTGCAGCATAGCTTAAAAACCGATCCGAACTTCCTAGATACGGCCACGCGAAATCCACTGCGCGCGGATCGTGCTTTCCATAAAACGCTTCCAACGCATGCCGTGTGGCTCGCGCCTTCGCGGCGGCTTTCTCGGCATCGATCTCTTCCTGGCTTTGTGCCTTTCGCGCGGGCTTCGAGCCGACATAACTTACGCGATACAAACCCGACTGCGTTCCGCGACCGCCCGTAATAAAATACATCACACCATCTTTTCCAAATTCCAGATCGGTCAGGTTCAGGGGCTTGCCCTTGAGAAAAACTTCAAAATCGCCCGAGTAACTCGCCCCATCTGGTTTCAAATGGGCCGCGAAGATTCGGCCATAAGACCAATCAAACATGAATAGGGCTTTGCGATATTCCTCGGGAAAATTGCTCTTCGTTCCAAACTTCATTCCCGTTGGCGAACCGACGCCGATATTGATGGTCGCTGGCAGGCTGTCTGCGTAATACTCCGGCCAATCCGCGCTTCCCGAACGCCAGCCAAATTCCGCGCCCAGCACGCAATGGTTGATCCGCGTTGGCCGATACCACGGCAACCCCCAATCCCATTCCATGTCGCTATCAAACGTGAACATCTCGCCATCCGCGTTGAAATCGAAGTCGTACGCATTGCGAAAACCCGCCAGGATCAATTCCCACTTTTTCCCTTCGGGGTCCGTGCGAAGAACATGACCCCCCGGCGCCAGAATGCCGACTGCGTGGCCGTTCGCGTCCCATTGTCGCGCCAGCAGGAAATCCTCCTGAAAGTTTTTGTGCGGCGAATTTGGCTCGATCCCTTTTGGCACCTTGGTGTGATTGCCGTTCATCACATAGATCATCTTGTCGGGCCCCTCGACCACCGCGTGATACCCGTGCTCGCCTTCGCCCTCAATCTTCTTGAGGAAGTGCACCTCATTCGTCTCGAACGAATCATTGTGATTGGCGTCAATCAGCCGATAAAGCCCCGTGCCGCTCGGGCCATGACCATTCACATAAAGGCTGTTGTGCGCATACAGCAGCCCCATCGCCTGATGAACCGGCGCGGGAATCGGCTCGATTTTCGAAACTGCGCCCGCTCGCGAGAGCGTCAGCCGCAGCAATGGTTGATTATCCGCTTGCGGTGAAATGATCAGCCTTCCTTTCTGGTCCGTCGTCATGCAGATCCACGAGCCCTCGCCTATTTCCGATGAGCGAAGCAATTCCACTTTGAATCCCGGCAACACCGTCAACGATTCAGCCGCCGTCGCGAATGGCACTTTCAGAACATCGCCCCACGGTTGGTCTCCAAGCTTTCCTTTGCTGCGCGCTTTGCTCCATCCCGAATCGTCAAAATTCAATTCGCGCCAGCCCGTTTGCTCTTTGTCTGAGGCGAGCCACGATTCATCGGTGATAATGAAGACGTCGCTTCGCTTGCCGGAAAGAATCTGTAACGTTGCCAACACTCCCGCCGTGTCACTGGTGATGTTGCGCCCCCGAATCGCAATGACATTTCGGCCTCGCTTCACTTCGTCGGTTACCTCCTGGTAAGTCGCCTTTTCCCAGGTTTTCGGGTGAGCCACCTCCTTGCCATTGATATAAACCGTCGCTTCATCGTCGGCGGCGACGCTCAGCGATGCCTTCGTTAGCCGTCCATTATATTCAAATGTCTTCCGAAAATACCGAACTTCGTTCGTTTGAATGGCTGCTCCATGGTTATCGTGCCAAATCCAATGCGGATTTTCCGCCCGAGCCGCCACGGCGAGCAGCAACAAATTAACTAACGTGAAACCAACAGAAGCAGAAACGATCTTTCTCATGTGATGATTTTACAGACGCGCCTGACGGGCAATGAATTCAGCATATTGCTCCGCTAGAAACCATCGCAAGGAGTTTCTGTCTCTGTCTCGTCGCAACAACCCCTCAAGCTCCTTGGGTAGGATTCGCCGACTTGCAGTATTTACTATATGCGCCGTAATGGCTCGTTCGGGCGAAGACCCAATCCGGATGGCAAAACGCTTCCCGAACACTCTGGCTTTGCCTTGATTCCAATATTGCGAGCATGTATGATGATGGCGTGCTGACGATTGAAAAAGAAGAGCCGGTCAAAATCTCTCCCGAACAAGCTCAACGGTCACTGGAGTGGGTGCTTCAGTCACCGGGCGTAGGCAATGACGTTAAGGCTTCGATTTATGCTTCGTTGTGGCTGCTGTCCGTGGAAACCTTTCGCAATGCCGAGGACGAGTCTCTCGTTAAAGGCAAGTACGAAGCCACCTTGGAAGATCACCGCTATGCCCTATCTGCTTTGATCGCCAGGGGTGAAGGAGTGATTTTGGCGGCCAAACAGAACGGGCTGATGCCCAACGCGCCGTTTACTGTGGACGATTTAAAGGCAACTTTGGAATCTTTGCACGACAGCTTTCGGGGACAGCATCGTAAGTGCAACAGTGAACAAACAAACAAAGAGATAGCCAGCCTCTTTGACTGAGCTTATTCGGACGCATGCCGGTCCTCCAGCTTTTTGTTGCCTGCCCGCGTTCGCTTGTGCTCCAGGTAATGATCATAGAGATGTTCCTTAATGTCTTCCCGGCTATACCGTGTGTCTTTCCTAATCTCATCCAATAAACGATTTAGGGTGAACTCGGCCTTGGCCCGTTCTTTGATGGGGCATTTCTCCCGATGATACCAGGCTGCAAGTATTGACTCGATCTTCTGATTTCTCGCCATAATTAAACTCTTTACCGTATATGAGTTTCGGCGCGTCCAATGTCACCTGCGAACAACCATAAAAGCACGCTTTTTTGCTTCCCTTCTCGGGATAAGGAAAGCATTTGATTCCAACCAGTCAATTATTCCTGGAAACTTGCCCTTTGAAAACGGCTGGCCTTAGCATCTGCGTGTGAGTCAGAACGACTATTCCGATGCCGCGCTCGTCTTACTCGGCCACGGCTCGACCGTATATGACACTTCCGGCGAAGTGGTCTTTCAACACGCGCGCGAGTTGCGTTCGCGAAGGCTCTTTACCGATGTCCGTGAAGCATTTTGGAAACAGGATCCAAAAATCAAAGTCGTCCTGTCCAGCCTCTCCATCAATCGGATTTTCATAGTTCCCCTGTTCATTAGCGAGGGCTATTTCAGCAAAGACGTCATTCCCCGCGAATTGGGCTTCAAAAACGAAGGCGAATCGGTCTTTTCGCGTATACTACATCGCGGTTCCCAAACCCTATTCTACTGTGAACCCGTCGGCACCCACGACAGCATGACTAACGTGCTATTGCAACGCGCCCGTGACGCCGTGGAAATGTTCCCGTTCCCGCGCGCGCCAAAAGCGAAGGATTTGACCTTGTTCATCGCCGGGCATGGCACTGAACAGAACGAAAACTCCCGGGCCTCGATTCAGCACCAGGCCGAGCTGATTCGCGCGCAAAACTTGTATGCCGGTGTCCACGCCGTTTTTCTCGAAGAAGCGCCCGAAGTCAGCGAATGTTTCTACCTGGCCGAAACTCGGCACATCGTCATCGTCCCTTTCTTCATTGGCGAGGGAATGCACAGCCAGGAGGATATTCCGGTCATGCTCGGTGACTCAAAACGCATCGTCCAGCAACGCTTGGGTATGCGTCAGCCGCCCTGGCGAAATCCAACCGAACGCAACGGCAAACTTATCTGGTATTCCTCCGTTGTCGGCACCCATCCCCAGATTGCCGACGTGATTCTGGAGCGGGTGCGCGAAGCGACGGAAAGGGTCATTTAGCTTTCCTGCCGCGCTGCCCCGTCTGACCCGTCTGACACGTCCGACCCCGTCCGACAGAAATCCGTACTTGCCCTTTCCAACTTGAAAGCCGCACTTCGAAATCCGAAACTCTGCCGGTGCGGTGGAAAAAAGTCACATTGGCTGGCGTCGGCCTGCTGGGCGGTTCACTTGGACTCGCCCTCAAGCAGCGCAAGTTGGCTGATCTCGTCGTTGGCTTCGTTCGCCGCGAAGAAAGCATCAAGGAGTGCGAAAGCCACGGAGCAGTCGATTCCGCCACTTTGGACCTTCACGAAGCCATTTCTGGAGCCGAATTGGTTGTCCTATGCACGCCCATCGCCAAGATGCGCTCGCTCGTGAAGCAAATGCGGCCAGCCCTCGCCACAGGCGCAATCGTCACCGATGTCGGCAGCGTTAAAGGAAGCGTCGTGGATGATCTGGAGAAGCCAGTCGCCAAATCCGGTGGGACTTTCGTCGGCAGCCACCCTATGGCCGGCGCAGAAAGGATGGGTGTCGCAGCCGCGCGAGGCGATTTGTTTAACAACGCGGTCTGCATCGTCACGCCAACCTCCAAAACTCCCAAGACCGCGCTCGAAAAAATCGAGGAACTTTGGCGCTCTGTTGGTGGCCGTTGCTTGCGAATGACCCCTGAACTACACGACGAACTCGTAAGCCGTTCCAGTCATCTTCCGCACGTCCTCGCCGCCACACTCGCCAACGCAGTCCTGGACCCAAAACAGCCAAAACAACAAAGCGCACTCTGCGCCAACGGCTTTCGCGACACCACCCGCATCGCCTCCGGCTCCCCTGAAATGTGGCGCGACATTGCCCTCGCCAATGGCGACAACCTGATTTCTGCCCTCGATTCCTACGTCGAAGATTTGCAGGACTTTCGCCGCATCCTGGAATCGAAAGACGAGAAAGCCATCTCAAACTTTTTCGAGACCGCAAAAAAACGTCGCGATCAATGGGTCGGGAAAGCACCCTCAGCCTCACCGGAGTGAGGAAACGGTTTTCAGTTATGATGTTATCACTTTTTCAAGTTCGTTTTTCGACAGGCAGTGTGAACAATTCCCAAAGCGGCAGCCCTATGCCGCTTTCGTGGGCTGGCGAAAACTCTGCGAAGCCGAAATTTTGAAGCCGATGCCCCTTCCCGATCTTATCGAAATCGTGCCGCTGGACAAACCCGTTCATGCTGAGGTCACCGTGCCCGGTTCCAAGAGCATCACCAATCGAGCTCTAATCCTCGCGGCCCTGGCGAACGGCGAAACCACTCTGCAAGGCGCGCTCTGGAGCGAAGACACGCAAGTCATGGTCGACGCGCTTAAGAATCTCGGCTTCGCAGTGAAGGTCGAACCCGATCCCGGCGAATTCTGCAATCGAACCATCACCGTCAAAGGCCTCGCCGGAAAAATCCCGAACGCCGGGACGCACGATAAACCACTCGAAATTTTCGTCGGCAACGCTGGGACTGCGGCGCGCTTCCTTTCGGCCCTCGTCTGTTTGGGCAATGGCGTCTATCGATTGGACGGCGTGCCGCGAATGCGTGAACGACCACAAGCTGCGCTTTTTGAAGCGCTACGCGAGCTCGGTTATCGAGTGGAATCGCCGAATAATAAAGTGCCTGCCCTGATTTACGGCACCGGCCCACGAGCTGGAAAGTGCATGGTCAGCATTAATGAAAGTTCACAATTTGCGTCAGCGCTGATCCTTAGTGCGGGGATTGCAAAATGGAACGTTGAAATCGCTGGGAAAAACGCTGAAGAATTGCCCTATGTAGCAATGACTTCCAACATGGTGGATGTTTTTCCAAAGCGCGGTGAACATTTTCAAATCGAAGCCGATGCTTCCAGCGGAAGCTATTTCCTAGCGGCCAATTTTTGGTTTCCAGAAACCCTCGAATATGAGGAACAGTTCAAAACGAGAATTCCGACATCGTACAGGAACACCGTCCGGATCAAAAATTGGCCGGATTCAGGTTGGCAAGTAGATGAGCGATTTCAGGCCGTAATGGACTTGGGGCCGGATTGGGGAATCGCTGAGGACCTAAAAAGAGGCAAAATTGGGATGGGAGAAGTCGCAAAGCTCGCTGAAGGACTCTCCATGGGGCTTATGAGGCCAATAATTTCTCGGCTGAATGATTTAGGGGACAGCATAATGATGCTTGTCGTGTTTGCCGCAATTGAGGGTCAGGAGTGGAAATTCATCGATCTCGGGCCTCTTCGCCTCCAGGAATGCGAACGCGTCGTGGCTCTTCGCACCGAATTGACAAAATGTGGCGCTAAGGTCATCGAGAAGAATGACACACTCGAAGTTTTTCATTCAGAACTTCACGGCGCCGAAATCGAAACCTACAACGATCATCGCATGGCCATGTGCTTCGCGATTCTAGGCCTGAAGGTAGCCGGCATAAAAATCAAAAATCCAACCTGCGTTAAGAAAACGTTTCCTAATTTCTTCCAAAAATTAACGACTGAGCCACCACGCGGTTTAGGGGCGACGATTCTTGACGGCAAGAGCGGACGGAAACTAGGCTTGGAGGAGTTGTTTGCGGATTGAATGGTCACAGCAAATTGGCCTTTCCGGTAAACCGCTGAAACGGCTGTAACACCGAGTGGCAGACGCTACACCCCACTAAAACGGGGTGTTAATGAGAAAATACAGTAGGTGGCAACGCTACATCCGATTGTAATCGCCATTGATGGCACGAGCGCCAGCGGCAAGAGCACCAACTCGAAGTTGGTTGCCAAGGCGCTTGGGTTTGTCCATGTCGATACCGGCGCGATGTATCGGACGTTGGCGTGGTATTGTTTGAAACAAAACATCGATGTGACCGATGCCAAAGCAGTCGCCGTTGCTTGCCGACGCTGGAAAACTGAGCTGAAGAACGTCGATAGTCAGGTGCATCTCGAAGTCGAGGGTTACTATCCCGCTCAGGAAATTCGCACCGCTGATGTCAGCGCCGCTGTGCCGCACGTAGCTGCAATTCCCAAAGTTCGCGATTGGATGAAAAAGACTCAGCGCGATTGCGTCCAATTCGGCAATCTCGTGATGGAAGGGCGCGATATCGGGACTAACGTATTTCCCGAAACCGATTTCAAATATTACCTCGATGCCCAGCTGGAAGAGCGGTCCCGTCGCCGCGCCGCTGAAGGCGTCGAAGAAAATCTCGCTGCTCGCGATCAACGCGATAGCCAGCGCGCCGATTCCCCGCTTATGATCGCCCTCGGCGCGAAGGTCATCAACAATTCCCAGTTCACTTCCGCCCAGACCAGCGGGATCATAATCGATGACGTGAAGAAAAAGCTCGCTGAATGGGGCAAGCTGCAACACGCCGGATCAAAATCTGAGTGACGAATGCCAAACTCCGAACGAAAATTGAATCGTGACAACCGACTCCAGGTTTCATGAATCCGGTCTATTTTGTTGCCTGGTGCCTCTTCCGGCTTCTGTTCAAATATTACTGCGGCTGGAGCATTTACAATTCCGAGCGGGTACCTTTGAAAGGGCCAGTAATCCTCGCTTCAAACCATGCCAGCATCCTCGACCCGCCGCTCATCGGGTCGGGCATACGCCGTGGCATCAACTATCTCGCCCGCGAAAGCCTGTTTCGAAAGCCGATTGTAGGTTGGGTGCTGCGAAAGTGGAACTCCGTCCCCGTCGACCGAGAGGGCGGCGGAGCCTCGGGATTACGGGCGATCATGGATCGCTTGTTGGCCGGCGGCGGAATCATTTTGTTTCCTGAAGGAACGCGCACTCGTGACGGCAAACTGCAGCCGGCCCGCGCAGGTATCGGTCTCACCGTCATCAAATCAGAAGCGCCAGTCGTGCCGGTGCGAGTCTTTGGAACTCTCGAGGCTCTCAGCCGTGATATGGCCTGGCCGCGGCCTTGTCACGTTGCGGTGAAATACGGCAAGCAGATGATGTTCGAACAACTGCGAGCGGAAGCAAGGGCCTGCTCGAAAGTGCGACTAAAGGAAATTTATCAGCAAGTCGCCGATGAAATCATGGCAGCAATCGCCAAGTTGGAGCCGTGCGAAGACAAGGAGACATTCCCATGAGACAGCTACACTTTCGGCTCCCAGCCATGTCGATAATTGCGCCTCCAGAGTTCCGACGCTGCCTTGTCTCCTATAATCTTGTTTTTCACCGCGTCAAAATCGATCGTATGACCCGTCCGGCAGGCAATGTTTCCGAGATGACAGAGCAGGGTGCTCTTTTGCCCATCTTCGATTTCCGATTTCAGTTTTTCTCCGGAACGTATCGTCTCGACAAAATTGCCGAAGTGCAGGACGTCATCGTGTTTCCCTTTGATCTCACGGACAACCTTGTTATTCAAATCGTAGATCGTGCAGTTGTTTCCAGCGATCGCCATGGCGCCCTTTTCGCCATAGAAGTTGACGCCAACCGATTCGCCCTCGAATCCGCGCGGGTCGCAGCTCTGACCCTCCCAGGCGATCGCTTTATCTCCGAAGTCGTAATGGACCGTGTAAATGTCGGGCGTTTCCTGGTCATCCTGGAAATGGTAGCGGTTGCCGCCGCAAACGACACGTTTTGGAGCATCAACTGCGAGGCCCCAACGCGCGAGATCAAGGAAATGAACGCCGTTGTTGCCAAGTTCGCCGGTGCCCCAATGCCAGAACCAGTGCCAATTGTAATGAAGGATGTTGTCGCGATACGGCTGCTCGGGCGCCGGACCCTGCCACATCGTATAATCGAGCCACTCCGGGACCGGCGCTGGCTTGCCGTGCCCGATGGAAGCGCGATGATTAGTGTACCAGGCACGGGCAAAGAAGAGTTTGCCGATTTCACCAGCGTGAAGCGCGTTAATCGACTCGATCACCCACGGCCAACTTCGCCGCTGATTTCCCATCTGTACAACGCGTTTGTGTTTGCGCGCTGCGGCGACCATCAGTTCGCTTTCATGCGGATTATGGCTGCCCGGCTTTTCGATATAGACGTGCTTGCCCGCGGCACAAGCAAGAATCGTGGCCGGAGCATGCCAGTGGTCGGGAATAGCAATCGAAACCGCATCAACGGCAGGATCGTCGAGAATTCGTCGAAAATCTTTAACACGTTGCGGCTTGCGTTGCTGTTTTGCGGCGACAAGATCAATTCCCTTTTGCAGAGCGCGGCTATCGACGTCGCAAATGTAGGCAATCTCAACATTCGGCAGCACGAGATAGCCAGCGATGTGATCTTTGCCACGCCCGTTGCAGCCGATGATGCCGACAAGCACTTTTTCGTTCGGACTTTTTGCTGCTCGGACAGGTCGGACTGTCGCGAGCGTCCCTGCCAGGCCGGCGGTGACAACAGAGGTCTGTTTCAGAAAATCCCGACGATTGATCGAATGTTGCATGGCCATAGAAAAGGAATTTCCAGGGCCGGTGACAAGAAAACTTGGCATCGCACGTTGCCGAAATCCGCGGGCATACGTCGGCGGCTATTTCGTTGCGAAATATCGGGCTTAAGCCGCTTCAGGCTGCTCCCGGATGTTTCCAGGGCGCTCGGTAGGCGCGGTGCAGATGTTTCGTTGCCTCAGAATCTCCAAGCACTTTTCGCGCCTTAGGGTCAAAAGCGATTGGGCGGTCGAGATCCATCGCGACGTTTGCCAGGATGCAACTTGCAGTTGAAATGTAGCCTTCTTCGATGTCGGCGACGGGACGGCCACGTTTGTCGATGGCCGCGAGAAAGTTTTTCATGTGCAGCCGGGTGGCTGGCGCTGCGTTCAGTTCAATGTCTTTTTCAGTAACGTCTTCGGGAAACTGCTCGCGTTCGAAAACACAATCGAAGTGGATATTCTTCCCGTTCTTGTCGAGCGGGATAAAATCTGCGCGCATGGTGCTGGCTTTGAGCGTGCCCTTGTCGCCATAGATGAAAAGTGCCCAGGGATAATCCGGATCCGGCGGTGTTCCCCATGTTCGATGCTGCCAGACGGCATCGAAATCGTCATATTCGAAGGTAGCGGTTTGAGTATCCGCGATGTTCGATTTGCCCTCTTTCTGAACAAAGATTCCACCGGCCGACGTGATTTTCCTCGGCCAGCCCAGCTTTAACATCCAACGCGCTGTATCGAACATGTGGACGCACATATCTCCCACAATGCCGTTGCCGTATTCCTTGAAGGTACGCCACCAACGCAAATGGGGAAGTCCGTCATACGGGCGCAACGGCGCGGGGCCGGTCCACATTTCGTAGTCGAGAAAATCGGGAACCGGTTGCACAGGTGGATTGCCGTTTGCGCGCATCGGGAAGTAACAACACAATTCGACATGGCCGACTTTTCCGAGCAAGCCGGCCTCTACAATCTGTTTCTTGGCTTCAATCAGGTGGGGCGTACTTTTCCTTTGGGTGCCGATTTGGACGACGCGCTTGTGTTTGCGCGCGGCGTCAAGCATCGCTTCGCCTTCGCGAACGTCGCGGCTGATCGGTTTTTGGCAATAAACATCCGCACCGGCCTCCATTGCGGCAATGGCGTGCAAGGCATGCCAATGATCGGGTGAACCGACCAGGACGATGTCCAAATCCTTCTCTTTTAGCATCTCGCGGTAATCAGAGTATGTCCGCGGCTTCTGTTTGGATTTTTGGCGCTGGCTTGCGATGTCGACAGCGCCAGCCAGCATGTGCTTGTCCACGTCACAAATGGACACAATCTCGACTGGCTCGACCTGCACGAGCCGCCAAAGATCGCTTTTGCCATACCAACCCGCGCCTATGAGGCCGACGCGCCGGGGTTTTTCGGCGGCAAAGGTGGTTGGAACATAACTGGCGGCCGACAAGGCGGCGAGGACAGTGGAACTTTTCTTAAGGAATTGACGACGATTCATAGCTGCCGAGTTAAACGAAAACGCCGTCGAAGGCAAGCAAGTAGGATTATCTGATATATTGTGCTAAGTTGAAGCAGGGTTGGAGAACATGATTATGACTGCATTAGCTGAGAAAGAATGTGTTCCATGCAAAGGCGGAATGTCACGATTGGAAGGAAATGAACTATCGCGCTTGACGAACGAACTGGGTAGCGGTTGGAAAGTTGTCGATGGGCAACATTTGGAAATGGAGTATAAATTCCAAAACTTTCGCGAGGCTTTGAGCTTCACGAACAAAGTGGGTGAATTGGCTGAGTCGCAAGGTCATCATCCGGACATTTATCTCGACTGGGGTCTCGTCAAACTCACGCTCTGGACACATAAGGTGGATGGGTTGACCGAAAATGATTTCGTCCTGGCTGCCAGATCGGATCAATTGCTTGAAGGTAAACGATGAGCTATCGCTCAGGCGGCAGGCGACGAAACGTTTCTCGCCCGCCAGTTTGGCCGTCGAGGTCTGATGACAAAGAGCGTCAGCAGCGCCAACCCGAAAAAGACGCCGTAACCGATTGCGAACACTCGTTGGTCGGCGTTGTAAAAGATTAGCCAATGCACCCAATGCTGGACGAAGCTTCCGTGGTAGCGCGGGTCGAGGCCGGCTTTCAGTCGCAATTGATCTTCCCAAGTCGTCAGGGGGCAAATCGCGCCGGCGACGGTTTCGGCTGCAATGAAGGCGATTAATGCCAGGTGCGCTATGCGAAACCAAAAATTCCGAGCGAAACTCCATCCTCGAAAGTGGCCCAACCAAATCGCGGGCAAAGCTCCCAGGTTAAAGAAAACAATCAGCGCGTGAATGACCAGAATGGCGTCCGCGAGAAGCGAATAGATGAATGTCATCGAACCAACGGGTTTTTCGCGAACACAAATTCTTCGACAACACGGCCCGCAATCAAATGCTCCTGGATAATTCGTTCGAGAACTTCCGGTGTGCATGAGTGGTACCAGACCGCTTCCGGATAGACGACCGCGATCGGGCCATGCGTGCAAATGCGAAGGCAATTGGCCTTCGTGCGGTAAACGGTTCCCTCGGGACCTGTCAGATTCAATTCCTTTAGCCGTTGCTTCAGGAATGCCCAGGATGCCAATCCTTGCTCTTTGGCTGCGCATTTCGGTTCGGTTTGATCGGCGCATAAAAAGATATGACGCCGATATTTCTCAACACCGAAAGCTTTTGCAGCCGACTCAAGTTCGCTAATCATTTTGAACTCTCCGAGAATACAAGGTGGGTGCTGTTGAGACGATGATCAAAAATATCATTTTCGGCGGACAAACCGCGCACACAGGGCCGCGCCCCACGTACGGGTCCCAAACGCTATTGCTTGTTCATTGGCGATTCACCCATTAAGTTAATTGATATTTGAATGACCATGTCGAAACCTGAAATCGTTGCCCCGACCGCAAATGCTCCGGCTCCTGAGCCGCGGCCGTCTGACTTTATCCGCGATATCGTTTCCAAACACGTCGCGGAAGGCAAATACCCGCAAATCCATACGCGTTTCCCCCCGGAGCCAAACGGTTATCTTCACATTGGCCATGCAAAATCAATCTGCCTGAACTTTGGGATTGCTCACGAATTCGGCGGCATCTGCAACTTGCGCATGGATGACACAAACCCGACCAAGGAAGAAGTGGAGTATGTGGATTCCATCTCAGCCGATGTCAAATGGCTGATAGGCGGATGGGCGGATGATCGCCTCGGGCTGAAACCAAAAGGCAAAGCGCCTGAAGCGCCAACAGTCAATGGGAAGCGAGATTTCTATCTCGGACCGGTGACGAAAGCCACCGCTGACGTTGAACCTTTCTATGCCTCTGACTATTTCGAGCAGATTTACGAATACGCGCTCCAATTGACCAAGAAAGGGCTGGCGTACGTCGATGATCTTTCCGCGGAGGATACCGAAAAATATCGCGGCGCTCCGGATCGACCCGGACAGGAAAGTCCGTTTCGAAATCGTTCGGTCGATGAGAATCTCGATTGGTTCACTCGGATGAAAAACGGGGAATTTCCCGACGGCGCGCGCACTCTCCGCGCGAAGATCGACATGGCATCGCCGAATATTTGGCTGCGCGATCCGGTGCTTTATCGAATTCGCCATGCCGAACATCATCACACGGGCAACAAGTGGTGCATTTATCCGTTGTACGACTTCGCGCATTGCCTGAGCGACTACATCGAAGGCATCACACACTCAATCTGCACATTGGAATTCGAGGTCCATCGACCGCTGTATGATTGGATCTTAGAGAACCTCGATCTACCGCGACCGTTGCCTCACCAATATGAATTCGCGAAACTCATCCCGAGTTACATGATCGTTTCCAAACGAAAACTGATTCAATTGGTAAACGAAAAGGTCGTTTCCAGTTGGGATGATCCGCGTCTGCCAACGATTTCTGGCATTCGACGACGTGGAGTGACGGCAGAAGCTGTCCGTGCGTTCGCATATCATATTGGCGTTACCAAATACATCAGCCTCACCGACATAGCAGTGTTCGAGCACACCATCCGGGAGGATTTGAACAAGCGCGCACTGCGGCGGCTCGCAGTCCTTCGGCCAATCAAAGTTGTCGTTACGAATTATCCGGACGGCAAAGTTGAGGAATTAGACGCCGTGAATAACCCGGAAGATCCGGGATCCGGAACGCGCAAAATACCATTCGCGCGTGAGCTCTATATTGATCGCGACGATTTCATGGAAACCCCTCCGCCGAAGTACTTTCGGCTCCGTCCGGGCGGCGAGGTGCGTCTCAAATACGCTTATATCATCAAATGTGACCAAGTCGTAAAGGACTCTGCTGGCAAGATCATCGAGCTACACTGCACAGCGGATTTGGACAGCAAAACCGGTGGCGCGACAGCCGGGCGCAAAGTGAAAGGGACAATCCATTGGGTGAGCGCAGCGCACGCGTTTGATGCCGAAGTTCGACTTTATGACCGGCTATTTACTGCTCCGGAACCGGATGCCGAAGGGGATTTCAAAAAGCATCTCAATCCGCACTCTTTGGAAGTTGTTAACGCAAAATGCGAACCTTCTTTGAAGGAAGCCAAAAGCGAGTTGCGTTATCAATTCGAACGTCTCGCTTATTTTGCTTTGGATAAAGACAGCACAGCCGAGAAATTGGTTTTCAATCGGACGATTACCCTCAAAGACACCTGGGCGAAGGAATCGCAGAAGACTCAGAAGTAGCTGCTGGTCAGGCTCTCTTCCATCCGAGCAATCGGGCAGGGAAAAACAGGAGCGCCCGTATCAGCGCAAATCCAGCTTCCACTACGGTAAACACCAACCGGAAGGGCAACGAAAGCAGCCAAAGTGTCGGCAACAGCAACAACGCCAATACCGCGAGCGGCCAACAAAGAGCCGCAAGTATGAAAAATCCGATAAGCAGTATCAGCGTCGTCATTTGTCGATAACGATACAACCGCAGACGAACCCGTCAATAGGCCAGTCGAGACCCCGAAGCTGCGCCAGCTTCGGTCAGTTTCGTGCGCCCAATCCAAATTGATTTCCTGCACGCACAGGCCGGTAGCCGTCGAAATCGATCTCCAATAGCTTTTCGCTTTGGACTGCGCTTCCTTTTTCGTCAGTCAACTCTGCTATAGTTTTTCGAGTCTTGGTTTCAATCACATCGCCAGTCGAAGGATAAGCATAGCGGCCATCGATGCTGAAAGTGACCCAGCCGGGTTCGTCGCGCAGGAGAATACTATCTTTCTGTTTTGGTGGCGTAGAGGCATTGCCAAAGATATGCACCCGCTTGTTTGCGGCATCCGCCACCCAAATTTCTTGCTCGTCCGGTGTCAGTGCAATTCCATGACTTGGGCAACCGTGCCGTTTGACGGGGCCCTTTTCAAAACCGGTAATCTCGACGCGATGCAGCACTTTGCCGGTCCTTAAATCGCCAATCTCGAAACCGAGCAACTCATTTACGTTCACGTAGCAGAGCGTTTCGTCGCCATTGACGGTGAATGGCCGAACGAAGTTTCCAAATGGTCCGATCTCACGCACGACCTGATGTTTTCGGATATCCGCGACCCGCAGAAGTGGTGATTTCAAACCTGCAAGATAAGCGAATTTGCCTTCCGCCCCGATAATCGTGTTATGCGCGCCGGAGTTCAAAACGATCTTTTTAATGATGTCGCCCGTTTGCGCATCGACCACGTGCCAATGTGGACCTTCAAGCGATGGCAAGTAAATGACTCCTCCATCTGGCGAGATTGCCATTCGGTCGCAACCCCCTTCATAGGGCGTTTCCCAAAGCAGTTTGTCTGAAATGAGATCGAAGCACATCAAAGTCCGCGTCGTGCTGACGAACAAACGTCCTGTTCTGGCGCTCGCGCAAATGCCTTTGACGTTCAGCGGCTTTCCGCTTTCGTCCACTCCAGCCGAAGGAAATCTTCTAACGAATTTGTGTCCCTGGTTAATGTCGAAGATAAGTATCCCGTGACCTCCGTATTCCAAATAGTCACGAATTCCTGGCGTCGCAACATACAACAGGGGTCGTGCGTATTCGCGTCCCTGAGATTTGCCGTCTATCGCAACGAAGACCAAACCAAGGAGAATGAGCAGGAACGTTCGGAAGCGCATGATTAAATACTGCTTAACGAAGTGACGCACAGCAAGCGAGTTCGCTATTCGAATGGATTGGCCTTGGCAGCGCTTGGCAGCGCCGAATTCGTTTCATACAGCCGAGCCAATTCGAGTAACATTTTCTCCAGCTCGCGATAGTATTCCTCCTCCGGCACTTTGCCCTTCTTTTCGCGATATTGAATGACTGCGCGCTCGATTTCATCTGCTTTCTTTCGTTGTTCTTCGGTCAATTTGTTTTCAGCTTCACTTCGAAGCAGGAAAAATCGTTGAGCGAACAAGCCATCCACAGCGGCTTTGTCCTTCGGCGCCTTAAAGGCACGGAGCCCGCGAAACCAATCCGCTGGTGTGCCGAGACCATCGCCGTTGTCATCAATGAGCGCATGTTCGGTCGCGAGCCGGCCTTCGACTTTATAGAATTCGGAAGTTTGTCGTGAGGCGATCAAAAACGCTTCGAGCAGCGAGACTTGCCCGTCCTTGTCCAGATCAGCATCGGTGCTGGTAATTGATTCAGCGAAATATTGCCCGAAGCGAGTGAAGTTCTGTTCGTTACCGTTCCGCGTCGCGGTGATAATGACGCGATTGGTCGCAGAGAGTTTGTTCAAAAATGGGGCGCTTGAGGATGAAGTGTCGATTACGGCCAATGGACGGCGAAATGGCTGCAGCCAAGCAGCCAGATCAGTCGCAGACACATCCGGGCCGCGCAAATTGAATCGCGCTTCTTTTCCATCGAAGGTGCCGTGGCCGATCATGACGAGATAAAGTTCGGATGTCCCCTCTTTTGGCTCGAGCAACAGCGCCTGTTTCAACTCTTCGTAGTCATTTGTAGCTGTTGGCGCGCTCAAACCAATGGTGGTCTCGCGCAGATTCGCCTGCGCGCATGCTTTCTGCCACAGTGAAGCCTGCCGGACGAAATTGCTGCCATACTCCGGCTCGCCTGGAGCGCCGATGACAAGGATAACTGTGGCGCGGTCAGGCGTAAGATTGACTGAGGCATGGGCGGCAAGCGCCAGGAAGAATATCCCAAGGCAAATGAAATTCGAAATTCGAAATTCGAATTTTCTCACGGCATTCCCTTCCAGCGGCGCAGGCCCCATTCCGAAACAAAACAGAGGAGAGCAAAGCCGAACATAATGGGCGTGTGCCAAAGTGGAAAGGTCCAGGAATCCATAACGGGCGCGTGTTTCTGAGGAAGGTTGCGAACGAATTCCTGGAGTTTGTTTGCTGGAACAATTTCGCCACCGCTCTTTTTCGCAATGGCTTCCAGAAGCGGGACGTTTGGACTGAGCGAACGAAATTCCTCCGCAGCCAGATCCGTGCTCCACCCAGCGTCGGCCCTGCCGGCCTCTGCGCCGACTGAATTCGTAACGTATGCGGTGGCTTTGTAGCCGCCGGTAAGGCGCGGCACATAGACGGCCTGGTACAGCCCGGGTTCATTAACGGAAGGTTCTGCCTGCAAGCGGAGCGAGTTCGTACTTGCTCCACTCGAAGGGTCATTCATGACCGGTTGAATCTCGATACTGACCGCGGCGTTGTCGAGCGCTTGAAATTTTGGATCGCGCGCGCGGACGACGAGAGTCACTGCGCCGTTGCCGTCGTCGGGTCGAGGTTCGACAGCCAGTTCGACGCGATTGGGGGCGTCGGTGACCAGCCAGCGCATAAGTTGACGCCAGGCTTTATCCATATCGCGATGGGCATCGGCATCGTGCAAACCCCAATGCCAGACGTCGCCAATCATGAGAGCTGCGGTGCGGCCGCGCCCGAATCGTTGAACCACCAATGCCGGCCAGGATTTTCCGGCTTCGTCGGAAACGGTTGCGATAACACTCGCGCCGGGTTTCACTTCGCGGACGCGATTGAGCACTTGAAACGGCGCCATGCTCTGGATGCGCGACTTTTCGTCGGCCTCATTGTCGCGCAGGCGCGCCCATGGCTGGAGCCAGCCTTCGCGCGTGAGATTCAAGTGAAGAGCACCCGGTGGTTTGGACTCTTCAACATGGTCGAGGTAAACCGGAAGCATGTCGCCGATGGGAGTTCGCTGATATTTGCCTTGTTGGAAGCATTCCATGCCGCCGAGCATGAGAAAGCCGCCCCCACGCTCGGAAACGTATCGTTGAAGCAAGGCGGCCTGATCCGGCGCGAAAAATTCGGCCTCCAAATCGTCCACTATGACTGCATAATAACCGTATAAATCTTCCGGAGTTCGGGGGAAGCCGGCGCGCAATTCGACTTCATCTTTGGTATTGAGCCGCACCAGCACCGGCTGGTCGTAGCGTTGGACTTCTTCGGGCGCCTGGTTGCCGAAACCGCGGAAGAGCGGGTTGCTGGTTTCGCCCGGACGGCCAATGAAATTGAATTTTGGCTCGCGCTTGGCGACTCGAATAAGCCCGACAAGTTGAAGTTGTGGATCTTCCTCGAGGGCGCGGTTGAGAAATTTGAATTCCCAGTTTGGCCGGCCCGAGATATAGAGAATTCGATAGGGCCCGTGCCCACGGTCCACGACGAGAACGCGAGTGTTATTCGCCAGCGTTGCTTCTTCTGACTTCGCCGCGCTGGGCGAATTTGCTTCGCTCTTTGCCCGCACCTGGAGGCGGTAGAACGAGAGGCCCGGAGCTTCCGGCCGGATTTGAAAGCGGAAGGATAGAGAGTCCTGGTCCTTGCGGGATTCGGTCGATTGCTCGGCGACTTTTTTTCCGGCGGCGTCGAGGACCTGAGCAACGATATCATCGCCGCGGTAGCCAACGGCTTTGACTTCGGCCTGGATTGAGACGGGCGCGTCTTCGAAAGCGGTTTGGCTGACACGGGCGTCTTCGATGGCAATATCTTTGATGGGATCGGAATTTCCCAGCACGACCGGATAAATGGGCGGCAGACCGGTTAAATCCGGCGCAGAGTGAATATCGGTGGCGTTGCCGTCGGTCAGGAGCAAGACGCCAGCGAGTGGACGGCCGCGATAGCGTTCGTTGAGGGTGCGCAAGGCTGTTCCGATGGCAGAAGAGCGGCCATCAAAGACGAGTTCGCCGAAATCTTTGGTTCCCTGGAGGCGCGCGTCGAAAAGGTAGCGGCGGAGTTCGAAGCTCTCCTCCAGTTTGCCTTGCCAGTTGCCTTTTTGCGGATCGAGCAGGTCGCGCAAGACCTCGCCGCGATTGTGAGTTTCGCCGCGGTCTTTGATTTGGAGGCCCTGGCTGTTGTCAGCGACGATGGCGAAGAGGTTTGCGCCGGGGCGGGCGCGTTGACCTGACCAGAGTGGTTCGAGGAGGCAGGTGAGGAGGGCGACCAAACCGAGGGCCTTTAAGAGGAGGCAGGTCCAGCGGACCCAGCCAGCCGGGGTGGAACGGTAGCTCCAGAGCAGCAGAGCAAGGGTGAGCAGCAGAGTGAGGGCAGCAAACCAGAGCCAATGGGGGTTGGAGAAGACAATCGTGGCGGTCAGCATAAATGATCGACCGCGGAACGGTGAGGAATTGGTTCGGAATGGGGCGGAGCCGGGGAATGGGGGGAGGGGGTGGTTGGATTTGGCTGGATTTGGTTGGACCAGGTTGGACTGAGTTGGACTGAGTTGGACTGCGTTGGGCGCGTTAAAGCGTCAAAAGTAAAAAAGTTTTGGTGCAATTTGGTGCAATTTGGTGCAATTTGGTGCAACAGCCGAGGAACGGCAGGAGCCAGGGTAGTCCTTCCCCCCTTACGACCCGTCACACCCGTCACACGTTGGCAAAATGGGAACGAAATTGAGGTTAGAGCCGTCACAAAGGCGTCACAAAAGCGTAACGCCACCCGTAACACGCAGGCCGTTAAAACGTTAAAACGTTGAATCGTTGAATCGGAGGAGTCCGTGAAGGAGGTCGAGGAGGGTTTGCGAGACATGAAAGGGCAATTACCGGTCCTTGCCGAGCTCTTCGTAGTAGCGGCGGACGAGGTCGGAGTAGCGGGTTGGGACCGGGTCGCGGTCGATTGGGACCAGGGCATCATTGGATTGGCGGCGGGCCAATTCGTCGGAGATTCGGGAACGAACTTCCATGAGCGGTTTCATGACTTGCATCTGGACGACGGCCCAATCGGGCTTTTTACGATCTTGCTTGTATTCCTGCCGCGCTAAGCGGGCGCGCTCGCGGGCGACGGCGATGCTATTGCGCAGTTCTGGAACATCGACCATTTCCTCGACATCTCGCAACCGGTCTGACCACGGACCGAAATCGTCGCCAGTAATGGGACCGGTCAAGGGCGCGCCTTGTTCATCGAAAAGGCGATCCCAATCGCGATTGAGGCTACCACCTTCGCCGCCGCCGGCGGAGAGCGTTCGACCACCACGATTAGCGCCACCACGGCGTCCACCGTTGCGGTCGGTCTGGGCGAGTTGAGGGTTGCTGCCGTTTTGGTTTTCGTTGTTGGGACCCCTCACCCCGGCCCTCTCCCCATCCGATGGGGAGAGGGAGGAATCTGCGGCAGCGGTTTGGCCCGGTTGCTGACCTTGGCCTGATTGCTGACCTTGGCCTGATTGTTGGTTTTGGCCGGGCTGTCCCTGGCCGGACGGGTCGCGTTGTCGTTGATCAGAATTGGACGAAGGTTGCCCGTTTGGATTTTGAGAATTGTTTTGTGCCAGCTGCTGAGCCTGCTGAGTGCCAGAGGGTTGCCCGGAGGCGGTGGCCTGGGAATTTGTTTGGGCAGCCTGGCCGGCTCGGGCTTGTCCATCCGCTTGAGCCGATTCATCCGTTTGGTTTGTGCCATTACCGCCAGTATGCGCGGCATTTTGCCGAGCCAGTCCTGGAGACGCGGAACCTTGACCGGTGGAATTCGTGCGAGTGGTCATTTCACCCGCACTGGATTGCCCTGAACCGGCACGATTGGTTTGACCTTTACCGTCAGCTCCGGCCATTTCTTTTTGAAGCTCGCTGGTCAGGCGATCCAATTCCTGCTGCGCCATGCGAAGCGCTTCGGTGTCGTCGCCTAAAACGCCCTCAGCAGCATGTTCAACGCCGCGCTTGAGATCTTCGATGGATGAGCGGGCGCGTTGGCCGGATTGAGCGGCCTGTTTGAGAAAATCTTCTCGCAGGAGTTCGGAGGTGAGGTCGAGCATTTTGGCTCCGTCCGGTTCGGCGCTTTCTTTGAGTCGATCATACAAACTCCGGGTCATTAACCCTTTGTTGAGTAAATCATCCTGCATTTCACGAACGTCCTTGGAGGTGTCCTGAGTGAACTTGCGGACGGTGTCGTATAATTGACGCGAAAGGAGCGGCTCAGCTTCTTCGGCTTGTTGAGAAAGTTGAGTCGCGCGGTCGACGAGATTTGTCATGCGAGCCTTTTGCTGGGCTAATTGATCGAGCGCCTCTTTGCGGTCAGGCGAGCCGGTGAGACTCTTTTGCTGGTTGTTGTCTTCGTTCTCCATTTTTTTGGAGATTTCTTCCTGTTGACGCGCCAACTCGCGGGCTTCGGAACGCATCTGACGCATTTCATCGCTGAACTGGCTCGAATTGGCCTTGCGCACCTGGTCACGCATTTCTTGAAGCTGGCGTTGTGCGCGAGTGCCTGAAGCGAGCGCCTGCGAGGCGGAGCCTCGGCCGGCAGCTTCCGCGGCTTGCTGGACGTCATTGCGAGTATCGTCGAGTTGACGGCGTTCGTCGGACATGCGGGACTGGTTTTCCGGGCGGTCCATGCGTTGGCGGAGTTCATCGACGTCGGCGAGCATTTGTTGCTCTTCTTCCTGGAGGCGTTTCAGGCGACTGCGGATTTCTTGACGTTCCTGCTCGGTTTTGGCCTCCTGCAACGCGGTTTGAAGTTCTTTGAGGCGGTCGTTCAAATCCTGCTGACGTCGAGCGAGTTCCTGCAATCGGCTTTGCACCTGGAGTTGTTCGTGGCTCTCGTTATTCTGCTGACGCTGGGCCTGGTGCTGAGTTTCGTAACGGTTTTCGGATTGAGTGAGATCCATTTGCTCGAGCTGGCGCTGCATTTGTTGGTCGCGACTGCTGCCGCCACCCTGGCTGCGATTGCGGTTGTGCATGACCTGATATTCGTGTTGTTGCAGCTTGAGCAGGGCTTGATAGGCGGACTGTTCAGCGGCGAGTGCCTCGGGAAGAGAGGCGGGAGAATTGGTCGCTTTTTCCAGGCGCGAGAGAGCGGATTCCATTTCTTTCTTTGCCGCGGACCAGAGAGCAGCGGCGCGAGCGTCTTGTTGGCGACGGGAAGCGGCTTCAGCTTGTTTGAGGGCGTCTTCCTGGGAATCGCGGACGACGGTGGCGTCATCTTCGTAGGTGGGGGCGGAGCCGGGTTTTGGCAGAGGTCGCCGCGGGGAAGAGGGCTGAGTGTCGGGTGTAGAGGAGGAAGAACTATCCGCGGGCTCGTCGGCGAGGGCGAATGCGTTTTGGACCCGCGTTTGGCGCAACCCTTTCAGGGTTGTGAAGCTACCGACGCTGCTTTCCCAGGGTAGCTCGTTCCTCGCAACCCTGGGCTTTGTTGCGGAATCACTTTGGGATTCTGCTGGCGAGATAGCCAGCCCAATCGAGGAGGAGGACGAGAACAAGTACGTCCGCCTCCTCACGTCGGCGGCTACGAGGTTGATGGACGGGGAAGAGGCATCAGAGCTTTGTTTGCGCGGGTCGGGCTTAATCGAGCCCGGTTTCTGTTTCACATTTTGGCGCTGGAGTTTCCAGGTGGCATTGATGATTTGTTTTTGCAGATCAGCCAGTTTGCCGGTTCGATCTTGCTGGCCTCGCTGGCCGCCTTGCCCCTGAGATTCCATGCCCTGACCTTCGCGGAAGACTTCTTCGAAAGGCCGGACTTCGCCAAAATAAAGATCACCGGTGGTGCGGCGGATTTGGCTGTCGGGACCAACGTCATCAGCCCAGAGGAACCAGGCCACAAGTTCATCGGGTTGAACGCCGAGGTCTTCCAATCGCAGGACATGCTGAAATGGTTTCTTCTCTTTGGCCTTCACGCCGGAGCCGAGTTCGATGAACGTGGTGTCTTTTCCCGGGATGGTGAAACCGATGCCGTAGTTCTTGACTCCGAAATCGTCCCAGACCGTTCCGTCGAACAGAACTTCTTCGAGAGGCGAGGGCCGAATATCTCCACGCGGTGAGGCAAGATGAAACTCCGGCGTTCGGTTGGTGAGAGCTTCGAAGACGAACTGCGCAGGGACTTTGTTGGTTCGGCCTTCGGAATCGAGGAGCTGGAGGTCGTAAGTTTTGCTGGTCATCAACGCGAATTGGGCCAGGTCGGCAACTGCGCGATTGGTTTGGACCGTCAATGGAACAGCCGCGTGCTCCTTGTCTCTTGCAACCAACCTGGCGGAGGCGACGGATTTATTGAGTTGGAGGTTCAAGTCAAGTTTCGAACCTTCGACGGCGCTGAGTCGGCGCGTGTCTTCGATTCGCTTGTGATCCAAGCCCGTGTATTCGGGATAGGTGACATCGACATCAGCGCGTTCGAGGCGAGGGTATTCGAACACGCGAACGTGAAAATCTTTGGTGTGATCGCCGGAAAACTCAACGCGATAAGTCAAGTCGCTGGCGACTTCCGGCACACTGCCGCCGAAAACAGGGTCGGCGAGAGATTTGGCGAGTGGAATGCGTATTGTGGTTCCGTCGCGAGCGGTAATGACCAAATCCACACTGGAGGGAAGATGATCACCGAACCGAGCCAAGACGACCAAGCTGTTGCCGCGCTCGATAGAAACGTCTCCCGGCGTGATCGTGATGCCAGAGTCTTTGCTTTGGGTGAAGAAAACATTGTGCCCCTTCGCGCGAGGCAAGCGCCACAAGGAGAGACCCAAAATTGCTAACGCTAGCCAGTGGCCGGTCATTCCTGCGGCCATTCGCCATCTTGGCACAACATCAAACCAATCACTGCGGTCACTGGCCGAAAGTGCTTCGCGGACGACGCGTTGCCGGAGATAATCGAGTTCTTCGCCCGCTTTTCGTTGCTGTTGGACGGCGGTCAGAAGCCGGCCATCGAGTTCGGGAAACTGCGCCTCGATACGTTGTGCGATTTTGCGCAAATCGGGATTTTCGCCGCTCTGGCGGACCACCAGGACGAGAGCGTTCAGAACTGCGAGGATGCCGATTAATGGGCCCGCCAAAGGAAGTGACCAGCCACCTTGTCGCTCGATGATTCCTAAGACGGTTGCGCCAAGTCCCCACAAAGCCCAACAGCCGGCAATCTTACACCAAAGGCGAAGGCGTCGGTCGCGATTGGCGACACGGACAAGGCGCGCATTGAGCGCGGTCGTCGGATCGAGAAGGAAATTCGGAGAGCTCATTTTGCAGGCGGATGTTTGAAGCAGCAGAGGTGGGCCCGCCGATTTGATCCACAAACTTCGTTTTGAAGTGGTGTGGCCGATTGCAGAAAAAAGCGGCATGGGGCTGCCGCACTCCAAGACGCTGGCGCGTTGTCGCGCGTGCCACTCTGTCCGCAAGGTCTTGGAGTGCGGCAGCCCCATGCCGCTTTCGGACGAGTGCACCAAAGCAGATTTGACGACGGTACACAAATCCGCCTCGTTACCTCGGCGGCTACACTGATGTTGTTCATGTGGCGGCCTCCGGTGATACGATACTTCGCGCGGTGCGTCCGGCGAGCCAAGTTTCGGCGAGAAGGACACCCAAGGTTCCAATCAGAAACCAACGCCATAGTTTTTGACGCTCTTCCAATTCGGTATTTCGCAGTCGCACTTTGCGCTCGGCTTCACGAGTAGCGACGGTGGGTTGATGAACGACTGGCGCGCCTAATCGCTCGAGTTCGTCGACGGGCATGGGCGCAGTGCGGCTTTCGGCGGCATCCAAATTGACCGCGAATCTGCGACCCTGCTGATTTCCCAACGAGTAAATACCCGGCGTCATCGTTTGGGAGAAAGTCGTCTCACCCGAGCTTAAGCGCAACTCAGAACCGTTGAACCCCTCTGGCAGGCGAACGGATGAGCCAATCTCAGTTGACCCTAAAGGGACGGAATCTCCGACGTAATATTGGGCGGGTGGCGGAGCGGATGCACCACTTTCCTCCAGGAATGCGTATAACAAGGGGACAAACTTGGTGGACAACGCAAGCTGGCTGTCTTCAGGTTGCCAACCGGAAGTCAGCACGAATACTTTACCTTTGCCAAGGGGCACTTCGAGGAGCGCAGGATCACCGTTTTCGAATTTAGCGAGAATGCGCGCTTTCGGAAGGGCAGCCGCATCGATTTTCCGGTATTTCCAGAAATGTATTTTGGTGAAATCGCTGAAACGAGGATCGGCGAAGGGCGCAAAGAGCGGATGCCGAAAATCAATTTCAGCCAGCATTGCGTAATTGCGGACTGGCGCTTCGTGAGCGTTCAAATGTTCGACGCCGAGCAATTGAGCCAGCGTGGACGCGACACGCTCATCTTTCATTACGACCAGGGCTGCTTTGCCGGCGGTGACCTCATCGCGCAGCGATTTCGCCGGGCCATCTGGAATTGTCTCGGTAACAACTGCCAGCGACCAAGGCTGATTGGTGGCTCCCTGGAGAACTTGGACCGTCTGCCGCCGGGTCTCTTGAAATGCTCGTTGGAGAAAATAAAGAGGCTGATGAGGGTCTTTTTCCGATTCAGTGCCGAAGTACGATACGGTCATGCGCGATTTTTCCGGAGGAATGACGTAAACCGTGTTGTCGAAATCCTCTTCGTCACCCTGCAAAATAATGCGGTCGGGATTGGAGGAGGCGAAAGCATTGGTGAGGCCCGGGACGGCGACGATTCGGCTTTGGCCAGATGGCACATAAATATTTAGCGGCGGTCCAGCCATTGACCGGCCATCGGCTGCGGCCCAGCCAACTTTGAATTGTTCAATTTTAGAGTCTGGTGAATTAGCGACGCGCACGCGCACGCTGGTGGTCTCTTTGGAAGTGGCATCGTCCGTTTCGGTTACCAATTGCAAGCCTGCATTGCTGACATGTCGAGCTTTGAGCGGCTCGACTGAGATTTCGATTCCTTTGGGCCACTCGTAGCCTTGCAATTGTTCCATCCGACTGCCTTCCTGCAAATCGCTGATGATAATGATCTGACGAGGGCCGGTAACAGCTTTTCCGCGAGTGTCGGCCAAAGTTTCGGCAGCGCTAATAATTGCTTCGCCAAGGTGAGTGGCGGACCAACCGGGCGAAGTTTCGCCAAGTTTTCGGACTGCCAATGCGACGCGCTCACCGGCGGCGGTGCGGTTCCATTCGTCGAAGGTGACCCATTCGTGAAGCTGCCGATCGAACGTCATGAGCGCAATTTGATCGGCAGGCGAGGCGTCGCGGACGATGGATTCGGCGCGAGCACGGGCATCGGCCCATAAATTTGCGCGCCGCATGCTGGCGCTGGTATCTACCAGAAGAACGGTGCGCTTTGCGGTGCTGGAGGGTTGGGCGGTATCGAGAGCCCTTTTGATGTACGGCCGGGCAAAGCCGAGGGCGAGCAGGCAAAGAACGCCACAGCGGAGCAGCAGGAGGAGAAGATGTTCCAGGCGGCTGCGGCGTGTCAGTCGTGGTGGCGAGGGCATGAGGAACATCAGGGAGCTAAAAGATTTGCGCTCGCGGGTGGTGCGACGGATGAGGTGGAAGATGACGGGAAGCGCCACGACCAGGCCGCCGAGCAGGAAGAGTGGCGCGAGAAAATTCATGAAGCGAAATCCGAATGGAATAAAACCACGGATGAACACAGATGAACACGGATTTTCGAGAGCAGGATGGCATGATGGATCGTGCGAACCCAGACGGACGGTTGGACGTTGAGCTTCGTACGAGGGTCATTTCCTTCCCAACTGTGTTTATCTGTGTTCATCCGTGGTTATTCTCCATTCAGCGCCGTTGTCGGGTGAAACGTTTGACGCCGCGAGTTCGTTGCATTCGTTCACGCAGAAAGTCGAAGAGTGCCAGTTCGAGGGGGCGATCGGTTGTGACTTGTTTGCAGGCGATGCCTAATCGCTGGCAACTTGCCCGCAAGGCGCTAAAATGCGCCTCAAGTTTCTGCAGATATTCTTTACGCGCAGCGCTGGGATCGATGAAAAGGGTCCGGCCTGATTCGATGTCTTCGAACATGGCCGCTGAATCGAAATTGAAGGTCAGTTCAGAGGGATCGAGGACTTGAAATACGACGACTTCGTGGCCGCCTGCCGCGAGAGTTGTCAACTCGGTTTCGAGTCGCTCGATGGGCGCGAGAAAATCGGAAATAAGAACGATGAGACCACGCTTGCGGACTACTTCGACAATGCGTTTGAGAGGCGATGCAAGATCGGTCGCGCGTCCAACAGCGGGTTGCTCCAAGGCCAGCATGAGATGTCGCAAGTGACCCGTGCGATGTCTGGCGGGCAGATATTCGCGAATTTGTTCATCGAACGTGAGCAAGCCGACGGCGTCGCCTTGCAAATAGAGGAAATAGGCGAGGGTCGCTGCCAGTGTCGCGGCGTACTGCGCTTTGGAATAGCTCAATGAGGTGAAGCTCATCGAACGACTATTATCTGCGAGCAAGTAGCAGCGAAGATTGGTTTCATCCTCGAATTTCTTGATGAAATAACGGTCGCTGCGGGCGAATACGCGCCAATCAACATAACGTGGATCGTCGCCCTCGGTGTATTGGCGATATTCAGTGAACTCGACCGAGAAGCCGTGATAAGGACTGCGGTGAAGACCGTTCCAGAATCCCTCGACGACGACGCGCGCGCGCAGTTCGAGATTGCGGATGCTCATCAGGGCCTTCGGACTGATGAGGGAAGTGCCAGAGGATTCAGCGGAGTGGAGGGCGAGGGACATGGGCCAGGGACGTGATGCGTGGTGTGTAAAACGTAACGATTAAAACGTGATAATGAATAAGTTGGAAAGTCAGGCGCGGATTTTCGGTGCGATTGCCGGGCTGGGGACGGAATCGATGAGTCGTTTGACGACGCTCTCGACGGTGATGCCTTCGGCTTCGGCACGGTAGTTGAGGAGGATACGGTGGCGGAGCGTGGGATGGGCGAGGGTTTGGATGTCCTCGACAGTGACATGGGCGCGACCTTTCAAAAGCGCGCGCGCTTTTGCGCCGAGAACAAGAAATTGTCCGGCGCGTGTTCCAGCGCCCCAACTGGTCCATTCATTGATGTAGTCAGGCGAGTTCGATTGATGCGGGCGTGAAGCGGCGGCAAGTTTGACTGCATAACGGACCATTTCTTCGGCGATTGGGACCTTGCGAACGATTTCGTGAAAACGCAGCACGTCTTCGCCCGTGAACAGGGCCTCAATCGGTGCCGGCATGGATGAAGTAGTCCGCGTGACGACGGCAACTTCTTCGTCCTCAGGCAAGTAGTCCATAACGACATTGAACATGAAGCGGTCGAGTTGGGCCTCGGGCAATGGATAGGTGCCTTCCATCTCGATAGGATTTTGTGTCGCGAGCACGAAAAACGGTTCTTCCAATGTGTGCCGGATGCCCGCGGCAGTGACCTGATGCTCTTGCATCGCTTCGAGCAGAGCCGCCTGAGTTTTGGGCGGAGTGCGGTTGATTTCATCCGCCAGAATCATATTGGCGAAGACTGGGCCCTTGACAAAAATCATCCGCCTGCCTTCGCCGGTGTCCTGCAAGATCTCGGTGCCGGTGATGTCTGCGGGCATCAAATCGGGAGTAAATTGAATGCGCTGAAATTTGAGATGGAAAATGCGCGCGATGGATTTGACGAGAAGGGTCTTGGCCAGACCGGGCGCGCCGGTAATCAGGCAATGGCCGCCAGAGAGCAGGGCAATCAGGATTTGCTCGATGACATCCTGCTGGCCGACGATGACCTTGCCCAGTTCAGCGACGATTTGGCTGCGGCCTTTGGTCAGGTGCTCGACTGTCTGGCGATCCAGCTCAAAGGCAGTCGGTGGTGCGGCAGTCGGTGGAGGCAAAGGGGGAAGCTGAAGCGAAGGGGGATCGGCTGGAGCATTGATGACGGGAGGCTTGTTTTCGTTGGCTGGCCTGGTTTCGTCGACTGCGGTTGTGTCCATAGAATACTTCTCAATGTGTCATTAAGTAAAAGACGATGTTAAATCCAAGGGGATACGCTCGTTTCTCGGAAAATTCGTGGAAGAAGTAATCGCTTTCGCCTTCGCGTTCCCAACCGTCGCCATTGTCGCAATTGTGAGTCGCGATGACCATGATGTGGCCTTTGTCATCGTAGATTACCCGCACGTGCATGTCTATGCATTGCTCCCACCCGGACCCAGAACCGCGACGGCTCCATTGACCTTCGCGCGGATGAGTTTCCCAGGTTATGCCGTCGTATTCGCTTTGTTCGCCCTGGTGGCTATTAGGCGTTTGCAATTTATTCATGGGAACTTTGAGATCGAAAACGCAGTGAAATAGCGGATGCGTCATATCCAAATCAACAAACTGGCGCTCGGGCAAAACACGCTTGATTTGTTTTTCGAAGTATTTCCATTGCCATTCGCCCCAGAAATCATCCGCCATGAGCACGCCGCCATTGAGCAAATATTTCCGAAGGATTGGCACCTCCTCATCCTGGAGCAACAAACCGCCTGGCTCGACCGTATAAACGAAAGGATAATCGAAAAGTTCAGGGTCAGTGAGGTTCAGCACACGGCCATCTGGATTCACTTTCAACGAAGTGACTTGTTGAAGCCGGAAAGAGAGGTTCAAATCACTGTCAGGGAAATCGGTCCACCACCGTCCGGCCGTTGGCGAACAATCCTCGGCACGATCGCGCCGAATACGAGTAAAGGTGAAAACGTCTTTCTCGAAACCGGCTTCGTTCGTCCAATTCGGGGTACCGGTGCTGTGGGAGGGCACTTCCCGGGCTGTCCGGCAGGTTTCATATTCGGGATAATAGGGATCTCCACCGAACCCGTATCCGCCTCCGCCGAACCTTCGCCTTTGCGCGAGCAAGGCTGCGGCGCACAGCAACAGAACAAAAATGATCAGGCCAAGCTTTTTCACGACTAGGGGTTTGCCGCTGGCGCGCTGGCGTTTGCCTGCGGCGATTCGTTGTTAATTTCGATTAGTAACTTAAGCGCGGCGGGATAGCGAGGGGCTTCTTCGAGCGCCTGGAGAACGTGCCGGCGCGCTGAGGGATCCCGAGATTGATTCAGCAACTGTGCTAGACGAAAGTGAGTTTCTGCGAGGTCCGGCGGATCGAGTTCGAGCAGAGCACGGTAAGCGGAGATGCCGTGGGCCGCGTTTTTAGTCTGTTCGCTGGCTTCGGCTAGATAACGATATGGCGGCGGAACGAGCGGATTGACGGCGAGATAACGGAGAGCATTGGTCTCAACAGAGGGCCAATCATTATTGGCTAACCCTAACTCCATGAGCCGGCCATATACGTCCTGGGCTTCGTCGTCTCGCGCCGCGAATTGCTCGAGGACTTCTCGTTCCAAATTCGTTTCGCCCAGGGCGCGATCAGCGGCGGCGAGCATTCGGTAAGCGCTTTCCGGCCCGACGAAATCGGGATAGGCTTCGACCAATTGTTGCAAGATGGGTTTGGCGTCAGCCCATCGTTTTTCCTCCGCCAGATCATTTGCTTTGCGGGTCATCACCCAGAAATTTGTCGGGTGATCCTTCGACCAGGCCTGCCACCGTTCTTCGGGTGACAAATCTGAATCGGATGCTGATTCCAAGGGAGTAATAACGGTGTCGTGCTTTGGCGGTGTAACGGAATTTGTCCCGTCTGCGTTATGCGGAATGTGTGTAAGAACTTGGTTTGTATCTCCTGCTCGACCCGACGGATTAGACCTCAGGGTGCTATTAGCCGGGGAGTTTGTATTCGCGGAAGGGTTTTCTTTTTCAGGGCCAACAGCATTCCGACGCCTCATGCGCGACCTCGACTCTGCTTTTGTAAACTCGGGCTGGTCAAAATCCAGGTTTGGCGCCAATTTTTCGGCACGATCGCTGGCGAATGCAGCGAATTCTTTTTCGAATTGTTCCAGCGGACTTACGGCTTCGGGGATCGCCTGCGAGTTCGTCGAGTCATTTGAGTTTCTCGCAGTGTCCAGCGTCCCTTTTTCTTCGCCTTTGTTTAGATCGTTTAATTTATTTAACCCAGTTAACTCCTTACCGATGGCTTCATTAATTTCCACGCCCTCGCCGAGATCGCGCAAAATCGCCTTCAATTTTTCGATTCCATATTTCTGCACCAGGAATTCGACGACGAGGGAGGATTCATAATAAGCGAATTGCAGGTGCATTTCTGATTTGGGATCGAGAAACGCGCCGCTGAGCTTGGATACGGGAGTCAGTTCATCGCCAAGGATCATTTCGCGGTATTTCGGCGTCATGCGCTGGCCCCAGGCAGGATTTTTCTGACCTTCCTCATATACGGAGATGCCTTCGCTCAGCCAGCGCGGCATTTTGTTTTCGGTCATTTGCAAAGTGATAACGTGGCAGAATTCGTGATAGAGGACGGCCTGCCAGTTGACGGGGTGCCCGTGTTGAACGGCGGGGCTGTTCGCGGTAACGACGCGGCCAAAACAAACGCCCAGATAGCCGGGATTGCCCGGCATTCCAAAGGTGCGGACGGCGAAATCTTTTTGTTCGGCGAAAACCTCGATGATGGTTGGTCGTTTCAACTCCATTTCGTATTTCGCGCAAAGATTCGTGCGTTCCCGGCTGAGCAAATCGAGGACCTGGTCGCCGTAAAGCGCCGCCTCGTGGCTGTTCATGCGGACGACGAAATCGCGATTCGACAGCGTTGTATATTTCGCCATGGTCTGGCGCAGATTGACGAGATTGTAGGCTTCAACATCGTAGCCGTCTTGCTTCTGGACTTCGCCGGCTAATTGCCAGCCATCGCCTTCTTCGCCGAGGCGCAAGAGGTCGTGGGCAAGTTGCGCTTTGGCGGGCAGGTAATCGGCATCGTTTTTCAATGCCGCTTGTTGATGGGCCGCGCCTTCGGCGAAGCGATATTTTTGCGAGAGCTTGAGGCCAATCAAGTAGTCCACGTGGGGATTGGTGGGCCAGAATTTCAAAGCGGTTTGTCGAGCGTTCTTCTCTTCGCCGGGCTGGTTTTTCAAATGCGCGGTGACGGCTTCGTAGCTCCAGGCATCGGGATTCCAGGGGTTCACGGCTTTGATTCGCTCGAGCGCATCTTTGGCTTCGTCATAATCCTCTGCATCAATGCAGTGATCGACGACCATTAAGAGACTGCCGATGTGATTACTGTTGCGCTTCAATGCGGCTTCGAGAGCGTTAGCAGCCGAGGCGGAATCGCTCGGTTCATAGGCTTGGGCCAAACCGCATTGGAGATCGGTATCGTCCGGAAGTTCTTTCAGGCCCTCCTCAAATTTCTTCGCTGCGAGTGCATAATCATGCTTTTCGAGCGCAAGATTTCCCGCGGCGAGATATATCTCTCGCAACTTTGGGTTCCGTTTTTTTGCGACGTCAAAAAGTTGATCGAGCACGCGTTTGGGGTCGGCATTTTTCAGCAGAGCGGCCTGGCCGAAAATTACCAGAGCGGTGGCCTCCCGATACGAGCTCGGTTCGCCCGCGACGCGTTTGAGGATGTCCTCGACGATTTGATTGGCGGCGTCCGTTTGGCCATTGCTGAGGAAAACGTCACGCGCTTGCCATTTTAAGCGAATGCTCCAGGGTTCCTGTTCGAGCGCGTTGGTCATGGCTTTGTAGGCATCGGGGTAACGGCCTACGGTCATCAAAGCTTTGCTGAGCAACAAGTGACGATCCTCTCCGCCAGCGCCGTCGGCCATTGATTTCTCAAGCGAGGTGATGCAAGCGGAATAATTGCCGGACAAGAATTGTTGCTGAGCCTCCTCCAGGTCTGCGGCGAACGCGATGCAAGTTGCGGCAAACAAAGCGACTGCGAAAATGAGGACACGCCATCCGCGCCCGGAATCTTGCCTCGTTGACTTGGTACTGCTCAGATCAATGGCGCACTGTAATCCATTGCAACGGTCTGCTCAAGGGAACAAATTGTTTGGCTGGCAATTAGTGATAGGGCCTGATGTGTTCGTCGAAGAGCTGAAACGAAATTCAATCCGGGCGCACGCAAGATTCCATTTCCCGGTACGTGAAGGCGACTTTGTCAATCTGGAGTCCGAGGTGCCGAACGCGTTCCTCTTCGATGAATAAGGTTTCCTCTTGCAAGCGCAGTTTTCCGCGTAGTCGGATGCCTCCGATTAACCAGACTTCGACGTCATGGCCGAGTGGGAGACCCAGCTTTCGCGCCAGTATTTCCGTAGCGACCTGACGGTCGAGCAGCCAGCGTGTGTAGCCTTCGCTGCTACCGTCATCGCCGAAATTGAGTTCGCTTTGCAGGTTCATTTTGTTGCGAGAATATATTGTTCGGTTATAATGGGTGGCACGCTGGGTGCTGAAATAGCCACAAAATGACCGATAATTTGCTTGCGGCGTCTATTCAGCAACCAATGAATCGATCCTGTCAAGCATCTGAATTCTCCAACGGATTCGACCAGGGGCAAATTCCGTCGCTCAATGGATGGCGCGCTGTCGCCATCTTACTCGTGATGTTAGATCATGCCAAATTCACGGTCGGGTTTCCTATAGATCGGCTGCCCGGTTGGGCATTGGTTCTGTTCGAGCAGGGAAACCTGGGAGTCAGGATTTTCTTTGTTTTGAGCGGTTTATTGATTACTCACCTTCTGCTAAGAGAAGCCGAAGGTTCAGGAGCAGTTTCGCTGGGACAGTTTTTTCTTCGACGCTGTTTGCGTATATTACCTGTCTATTTGCTGTATCTTGGGGTTCTCGCGAGCCTGGGAGCGATGAATGTCTATGCGAGTGAAAGCAACATCTGCTGGATTGGCGCACTGACGTTCACACGCAACATGGTCGGACCAATCAGCAGTTATACCGGACATTTCTGGAGCCTGGCGGTTGAAGAGCAATTTTACTTAATCTGGCCGCTCTGCCTTGTCGCCTGCACGCTTTGGCGTTACCCGCATCTCGCGAGCAGAATTCTTTTGGTTCCGATTTGTTTGTGCCCATTGATCCGAATGGGAGCATTTGGCATTTACGCAGACGGTGAATTTCCTGGCCGGATCCTCGGCGGCAATTCCATCCTGGTTTATGCGGATTCGCTGGCGATGGGATGCCTGGGCGCGTTTTGGATTCGACGAATGCCTGTGAGGAAGCCATTGGCGAGGCCGACTTTTCTGTTTGCCGCCGCGATGGGAGTCGTGGCGATTGGGGCTGGTTGGACGGCACCTAGCGGATGGGGCGGAAGGGTTCTGGGCGCCTTTATCCCAAGCGTGCAGGCGGCAGCCATTCTGATTGCTATGTGGATTTCAACTCAGCATCGAAATGGCGTCGCATTTCGGATTCTCAATGCAGCGCCAATGAACAAATTGGGTGTTCTGTCTTATTCGCTGTACATTTGGCACGTTTTGTTTCTGTGCAACCTTTCCGGGTCGTCGCTACGAGCGCTTCTTTACGACTGGCGCAGTTGGTGGCTGGCTGCACTCGCGACCGCGGCTCTATCCTATTATGCAGTGGAACGACCGTTATTGCGCCTCAAAAGACGAGTGAATCCTCGACCATTAGACTTGAAAGTGATCGCTGCTCCAGCGCTCCCATAGACGACCTGCGGGCGGTTTGCGGCGTTGTCGCAACAGCGGCACGCCTCGAGCGGGGCGGCGATAAACCGTTTGTGTCCGTCTGAGCGCGACCCTGCGAATTCGCGGCGGATCATCAAAACCTTTTCCGGATGCATCGGGGCGATCTCTGCGCTCGTAGCCGCGATGACTCCGGAGCGCAAAAGAACGGCCATCGAATTCCACGGCTCGCCAGCGCAATACCCATCGAGATGACCGGCTTTCAAGTTCAGCGGCACTTGCGGCGGGGGAACCGCGACGAATTGTGTAGAGCCTTCGGCGGAGAGGCCCAACGAGTTCAACCAGGCCAGCAACAGAAAATAGCGCGCGGAATACAGAAACGGAATTTCCAAGACCTCGCGTTGATTATGGCTCGCCAAAAGCCCTCGCAGCGTTTCGGGAATTCCGACTGCTTGCGCGAGTGGCGGGGAAGGGCAACCGCGTTGCTGTGAAGGTTGCGCACGAGCGACGTGAAGCAATCCATCGGCGGCAACAAAACTGCTCATAGTTTTCAGACAAGTTATGAATTGCATTCATATATGCCGGAGCCGCTAGACAGCAGACAACTCCGCGCGTTCGCCAGTCTCGCCCGCACGGGTTCTTTCACGCAGACTGCGAGAGAGTTGCGACTCTCGCAATCTGCGATTAGTCACTCGATGAAGGCGCTTGAACAGGAAGTGCGTTGTCGCCTTTTGGACAGAATGGGCAAAACCGTGATCCTGACGCAGGCCGGGGAACAGTTGCTGGCGCACGCTGAAAAGATACTGGCGGAGATGGCCGCCGCACGCGAACAGTTGGGTGAACTCGGCAAGTGGGGCCATGGACGGCTGCGCCTTTGCACCAGCACAACGGCGTGCCAATATATTCTGCCTCCGGTCCTTCGCGAATTTAAGAAAAGCTTTCCCCAAAGCGTTATTCAAATTGAGCCGGGCGATACGCCGGACGCGCTCGAGTTGCTGAGAAAAAACCGTGTCGATTTGGCGCTGACGCTTGAGCCGAAGGGAGATACCGGATTCGATTTTCGACCGTTGTTCGAGGATGAACTTCAGTTCATGGTCAGCCCGAGTCATCCCTGGGCGCAATCAGGCCGCGTGGAGCGCAGCGAAATCGTTCGCCAAAAATTTATCCTCTATACAAAAACCAGTTATCTCCACGAGATGATTGAGAAATACTTTTATGGCGAGAAAATGGTCCTCCCGACGTCCATCGAGCTTGGAAACATGGAAGCCATCAAGGAACTGGTAAAACTGGGCCTTGGCATCAGCATACTGGCGCCATGGGTTGCTCAAAAGGAACTCGCTGAGGGCTCGCTCTGCACGCTCCCTCTTGGCAAACGCAAACTCAAACGGCGATGGGGTGTCCTGCTTCGCCGCGGACAACGGTTGACTCTCGCCCCCGAGACCTTTATTGGCCTTTGTCAGGCGGTGCTGGAGAACTTTCGAGTTTCGGAATAATCCTTTTCAAGAACTGCCAATCAAAATTCCCACGAAGAATACCAATATGCCACCGAGCACGACTTGAACCACTGCGGAGGACCACGGCGTATCCATGAATCTATGTCGCACCCATGCAATGACTCCTAATTCCAGAATCACTACCGCCACCGCAATCCATGTCGCGAGATGTATGTCCGGGATCAAATAAGGCATACTGTGGCCTAGCCCACCCACTGCCGTCATTATCCCGCAAACGGTGCCGCGCGCCCAGGGATGGCCGCGACCCGTCAGGCTTCCGTCATCCGACAACGCCTCCGCGAATCCCATGCTGATTCCCGCGCCGATGCTCGCAGCCAAGCCGACTCGAAAAGCGTCCCAACTATTGTGCGTTGCGAAAGCCGCCGCGAACAACGGCGCCAGCGTCGAAACCGAGCCGTCCATTAATCCCGCAAGCCCTGGCTGAATGACTTGCAACAGAAACAGTCGCTTTTGCCGCACCGATTCTTCTTCACTTAATTTCGTCTGGGCGATTTGTTCCGCGGTGTGAGCGTGATGCCGTTCTTCTTCGGTTAAATCTCCGAGCAGTTGGCGGACTCCGGCATCGGTGGTTTTCCGCGCGGCCGCTTCGTAGAAACGCATCGTCTCGAACTCCATCAACTCGGCCTGTTTTTGCACGGCTCGCAATCCCAGGGGACGCACCAACCATACGGCCCGTCGACGCACAAAGCCTCTGACATCCTGGCTGCGAATCAACGGGATGTGTTCGCCAAACCGCTCGCGATAAAGATTCAACAACCGATGCCGGTGCGAGTCTTCGTCCCGTCGCATCGCCGCGAACTTTTTCGCCTGTTCGGGATAACTCTCTTGCAATCCCTCAGCAAAATCGTCGTAGATTCGGGCGTCTTCCTCTTCGAGCGAAATAGCCAACGCCAGAATTTCCCTTTCATTAAGGCTCTCGAAGGATCGCATAACTATTCATATCGGTAGCTTTCAGCTCTCTCAATCACAAACAAAATTCCACACGACGCTGGCGGCAATTCTGATCTGGCAAAGCTACTGCAATACTGGGCGGCCTATTAAAAGTGTCGGGCAGTTTGGGCAGTAACATGTAAAAGCGGCACCGGACCCCGATGAATCGGAACTTTCAGCAGCCGGCATTCCAAGACCTCGCGGACTGAATAGCGTTCGAGAAATTGCGCCAGCCCCGAAAGCTTTCGGGGGAGTGCGGCTGTCCCCTGCCGCTTTGGCTGGCGACCCTGTGGCGCCCATTTCCAATCATTGCCTATCACCCGCGCCAGAGATCCGGCTCGTTTTGCAAGCGATGCAGCAACCGAGCATCGGCTTCAGGAAAATCATATTCCTTCAACTCTTCAGCTATCACCCATTTGCACTCCGAACAGCCCAAAGGCTGCGGCTCATTTTTGTGCCACTCGCAAATAAAGAATTTTAAGTGGACCGCTTTATCAGAGTACTTATGCGTGACACTTTCAACCAGCTCTCCCACTTTGACCTCAATCCCAAGTTCCTCGTGCAATTCTCGCACAAGACATTGTTCGAAGGTCTCCTTCGGCTCCACTTTTCCACCGGGAAACTCCCACAATCCTCCCAGGTGCGCATCGTCGTAACGCTTGGTGATTAGCAACTTCCCACCCCGGAAAACCAGACCGGCGGCGACGTCAATCACAGATGCGCGCGTCACGGTGCTTACCGCCCAATGCTCTTATAAATAAATCCCAATCGTTCCATCTCTGTGGGATCGAAAAGATTTCGTCCGTCGAACATGATTGGGTGGCTCAGTGCCTTTCGCACGCGATCGAGGTCGAGTTTTTTGAATTCGTCCCACTCCGTCGCAATCACCAACGCATCGCAATCTTCGGCCACGTCATTCATGTCGTCGACGAACGTAACGTCTTGCAGAATCGCTTTGGCTTTCTCCATCGCCTTGGGATCGTGGACGCGAAGAATGGCTCCTTCTTTTTGCAGGCGCTGGCAAAGATCAATCGCCGGAGACATCCGCACGTCGTCTGTGTTTTGCTTAAAGGCCAGCCCCAGCACAGCAATCTTCTTGTCCTTAAGCACCCAGAGCGTATCGGTCATTTTTTTGATAAACCGATCCATCTGCGCGGTGTTGATTTTCTGCACTTCCTTAAGCAAGCCGAAATCATAGCCGACCGTTTCCGCAATTTTAATGAAGGCACTCAAGTCCTTGGGAAAACAACTTCCCCCAAAGCCCAGAGAAGCATTAAGAAATCGTCGTCCGATGCGATCATCCATTCCCATGCCATTGGCAACTTCCTGCACGTTAGCGCCCGCCGCCTCGCAAAGAACCGAAATCGCATTGATATACGAAATCTTGAGGGCAAGGAACGAATTCGATGCATGCTTAATCAACTCAGCCGAGTTGATATCTGTCACGATGATTGGCGCCTTGAAAGGCGCATACATCTCCTTCATCGCTGGCACGGGCCGTTGGGAGCGGACGCCAATGACCACCCGGTCCGGTTTCATTAAATCGTCAACCGCAAACCCTTCTCTGAGAAACTCGGGATTGCTGACGACATCGAAATCCACCTTCGCTTTGCAATAACGTTTGATGGTCTCAGCCACCTTATCGCCGGTCTTAACCGGGACGGTGCTCTTATCGACGACGATTTTGTAACTTGTCATCGCTCCGGCAATGTCCCGCGCCACCTTTTCAATAAAGCTGAGGTCCACGGCGCCGTCTGGCAAGGGAGGGGTAGGGACGGCGATGAAAATCACCTCAGATTGTTCCACTCCTTCCGCTGTGCTGGTCGTAAAACTTAATCGGCCAGACGCTGTATTCTTTTTGACCAACTCCTCCAGCTTCGGCTCGTAAATTGGAATCCCACCAGCCTTCAGGGTTTTGACTTTGGATTCGTCGTTATCAACGCAAACGACCCGGTGGCCAACCTCGGCGAAGCATGTACCGGTGACCAGACCGACGTAACCCGTGCCTATAATCGTAAGATTCATTCCTTGATCAAAAATCTCCCATAAACCAGGCCCGCGATTGCCCCTCCGAGCAACGGCCCGACCCAATACACGTAATGGTGGTCCCACTGCTGGCCGATGATCGCCGGCCCAAATGTTCGCGCGGGATTCATCGCCGCGCCAGTAAATGGCCCGCCAAAAAGAATATCCAAGGCCACGGTCAACCCAATCGCCAGTCCGCCGATTTTTGGCGCCCGCGCATCCACTGCCGAGCCATACACGACAAATACCAGGAAAAATGTCAGCACGGCCTCGATTCCGATGCTTTGTATTCCGGTAGAACCTTTGCCAACCGCCGGGGTTCCCTTGAAAACAAGGTCCTTGCCTGAAACATCCGAACTGCCCAGCAGCCATGCGACCATCGCCGCCGCGAGAATGGCGCCCGCAAGTTGCGAAACCCAATATGCGACCGAACGCTTCATATCGATTTTGCCGCCGACCAACAATCCGAACGTCACCGCGGGATTCAAGTGTCCTCCTGAAATTCCGCCGGTGGCCGAAACCATCACTGCGATGGTCAGGCCATGCGCCAGCGCGACGGCCAGCAATCCGGCATTGCTATTGAGGTTTGAATGATTCGCGATGACGCCGACCCCGATGAAAATCAGCGCAAACGTCCCCACAAATTCGGCGACGCACTGCTTGAGCAATGTCTGGTTCATAAATTCAGCAAACCTGGAACGGCGGATGCGTTCTCAGCGGCTTTGCAGTTTGAATGGCACGATGTTGGTCGCAACCGCGTTGGTAGCACGGGCGTCTGTCAGGCTGCCATTTGTCGGCTGCGGCAAGGCGATTTGCGGAAAGCCTTGAGGGATTTCCGGAGTTGAAGAGGGCGGGGGCGCAAACAGTTCCGGATGCTTCATCTTTAGCTCTTCCAGCCTCATACCTGCCTCGGACCCGAGCGAACTATACGGTTCCGAGCGGGCGACGTCTTCGAAAAATGTCCGCGCCAGTTCCGACTTGCCTTGTGCCTCGTAGAGCCGTGCCAATGCAAATTTCGCCTGCGGCACGGCAGGATCACCAGAATGATGATCCGTCAAATCCTTATAGGCCCGAATTGCGTCGTCCGGTTTGTTCTGTGCATCAAGGCACGCAGCGATTCCCAGCAACGCCTCGCCCATAAATGTAGTATCATGGTATTCCCTTACAAACTTATCGAATTGCGCCTTCGCCTGGTCGTACTTTCCTTCGACAAACAGAGTGCCGCCCGCAAGCAACACAGCCCGCGCCCCTGCGCTCGATTTTGGATACGTCGCCGCAACTTTCAAATAAGCGTCAGCTGTATCTGACCGAGGCCCGGGGCCCGTCGGAAGTGACACGCTGGTCAAGGCTTCGCTCGCGCTGGTTTCCTTTTCATTCTGATACCATAGATAAAAGCCAACAATCACGCCCAGAGCGACGACAACGGTTGCGCCCATCAGCGTCTGCCTCCGGTTCTGGCCGAACCAGATTTGAAGCCGATCCATTGCCGGCAATTGTGCTACGTCAGAATCCATAATTAATCAGGGCGTGCAATGTCCCGTTGTGAAGGGCAAAAGGCAAGCAAGAAATCCCTCGAAATCGGGGTTTTGTTAGGAAATTGAAGCGGAAACCGGCTTGCGACCCGTTCGCAATTCGACACTCAGAATCCGCAAGAGATTTGGCGCGGAGCCGGCAACGAAGTCGAGAAGCGCGGTTGTTGAAGGACAGTCGCTTCGAGTTGTTTAAGCATCTCGACTTGTTCCTCAAATCGCAGCGGCTTGGTGAGATAATAATGAGCCCCCATCCGAAGCGCTCTCCGCCGGTCCACCTCATAAGCCGAACCTGAAAGAACGGCCACCTGCAAATGCGGAAATGATTGCGCCCGCAGCCATCGCAAAACGTCAAAGCCATCGCCGCGCGGCATCCGCAAATCCAGCAGCAGTAAATCGGGAAACGGATGTTTACGGCGATCTGCAAATTCTCCTTCGCCCCTGAGATAGCCAATGGTTTGACGCCCGTCCATGGCACAGCGCACCAGCCGGAAATGCTCGAGCTTTTGGAACGCCAGTTCGAGCAACAAGCCATCATCCTCGGAATCATCGGCCAATACGGCCAAGTAACGAGCTTTGAGCGCGGTTGCCATCAAAATGAATTCTTGGCAGAAGTGGGCCAGGCCGACAACTGGGGTGTTCGCCCCAAATGCACGAAGATTACTTACAAAGAGACCAATCTCGCGCTCGATGATCAAGGAGTAGCGGATGCCTAATCATCTAATCCTTTTCCCTTGAGAATTTGCTGCATGCATTTTTCAACCCTTGACTCCCGAGTTTTGGGTTGTTTGGCTGCAGAAAAATAAAGAAGGTAGCCTCTTTGCCGTCCCGGCGTTAAGGCATTAAAAGTAGTTTTCAGGGCCGGGATTTCATCCAATTTATTTTGAAATTCTTCAGGAATCTTAAATTCTGAAGCCTTCTTAAAGTTCACTTTCAAACCGGCTTTTTCCACTTCAATGGCTTCATGAATATAGGCTTTCAGGATGGTTTTCAGCTTAACTATTTCCCGAACATTGGTGAACCGAACCTGGCGAGCTGCCTGCACATTCTCCGTTTGTTGGACTAGAATACCATTGGCATCTTTTAACAAGGCCCCTTTGATAAAAAGAATCGCGCAGTATTCTTTAAATCCATGTATCAAAACTATGTTTGTTTTCTGAAGCGCGTAACAAGGTTTACCCCACTTCAATTCTTCGGTGAGCCCGCAGTCGAGAATGATCATTCTCAACTTCTCAAATTCTTCCTTCCACTTTTTGGCTTTACTAAAAAAGAAATCAACCTTGGGATTCATTTTATTCATAATTGATACTCTGAAATAAAGCGAGCTTATAGCTGCTTGCAACTGCTTTTTCTTGTTTGGCTTTGGTTTGGACAACATAAGCCCCTCCCGGGGACTGGACAACGCTGAAAAAAGCAATTTCCTGTTAGTTGTTAGCCCGTTTTTTGCTTCGTCGGCGTGTCGGTATCATAGAATACGCGATAGGAATTGCCGTCACAGTCCTCGGCGATGAACTCATAGATTCCCCACGGCTTTTGCCCGGGCGCAGACGGGATCGGCACGCCGGCTTTCTGCCAATCACGGTGGAGAGCATCGACGTCAGACACTGAATTGAGATTAAGCCAGACGCGGACTGGATGAAGTGGACCTTCGACAACTCGGTCGAGAAACAATCGCGCCTGCTCACGCGAGACGCCCGCGATGCCGTCTTCGTATTTCCAATCGAGCGCGAAACCCAATCGCGACTGGTAGAACGAAATCGCAAGGTCAAGATCGCGGACCGGAATTTGGGGAATCGGCGTTGGAAGTTTGATGGTCATTTTTTGGCTAACCATTATTTCTCACTGGGAAAATGCAATGTTATTTGATAGCAAGGTCCGAAAGTTAACAGTTTGCAAGGTTTCATTAGCCGCAAAAGGACGCAAAGAACACAAAGAAAAACGAAAAGAGTAAACGTAAATCCGCATGAACAAAGGTCAGTAAAGAATATGAATCGCTTTTCTCGTCGAAAGCCGACGGGCTGAGAACGAGGATGAGGACGAATTCGGGGTTGAAGAAAGGCTGCGTGAGGGAATCGAGGTGGACCTGTCGAATCATAGAGCAGCACATCATCTGATATGGCGGATTAGCAGCTTTAATCGTGTTATGTCGAATTATTCTTACGTTGCGGTGGATCCGAGCGGGATGGAAAAGCGAGGCACGCTAGAAGTGGGAGACCAGAGCGAGGCGTTGCAACGGATCAAGGAGATGGGATTGTTTCCAACGAAGGTCCTGGTGAGCAGGGGACGAGTTGGCGCTTTGCCGAGGCAACGGCCGAAGCGAGTGAGCCGATCAGTAGCGAAGCTTTCGATTCCTGGATTTGGAGGGGTGAAATCGGCTATTCTGACCACGTTTACGCGGCAATTGGCGACGCTGGTGGAGGCGGGGATGCCTTTGGTGCGGGGGTTACGCATTTTGGAGGAGCAGGAGCGAAATCCGGTGATGAAGGATGTAATTGGGCAGATTTCCGAGTCAATCGAGGGTGGAAATTCATTTACGGAAGCGCTTAAGGCGCGGCCCAAGGTTTTCAATCCGCTGTATGTGAACATGGTGCGGGCGGGAGAAATCGGCGGGGCGCTGGATGAAACGTTGAATCGGCTGGCGGAGTTCATGGAGAAAGCGCGCAAAATCAAAGGCAAGATCAAGGCGGCGATGTTTTATCCCTGCGCGGTGATGTTGGTGGCGGTCGGGATATTGTGTGTGCTGATGATTTTTGTGGTGCCGAAATTTCGGCAGGTATTTGATGGGTTGATGAACGGGATGCCAATGCCTGCGTTCAGTGTTTTCATTTTCGGTATCAGCGAGGCAGTGAAGAATCATGCGTTGCGATGCCTGGCAGGAGTGGGAGCGGTGGGTGTGATGTTCTGGCTTTTTTTGAAGACGAAATGGGGGCGATTAGGTTTCGACAAATTTAAATTGGTGATGCCGATACTGGGACCGGTATTTCAGAAGGCCGCAATTTCGCGGTTCGCGCGGACGCTTGGGACTTTGGTTGGCAGTGGGGTGCCGATTCTGCAGGCGTTGACCATTGTGAAGGAAACGGCGGGGAACCAGGTAGTTGGCCGAGTGATTTCAAAGGTCCATGACCACGTCAAGGAGGGGGATGCAATCGCCCCGACGCTAAAAGCGTCGGGCGTATTTCCGGTGATGGTGGCGGGTATGGTAGATGTCGGCGAGCAGACAGGGGCGCTGCCGGAAATGTTGATGAAGATCGCCGATAACTATGATGACGAAGTGGACAATGCGACGAGTGCGATGACGTCGCTGTTGGAACCGATCATGATTTTGGTTCTGGCGGTCGTCGTGGGGAGCATCGTCGTGGCGATGTTTTTACCGATAAAGGTGATTATGGATGTGGGGTTTGATGGCCAACGGGGCGGCGGGGACGGTTGAGGGGCAATCGTCAAAGCGTTAAAGCGTTGGATCGTGACAAAATGCGAGTGGCAAAATAATAAGGCCAAGATTACGAAGTCCTCTTGGTGGGCGGCTATTCGCGGATTTTGGAATCGATGATAATGGTTACCGGGCCGTCGTTAGTGAGGGTGACGAGCATTTGCGCGCCGAATTCGCCGGTCTGGATGGATTTGCCGAAGTCCTGCTGAAGTCGTTGGAGGAATTTTTCGTAGAGGGGAATCGCGAGCTCGGGCCGCGCTGAGCGGCTGTAGGAGGGGCGATTGCCTTTTTTTGTGCTCGCGAAGAGTGTGAATTGGCTGACCAGAAGGATTTCGCCTTGAATCTCCTGGACAGAGCGGTTCATGACGCCGGCTTCATCGTCGAAGATGCGCAGGCGAACGATTTTTCCGCTGAGCCACTCGATGTCTTCGGGGGTGTCTGCTTCTTCGACGGCGAGGAGGACAAGCAGGCCTTTTTGAATGGCGGCCTTGGTTGCGCCGGCAATGGTTACGTTCGCTTCTGCGACACGCTGGATGACTGTGCGCATTTTATTTATGTGGCGATCAAATAAGGGGTCTTTGCCCTAGTTGGATTTATTTGAAAGACGTTTATGCTCGCGTCATGAATACAAGAGATTTGACGGACAAAATTCAGGATTTGCAGAAGCGCGCAACGGAAGCCGCAAAGAACGCGGGTCAAGTTACGGATGATTACATCCACGACAATACATGGACGAGCATTGCATGCGCCGCAGTGCTGGGTTGTGTTGTAGGTTTTCTGCTGGCGCGTCGGGATTAATCGCGCAGCGGAGGTTCAGTGCCGCGAAGCCGCTAGTGTGATTTTTTAGGGAGGCAACCAATCTTGCCGAAGGCGACTACGTACGCCAGAAAGCCGATGATAAAAAGCCAAGGGTTTCCTTTCATTGTGAGTATCAGACCCCAGCCAAGAATCCCAGCAATGACGACGTAGGCGATAATGGCCCAAAGTAATTTCATGCCCGGGAAGTTAGCGAAAATTCGGATTGGCGCAAGTTCGGAGTGACTCGCGGCACGGAGTGGGGCGTGAGACAAAACTCTTCGCTGCCGCATGAATGCGGCGTTCCGAGGTGTAGTGGAATGCAGCATTTATGCCTCGCGGTAAGCCTCAGAAGAAATTTGCACTATGCCCCGAGGATTTCGGTCGAAAGTAGAACGCAAAGACACAAGGAATCAAAGACGCAAAGCTCAAACCAGATGGCGAGCCTGGCGTTTTGGTAGTTTGAGGGACTGGCGCGAATGTGGAGGCGCGGCGATTTCGCTCGGCAGGTGAGGCTTCAAGAATACAGGTTTGTCGTGTCGCCCGCCACGTTGATAGTCGCGCCATAGAGTGGAGGCGACGTGCTTCGGCTCGAGACTTATTTCACTCGTCAGGAATTCGAATAGCAGTTCCATCAATCTGGAGAGAGCGATGCTTTCGGTGCGACCTGTTCGGGCGAAGAGCCATTCGCTCCAGCGCATGAAGGACTGGAAGGGCGAAGATTGGCCGCTCCAAATGAGGGGCGTAGTTTCGACGAAGTTGCCGTTGTTGCCAACGAGATCCCAAAAGCGCGAGAAGCGGCGAAGGTCTTGCAGCGTGGCGAAGTCCAGCAGGCGATTTTGCAGGATTTCGTAGGGTGGATGCGGGTTGTAAAGCATTTGCCACTCAGTGTCGTGGCGGACGATCGGTGTGCCGCGCAGGCGCTTGAGAATGCCAACTTGAATCTCTTGTGGTGCAAGCGCGATGAGTCGATCAAACCCGGCAGCGAAGCTTTCGAGAGATTCTCCGGGCAGGCCAGCGATGAGATCGGCGTGGATATGGACGCCGGTTTGATTGCGCAGAAAGCGCAGATTCTCTTCGAGGCGTTCATAATTCTGGCGGCGCTTGATGAGCTGGCCGACTTCTTCGTTAAACGTTTGGATGCCGACTTCGAATTGAAGGGCTCCGGGAGGGAATTTTGCGATGACTTCGCGTAATGCTTCCGGAAGGCGATCAGGAACCATTTCAAAGTGGAAGAAGTGGCCAGGTTGATAGCGTTCGAGGAAAAATTCCAGAATTGCTTTACTGATGGTGACGTTCAGGTTGAAGGTGCGATCGACGAATTTGAAATGCTTGACGCCGCGGTCGAGCAAGGTTTGCAAAGCGTCGAGCAAGCGGGGCAGGGGAACCTGGCGGACGGGGATGTCGAGAGAGGAGAGGCAAAATTCACAGGTAAAGGGACAGCCGCGCGAGGCCTCGACATAGATGATGCGATTGGCAACATCTTGCTCGTTGTAGAGAGCGTAAGGCAGCGCGAGTTGCGAGAAGTCGGGCAGATTGGCGGGAATGATTTTGGCCGGTGGCTTTTCGCCGGTGAGTATTTGACGACAAACGTCGGCGAATTTCAAATCCGCTTCACCGGTGATCACATAATCGGCGAGCTGAACAATGGGCTGAGATTCGACTTCATAGCTGACCTCGGGTCCGCCGAGAATGACGGTGATGTCGGGGCGAAGGCGTTTAATTGTGGCGACGACTTCGGTGGCGGGCGCAACATTCCAAATGTAAATGCCGAAGCCGATGATTTTTGGATTTCGGGCGAGGAGGATTTCGACGATGTCGATTGGGCGCTGGTTGATGTCAAATTCGAGCAGGCAGGCTGAAGACTGGAGTGGGCCGAGATTGGCGAGAAGATAGCGCAGACCGAACGCCGCGTGAATGTATTTGGCGTTCAAAGTGGTCAGGACAATCTCGGCCATAATGTCTCACCGCTAATACACGCTAATTTCCGGGAGGCTTGACGACTGCGATCACGAGCGCGTTTGGCTTGAGATATTTTTCGGCGACAGCTTTGACCTGCTCGAGCGTGACGGCTTCGTAGAGAGCATCTTCAGTTTCGCTATGGGCGTAGCCGAGATCGTAGAGTTCATCGAGTGCAGTGCTCATGGCGAGAGTGCCGAGATCCTGGCGCGAGATTTTCTTTTGGCCGATAACTTTGGCCTTGGCGCGTTTGAGTTCCTCGGCTGTAAGACCTTCGAGACGAAGTAATTCGGCTTCGAGCAGGAGTTCCTTCTCAACGAGTTCAGCCTTTTCCGGCATAGTGCCGACGTAAAAAGCAAAATAGCCGGGTGCGATGCCGACGAAATTTTGAGCGCCAACGTAGTAAGCCAGACCCAGGTTCTCGCGAATACGGATGAAGAGTCGGGAACCGAGGTCGCTGCAGGCTTCCTGCAATAGTTCGAGCGGATAGCGGTCTGGACTTGCGAGTGTCGTTCCACGAAAACCGATCAGAAGGACGGCCTGTTTCTTGTCACGCGTTTCATTAGTGCGCACGACGGAGGTCAGTGGCGCAAGGGGCGCAGGTAGAAGGGCATTTTCGACATCGGGAGAGGATTTCCAATTGCCGAATGCCTTTTCGACTGCTGTTCGGACCATTTGTGTGTCAATGTCACCGTAGATGGCGAGAACGCAATTATTTGGACGGGCCAGTTTTTCGTGGAACGCTTTTGCGTCGGCGGCTTGAAGGCTTTCAACGCTGGTCTCATCGCCGAGGGCGTCGAGGCCGTAGCCGAGCTCGCCAAAGAGAGCACGACGCATGGCCCTTGAACCGCTCTGGAGAAGTTGATCTTTTTGGGAGCGGATGCCTGCAAGTTGGATGTCGCGTTCTCGTTTGAGCGCCGGTTCGGGGAACGTTGGATTCAGCAAAACATCCGCGAGCAAGTTCAGGCCGAGCGAAAAATCGCTGCTCATGACCTCCGCGTTCACGCCAAAACTGTTGCTTCCGCCATAGCTGTCGATGCTGCCGCCGACCGCTTCGATTTCTGTAGCGATTTGCTCGGCTGAACGATTGTGCGTGCCCTTGAGCAGAAGTTTGCCGGCCAACTGAGTGATGCCATTGTTTTGCGCGGTCTCGGCCAGAACACCGCCTCGGAACACGGCGCGGAGTTCGACGAAGGGAAGGCGATGATCTTCCTTCACTAAGAGACGGAGACCGTTCGGGAGATCGAATTTCTGTACCGCGTGAGCGCTGGAGACTTCGGCCTCGCTGGAGATGGTTGGCGCAGTGCCAGTGGGCAGAAGGGCGTAGAGCGTGGAGTTTTCCGGTGTTAAATAAGCGCGAGCGACCCGCTGGAGATCGGCCGGGGTGAGGCGTTTGATGGCGGCGAGGTAACGCTCGGAGAAATTGAGATCGTTGGCTGCAAGCCAATTGCCGCCAAGGTCCTGCGCCTGGCCTTGCATCGTTTTGCGCGATGCGAGGGTGGCGGACACGAACTGCTTCACGGCTTTGCTGAGCTCTTCGGAGGGGACAGGAGAGGCGCGCATTTTCTCAACTTCGGCGAGCATGGCCTCGCGGGCTGGCGTGAATTTGACGGCGTCCACCATGGCGCTCATTCCGAACAGGCCAGGATTGCCGGGGCTGTAGGTCCAGGCGTCGGCAGAATGAACGAGACCTTGCTTCTCGCGAACCTCCTGGTAAAGGCGCGAGCTGCGGCCATTGCCGAGCAACACGGCGAGCACATCAAGGGCGGGCACATCCGGATGACGCAACTCAGGAATGTGCCAGGCAAAATGGAAATGGCCGAGTTCGATTGGCGCTTCTTCGATAATTTCGCGCGGCGCAATTTGCCTCGGTTCGGGAGGTAGAACGACCGGGGGCAAGGCTTTGGCTTTGGCCTTTGCGTAAGCCTCGCGAATCTGCGAAACGACTTCTTCATGTTTGACGTCACCGGCGATGGAATAGAAGACATTATTTGGAGCATATTTCTCATGGTAATACGCACGGATGTCATCGGCTCTCAGTTCGTGAAAAATGTCCGGGTAACCAATGATGGTAAAGCGATAAGGGCTTTTGGTATACGCGGTTTCGAAAAGACGCCGGCTGGCGCGTCGACCGGGATCATCGATGTTCATGTCCATCTCGCGCACGATGACCTGCTTTTCCTTCTCCATTTCCTCCGGCGGCAGCGTGGCGTTTTGCATGATGTCGCAGAGAATATCAACGGCGATCTTTGCGCCGGTATTTGGCACGTCGATGTGATAAACGGTGCGGTCGAAAGAGGTATAGGCGTTCATGTAGCCGCCGGCTTCCTGGACTTCCTGGTCGATGCGGCTGCCGGGGCGGGTGGTTGTTCCCTTGAAAAGCATGTGCTCCAGGACATGCGACATTCCGGCTCCGAGCCATTTGCCTTCGTTAATGCTACCCGCCATGCACCATGCCTGGGCGGACACGACCGGCGCGCTATGATCTTCGCGGATGATGATGGTAAGGCCATTCTCCAGAGTGGTCAGTTTGACGCCGGGTGGAATGGCAGGGATGAGGGAGCCGTTATTGTCAGTATGCGTAGGCACGGAAATTTTCAGGAATCAAATAGTAAAACGTAATACGTAAATCGTTAAGGACGGGGAAAGCGATAAGAAGCCCCCGAAATTAAACACGTGTGGCCTTAGGCTCTGGGGCCACAGGGGGAGGCAACTTGCTGGAGGGCAGAAAGGGTTTGCGAAAAGCGTCATAAAAGTCATAGCCGCCTTCGAAGTCACGTCGAGAGTCTTTCTTCTCTTTGGCGAGCAGTTCCGCTTCAATCATGTTAAAGACAATCTCACCGAAGTCAGGGCAAGTGCGAATACCCCATTCTTCCAAGACAGTGATAGCCATCGGCCCGAATTTCAAAATGGCGAAGTCTCGGATGCCATTGAGCAATTCCTGCCCGGTAACATGCTGGCCGGGGCGTTCTTTGCCGATCAGCTTGCGAGTGTGGTCCAAAGCGTCGCGGACAAATTCATAGGCGTCGCGATCGTAACGCCCGTCTTTGGCGCGGATTCGTTCCAATCCTTCTTCAAAACTGACTTCTTGCATTCTAAGGTTTCGATTGTTCGGCTGTCTGTGCCGGCGGATGTGGATGAGCGGTTCGATACGTCTTAACTGCCCAACCCATTAATAGCAAACCGGCAATGATACAAATGACCAATTGTTCCTGCCTGGTCAAACGGTTCACGGGCTGAATATATGTTAATTCGCCCTAATCCACAATAAAGTTTTGGGCTCGGTTCGGGAATGAACATAAAACTACGATTTGCCTCGCTCGATCGATTTTCCTTGCCTCCTTATCTCATTTGTTTCGAACGTTGACGCACAGGTTCATGCTCCTAAAATGCAGATGACAAATCACTGAGTTTATGGCTGTAAACGACAACCCCACGAGCATCACCTCCTTCCTTAACGAGTCACGGGTTTTCCCGCCGCCAAAGGAATTTTCAAAACGCTGCCAGATTAAATCGCTGGCGGAATACCGCAAACTTTACAATGAGTCCATCCGTTCACCGGAGAAGTTTTGGGGCAAACAGGCCAAGAATGAGTTGGTTTGGTTCAAGCCGTTCAAGAAGGTGCTCCAATGGAAAGAGCCGTTTGCGAAATGGTTTGTCGGCGGCCAACTCAACGTGAGTTACAATTGCCTCGATCGGCATCTGGGCGCGGCGACCGCGAATAAGGCCGCATTGATTTGGGAGGGGGAACCGGCGGCTTCGGGAAAGCCGGGTGAAGAGCGGACGCTGACGTATAAGCAATTGCATCGGGAGGTTTGCCGATTGGGGAACGTGCTGAAACGAAACGGCGCCAGGAAAGGCGATCGAGTGCTGATTTATTTGCCGATGGTTCCCGAAGCTGCGATTGCGATGCTCGCGTGCGCCAGGATTGGGGCGGTGCATTCGGTCGTGTTCGGCGGGTTCAGCGCGCAATCGGTGGCGGATCGAATCTATGATTCGCAAGCGAAGCTGGTGATTACGGCGGATGGCGGGTTTCGGCGCGGAGCGGTGGTGCCGTTGAAGCAAAACGTGGATGAGGCGTTGAATATCAAAGGCGCGAATGGCGAGTTGCTGGCGAAGACGATTGGGAAGGTGATCGCGCTGCGTCGCGCGAATAATGAGGTGACGATGCAGGAGGGCAGGGACGTGTGGTGGCATGAGGAGATCGAGCAGGTTGATGCGAATTGTCCGGCAGAGAAAATGGATAGCGAAGCGCCGTTGTTCATTTTGTACACCAGCGGTTCGACGGGGAAGCCAAAGGGGATTTTGCACACGACGGGAGGTTATTTATTGTATGCGAAGTTGACGTCGAAATACGTCTTCGATTTGCGGGATGAGGATGTTTATTGGTGCACGGCGGACGTGGGCTGGGTCACGGGACATAGTTATGTGGTATATGGCCCGCTGGCGTGCGGAGCGACGATTTTGATGTATGAGGGCGCGCCGAATTATCCTGAGCCGGATCGGTTCTGGCGTATTGTCGAGAAGTATGGCGTGACGATCCTTTATACCGCTCCGACGGCGATTCGGGCGTTTATGAAATGGGGAGTGGATTGGCCGAAGAAGCATAATTTGAAATCGCTGCGTTTGCTGGGCACGGTGGGCGAGCCCATAAATCCGGAAGCATGGATTTGGTATAATGAAGTGATCGGGGGAAAACGTTGTCCGATTGTAGATACGTGGTGGCAGACGGAGACCGGTGGAATTTTGATTACGCCGCTACCGGGAGCGACACCAACGAAACCGGGATCAGCGACGTTGCCGTTTTTCGGGATCGTGCCTGAGGTCGTGGATGACAGCGGGAATGCTGTGCCGCGCAATTCTGGCGGAAAACTGGTTTTGCGGAAACCATGGCCAGGAATGTTGCGGGGATTGTGGGGCGACCCGCAGCGTTACAAGGATGTTTACTGGAGCGAAGTAAAAGGAAGTTATTTCACAGGCGACGGCTGCCGACAGGATAAGGATGGGTATTTTTGGATCGTGGGGCGGATTGATGATGTGCTTAACGTGGCCGGCCATCGCATCGGCACGGCGGAGGTGGAGAGCGCGCTGGTGAGCCATCAAAAGGTAGCTGAAGCTGCAGTGGTCGGGCGTCCGGATGATTTGAAAGGGCAGGCGTTGGTTGCGTTTGTGACGGTGAAAGGGGGAGTCACGAGCGATGCAAACCTGCGGGAGGAATTGCGGCAGCATGTGGCCAAGGAAATCGGGCCGGTGGCGAAGCCTGATGATATTCGGTTCGCTGAAGCGCTGCCCAAGACGAGGTCGGGGAAGATTATGCGGCGATTACTAAAGCAAATTGCCGCAGGTGGAGAAATCAAAGGCGATACGACGACGCTCGAAGATTTTAATGTGCTGGCGAAACTTTCGAGTGTAGAGGAGTGAAATGGTAATCGGAGATTAGTGATTGGTGACCAGCCATTTGCACAACGACAACTGAGCAGGACTCGGAGGCGAACAAAACCCGCAAAGCGGTGCGCCACCGGGCCACCGGGCGAAGGCTTGACCAAGGGTTTTGATTGCAGTCAGAATCGAAAGGTGAAAGTTGCGATGGTAATGTTTCTCGCGGGATTTTTTCTCGCATTGATTCTGTCTACTGCTCTCGCAGCCGAGCCGCCCCCGATGAGTGATAACGCCGCAAATGTAGCTGAAGTGCGACAGTTGCTGCGCAAGGTCCCGTTGATTGACGGGCACAATGATCTTCCGTGGCAGTATCGAAAGCGTGGGGGCGATCTGAATGCCATTGATTTACGGGTGAATAACCGGAATGCAAAGCCGGCGCTGGCTACGGATATCCCGCGGCTGCGGGAAGGTGGAATCGGTGGGCAATTCTGGTCGGTGTATGTGCCTGCCGAGTCTCCCGGGCCGGAGGCGGTAAAAGCCGTGTTTGAACAAATTGACGTCGTGCATCAGTTGGCAGAGAAGTATTCGGATACGTTTGAATTGGCATTAACGGCTGCAGATGTGGAGAGGATTCACAAAAAGGGAAAAATTGCATCGTTGATTGGAATGGAGGGTGGACATTCCATTGACAATTCATTGGCGGTTTTACGTATGATCTACGCGCTGGGCGCTCGGTATATGACGCTGACGCACACGAAGAACAACGAATGGGCTGATTCGTCCGCGGATACACCGCTGCATCACGGTTTGACTCCTTTTGGAGAGCGAGTTGTGCTGGAGATGAACCGGCTGGGAATGCTGGTCGATCTTTCGCATGTATCCGATGAAACAATGCGCGCTGCTTTGAAAGTGACGAAAGCGCCGGTGATATTTTCCCATTCCTCGGCGCGAGCGGTATGCAACCATCCGCGGAATGTGCCGGACGATATGTTGAAACTGACGGCAGCGAATGGTGGAGTGGTGATGGTTTGTTTCATGCCTGGATTTGTGGTTCAGCGTGAAAGCGCAGATTTAGAGGCTTGGGAAAAAGAAAACGATCGATTGAAAAATTTGTTCCCGAATGATTCGGCGAAGGTGGACCAGGGAATTGCTGAATGGCGTCAAACTCACCCTCAGCCACGGCGCGGCACGGTTTCAGATGTGGCCGATCATGTTGATCACATTCGGAAAGTAGCAGGAATCGAGCATATTGGGCTCGGCTCGGATTTTGATGGATTTCGTGGTGGAATAGATGGATTGGACGATGTGTCAGGGTATCCTGCCTTGCTCGCGGAACTGTTGAGGCGTGGTTATTCGAAGGAGGATCTGGAAAAGATTGCCGGACTAAATGTATTGAGGGTTTTAAGCGCGGCCGAAAAAGTGGCGGCGGAATTGCAACGTGAACAGAGGTGAGTTTTCGGCCAGGGAAAGGAAACTGCGTCGGACTGTGGATGGCGTTACTTCTGATCACGCCTGTTTTTCCGCAGTCTATTCAAGCCACGACATTAGTTGTCAGCCAGCGGAATCCGAACACGAGTGACGCTGACGGTGACGGCGGAACTGAGAGCCAGCCATTCAAGACGATCGCGCCTGCTGCGCAACGGGCGCCAGCGTTATTCAAGGTTACATGCGAGCCAGTCGAGGATGTAGACAAAGACTTTTTCGGCAATCTGATTGTGCGGTCGCGAATTGTTCCTGGACCGTTTCAGAATCTCAAGGAAGGGGGAAATGTCTTTCCGCTTTGGCAACCTGCCTCGCCGAGCAGATGAGCTGATAAGAAATATTATGCCACGAGTGATCGGTTCTGCCTTGAACTCCACGCCCGATTACTTTATAAATTCGATCAATGCGCGATCAGATGGAATACAAGCTGCACAAGCTGCCCTTTTTCATAGGGGATTTGATGCTGCTCGGCGCGGCGTATTTTATTCACTTTCAAAGCAAACTCCCCATGGGTGCGTGGCAAATCTTTTTCATTGTTTTGTGTGTGGCGGGAGCGGCCGCGCTCGGCATTATGCCGTTTCTGCTGGAATATCGGCTCGCACTGAAGCTGGCCGAGGCAAATGCGCTGGCAGGGGTGGCGCCGCAAATTCAAAATGTGCAAGGCGTAGCGCAGCAAATTGCCAGCGCAACTGTTCAATGGCAGAGCGTCCAGGAGCAGGCCGACAAAACGGCGGGAATCGCAAAACAGATATCGGAACGGATGAGCGCCGAAGTGAAGGGATTCACGGAATTGATGCAGCGCTCGAACGATACGGAAAAGGCAAATTTGCGATTGGAAATAGAAAAACTTCGGCGAACGGAGACCGATTGGTTGCAGGTTTTGGTGCGAATGTTGGATTATGTGTATGCATTGCATCAAGGCGCGCTCCGCTCCGGCCAGCCGAGATTGATCGAGCAACTTGGAAATTTTCAGAGTGCCTGCCGCGATGCCGCCCGGCGCGTTGGTTTGGTTCCTTATGCGGCAGGTACTGCGGAGCCGTTCGATGCGCAAAGGCACCAGTTGGCAGACGAGGAGACAAAGGCCCCTCCGGGTGCCGTAGTCGCGGAGACCGTGGCTTCGGGGTACACGTTCCAGGGCAGAATGATCCGTCCCGCAATGGTCCGTTTGAATGGACAGGCGAGCGAAGGCGTGCCTGCGCAAACAAAAAAGGGAACTGACGAACAGGGTCGTGTGGCTTTAGACCGCAGCGCGGATACGGTTGCGACCTAAATCGATCTCAACGGCCTCCCCGAGGCTTAGAAAATATAGCCAGGCATTCGAAACGGGCCGTCGATAGATTTCTGACAAGGCCCTCGAGTACAACTTCAACTGCGGTTCGTACAGACGCGTTTTGTCTGTCAGTTCGTAAGCCTTCAAGGCATCAGTCTTGAAATCAACCAGCCAAATTTCCTGCGGCAGAAGCACCGCCAAATCCACAATCCCTTGAATGACGACGAATTCATCGGCAAGGTCCGGCGCAACGGGTCCACCAACGAGTTCTGTAATTTCAGATCCTGACAATCGCGCTGTGAAACGGAGTTCGCGTCGGATTGCATCTTTTTTCGCGCGTATTCTTTCGCCGATTTCGGAATGCCAGAATTTGGCCAAACTTCTGAAATCGAGCAGGGCGGCTTCATCGCGAGAGAGTGAGCCTTGTTGCACAAGCCGTTCGGCTTCGGCCTTAAGTTCAGTCGCACTCCCGACGCGATCGAGTGAAGCGAATTGAAGGAAGGCGTGGTGAGCGGTGCCGAGATCGGTTGAAGACAGGTGATTGGTAATCGGTAATCGGTAATCGGTTGGCGCTGGCAGCAGTCGCGACGTCGAGCGCTGGACCAGAGGGGAAGATTCTTCGTCGATTGATTCGTTCGCGCGGCGGCGCAGGGCCGACACGCTCGTCTTGGCCGGTTCTCGAGTGGAGGCGACGAACGGATATTGCCACTCGACGCGTTTGCGAAGCGTTTCCAACATTATTGGGTCCGCTGCTGACGCAACCGGCGTCAATTCCGTAGTTGCGGCCGGAGCTCCGGGCGTGACCAGGCTTGCATCAGTGTGGAGTGTCCAGCAGACCGAACCAATTTCGCCCTGAGTAGCCGCTCGATCGCGCCTCGCGGCCACTTGCGAGAACCACAGGCCAAGCCAATCCGAATAGCTTCTTACTGACGCAACCGTTTCAACATTGATTTCACCGTGCCGCTCCCAAAGCTTCTCGAATCTGCTTTCAGAAATCGTGCCGCTGAGGAGAAGAGTATCCCGGGCGCGAGTCATCGCGACATACATCAGCCGCAATTCCTCACCGAGTAATTCCCGGCGTTGCCTTTGGCGGGCCAGCCAGTAGGGCAGGCTGGGATAAGTCCGCGGAGAATGCGGTGGTTTAATCTGCGGGCATAAGCCGAATTCCTCATCGAGAATGATGTCAGCTTTGAGGTCAGCTAAATTGAACGACTTGCCCAAATCCGCGACGACAACGATGGGAAACTCCAATCCTTTGCTTTGGTGGATGCTCATGAGCCGCACGGAGTTCTCATCGCTCGCAGCGGCAACATCCGGCTCGGTTTCAGAGAGTTTTTGCGCTTCGACAAATTGCAAAAATCGAAACAGGCCCTGGCGTTGAAATCGGTCGAATTGCTGAGCCAGGCCGAGGAGACGCTGAACATTTGCATGGCGCAACGCGCCACGCGGTTGAGTCAGGAGCCATGAATCGTAATGCGTTTCCGCCAAAATGGCTTCGAGGCAGCGCGACAGCGACACGTGGCGGGCAAGACGCCGCCAGCGATTGAATTGATCGAGAAAATGGCTCACTTTGGAGAGCGTTGACGCAAATGCGCGCTCGAGGTTGGCACTTTCTCGCTCATGCCACGCCAATAGTGCTCGCCAGAAGTGGCCCCGAACCGCGAGACGAATTTCGGCGAGTTCATTCAGGGTAAGCGCGACGAAAGGCGAATGAAGCACTGCGATTGCGGGCAGATCCTGGAGCGGGTTATCGAGCAATTGAAGCAGGCTAATAAGGTCCAGAATCTCCATGCTGTCGTAGAACCCGCCGCGCGCGACCTGAAGCGGCACCTCGAGCCGAGCGAACTCTTTAGCATAGCTTTCGGCTTTACTGCTCGGTGAACGGAGCAAAATCGCCATGTCTGACCATTCAGCAGCGCGGAATTGCTTAAGAGCGTCATCCCAGATCTGATGACCCTGCGTTTTCAATTCGCGCAGGCGCAGAGCGACGAGCCGAGCTTCTTTGTCGGTTTCCTGCAAGTCACTGATTTCGGCCATGGACTCATTGATGTCCTTTTGTGAGTCGGAGCCGTTTTCGGTTTTTTTAATTCGAAGGTGCAACTCAACACGAGGAGCCGGATGCGCGGCGATAGATAGCGGGACGCGCTCTGCCGGCGCGCCGAAGCGGAGCTTCGCTTCTTCGTCATACGCCACGCCGCCGATTTCGTATCGCATGACGAGTGGAAATATTGAATTGATGAAATTGACGACACCTTCCCGGCTTCGGAAATTTTCTACTAACGGAATGGTCGTGCCCGCGCCATCGCGCCACGTCTGGGCGTATTTCTGAAAAATACGCGGATTTGCGAGCCGAAACCGGTAAATGCTTTGCTTGACGTCGCCGACGAGGAATCGGTTTCCGTTGGGCGACTCGCGGCCAAGTGACTGGATAATCTTATCCTGGGCAGCGTTGATGTCCTGGTACTCATCGACGAATACGAAGCGCAATTTTTGGCGCCATTCGTGGGCAATTTTAGTTGGGCATTTCTCGTCACTGTCCCACAGTAGGCGCAATGCGTATTGTTCGAGGTCGTGAAAATCGACCATGCCCAGCTCCCGTTTTGAGGAGTGGAATTGGTTGCTGAATTGCTGGGCGAGTTTCAGTAGCGTTAACATCTGCGTGCGCACCCAGCTCCAATCTTCCACCAGCGGCTCTGCTTTTTCGTTGCTGGCAGCCAATGAATAAAGAAATTCGGCTTCGTTTTCGAAGTCTTCGAGCGGCTTAAGCCAATCGGTTTTTTTTCCGAAAGGACAGTTTTTACAGGCCGCCAGAACTTTTTCCAACGCAGCAGCAGCCTCAGCGCGCGTGGGGCTTTCATTCAATTCTCTCAACGCCGCCAGGCATTGATCGGCGACTGAATTTCCGGCGTGATTGTTTGCGAGGATCAGAAGCCAGCGTTGACGCCACTCAATAACTGAGCTGAGCAGCCAACTTTCCCAACGGGCCGGTTGCGGCGCCGAAAAGGCGGCCAATTGCTCGCCGAACCAGATTTCAGGCTCGGGAAGTGTTTGTGTGTAGTGGTGCAAATGAAGAATGAGTGAGCGAATGACACTGTCCGAACCCCGGCCTTGCACTTGAATGAGTTCCTGCACGGCTTCGGCCTCCGGTGTTTCCCCTGCGTAATGATGCTGCAGAATTTCATCCAGTGTTTCGTTCGCCAGTAACCAGGCCTCCTCTTCGCGCAAGACCGAGAGTTGTGGGTCCAGTTCCAGCAAGTAGAAATGTTGGCGAATGAGTTGAAGGCAAAAACTGTGAAGCGTTCCGATATGCGCGGTCTCGAATAGAGCCAATTGTTCCTGCCAGCGCGCGCTTCCCGGCTGCGTTTGCAATTGCTCCTCCAGGCGCGCGCGGATGCGTTGCCGCATTTCGGCTGCCGCCGCATCGGTAAACGTCACCATCAGAATTTCGTCGATTGAGGCTGGAGGGGAAGCCTCGATCAGACAATTCATGCAGCGTTCGACCAGGGTGCTGGTTTTGCCGGTTCCCGCGCCGGCGACGACGAGCACGTTGCCTCGCGCGGCGATGGCTTGCTGTTGTGCTGCGGTTAAAGGCATTGGATTTGCGCAACGGGCTTCAGGAGCATGTTCGCGGTCAAATGAACGAAAAGCTCAGGTCTAATTCCTGAGACGAAAGAATACGTTAGTTGAGGAGATGGGCAAGCTCGCCTGATAATTCGTGCCCAACAAATTGACGGCGGGTTGCTGAGCGAGGTCGCTCCAATTGGGCGGGGCTAACGATGGAGTGGATTGGAAGGAAAGCATTCCGCTGTTGGTTGGCCATGAGAGGATGACGTTCCCGGCGAGTCTGGCGATTTTGAGCTGAGGAGCTGGCAGCAATTTAATTGGCATGGCAAAATTGCTCGTATGCGTACGCCCATTGTGAGTGCCGGGAGGATCGGCAGAATAGTTCGCCGTAACCGTCAACAGGTCACTGACGGAGATGTTGAGTGAACGGATGTCAAAATCGAATTGGCCCGGGGTCGGATCAAGGTCCTGGAGCCCATTGTCAATATAGGAACCGAGGTAGGTTCTGCCTTGAGCGAAGCCGTAGTAAAATGTGTTCCCCATTTCGTTCAGGTAGGCAAGTTCGGAGAATTGGAACACTTGCCCATTCGTCCACCCTTCTTCATCGGCAAGATAAACATCCATGATGATATTGGTGTACGGAGCCTGGCCAGGCGCGCATGAACCGCGCAAACGAGCCTGTGTCGAGGGCGCAACAAGAGCAGGTATTATCGGGCCATTTGTGAACAAATATGGTGCGAAGTAATTTGTGAATCCTCTCAAACGATTTCCGAATCCCGTGGCGAAGCTGAAAGGAGGCATGTTATTGCCAATCAAATGGTTGCCTCGCAGAGAAAGCAGCGCGCCTGCGGAAAATGAGCAGAAAGTCGGCGGTCCCATTGCGCTGTAATTCGGCAGCAGGCTCTCAAATGGATAATTCATCGAAATGAGGTTCCCTTCCAGGTCGTCACTCACACCGTCATAATCTGAACCAATACGCATTGTACTCGTAGCGCTGATATTGTTGACGAACACCATCGAGTTCGTGAATCGCGTCGTCCCATCCACGCCGACGCCGAAATAATTCCCGGCGATGATCACATTAGTACGTGTGCCGCTGCCCGGATAGAATTCCAGAAGCCGCATATCGGCGGCCCTGAGCACACCTCCGAAAACGTTGCGTTCTTCGCCGTCATTAAATCCGTCACCGTCAGTGCCGATTAAAGTGTTGTGTCCCCGGACGCCGATTTCGATGAACGCTTCCATGTCGTGCGACGCAGTGGCATCGATGTTGTAATCCGTATTTCCATCCGGAAACACGTCAAAGAAATTGCCGGCAATTCGGAATCCGTCGCCTTCAAGGGAAACCGGGATATATTCGCCGATGATTATATTGAACTGCGCGCGCACCGCCGATTGATTTGCGTTGGTCTTTGCGACTCCAATAATGGTTCCATTGCTAAATTGATTGGGCGGACTCTCGAATGCGGTAATGGCCGCGCGAAAGCGGAAAACATTCGTGCCGTCAAGATCGAGCCCGAAACGGCACCCCTCGACATGGCCGCCTTCGGAGCCCAGGGCAAAAGAAATGGCATAGCGATTGGGATCTTCGATGGATTCACTTCCGGTTCCGGGACCCAGGAAACACAATCCGCTGAAAGTCACATTGGTAGCTGCTTTGACGAGAAAAACGGAAGCTTCCTTGGTGGAATAACCGGGAGAAATGTCCTCCGCGCGTGCCCCGCCAACGCGGGAATCGAGCACGATTTGAAGGTTGGCATTATTCGAGGAAAGAATCGTGTTGGAGTTCGGCGAAGAACCGGGCTGAGTGTAGCCGTCGATAGTGACGTTGTGATTTGTAATCGCGGGATAGCCATTATCGGGGACCAGGGGCGGTGTCGTCAGATAAAATGGACCGGGACCGGGAATGTTGAAATGGATGGCATCGCCGTCCTGGAGCAGGGTGATGGCCATGACGAGATTGGTTTCGCCCGGACCCGGTGAGACGTTGTTCGTGGTGTTGACGACAATAACTTTGGCTGAAGCGGTGAACATCAACGCCAATAATGCGGCAATAAGGATACTCGGTTGAGGCCTCATAATTCTCTGCGGGCTGAAATTATCCCGTGTTCGCTCGAATTCAAGTGATTTGCACGCCGGAAGAAGTTTCAGTGGAGATGGGTGGAGGTGGGTGGAGTTGGGCGCGGATCACGGGTGTTCCATGCTGTGTGTTCCAGGACTTCGCGATTATGGTTTGTCGGTTTTGTATTGATCATTCTATTTTCATACATGTGTTTCCTTTCATTGAGCGGTCCAGTTTTGATCACGATCTCTTCACCTTTAGGCAAAAATTTCAATATTCCGAGGGTTGGCAAAAGTTAAGTAGCGTGTTCACAATGGTTTAAATGCGATTTCGGGTTTCAAATTTGGGGGCATCGCGGAATTGATTGCGAAAATGCGGAAAATTGAGCATAGCCTTCGAGGAGAAATGAACGGATTAAATACGAGGATTGCGGCTGGGCTGCTGATGCTGATTGACCTTGCCTGTTTTTGAATCATACCTCTCTCCCTCATCACCTCGTATCACGGCTCCTAAATTTGAGGTTAAAGCCGCAGCCGCCGTCCAGATTGGATTGGGCAATTTCTCAAGGGCGATGCTGGCTTTGAAACTTGCAATTCCGTTGAACCACCTAAAGACAGCGTGCCATTTCTGTTCTTCCGGAAAGTAAACCTCTGCATCTCCGTCTCGATGCGGAATGCTGATGTCCTTAATTGAATATGTCTCGGCGGTGCAAAGCCGCACCCCTTCAGCTTGTAAAAGCGCCTTCTTCCAGTCCTCGAGTGGAATGGGTATCGATTTAGCGATATCGCCTGATTGAAACCTCTCGATGTGAAGCAAATAGCCCATGATTCGAATTAAGCCATAACCAGACGCCGCTTCAACGTTCCGTCATCCTACCAATCCTTATGCAGAATTCGTCCGGCGGCAAACATGTCAGTGGGGTTGGCATCGTCACATGTCGGTTTATTGATTAAGACTTGCGGTGTTTCCAATAGCCCGGTTCACGGCTGCAATGGGCAACCGCAATTATGAGAATGAAGTCAGGTTCGACGGTATAAAGAATTCCGTAAGGGAAAACACGTGTCAGGCAGCGGCGCACATCATCGTCGAAAGGACGCCAGCGCATCGGGTCCTCAAGAATGATTTCAATTGCGTTCTCAACAGCAACTATAAAACGCAATTCCAAACCAAACCCGGTTGTTGCTCGGCATAATAATGGGCGGCTTTCTCGTATTCCTCCAATGCTTCGGGATGGAACTCGAATCTCACCGGCCAACGGAGCGTCGCACCTTCGCCAGCCCTTCATCGCCTGGGACGGTATTTACCCGGCCCTGACGGACCTCGTCTCGACGCCGTTTAGCTTCCGCCGCCCAAAGTTTGTCGAGCCGGTTGACCTCAGCGGCATCGAGGCTCTCGACGAGCCGATCAGCCAAAAGCGCCCGCGCTTCACTGGGTAAGGCCAGCGCCTCCTTCGCAATCTGATCAAGAGTCATCGGCATGTGTAAAGATAGTTTGCTCATCGCCATTTTCAAGCAACTATTCGCTCGTTCGCGCCGGATCTCGACAGCGCACTGGCGGCCCATTATTGATAAAAATTCATAAAACCATCAACTCAATGCTGCAAAATTCTTCTGGCGGTCAATCCATTAGCCTGCTTAACTCTGGCAGTTAATGCATCCAGAAGGCTGCATCGCGAGTATTGATGCAGCCAATGGCAAGGTAAGTTTTTTTGATGCACAGTCTGGCCGCAATTCGTGTAAGTTCAGCCCGCAATAGCGGGAATTCGAGATCGGTCGCTTGACATTAAACATGCCGTGGATGGAACAACTGCACTCGGCTGACTTGACCCAGGCAAGCTGGATTGGGTTGTGCGCTTATTTGCTGGGTTGTTTTACAACGGGTTATTACCTGATTCGAATGCGCACCGGGCAGGATGTGCGCGAACTCGGCAGCGGAAACGTCGGCGCGAAAAACGTCGGCCGGCTGATGGGCTGGCCCGGTTTCACGTTCACCTTACTGGGTGATTTTTCGAAAGGCGTATTTGCAATCTGGGCGGCGCGCCATTTTACTACCGATGATCGTATCGTCATCATTGCGATGCTGGGCGTCGTTGCGGGCCATGTCTGGCCGGCGCAACTGTTCTTTCGAGGCGGCAAAGGGATGGCGACTTCGCTCGGTGTGATATTGGCTTACGATTATCATCTGGTGGTTGCATTCCTGGTGTTTTTCGCCTGCGCGTTTGCGTTGCTGCGCAGGACGGTGTTGCCGGGCCTTTTTGCTTTTGCCTGCCTGCCGTTCGTGATGCATTACCTGGAACACAATCCCGCAAAGACGTGCGGTGTTTCTCTTTTAGCGGCGTTGGTTTTGATTGCCCATCGGCGCAATCTCATGGATGAGTTCCTCCATCTGCTCGAACCGCGCGAAATGAAACCCAAACATAATCGAACTAAACTATGAGCACACGAGCCCCTCTTGTATTCAAAACTGCGGGTGAAGATTGGGAATTCGAAGTGATCCATCGACTCAACTACAAAACTTTTGTCGATGAAATCCCGCAGCACAAAGCTGAGCCGACGCACCGGCTCGTGGATAAATTCAACGCCGAAAATACGTATCTCATTTGCCTGAGCGGACGCCAATTGGCAGGGATGCTCGCGGTTCGCGGGCATCGGCCATTTTCACTCGACCAAAAACTCGAGAACCTGGATTCGTATCTGCCCGCTGGCCGCAAGATTTGCGAAATTCGCTTGCTGGCCGTCGAGAAAAAGTTCCGAGGCGCTCAAGTGCTGCAAGGCATCCTCGCTTTGCTTTGGCAGCACGGCATCGAAAAAAGTTACGACCTCGCCATCATCTCGGGCACACCGCGCCAGTTCAAACTGTACCAGCATCTCGGCTTTGTGCCTTTTGGCCCGTTGGTTGGCAGTGGCGACGCACAGTTTCAACCGATGTATGTGACGCTGGAGACGTTTGAAGCCGCCGCGCGCGTTTTCCTGCGTTCCTCGCCCTCGCGCGCATTTCAGTCGAGCGCGATTAATTTCCTGCCCGGGCCGGTGGCTATTCGCCGCGAAGTTCGCCGCGCGTTCGAGCAAGCGCCCGAATCCCATCGCGCGGACGAGTTTGTCAGAGATTTTCAGGCGACCAAACAAACGCTTTGCGATTTGACCGGGGCCAAAAACGTCGAAGTTCTGCTCGGTTCCGGCACGCTCGCGAACGACATCGTTGCTGGTCAACTCTCGCTCGAAAAACGCCGTGGTTTTGTTTTAAGCAATGGTGAATTTGGCGATCGGCTGATCGAGCAAGCCGGGCGATTCGGCCTGGATTTCGCAGCTTTACAGTTTCCCTGGGGCAGTGAGTTTGACCTTGGACGAGTGAAGGCCCGGCTGGGGGAAATTCGCGGCGGCTGGCTTTGGTGTACCCACTGCGAAACTTCAACCGGTGTCTTGAACAATCTGGACCAACTCAAGGCGCTTTGCTTGGAATTTGAGGTGAAGTTGTGTTTGGACTGCGTCAGTTCGATCGGCACGGTGCCCGTGGATTTGCGGGGCGTTTATTTTGCGACGTGCGCGAGCGGAAAAGGTCTGCGGGCGTATCCGGGGCTGTCGATGGTGTTTTACAATCATGAATTGTCGAAAGGCGAAAAGTTGCCGCGTTATCTTGACCTGAGTTACTATGCGGCGCAACAAGGGATACCGTTTACGTTTTCTTCGAACCTGCTCCATGCTTTGCACGCGGCCGTGAAACGTGTGCCGTGGGAAAAGCGATTTGCTGAATTGGTGGAACGCTCTGCCTGGCTGCGGCCGGAATTGAGGGAGTTGGGATTTGAATTGGTGGGCGATGAGACTGAGACTTCGCCGGCGGTAATTACGATTGCCCTTCCTGAGAATATGAACTCCGTAAACATCGGCGCATTGATCCAGGAATCGGGTTATTTGCTGAGCTACAACAGCGAGTATCTGAAACAACGGAATTGGATTCAGATTTGCATCATGGGAGAGTGCGCACAGGAAAAGCTGGTGTCGCTGCTCAACGCATTGAATCGCGTCTGTTTCAAGCGGCGGGGTGGAAAGGGCGAAGCGAGCGAGGCGCCTGCTGCCGAGAAGGTTACGGAGTAGGGATTTCAACCACGGATAAACACTGATGAACGCGGATGTGGAGACGTTAAAGCGTTGAACCGTTGAAGCCAGAACTTAATCGCAGAGAGCCGAGAGGCAGAAAGATGGAGGCAGAAAAATTAAGGAACAGTCGCTATGCACGAATCAGGCGCCTTGTTTCATCGGCCATTTGGCCTGCACTAAACCTTTGTAACCGCCGATGAGCGAGAAGACGTTTCGGTAGCCCATTTTTTGGGCCACCTGAGCGGTTAATACGGAGCGATAACCACCGCCGCAATACATGATGATTTCGCGGTTTTGATCGGGGACGGTTTGTTCGAGGTCGCGCTCCAAAATGCCCTTGCCAAGATGGATGGCTTCAGCGGCGTGGTCTTTTTCCCACTCCCGATCCTCGCGAACGTCCACAAGGATGGCCTCCGGGTTTTGCTTGAGCCGCTCGCGGGCCTGTTCGACGGTAATTTCTTTGACGTAAGGCTTTGCTTCGTTCACCAATTTTAAAAATCCGGGCGCATGGTCCATGGGCCAAACTTAATTCAATCGATGCGCCGGTCAAAAGAAATTTGTAAGACAGAAGTTAAGGCCGCATTAGGGGTGGGGCGAGCGTTCCCAGCGAGCTGCTAAAGCCAATGTCTGTCATAGGTTCGTCGGCTCGCGGGGACGCTCGCCCCACCGCAACCGAACAAAGCAAATATATGGATGTTAGGAATTTGGACGAAGTGCCTCCGTTCACGACGAAGGATGGATCGGAAATTCGGGAGCTGCTGGCGCATCGAAACTCGGCAATCCGCAATCAGAGTTTAGCCGAGGCGAGGTTGGCGAGCGGCGCGAGCACGATGGAGCATTTCCATCCCAAGGCAGAGGAGATTTACTATATCACTCACGGCAGCGGACGGATGCGGATTGAGGGTGAATTGAGAGAGGTGCGCGCCGGAGATGCGATTGCAATTTCGCCGGGCAAGAAACACAAGATTTGGAATACCGGAACGGAGACTTTGAAGCTGCTGTGCTGTTGCGCGCCGGGATATGAGGATAGTGATACAGTGATTACGGAAGGCTGATGAGCCAAGGGAGGCTAACTGTGCGGATCGGACAGTGTTTGCAGTATCAGATGAAAGCGGCAGAGGGCAGCCGCACTCCACGACGCTGGCGCGTTTTCTCACTGGCCACTTCTTCCGCGAGGTTATGGAGTGCGGCTGTCCTCTGCCGCTTTGCGTCATTCCGACTGCCGCCAACAGCGTCAATTGGACTCAACGGCCACTTGCGAGTTGACGGGCAATAGGGCAGGGGACTTTACTGATCTCTATGCGATTTTTGATTTTTTGCGTTTTAGTTGCGGTGGCTGCGGGAGGCTGCTTTCATCGAAAAGCGGCTGCACTGGGGGAAGGTTTTAGCGATATCCCAGGGATGCCGCCCCCTGCTCCGGTCGAGGTGACGCGAAAGCCAAAGCCACAGCCCAAAGAAGCGAAGGTAGCGCCAGCTCCAGCACCCGAGCCGAAGGCCACTTCGCAGAAATTAATCGTCACGCCCGAGAATGGTCTGGTTGGAAAAGTGGAAATGGTCAACCAGAACGCGCGTTATGTCGTGCTCAGCTTTCCGATTGGCCACTTGCCTGCGGTCGGACAGCAGTTGAGCGTTTATCGTCGTGGACTAAAGATCGGCGAAGTGAAAGTGAGCGGGCCGCAGATCGAAGACAATGTCGTTGCTGATATGGTGGAAGGGGACTCGGGAGCGGGAGACGAGGTTCGCGACAGGTAGCGCGGAGTCTCTACAAAGCTCGAGGATCAGGCATCCGACTTCGGCTGGCCACCGCCGATGGTTTCGGGCAAGGCCTTGACGGTCTTAGGAGAGGGTTGCTTCTGATACGGAGAATGCAAATTGAAATAGATGCCGCAAAGGGGGCGGGAATTGTCACTCTGGCTGAGGATGACGGTGACGTGTTTATCGAGCGCGATGCCGTGGCGGAGTTGGGGACCGCGGCTCTCGTAAGCTTTGATGGCTTTGTTCATGAGAGAGATAAGGGAGGACTCGAAATCTTCGGGAGTCTTGTCGATACAAATGACGTATCGATCGTACACTTTTAGAGCATCCGCTATCTCAATCTTGAACGTTTCGACTGTCACGCGTGACATTCTACGCTTGTGAAAGCAGAAGTGAAGCCAAAAAGTGAGTCGTTAAAGCGTTAAAACGTTGGATCATTAAAACGGGGAAGGACGAAAAGGCTGATAACTGAGGAACGACCCTGTTTATCGCGCAAGGTTCGAAGATTTCAGGGGGAAAGACGCTCGATTTTCCAGGTTTTATCCGGCTGCTTCGTATACCGAAACCGGTCATGAAGCCGATTTGGGCGACCTTGCCAGAATTCGATTCGAGCGGGGGAGAGGATGTAGCCGCCCCAAAATGGCGGTTTGGGCACCTGGTCGCCAGGATATTGGGCTTCCAATTGTTGCCATTTCTGTTCGAGCTCGGCGCGGTCGCGAACGATTTCGCTTTGCCTCGAAGCCCAGGCGCCAATGCGACTGCCGCGCGGGCGGCTTTTGAAGTAAGCTTCGGATTCGGCTTCGGGCAGTTTGGTAATGTCGCCGGCGATGCAAACCTGACGTTCGAGGTCTGACCAATAGAACACGAGCGCGGCCTGTGGATTTTCGGCCAGTTCATGGCCTTTGCGGCTGTCGTAATTCGTGAAGAAGATAAAGCCTCGGTCATCGACGCCCTTGAGCAGAACGATGCGGGCGGAGGGATGTCCATCTTTATCTGCGGTAGCCAGGGTCATGGCGTTGAGATCGGGAGTTTCTGCGCCGAAAAAGGCGAGAAACGATTTATAAATGGTGACGAAGAGCCTCCGTAGGCGGCCACTAGCGCGCGCGCCGGCAGCTTGATCGAACCATCGACCGAACTGAGCGACGGGGTTGGGATCGAGATCGGCGCGGCGCAGGCCAGTGAGGTTGTATTCTTTGCGGAGATCGGCAATGGCCATGTGTGAATATCGTTGAATCGTTGGAACGTTAAAACGTTAAAGCGCGCAGAAAGCAAGAACTCTCGTACACCAGGCTTAAAGAAAACGGCGCGCCGAGTATAGCGCGCCGGATCTAGCCAGGGGAATTTGTTCTGAAATTTTATGGGCCGACCACAACGCTGCTGCTTTGGCTGGCGCCCATGAGTGAGCCGTAGCCCATATCGACCTTTTGGAAGACTGCGCCAGCGAATGGCGAGGTAGTGCCAGTCGCGGGGTCGACGACGGTGCCTTTGTAGAGGCCGGTGCCAGTCGTGAAGACCATGCTCAGCTTGTTCGAACTGACATTGGTGACTTTGCTGCTGAGGCCTAGTGCGATGTCGTTGGAAAAGTCGGAGTTGAGATTTCCGCCACTGAAATCAACAACGGCGTTGGGCAGGTTGAGGATCAAATTGTCCGTCGAGGCGGGTTTGACATAGGTCGAGCCGCTTGCCATGACTTCGGTGGTGAACCCACCTGGATAGTAGCGAGCGGTTGCAACAGGCAGCTTAATCCAACTCATGGTGCCGGAAAGATCGTCAGAAGCGTGATTGGCGAAAGTGATCCAACTGAGGAGCGAGCCTTGACCCACGTAGAGCGAAGCGTAGAGGGGCCAGACACCATTCCTGGAGAGAGCCGTGCTTTGGGTGACTTTAGTACCATCCGCAAGCGCGCCCGCGAAGATGGTTATACCACTGGTTGCCACTTTGACGGTGCCATAGCCATGGCCAGCGGGTTTGGAGGAGTCGCCGGATTGGCCGGGAATAATCATCGTGTAACTGCCAACATACGGGGCGGGATTGGTTTTTGAACTAAACCGGGCGCGGTCGCCACTCATGGTCGCGGTCCAGGCGCTGTCAATGAGTTGGCCGAAGATTTGATCGACCTCGCTGTTGGTGCCTACACGCAATTGAACTGTAAGGGGCGCGGCGAGCCTGCGATTGACTGTGTTGGTGGCAGTGCACTGCAAATTCAGTTTGCCAGTGAATGAAAGTTTATTTGCGCCGAGTTGAACACGGCCCGAATAGTTACCGTGGGTGCTGACGGTGACGCTGAAAGAACCAGAACTGTTTTGGTTCACCTGCGAGGCTTCATTGAACAAACCATTGTAAGTGCCCATGATCGGCAAGAATGGGCTGGGGACGAATTTAGCGTGAAGGATGATGTTCGAATTGGCCTTGAAGGAAATTTTTGGCGAATCCGAGACGATGCTGCCAGTCCAACCCGCAAATTCCTCGCCGATGGCCGGCTTGGCCGTCAAGGTATAGGTGCGACCCGCGACGATAGATGAACCCATTGCAGGGCTGATTGTTCCTGCTCCGTCCTGGCTGAGGGCCAATTGATGGCTGGTAATAGAAATGACAGTCACTTGGAAGGTCGTGCTGGAGGAGGCAGAGCCGTCATTGACGGAAATGGTGATATTGGCGGTTCCACCCTTGCCGGCGGCAGGTGTAAGAGTCACGGTGCGGTCGGCGCCGCTGCCGCCGAAGACGATATTCGCATTGGGAATAAGAGTTGGGTTTGAGGAACTCGCCGAGAGCGTCAGACTTGAAGCCGCAGTTTCCTGATCGCCGACCGTGAAAGGAATGGCGGCGATGGCGACATCTTGCGTTGTCGTTTGGCTGGCAATGGTGGAAATGACCGGAGGGGTATTCGTGGGCGGCGGCCGTGAAGCGCCAACGGTGACGGTGAAATTTTGCGTGAAAAGATTGTTGGTTGATTGTCCATCGTCAACTGTGACAGAAATCAAGGCAGCGCCGACGGCATTGGCAACCGGGGTGAATTTCAATGTTCCAGTAGCGTTCGGATTTGAGTAGCTGACGGTCGGATTTGGCACGATAGCCGGGCTATCGGAAGTGGCCCTGACGGTGAGAGTTTGTCTTTCATTCGGCGCGCCCGAGCTGATACCTGAAAGTGCAACGGTTTGCTGGCCTGAGTTCTCGTTGACGGTGACGTCTGCAATCGGGTTAAGCGTGGGTGGCTGATTGACGGGGAGAACCGTGACAATGAAACTGCGAGAGAAAGTGCCATATTGGGCCTGGCCGTCGCTCACGAAGACTGTAATCGTGGCAGTGCCGTTCGAAAAAGCGGCGGGAGTGAATCGCAGCGTCCCGGACGTGTTCGGGCTGACGTAAGTGACCGACGGACTCGGAATCAATCTTGGGTTACCTGAGACGGCAATGACGGTAAGGTTTTGAATTTCATCGCTGGAGCCGGAGGTAATTCCACTGATCGTGATGGTCTGCTGGCCGGCATTTTCATTGATGGTCAGGTCGGCAATTGGGTTCACCGTCGGTGGATAATTGGTAGGAGGCGACGTGAGGTAATTGGTCTCGGTCGAATAATCACTTTCAACTCCATCCGTGTCGTAAGCGGTCGCAGCGAAATAATAAATCGCGTTTGGAGCAAGGTCGGAAACAGTGGCACTCGTGGCGGAGCCGACAGAGATTACGTTCGTGTAATTGCGGCTGGTGACGCCGTAATAGACGTTGTAACCGGTGACGTTGGTCGAGACGCTCGGGTCCCAGGCAAGGGTGACGCTACTTGCTGCAAAGGCAGAAATTGAAGCAAGCGCACTTAGAGCCGCAAAAAATACAGTGAGTAAGCGCTGTCTCACTGCAGTGTGAGGTCCTGCTTTATACATCAATTGAGTCCTTATGCATTTTGATTGCCAAAACACCGGGCGGATTCGTGATCCCTGGGGAATTCCCCGTACGAAAACCCGGAAACCTGTGCAAAATGCCTCAAAAAAAGCAGATTTCGCCTAGGTTTTTCCTTGGTTTGGAGAGGGCCAAGGGTCGGCCCCATTGAAGTTTTTCAAGACAGCCGTTGTCTCAATATGCCTTAAAACCGAGCCAGAAAAGGCGGCATTTTGACCGGTTTTTTAACGGTATTGCGGTCGCTATAGGGGAAAATTACCTCGCTCTCGTTTGTCGAAAGCACCTCAAGTTTTCCGCAGTATCGTCCCCCTCTCGTCGCCGGTTACAACATCAAATACCCAGGTTTGAGAGAGTGTTCGTTACTGCGCCGACGATTTGGACCAAACGCGGATGTGATTCTTCGAATCCATGGACCGAGGAATTGAGTCCTTCGAGTGAGAGCTTTAGCAGTTGTGGATTCTGTTCCGCCCGAGTCGCCTCGTGCGTGGAAAGCTCGGCGAATCCTGCGATGCTTTCGGCTTGCTCCCCATGAGTTTCGGACAGTTTGGCGACCTCGGATTTCAGGGTGCTGAGCAGATTCAGAAGCTCATTGCGCCGATCATCCGGAATGGATTCGGCAGCTTGCAGGCGGGATTCAATTTTTCCGATGGTTTCCTCGATCATGTAATTACTTTCGACTCTAAGGAAAGATACCCGGTCAGAACGATACATCAAGCCAAGAACATCTCCGAGGAAGAATCAGTGAGGAAGACGTCAATTTGTGCATCGTCATGACCATTTTAAACTTGGCTCGACGGCGCTCTTCCCCATGATTTGCCCTCGCAAATGAAACAGAAAGCGTATGCACGAGCCGGCGTGGACATCGAGCTCGGCAATAAAGTTAAAGGGACCTTGCCGCAACTCCTCGCTGCGACGCATCGTCCCGAAGTCCTCGGCAAAGTCGGAGGCTTCGGCGGATTATTCGCCCTCGATGTTCGAAAATACAAACAGCCGGTTCTGGTTTCGAGCGTCGATGGCGTCGGCACCAAACTCAAGCTCGCATTCGCCCTGGACCGGCACGACACGATTGGCCAGGATCTGGTGAATCATTGTGTCAATGACATTGCTGTCCTTGGCGCCGAGCCACTGTTTTTCCTCGATTACCTGGGCACTGGCAAATTGGAACCGCGCGTCTTTACGGAAATTATCAAAGGCTTCGCTAAAGCATGTTTGGAAAACGGCTGTGCTTTGATCGGCGGCGAGACCGCGCAAATGCCGGGCTTCTATCAGGCTGGCGAGTATGATGTCAGCGGTACGATTGTCGGCGTCGTCGAAAAATCACGAATGCTCGACGGTAAATCGATTCGTCCCGCAGACGTGGTTATCGGCCTCGCCTCCAGCGGTCTCCATACGAATGGCTATTCGCTTGGGCGAAAAATTTTCTTCGATCAATTGAAACTCAAGCCTGCCAGCTATATTCCCGAACTTCGGAATACAATCGGTGCAGAATTGCTGAAAGTTCACGTCAGTTACGGTCCGCTCGTCCAAAAACTCTTGAAGAAATTTAATCCCGGCAATGCGTCTGGCCAATGGGCTGTCAAAGGGTTGGCCCACATTACGGGCGGCGGTTTCGTGGATAACATTCCTCGTGTGCTGCCTAAAAGCTGCGATGTCATCATTCGAAAAGGATCGTGGGACGAATTGCCGATCTTCCGAATTATCCGCGAAAAAGGCCGCGTTCCTGAAGCCGAACTTTATCAAGTTTTTAATATGGGAATCGGAATGACCATTATTGCCGCCGCAGAAAAAGCGAAGGCTGTTCTTCAATTCGTTCATACCCAAAAACATCGCGCCTGGATCATTGGCGAAGTTGTGAAGGGCAGGGGAGTGGTTCACGTGAATTAACACTCCAGGCGCAGAATTCATGTGAACTTTGGCGGTAGGGGACATTCACGGATGTCGGAGGGCTCTGACTACGCTTCTGGATGCCGTTCGGCCTACCGAGAACGACCAGATCATTTTTCTGGGAGACTACATCGATCGTGGGCCCGACTCAGCCGGCGTCATTAATACGCTCCTCAGTCTTCAAAACCGCTGCAAAGCGATATTCCTTCGCGGAAACCAGGATAAGCTCGATTGACGATGAGATCAGAACGGGCTCTTCGGCTTGACTCTGTGGGCGGAATGCCTATTATCAGCGTTGAAAAACACGCCCTGTGAGGGAACGCGGTAGACGCTGCTGCCAGTTCCTCGGAGGGACAGACCGATGGATGCGCCAACTTTAAAACGCCGCCGATTCAATTGGGTCGTAAGCGACTATCTTCGCAAAGGCCTCAAACGATATTTCGAATGGTCTACGCGCCTCAAAGGCCAGCGTTTTTATTGCGCGGCGCTGGCCGGGGAATCTGATTACAATATCACGGTCAATTGTGACCTCACCGTCTCTTGCACCTGCCAGGATTATGATGGCGCGGGGCATATCGGCGATCTCAACAAGAACTCGTTCCAAGAGGTCTTTTTTAGTCCGACGGCGAACCGATTTCGCGCCGAAATGGCCAAGGGCAAGCTGCCGATTATGGCCTGCACGCGGTGCAGCGATCTACGACGTGTTCCCAAGTCTTCGGTCAAACTGGAACCGGAAATGTACGCCGGTCCCAAACCGCGGTTGCCGCATCGTGGCATGCTCCTGGAGAACACGGTTCGTTGCAACATTGACTGCATCGGTTGCGACCGCCAATCCGCTGCGCGAATCCGAACGACGAAGCAGATGGATTTGGACAAGCTTTCCAAGATGGCTGATCTGGTTCACGACCTGAAGCTTGAGAGCCTTTTTTATCTCAATCTTGGCGAACCGTTCCTTTCACCCAACATCGGCAAGGAAATGCCGCTCTTGCGCGAGAAGAATCCGGATTGCCGGATCGTCATTTCGACCAATGGAATCATCCTTAACAATGATACGAGGCGTGAAGCGGCGCTGTATGCCAGCCATATCTTTTTCTCGATTGCCGGCATCAATGACGAGATGCTGAAGAAATACGAGAATTACGGCAATTTCGAGAAGGCCTATGCCAACATGAAGGCATTGGTAGAGTATCGGAACAGCCGGGGGCTTTCGAAGCCTCTTCTTGAATGGAAGTATCTCTTGTTCAATTGGAATGACCGGCGGGCGACAATTGAGCGAGCGATTGAAATGGCCAAGGCCGCTGGTGTGGACGCAATCTCTTTTTGGCCGACGAGCAATCCGTTTTTCGGTCTTTCCTATCGTTATCGTCTTGGAATGCTGAATGATGTCGGGGTTAAGACCTGGAAAGGCCGGGAGGTGGACCTTCGTCCACCTGCAAAGGCCAAGTCGGGCGGACCGCTTTGGCCCCAGCCCGAGCCGGAAGTTGTTGCCGCGTAGTTATTGCGGCTTTTTCTCGTTCTTCTCGGCTTCTTTCTTCGCCTTTTCGACGTCCTCCGGCTTCAGTACTTCAATCTTCGCGCCTTTCTTGAGTTCTTCGGCTGATGGCACGCGGATGATGTCGCTGGTCAACGGTTGGGCGGGAGGCGGCGGGGGCGGCGGTGCCTCGATGCTGACCAATTCCATTTCGAAAATCAAAGCCGCGCCTGGTGCGATATCCGGAGGATAACCGCGGTCGCCGTAAGCAAGTGTTGCCGGCACATAGATTTCCCACTTGGAGCCGACTTTCATCATTTCCAATGCCTCGGTCCAAGCCTTAACCACGCGATTGAGCGACATCTTCGACGGCTGCCCCGGATTGTGCTTCGAGGAACTGTCAAATTCTTTGCCGCTAATCAGCGTCCCGCGGTAATTAACCTGCACTGTATCATTGCTCTTGGGCAGCTCGCCCTTCCCTTCGGTAATGACTTTATACTGCAGTTCCGCAGTTGTTCCGTCAGCAAGCTTGACCTCCTGCGTCTTAACGCCGGCCTTCTTCTTGTTTTCAGCGAGGAAAGCCTCGCCATCTTTCTTGTTCTTGTCGGAGAGGCGCTTTTGTTCGGCCTGTTGATAGTTGCGGATGGCTTCCTGCGCCTGTTGGTCAGTCATTTTAAGTGGATGACCGGCGAGGACGTCTTGCATGGCGTTGTTGACGGTCCCAGCGTCGACTTCCATATTGCCGCGCTTGATTTGGTTGCCGAAATACATGCCGATGGCGTAGCTGGCTTTTTCCTTGTCGTCTTTGAACTCCGACTTCTCGTCGGCGGCCCGGAGAGATTGGGACAAGCTTAGAGCCAGTCCTGCGGCCAAAATCAATTTAGGTCTAATATTCATAATGATCTCAATATATCACGTTTTGAGCCCTGTTCGTTTACACAAAAGTTTTGGAATGTCCAGCCAGAATAAATTATTGCCGCGGATCGGTGGGGGATGGGCGCGGATGGGCGCGGATCGCCAAGGGTCACATGGGTTACAAGGTTGCATCGATTACATGAGGAGTGATGCGTGATGCGTGACGGATTGTTGAGGCATAAAATGTTTGGTGAACTTGGGTGTAGTTGGGTGAAGTTAGGTGAACTCAGGTCAAGTTCACGTCACTGAAGGTTCAGCGAAGTTCACTCAGGGGATTCTCAGCTTGCAGTTTTTGGCCTGTCGGAGTTGACGCGGCACATGAGGCAGCGTCATTTGCGATGCGTGGAAAAAATTCGTCCCTCTACCCTATGCACTTTGTCAAGTGGCAGATCGGTTTGGCGGGAAGTTATTGTGGCTCAGTGACTTACGGAAATCGGTAACGTTAACGTAAACGCGAGAAAGCAGGGCGGCAGAAACGGCGATTCTCGTAAGTCGTTGATAATCAACGGGCGGAGGTTCAATTATTTTTTCGGGGTTGGAGTGAGCAGGATCGGAGGTTACGCGGAATGACAGGTTAATCCGGAATGCTCAATTGTCGGAAAACGTCGTGCTGAATCCGTTTCGTCGACCCTTTTTCAGGAACCATGCTATGGATTGAGCCTGTCACGCTAAGTTGGGTAATTTCTAGTTCATCACTCTTTCATAAGCTTTTGCACTTCGGCCTCTAAATCCTCGTCGCCATCGTATTTCCGAAGGAGGCCGTGCCTGTCTATCAACAGGACGGTTCCGGCTCTTGAGACGACGGCCTGCCCAACAATTTTATTTCGAAGCTCATGTCCGTCCCAATAATGAGGCCATTCAACTTTGCTTATCCGCAGAAACTCCTTCATACCCTCTTGCTCATGGTCAAGATTCACTCCAATGGCTTGAAAACCTTGGGAATGAAACTTTGCGTATAGTCGGTCAAGACGAATAACATTGGTGGTGGAGACCGGATACGAGAGACCCCAAAAGACGATTGCAATAACATTCCCATTCCAGTTGGTCGTGTTGATATTTCGGCCGCCGAGTGCGCTGAATTGAATTTCGAAAGGCTTGCCGATGAGTTCCTTCTGTCTGTGAATGACTTCGGGTATTAGCCGATAGCCGACGATTGGCATTGGCTCCGACAATTCTCGCAGCAAAGGTCGCCGTCTTTCGAATTTGCTGTCGTCGGCAAGCTCCGAGAAATATGGTATTTCAGGTCTGCCGGGAAAATCTTTCTCCAAAATCTGAATGTCTTCCCGTAAAGCGCTGGGAATATCGTTGGTAGCGGGAAGTAGTTGCCTCTTCCCAAGCGCGAACATGAAAACCAGATTGCAAAATCCCAATCGCTTCTCCTTTTCGACGTAAGGGTTTCTGAGTAGGTCGGTGGCTCTCGCATAAATCCGGGCCAACTGATTGGTCGCGTATGTCTCGTCAAATGCCTGGCACAAAATGTCCAACTCTTTTTCGCATGCACTTAACGCGTGGTCGTCCGCCGGATATTTAGTGTAGAATTCTTGAGCTTTGTCCGCTGCCGCTACTAGCCAAGATTCATGATAGGCGGTGCGTGGGTCGCCGCGCTGGAAGCCTCCGGCAGTTTCACCCGTCAACCGAGGAAAGCGGTTGCAGGCCTTTTCGACCTCTTTCCAGGCATCGGAAGCATTTCGTGCTTCCAACGTGTGGGAGAGCGGGACATCTCCCTTTTCGTACGCTCGTGAATCCTGCCCGTCCGGGCTGCCAGCAGCGAACAAGATTGCGCAAACGAGAACTGCTAAAACCGGAAGGTAATCGCTTGCAGCCGCTGGTTTGCGGGCCGATGGGGGACTAATGTGAGGCTTAATATTCACAACCGGTGCTAGTGACTCGAATCTAATTCGAGGTTTTGTGAGCCTGACAGATTCAGCCATATTTCAAGGACAATTCCAGTGTCTGGGCGGGTTGAATTCGTGACCAGATCGACAAGAATGCGACCGAATCGTCCTTTAGAATCCTTGAAATAGTAGTTGCGACGGAACTCAGGGCTCCAGGATGCATCGGTTGCGCTCATGCCAAACTCGGCGACTGGCTGGTAACCATTTTCTGGTGCCCAAAACATATAAGGGTCGTTGGCCTCCATTAGGCCTCCACCGATGACTCCAATCTTAACTTTCCAGTCGTAGGGCTCCCGACCCCTACGGACTCGAAGCGGACTACGACTTAGTGTAACTCGTAAATCCCCGTCCTGAGCCTTTGTGCCGTCAGCCATGCTAAATGTAGAGGATGTCCCGTCATACGGAATACGAGATTCAATCCCTGTGTGTTGCAAAGGTTCGGCCCCTTTTGATTTCCACATTACGAAAGTCGCTCTATCCGTGGGGCTCGTCTTTTCGCCGGTTGGCCCTTTATATCCTTCCTCCTTTGCTCCCCATTTGTAACCTGGCTTTTCAACACTTGCCGAGAAGGCTGCACTCTGCAAACCAATGAATTGGAATAGCCCATCGGTATCAGTTTCAGTGGTATGGACCTCAACTCTTGCGGCACCGTAGGTTTCGGTGTTGAAAATCAGCTTTCCGCTCACGACAGCCCCGGGTATCGGGTTGCTATTCTGGTCCACAACTCTTCCATAGAGGTCCTGCGGCTTTTTATTTTGCTCCATCCACGCCGACATTACCGCTTCGTCCATGCGCGTTTTCGCCGGTTGACTATTGGTGTAGTTGAAGGAGGGATTCTTAGAGTTCGACGCCATTGGAGATGGCGCTGTAGCTAAGTTTGTTAGTGGCAGGCTTTCGGCGATTGCACTGGGCGGATTTGAACCGATTGCGGTTGGCCGTTCGGAAGTGGCGACGGACTTTCGGAGCAGCCAAAATAGCGCAAGAATAGCAAGCGCACCGAGACCCAGAATCCAAAGAAATTTTCTCCTTACCATGGCTGCTATTTCAGGTCGAGGCCGAACGGCCCAAGTAAAGTCTTCCAGAAGTTCCACTGGGCGACTGTGTCTGAGCGAAACTGACCGCTATGCCAGGTATGCTCTCGGTAGCTGCCGCTCGGATGCGTATCCGGCGGCCACACATTCCATAAGTCAATTTGAGTCGAGGTTCTGAAAACGCCACCGAGATTCGGTTGTGCACCCATCGCAAAGCAGCGGGCCTCATCGGCGTGCGCAAAAATCTCGTATGTGTCGGTCGGGAACAATAGCAAAACGCCATTATGCCAGAAGTTCGTTCCGTCGTAGCTGTAACCCGCTATAAAATCGGGCTTCAAGTTTTGGTCTATCTGCCAGAAGCCCAAGGCAAAATCATTTGTGTTGAAAAAATTAACGTAGGTGCCCGCCCCAGCAGACGAGTTGAAATAGCATGGCGAGCCAGGCGTCCAATAGTTTGAATAACAGTTTGGTGTTCCAGATTCGAGAGGGCTCAAACTTCGGCTCGGAGCCGATGGGTCATAAGCGTGTGACGGCACGGCACCTTCCATTGCAACATAGGTATCAACCACTTGATTGGTTCCAGAGAGCCGCAGCGCTTCACCGGCTACCACGTTGCCCATGCTATGAGCGATGAGATACACGTTGCCGTTATATTCTGCGTCAAGATTAGTCAGCAGGTTGAGAAGGCTGCGGCCAGACCGCCAGGCATTCGTCTCGCTATTGTTGTAATTATATGTGTCAAAAGCAGCTGTCGTAATTCCCGAAAATCCGTTTCCGGTCGGCCAGCGGAAGAATCCGAACCGTCCCTGGTAGCCTTGCCAATAAAGGCGTTTGAAAGCGCTCTCGGCGTATACATCTTTTTCCCATGTCTCCATATTCCAACCGTGAACGAAAAGAATATAGGTAGTATTTGGGTCGTCCGGCGGCCCGAATTGGGTCGGAACGAATCCTGGCGCTGGACCATCTGGCGCTGCAATTGGCAGCGGTGTTGGACTGTTCTTGATATTCTCGCCAACCGTCCAGCGTTCGTAGAGTTGCTTAATATCGACGAGCGAAATATAGGACTTGGCTTGAGCCAGTGTATTACCATCTCCGTCGGCGATGGTGAGCATCAAAGCCCCACTACCTTCCTTGGCACCGCACCAGATGAAATGATTGCCTCGCCAGGTATCCTTTGTGAATTGAATGGGTTGTCCGGGCTCGACTTTGCCGAGATAGGGACACTTGGCGAGGTCGACTTGATTGGAGGCGATCACGCTGTTTGTAAGATAACCAATGCCGCCATCTGCATCCGCAGCTAAGAATAAAACAATCGAGGGCTGCCCATCATTATCAGACCAACTCAAAGTCAGAGTGCTATTGGTTGGCAATGCGGCTACAAGATTCGAGGTTACTCCGGCCATCCATAGACGGGCGTAATCTTGCAAGTCCCGAGTGCAGGGGATCGAACGGAGTCCGAAAGAATTTACATAGTCGGAGTCCGGCACTTGTTGATACCCCGGAAGTTTCCCGACTTCGGGAGCCCCGAGGTCGTCTTGCTCATGATCGCAATTGCCAAGAGCGCAGTCCACATCGTGCCATCGGTCATGATTGTTATTAATCCAGAAAGCATATGGGTCCCGAAATGAACAGTAATCCGGCCCTATCATGCTCGTGTCAATCGTTCCGTCATGGTTGGCATCAAGAGCAAGGCTTATCACATTCACGACTGCCGTCCCGCGCTCGTTCACACCATAATTTGTCATTGTCACTAGGGCTGCCTGCCCGGCTTCAGTCGGTAGAAAATCACCATACGGAGAAATCGTTCCGGCACTTCCGTTGGTGCTGATTTTGTCGGCTCTTTCGAAGTATTGACCGAGGTAAGCAAACTTGGTCGGGTCACCGTTTAGGATGCTTTGCTTGGCGAAACCGGCGAACCTTGACGGTTGACCGACTGCCGCAATGAGGGGCGGACTCGTGTTGGTGACGACGAAATTAGTATGGCCGGGCAATAGATGAAGTCCCGGTTGGCCGAAATAGTAGCCAATGGTCTGAAGGATAGGCTGAGCCGTTTTGCCATAAGCATAAGTTTCAAAAGCAGGTAGAGGCACCCAGCCGTTAGGCTCAAGGTTTTGAAAAGTCGGTGGGCCTCCAGAACTTCCAGGATACGCTATCTTCGCCGATAGTATCGGAAGGCCAAAGTAATTTACCGAGTCGCTCAACAAGGTAAGAGTATTTGACGATGTAGTTTCCACTCCAATAGCGTCCGGACCCACAGTGTAGATCCACTCGGGCTGAGCGGTTGAGAACTGATTGGTGGAAAGCATGGAGGGAATGCTAACCAAAGCATTTGTTTGCGAGAAGGAGAAGGTGAAAGTGGAAGAGTCCCCTATCCATAGCGCTCCGTCGCCCCAAATAGTCCACCCGAGGGTTAGCTGCCCTGATGAATCGACGTATGATGGGTCAAATACTAAGTTGCGGAAGAGGTAGTTGACGTTGAAGGGAAGGAAACAGTCTGAGTCGGCCGCGAGAGGGTAAAGATATTCGCTCAGGGCGTGGAAATCAGAATAAACGTAATCCGCAGGATACGCATCAAAACCATACTGATATCTAAAAAAGGTAAAAGGCGCATAATTTGGAGAAGCTCGCAACAAAAACGACAGGTTTTCGTTGAGTTCTTCTCTCCCGTCGTAAAACCAATATCCACCCATGCCGTCCGGCTCTTGAACTGCGACTGTGGAGATGTGGGTTCCGACCGAATTAGTCATCTCAAGATACCAGTCGGCGAAATTGTTGACGATCATGTAGTCAGGTATCTGGCAGGGCCCGTTTGTGAGAGTGTCGAGGCTGAAAAACCAGTTTGTGATAAACGTTGAGCCTGCGGAGAAATCGCGATAATAGCGTATTAGATTCCCGCTTCCCCCACGGAAACGCGGAGGTGGCATAACCAAGTACGCATGACTGTCTTGCCCCGGCATAATCCAGCCGAAAGGAGGATTAAAGTTGTCCCGATAGGGGTCATAATATTGATAAATCGGAGCTGGAGAACTCTGAGGAGAATTCACAAGCGCGAAATGAGCCTTTATCCGGTACGTGGCAGGATCGTATTGAGGGTCTGGATTGGAAAGGGGAAAGCCAGTGTCATTGAACACCTGGCTGTTGGTCGATAATGTGAAATAGTTGGTTTGATTCAGTTGGGGAATATAACGCTCCAAAACGTAATTAAGAACCCGTCCTTGGGAACTATTCCATGTTACCTTAACTGTCGCGGTTCCGGTTTTGAAAGAGGCAGCCAGGCCTGTGGGCGCTGGAGGCTGATTCGGCAGGGTCGGATTTGTATTGTTCTTATATTCCTGAATGTTAAGCCAGCCGTCGCCGTCTGGGATTGCTTCGAGAAAGTGGACAAAGGAATCGGGTGATTTAGTTAGTTGTTTTGGAGTTCGAAGTCAACGGGGGAAAAGTAATTCAAGGCGCTAT
>Ga0193709_1000015_pt1 | contig 88738 bp, 62 predicted proteins | sample H3c2metaG_FD_160571 | JGI IMG/M metagenome (GOLD analysis project Ga0193709, IMG submission 160571) | Soil microbial communities from a riparian zone of the East river system, Colorado, United States - H3c2 | ecosystem: Environmental > Terrestrial > Soil > Riparian zone | place: USA: East River...
AGCGCGCGACCAGCTCGTAAAGACTTTCCAAGTCGGTGTAATGTTCTGCTGGTTTGAACGGGTAAATGATGATGGGATGAATCTTGCCTTGTCTCGGAGCGCGGAGCTGCTTGTCGAGGTCCCGACGGTTTGATGATTTTTTGCTCATAGGGTTAGGGTTCCAATCGCACCGGGAAGTTTACTCCGGGCCGACTCTTCGGCGGAATTCTTTTTTAGCAGAGTGACGGGATTTCTGGGCCAGTATTCGTTCTTTCGCGCCATGGCTGCGACGGCGTTTTTGGCGGCGCATCTTTTCAACCCGGGCGCGTTCGGCGGCGAGGCGTTCTTTTCGCATCGACTCAATTTTGTCGAGCAGGAGTTTGCGGGCGAGAAAGCGGTTGAGACCTTGTTGGCGAGTTTCCTGGCATTTGACCTGCACGCCAGTCGGACGATGAAGCAGCATGACGCACGTGGCTACTTTATTGACGTTCTGGCCGCCATGACCGCCGGAGCGGACGAATGTTTCTTCAATATCCGCTTCGCGCACGCCGAGGGAAGCCATCCGTTGGGCAAGTTGTGTCTCTTTATCGGTTGCCGCCTCAAAGGTGCTCATCTCGGGAGCGTAACGTTGCAATGGAGGGATCGCAATGCCTTCGGACCGCGGCTATCCGTGGCAATGTAACGCAGTAGACGTGGGAAACTCGGCTACAATTTATGTAAACTTTATGTTGACTTGGTATGAATCCTGTACTACAAAGGATTACAAACCTATATTACCCGATGAAACCTGCTTCCATGAAAACTTCGACAAAACCTCATTCAAACAAGAATCATTCCAGACAAAGCAACGTAACAACCAGCCGTTTTGCTGGGATTATTGGAATGGCAGCCTTGCTTCCAGGCTTACTTCTATTCGGCTTTTCCGCGAAAGCGGTGAATGTCCTGGCTAACCCCGGATTCGAAACCGGCGATCCGACGGGATGGGTCAAGTATGGCGTCTTTGATTTCAATACGACTAACAACTTTTATTACAACGGCGGCGTGAACATCAGTAATGTGTGGATTTATGACGGCCGCTTCTCGGGCAAGACTTACGGCCAGTTCAATGGTCAGGTCAATGACAATGGTGAGTATCAGGATGTTGGTATTTTGGCGGGTTCAGTTCTGTCCGCCGATTGCTGGGTTTATACATCCTCAGAGGATCACATCGCGGGCAACGACAGTGCCTGGATTGAAGTTCATTTCATGGACGCTGGGAATAATGATCTGGCTCTGTATAAATCGCAGGTGATCACCCCTGATCCTGCGACACTGCCGTTGGATAATTGGTATGATTATCCGGTGACGAATCAGGTGAGCCCGGTGGTTGCGAATGTCTCGACACTAGTGGCGCCCGCTGGGACGGCCAAGGCGCGTTATCAAATCGTTTTTCATCAGCCGACGGGCGACGGCGGATCGGTCTATTGGGATGATGCCACACTGAATCTAATTTCCGGGCCGACGCCTCCGAGCATTTTGAATATCTACCCAAGCGGGACACTGCTCATGCAGGGGACAAACAAGCTCGCCTTTACGGTGATGGCAAGCGCCACAATCACGAATGTGCAGGTCGTTTTGAACGGGACTGACGTGTCGGGGAGTTTGTCCATCGCTGGTTCGATGACGAGCAACAGCGTCATTTATCCGTCTTTGCAAAGCAACAGGCTTTACAGCGTTACCATCACCGTAAAAGACGCGAATAATCTGTCCTCGAGTATTTCGCGAAATTTTGATAGTTTCGATGCGAACAGTTTCACCTGGGAAGCGGAGGACTATGATTTCAACGGCGGTTCCTACATTGACAATCCAGTTTTACCATCGACGTCGAATCCTTCACCCAACAGTTATTATCTAAAAGTTGGGGTGGAAGGAGTCGATTACCATGACATTTCTCTCGACGGGACCAAGGCCTATCGGCCCTCCGATACGATGGCAACCGAACCGTGCAGTGATTTGCTCCGGCAGAAATATATCGTCGCGCAGCAAGCGGATCCGACAATTCAGGACTATGATATCGGCTGGTTCAACGGAACTGAATGGCTCAATTTCACACACTCCTATCCGACCGGCACATTCAATATTTGGGCGCGGATGTCGAGCCCAGGGGGGAGCAGCCTCACACTTTCTCGCGTCACCAACGGTTGGGGCACAGCCAGCCAAAGCACGGAGGACCTTGGAACATTCACATTGGTCAACGGTTTGGGTTGGGGTACCTATAGTTGGGTGCCTATGACGGATCCCGCGGGTAATCTCATTCAGGTGACGATGGGAGGTACCAACACTCTGCGCGCGACCACGGCGGGAAATAATAACGCCCAGTTTTTCATGCTCGTAGCCGCAAACACGAACCTGCCGACCCTCACCGGGATCTATCCCAACAGCGGTTTGCAGAGCACGAATACGTTTGCGTTCAACGCCAATTCGGCGGCCGGGATCAATGCTGGCAGCATAAAGGTGACGTTGAATGGAGTTGACGTATCGTCGGCGCTGGTCATTGGCGGCTCTTCGACGAGCCGGCAGGTGACCTATCCGTTCCTCGCCCCGAATACCAGTTACCACGCGGTCATTTTGGTGACTGACATCAACGGGCAGCAGGCGAATCCGACGGTAAATTTCGACACGTTTAGCGGGTCTGCTTTCCTTTGGGAAGGAGTCGATTACGATTACAGCGGTGGATTGTTTATCGATGAGCCGTCGACTAACGCGTATCGAGGGCTCTCTGGAAACGAGGGCACAGATTTTCATGATACCTGCAACGGGGGGCCGGCCAATTATCGTCCTGACTGTCCGGCCACCGAGCCATGCGGTGATTTTGCCCGCGCGAAATTCGTGCCGGGTGTCGCGACGAATTACGATCTCGGTTTCGTCGCAACAGACGAATGGGAAAACTACACCCGCACGTATCCCTCCGGAACATGGAACGTATATCTGCGCGGAGCGCGAGTCGGGGCAACTGTCACTAATACTTTTGGACGAGTCACAAATGGATGGGGCACAGTTTCCCAGGACCTTGAATCGCTGGGCACCATGTCAGTCAGCGACACGGGTGGCTGGCAGTCGTATCGATACATTCCACTGGTGGATAGCAATAACCGGCTGGTGGATGTGCCGTTGGCTGGGACCAACACATTGCGGATTACCGCTGGCGACGCAGTCAATTACAACTTTTTCATCCTTACGCCGCCCCTCAAACTGAAAGCTGCAGTCAATGCAGGAAACTTTGTACTCTCGTTTGGCACGCAGCCTGGGTTTAACTATACCGTGCAATCCAAGACCAACTTGAACGATGCGAGTTGGACCGCAGTGGGCACGGTTGGCGGCGACGGCACGACGAAATCGGTCAGCGATCCGAAGACCGGGCCGAGCCGCTTCTATCGCCTGCAGGTTCATTAGCCTCGCAAGCGATCTGCGCGATCGCAGGTGTGGACATTAAGTCGCCACGTTCAACCTGAGTTGAACGTGGCGATGTTTTTATGGCGATGATGTATTTTGTAGCCGCCGAGGTGACGAGGCGGAGAATTTGGAATGCGAAGAATTCCGCCTCCTTACGTCGGCGGCTAGGTGGATAATCGAATTTTGAAATTGCTCCCATCCTGTTAAGCTGACCTCCGTTGAAATCCAGGCCCCGTCAAGCCAAAGCCGACGATTCGAGTAAAACCGGCAGCGCCGCAGCCCCACCGCCACGGTCAGTCCGCAAACAGTGGGTCCTTCGTCTCTGTGCTCTGATAGTTGTACCGATTTTTCTGCTGGGAGGAGTTGAATTCGTTTTACGAATCTCAGGATTTGGTCATCCCACAACATTTTTCGTTCGAACTCGGATTTCGGGGAAGGAGTATTACGTGCCGAATGAGAAATTCGGGTTGCTCTATTTTCCGCCTGCGTTGGTTCGCAGTCCTTTACCCCTGCGGATGCCGGTGGAGAAGGGGAGCAATACATTCCGGATATTTTTAATCGGTGAATCGGCAGCGCAGGGCGATCCGGATCCGACCTATGGAATGGGGCGGTACCTGCAGGTGCTTCTGCGTGAGCGGTATCCCGGAACAGATTTCGAAGTGGTGTGCGTCGCGATGACGGCCATCAATTCGCACGCGATTCTGCAAATTGCGCGCGAGTGCGCCGGTCTTGAAGGCGATCTGTGGCTCGTTTATATGGGCAACAACGAAGTCGTCGGGCCGTATGGCGCAGGAACGGTTTTTGGCGCGCAAGCGCCGCCGCTTTGGTTGATTCGCGCGAGCCTTGCGCTGAAGCGAATGAAGATAGGCCAGGCTATGGAAGCTTTGCTGGCGCATTTCAAGCGTGAGCCGGCGCAGAAATCGTGGGGTGGCATGAAGATGTTCATGGAGCACCAGGTTCGATTTGATGATCCAGCGCGATTGCGAGTTTACCGGTCGTTCGAGAGGAATCTTGAGGACATTCTGCGCGCAGGTCGCAAAGTTGGCGTCCCAATTGTGCTCAGCACGGTCGCGAGTAATCTCAAGGACTGCGCTCCATTTGCTTCGATGCATGGTTCTGCTCTTGATCAGCGTCAAGCGGCTGCGTGTGAAGTGAGTTTGGTGGAAGGCGCCTCGCTGCAAACAAACGGTAGCTATGCGGGCGCCCTTCAGAGTTATTCCAATGCCGTGGCCATCGATCCGAAATTTGCCGAGGCGCGGTACAGGCTTGGAAGCTGTGATCTGACGGTGACGAACTCTGCTGAGGCTCGTCGCGAACTCGAATTGGCTCGAGATTTCGATACGCTTGCTTTTCGGGCGGATTCGCGCATCAACCAAATCATTCGGAACGTGGCGACGCAGAATCCAAAGGGAAGAGTCGATTTGTTGGACGCTGTGGAACTTTTCACAACTAACTCTCCCAGTGGCATCGCGGGGGAGGAAGCATTTTACGAACATGTGCATTTCCATTTTGCCGGTAATTATTTGCTGGCGCGCGCATTCGCCGACCATGCCGCCAGATTGCTTCCGTCCGCAATCGCCGCTCGTCCCAAAGCGGAATGGGCCACTTCCGAAGTCTGCGATCGGCGTCTGGCGGTGACCATTTGGGATCGACGCCGTCTCTGGCAAAATAATCTGCGACGCCTTTTCGAACCGCCTTTCGTCAACCAATCGGACCATTCCGGTCGCATCAAATCCTACATGGCGAAACTCGAAGAGCTTGATGCCCAGATGAATATCGAGTCGCCCGAACAGTCGCGTAAAATTTACGAAGAAGCATTGTCGGCGGCTCCGGAGGATTATTTTTTGCATTCGAATTTCGGAGAGTTCCTGGATGCCATCGGCGATATGCCGGGAGCGATTGCTCAGCAACAGCGCGTCCGCGAGTTGCTGCCGCTGGAGCCGATGCCGAATTACAAGATTGGCCGCGCATTGGTGCGGCAGGGCAAGACGACTGAAGCGGTTGAATATTTTCGTCGTGCGCTGGCTCTGCGCCCTGATTTTGTGCAGGCACTCAATGAGATGGGTTTGCTTTTGGCCAACCAGCAGAAGGTAGCGGAGGCCGAGAAATATTTTGAGCGCGCGTTGAGGAAAGACCCAAATTACTCCGAAACCTTTTTGAACCTTGGTATTGTCGCTCAAACACAGGGAAAACTCGACCAGGCGATGGTACGATACGAAGAAGCTGCGCGGCTGGAGGCTGAAGGGCCTGCGGCTTACTTCTTTCAGGGAATCAATCTCGCGGCGCAGCATCGACGTGATCAAGCGATTGAATCATTTAGACAAGCGGTGCGACTCAAATCGGGATTCTGGCAAGCCAGTTATCTTCTCGGAGTTGAATTGGCCGGGCAGGGTAAGGTCGCGGAAGCGCAGGAACAGTTTCAGTCGGTGATTCGGTTGCGACCCGATTACGCGCGCGCACATCTTAATCTTGGAGTGGCTTTGGCGAAGCAAGGCAAGTTCGAGCCGGCTCTTGAAGAGTTCAACACGACGTTGCGGCTTAATCCGGACAACAAGCTTGCATCGCAACATGTAGCGACAATTCAGGCGATGAAACGGCCTGGTCCGTGAAGAGGATGTTGATTTTTCGTTTGCAATGATTGCGTGGGCAGTTGGTTGCGCGTTGGTGTTCACGAGGAAGGTTTCGCGGAAGACGCTGAATGGGCGTTCAGATTTGCGAGCGTTTCTTTTAGTTTCGCCTGCTCGTCTTTATTCGCTTTAAGGCGTTTAGGGTGGAACGCGGGGAGTAGGTTGTCCCAGACGACGTTGAGTTCGCCTTGCATATCACGCGTGTCGGCGGTGACGGCGACGACGGCGTCCTGGTCGGGCATGACGATGCAGAATTGGCCGTTGGCACCGTCACCGCGGAAGGCGTTGTGGCGGCAGCGCCAGAATTGGAAGCAATATCCTTGATCCCAATCTTTGGTTGGATCGCTGCCATTGGAGACTTGTTTGGAGGTCGCTTGTTCAACCCAGGATTCCGGCACGAGTTGTTTGCCATTCCATTTGCCCTTTTGCAAATAGAGCAGACCAAATTTGGCGATGTCTTCGGTGCGGATTTTCAGTCCGAAACCGCCCGCACTGATGCCTTGCGGGCTGGAACTCCATTCCGGATTTTCGATGCCAAGCGGTTCGAATAATCGCGGCTTGAGATAATCGAGAACGGTTTGGCCGGTGACCTTGGTCACGATCGCCGAGAGCATGTAGCTGCCGGGTGTGTTGTATTGGAAATGGGTGCCGGGTTTGTGCGGGACCGGATGGGCGAGGAAGGCCTGTACCCAAGGCATGTTCGTCGTGAACTTCACCTCGACCTCGTGACCGCTGGTCATGGTGAGAAGGTCGCGAACGCGCATCATTTTAAGTTTATCGGAGGGGTTTGCGGGAGCATCGTCCGGGAAGAATTTCAGGACAGGATCGTCGATGCTCAATTTGCCATCGGCGACGGCGAGACCGACGGCAGTGGACGTGAAACTCTTGCTCAGCGAATGCATGACGTGCGGTTTGTCAGCAGCTTCGGGCTTCCACCAACCTTCGGCGACGACGTGACCGTGGCGGACGAGCATGAAGCTGTGCATGGTGTTGACCTTTTGATCGGCCGCTTCGACGTAGGCTCGAATGTCGGCGGAAGAGACGCCTTGTTCCTCGGGTGTGCTGCGAGGAAGCGAGAGGGTTGAGGCGAAGCAGGGCAGAGACATGAGGAGGACGAATAGATTGCAAATTGAAAACTTCGGATGTGGTAAGAGATCGCAATTCATGGCTGGAGTCTAGTTTGGGATGGGAAAGGAGCAAGAACGGAGGCTTGGGCGCGTGGTCAAAAACATCCAGAAACTTGACCGTTTCTTTACCGGGGGTGGAGGGATGGTTGGACTGGATTGGACTCGCTTGGACTGGCCTTGACTGAGCCGGACTGGTCGGACTTGTAAGACAGGTCGGACCACGTCATAGTGGCTGGCGACTCCAAGGCAGAGACTTTGCGCGCCGTTTTTTGTTACGGTTTTCATGATCTTGATTCTGATGATTAGTCAGTGCTTCATTTCATACGCGTGGAATTATGGCGAGGGGGGTGGGACATTTACAAATGACGTGAGCGATTTTGGCGGCCTTCATATTAAGAAGAGACACCTCCAAGCTGGAAATGTTCTGCATCGGAATCGTTTTGGAAAGCGAAGAGCCGCTTGCAAGTCTTTGGCGCTGGGGCGATCTATTATTGTGAGGATAGAGCCTTTTCAGCGAAGCTCCCAATAATCATCGCGGTCCTCCGGCTTAGGATCGGGGAGCGAGAAAGTTTCGATTTCCTCAGGTCGAACGAATTTCTTGTAACAGTCGCGGCGCATCACGTCTGTTTTACCCGGTTCAATATGGGCGGTATTCAAACGGACTGCTCCATTCAGCCGCCTATCCCTTGAGCGAACACCGACTGTCAGTGCATTCAGAGGGCGATGTCCTCCGTTGGTGACTTCGAAGATGTGATCTCCATTGCGGTCGATTCCCAATACCCTCCAGCGCATTAATCGTCTCACTTCAAGAATTTTTTCTTCCTCCGACGTAAAAGGAGCTGGCCCCCGCAATACCTCCGCCCACTTCTTTTTCCCATAAGTCTTCCGGGCACGTGCACAACTGGCCCGCAGCCACTCCTCAAACCCATTCGCTACCCTTTCCTCAGAATCTTCTTCGAACTCAAAAATGGGAAGCTCAGCCGCGCCAGATTCCGGCTTCACATAGACGCTCGCGCCGTCGTGAAAACCAATATGGTATATACATGTTCCGTCCTCTGATGCGGCCTCTCTAGGACCGGCAAACACGCCGATGCGGTAGCCGCCTCGGCTACTTCGATAGAGCTTTGCGTTGCCGAACTTCATAACGAATGCCTTATAGGACAAGGGGAGGGGCAGGCTTGAGCCGAGCACCGCATCTTGGAGGTTCGGGTCTGCGGGACGACCTTCTACCGAATGAAACCGAGGCGTCTTGACCTCTGATATTTCGCGTTCCAGCCATTCAAACATGTCACTGCTCCCGGGTGTTACTTATTGGCATTCCGCACATGGAATCGCGGCGTCAGTCCCGAGTCCGTGGCGCAGTTCGGCACGCGCCTCCAGGATGATCTCATGTAACCGGTCAAACTTTCCCGAGCGGCGGTCCTGTTCGGCTTCAGCCGATAGCTCTCGCCAGAGCTGATCTTTCTGCACGCGCAACAAAATCTGGTAAAGCAACAGCAGACTTTCATCGTCCACGGTCTCGATGCGCTGGATGATCTCCGGGCGCAGTTTCTTTGGCTCCAACACGGGCGCGTTCATGAAAATAGTATGCCCTCGTTTATCGGATAACGCGAGTGATTTTCAAACGGAAAACGGTTGCTCTTTGGGGTCAGAAGACGGCGCAACCCTTTCAGGGTTGTTTGCATTCCTATGTGCGCTCTCCCAGGGTAGCTCGTTCCTCGCAACCCTGGGCTGAAGGCCGGAATCCCGTTGGGATTCTCGGATGGCGCGAATGGGAGGCATGAACGAACGAAAGAAAAATGGAGCCTCCTTACGTCGGCTGCTACTGGTTAGAGCGCCCAGCCTTTGCGATATTCGGTGCGGAGGAATTTGTTGGCGTCGTCGGAGTTGGTGAAGCGCATTCGAGGACCGTCCCAGAGAAGTTTTTTTATGGTCAATTCTTCGCGCATTTCGGGATGGAGAGCGACGTTGCCAAGCAGGACGACTTCGGTTAGAGGGCCGGCCCAATCGAAGTTAGAGCCGCCGGGTTTTCCACCTTTGCAGGCTTCAATCCATTCTTTGTGATGGCCGATGGAGCGGGGAAGTTTTTTGGGCGGGTCGCCGTATTCTTTGGCGCGGGATTGGGGGATAAGTTGAAATCCGCGGCGGCCCTGACCGCGATGGCTGAGGATTTTGCCTTTATCACCGATGAGGAGATGGCCGTTGTCGCCCATTTCCTGGTCTTCTTCGAGCTCTGCAGGACGTGGCGGACGCAGGTTGCCATCATACCAGATGAGTTTGAGAGGAGGCATCTCACCGCGCGCGGGAAATTCGTAGGTAATCATTGAAGCGAGCGGATAGGTCTCAGTGTTAACGCGGCTGGAGCTGGCTTGAACGCTTAACGGGTGGCACCCCTCACCCCGGCCCTCTCCCCATCCGATGGGGAGAGGGGAGCCGAGTTTGAGAGCGCGAAAAACAGGATCCATTGCGTGGCAACCGATGTCGCCAAGTGCGCCGGTACCAAAGTCCCACCATCCGCGCCATTTGAAGGGGAGATACGCCGGATGATAAGGACGAGAAGGAGCAGGCCCGAGCCATAGGTCCCAATCGAGCGTGGACGGGACAGGTGGAGTGTCTTTTGGACGAGTGATGCCTTGTGGCCAGTATTCGTTGAAGAGGCCATTTGAGGGGCGATCGGTCCAGATGTGGACTTCGCGGACCGGGCCGATGGCATTGTCCAAAATGAATTCGCAGAGTCGGCGCGTGTCTTCGGAAGCCTGCCCTTGGTTGCCCATTTGGGTGGCGACTTTGTGTTCACGGGCGGCCTGGGCGATTTGGCGTGCTTCCCAAACGGAATGCGTGAGCGGTTTTTCGCAATAGACGTGCTTGCCAAGTTTGATGGCTGCCATCGAGACGAAGGCGTGAAGGTGATCGGGCGTGGCGACCATCACGGCGTCGATATCCTTCTGCTCGTCGAGCATTTTGCGAAAGTCGGTGTAGACCTTTGCCTTGGGATATTTTTTGAAGATGCGTCCGCCATGCACGGAGTCCACATCGCAGAGAGCAACGATGTTTTCGCCGCTGAGTTGTTCGAGGTCCGCAGCGCCCTGGCCGCCGATTCCGATGCCGGCAATGTTGAGTTTGCCGCTTGGCGGAGTGCTGCCGTTAAGCCCGAGGACATGGCTGGGGAGGACCATGAAAGCGCTCGAGGCAACGGCAGCGCTACGGAGGAAATTTCGGCGGGAGAGAGAGTGTGGTGGACTGTTTGATGTCGAAGAAGTGCAGGTCTCTCCTTGGGGCGACGAATGGCGCGAACGAAGACGCAACCCTTTCAGGGTTGGTCGAGATTTCGATGGGCGCGACCCAGGGTAGCCTCGCCCCCCTTCGTCAAAAGCACTTCGGAGGGCAGGCAACCCTGGGCTGGAGGTCGGAATCCCTTTGGGATTCTGGGATCGCGCGGGAAGAGGAGGGCGGTGAGATTTCATTTTGTTTCGACGAAAGTTCGAGTGGCTTACTTCAACTCTTTGATCTGAATATTGCGGAAGGAAACGTTACCGTGATCGCCTTGCAGAAAAATTGAGCCCGGTTGATCAATTTTGTTGTCGAGTTCACTGCCGGTGGCTTTGGTGCATTCGACATTGTCGTGGACTTTCACGCCGTTGAGAATGAGCGAGATTTTATTTCCGATAATGGTTGCCTCGGCGGTTTGCCATTGGTCTCCGGGTTTGGAGACAAATTTGTCGGGCGCCTTGAAGTTGTAGATGGAGCCGTTGCCGTTGATGGTATTGGTTCCGCGAGCGTAATCGCCAAGGATTTGGATTTCGTGGCGGCCGCGCAGATAGAAGCCACTGTTGGATTTGTCGGGGACCATGAACTCGAATTTAACGACGAAGTTCCAAAATTTGTCGTCAGTGACGAGATCGTTGCCATGAAGGTCTTTGTTGGAGGTGTTCTTGAGAATGCCGTTTTCGACCGACCAACTATTGCGCCCGTCGGGATGGCGGAGATGCCACCCTGTGGTGTCTTTGCCATTGAAGAGCGGGCGGAAACCCTCTTCACCAGCGGCATGGATGCAGAGGGTGGAAGCAATTAACAGACTGGAAGCAAGGGGAAGTAATTTCATCAGGTCGTTTTAACCGAAACGAAACGAACGTCAAGCGCGCCGATGTTGTGGGATTTGGTTAAAACTGGCGTTCAAATCAGGGTAACGTAAAGCGGCATAGGGCTGCCGCACTCCAAAACCTCGCGGACGAAGTGGTTTGCAAGAAAATGCGCCAGCCCCGAATGTTTTCAGAGGAGCGGGACGGCCCTGTGCCGCCTCGATATGAGAAGAATGACTTGTCAAGGCACAGGCTCAGCGCTATCAAAACGCGATGCAAAAACTCATTTTTCTATTGGCCTTTGGTCTGATTTCCGCAGCCGCGCAAGAAACGAAAGACAATTCGACAACGAAAACCAATGCGCCAATTCAAATCTCATCGAATGAGGCAAAAGAACACATTGGTGCACCGGCGGTAGTGAAGGGAAAAATCGCGGAGGTGAATGTGGGCGAGAGGATCGTACGACTTAATTTCGAGCAGCCGTATCCAAAGAACCCATTCACTGCGGTTATCTTTCCCGCGAATACGAACAAATTTCCCGAAATCGAGAAATTGAAAGGGAAGACGGTTGAGATAAGTGGCAAAATTGCCGCCTATCGCGAGAAGCCACAGATTATTCTGACGAGCACGAACCAGGTAAAAGTGATTGCAGAAGCAAAGGCCGATGCAGAGAAGTGAAACGCGGTGGCGCCACGTTCCAACTCCCGCTCACTCGCTCACCGAGGGTTCTAACGGGTCACTTGACCAACATCGCGCGCCGAAGCGCGAGGTGCTGGGTGATTGATTTTAGCTCTGGTGCTCGCCGACGCTGGCGAGTTCTTCATTGGTCGCGACGTTGACGATTTTGAATTGCTCGGCGTGGAGGCCAGGGTCGGCCCGGAATTCGAGTTTGCCGAAGTATCGTTTTTCCATCTCGATGAGATGTTTCTCGTCTTCGTTGCGAAGGCGTTTCAGGATCGTTGGATGGACGACGATGCGGAGTTGGAAGTCGGATTCGTCTCTCGCTCGCTTCTTTAGAATTTCGCTGAGCTTGCGTTGAATCTCGACGCTCATCGTCAGCGCGCTTTTCACTTTGCCGCGGCCTTTGCAGTACGGACAATCGTCATAAACGGCCGCGTTTACGCTTTCGGAATGGCGCTGACGCGTCATTTCCATCAGGCCGAGTTGGGAGATCGGAAGCACATGCGTCTTGGCTTTGTCGCGTCGCAGACCGTCTTTCATTTTCTGATAGACGTTCTGACGATGGCGCGGGTGTTTCATGTCGATGAAGTCGAGGACGATGAGGCCACCCATGTTGCGAAGGCGCAATTGGCGGGAGATTTCTTCGGCGGCCTCCATGTTCACTTTGAGGATCGCGTCTTCCTGATCTTTGCCGCCTTTGTGCCGGCCGGTGTTGACGTCGATGGCGACGAGAGCTTCGGTTTCATCGACGACGATGTAGCCGCCGCTCTTGAGGTGGACCTGGCGGGAGAAGGCGTTCTCCAATTGGCGGGTGATACCGAACCGGTCGAAGATCGGCTGGAAATCGGTGTAGAGTTTGACTTTCTCGGCGGAGCGCTTGGAGATTTTGGAAATCATCTCGCGCATCCGGTCGTAGGCTTTCTGACTGTCCACCACGATGCGTTCGACGTCTTCGGTCAGGAAGTCGCGAACGGTGCGCTCGATGAGATCAGGCTCCTGGAAAACGCACGTCGCGGGCGCTTGAGCTTTGATACGGTCCTGGATCTGTTTCCATTCTTCGAGGAGCAAGGCGAGATCGCGCACGAAGTAGCGTAATTGCTGGCCTTCGCCCACCGTTCGCATGATGACACCCATGCCATCGGGAATCGAGAGCTTGCGCAGAATGGTTTTCAGGCGCTGGCGTTCGGGCTGGTTTTCGATTTTGCGCGAAATGCCGCTTTGATCCGAATTCGGCAGCAGGACGAGGTAGCGTCCGGGAAGGACGATATTCGTCGTGATGCGCGGGCCCTTGGTGCCGATGGGACCTTTGGTAACCTGGACGATGATGTCTGAGCCGGGAGGATAAAGGCGCGGAATGTCTTTCTGAGTCGGCTTGGGCCGGTCGCGGCGGCGGCCTTCGCGTTCGACGATTTCGACGCCGCTATCGAAGCCGCTTGGGACGATGTCCCAGTAATGCAGGAACGCATTTTTCTCGAAACCAATATCGACGAAAGCAGCCTTGAGGCCGTCTTCGAGGTTGCGGACTTTGCCTTTGAAAATGCTGCCGACAAGACGTTCTTCGGTCGTGCGTTCGATGTTGAATTCTTCGAGCTTGCCTTCTTCGAGAACGCCGACGCGGGTTTCGAGGGTTTCGGCGTTGATGATGACCTCTTTGTGAACTCGTTTTACGGGTTTGATGAGGCGCTGAACTTTTTTGACGAGCGTTGTCGCTGCGGCGCGAATACTGCCGACGATGCCACGCGGCTGTTCTTTAACTGCAACTGGCGCGAAGGGTTTTTCTTCCTGAACCTCTGCGGGGGTTTGAAGATTGGGTTCGCGGAAATCGCGCTTGGCATCGGCCTTCGGTTCGGTTGGCTCGGCGGACGTTCCTTCGGGAGGCAAGCCGGCGGCGCGGTTTTCGTCGCGTTCGATTTCGTGTGAATGGCGCTGATCGTAAACTTTTTCCTGCGCCGGCGGGCCGCCAACGGCTTCGGCGCGCGCCTGGGTGGCGTCGCGATCCGGCCGTTGTGGTTGCTGGCTGTGTCCCAGGCCGCCGCTGGGACGGAAACGCATTCCGCCCCGGCGTCGCCGGGAAAAATTCTTGTCACTCATAATTTAATAGGCCTTTCGATAGATATAAACGTTTTGCAACATGCCCATAGCGATCAACGAGCCCAACACTGATGACCCGCCGTAACTCAGCAGCGGCAGTGGGATGCCCGTCACAGGCACTATGCGAATATTCATGCCGATATTGATGAACACATGGCTGAACAACAGAGCCACAACGCCCACAGCCAATAATTTGCCAAGGCGATCGCGCGCATGGCCGGCGATTCTGAGTCCAGTGAACAGAATCACGCCGTATAAGGTCAGCACCGCAATGCTGCCGACGAATCCTTTCTCCTCGGCAATGACGGAGAAAATGAAATCGTTATGGGCCGCGCCGGGCGGCAAGAATCCTAAAGCGGTCTGGTTTCCCTGATGCCAGCCCTTGCCCATGAGACCGCCCGTGCCGACGGAAATCAAAGCCTGGCGGACCTGGTAGGATTTCGTCCGTTCCGTTTCGGCGGCTTTGATCTTATCGGCGGTCGTGGCGTTTCTGGGCGCAAAGCTCACTCCGAAATAAACTAATAATCTCTGGCGCTGATAGTCTTCGAGTTTGATTTGCCACCAACCCGGCGGGGCAAACAAAACATTGACTAAAAACAGCGCGGCGAGAATGCCAACGCCGCCACCGAGCCAAACTAAATATCTCCTGGGTGTCCCAGCCGCGAACATGATGGCGAGCCCGGTTGGCAGCAAGACAAGGGCGGAGCCGAGATCAGGTTCTTTCATGATCAAAAGAAACGGCAGGATCATCAGGCCGATGGATTTCCAGAAGATTACTGGCGAGTGAACCTCCTCCTCGGGGCGGCTCAGGAAATGGGCTTGAGCGAGAATGAAGGCGAGTTTGGCAAATTCCGATGGTTGCAGACTGAAGAAGCCAAGATCGAACCAGCGACGCGCGCCGAACCGCACCGAACCGAAAATCAGCACTAATACGAGAAGAAGGACGTTCGCCCAGTAAAGCACGAGCGCCCACCTGGCGAGGGTGTGGTAATTGATGAGGCAAATTGCCGTCGCAGCGCCGAGACCAACGACATACCAGAAAATTTGCCGGACCCAAATTTGATTGTACCACGGCGCTGAATTCGCGGTTTCGGTGACCATGGTCGCGCTGTAAACAAACGCGGTGCCCAGCAACATTAGTACGCAAATCGCTGCGATCTGCAACTTATCGATGCGTGACTTACTTTCGCTGAGGAATCCGTCGAACATATCAGTGCGCCTGGGCCAGCCTTTCGACGTGATTAGTTCCACCCCGTTCGCGCTCGAGGAGCGCGAGGTAAATATCATGCGCTATCGGGGCGCAGGTTTTGCCGCCACTGCCTGCATTGACCTCGATCTCGACCATAACGACCACTGCATACCGCGGATTGTCGTAAGGGGCGAAAGAGGCGAACCAGGTTGTGTCCGCGATCGTGTGGTTGTGAGCGTCCATCACTTGAGCAGTTCCGGTTTTTCCGGCCGCGGGCATACCGGGGACTTCAGCGTTGGCGCCGGTGCCGTCCAGCACATCTTCCCGCATCGCTTCGCGCAGGATATCGAGGTTGCGCCGCTGGACGCCGAGATGATCATGGACGCGCCCTTTTTCAAAAACAGTTGGCTGGGCTGATGAAGCGGGATCCACCGGCTCAATGCGATCAACCAACCGCGGCCAGAGCACGGTTCCTCCGTTTGCGTAGGCTGAGATCATCACAGCCATTTGAAGCGGCGTCACCGACATCTCTCCCTGGCCGATGCAAATATTCGCGGTATCACCGTCGTGCCAATTGGATTTGACCCGCTCCGACGTGGGAAAGCCGCCAGCTGTCTCCTGCCGGGTTGGAAGACCGGTCCGTTCGCCCAAATGCAACCGCTGCGCCAGTCTAACGATCTTATCGATTCCGGTCTTCAGCCCTTTTTCGATGAAGTAGGTATTACTGGATTTAACGATGGCTTTCTTGAAATTGTACATGCCGGGCACGGCCAAATCCTTTACCGGTTTGCTTCTCTTGTTGCTGAATTGGTAATAGCCGGGATTGTTGATGGTTTCATTCGGGTCGAGACCATCCTCCAAACAGGCCAGGCCGGTGACAGTCTTGAAAATGGAGCCTGGAAAATATTTCTCCTGTGTGGCTCGATTGATCTCGGGTCGAAGCTTGAGATCGCTTCGGCGAGCCCGCTCTTCGGATGACATGCCCTGTATCGGATCGTTCGGGTTGACGGTGGGAGAAGATGCCAAAGCCAGAATGTCACCCGTGCGAACATCCATCACAACCAAAGCGCCGCGGGTGGTCGGTCCAAAGATATGCAGAGCCTTCTCGGCTTTCCGCTGGACCTCGTAGTCAATCGTCAGAACGACATTCTGACCCGGTTGTGCAGGGTCCCAGATATTCTCTGTTTGGCGATATCCGAGATTATTGACCACCACCGACTTCACCCCCGCCTTGCCCCGCAACTCTTTGTCATATCCAGCCTCAATGCCCAGAACTCCACGATAATCGGGCAAGCGATACGAAAAGTAAGATTCCTCACCTTCGGCGGAACTATCGTCTTTTTGCAAATAACCCAGCACATGCGCGGCAGTCGTTCCATAGGGATAGAACCTCGTGGATTGAATGCTTAAGTCCACACCGACTTGCGCGGTGCATTGTTCGGCGAAAACGGCGATTTGCGGTGGGCTGAGATTCGTCGCAATCGGCAATGGCAGAGCGAGGCTTTGCTCATAGTGTTTCTGAAAATTGGTCGGATTAAGGGCAAGTGGCTGACCGAGTCGTTGGCTGATTTCCATTACGACATTACTGGCCACTTCATAACGCGCCTTTTGGCGCAAGAGGCCCTTTTCGTGAAAGGTGAGAGTGAATTGTTTCCGCTCTTCCTTATTCAACTTTCGTTTGAGCTGGCGCTGCTTTTCTTCTGCTGCCTGTTTCAGAACTGCGCGCCCCCGCGAAGTCTCTTCTGAAACAGCGGTTTCAAATGGCTTGCGCAGTTCGTCGAGATATAGGTTTACGTTGTAGGTAGGACGGTTTTCGGCGAGCGCGGTACCGTTTCGGTCGAGAATTTTGCCTCGCACGGCAGGGATTCGCACGGTGCGAAACGATTGCATATCAAGATGCGCCTGATAATCGCGGCTGGAAACGATTTGCACCCACCACAGGCCCGCGACCAACACAGTGAGTCCGCAAAGCAAAACCACCGCGATGATTCGCAATTGCGAATCATTCTTTTTCAGTTGGTCGAAAATGAGCACTACCTTCCCCTCCTTATCTCCCGATCGGGGCGAAAGCTGGGTTCGCTATAGGTTCGCGGGCCGAGCGCGCGATTGACAAAGTTGAAGAACTCGAAAAATATTGGCGTAGCAATTGCGCCGCCGAGGCTCATCACGATGAGTTGCCAGAGTGTGCCCCAGCCGAAAAGAGGTTCGTGGCCTGTGGTTAAGAGGAACAAGAGCGTCATTACTGGAGCCAGGGAACTGGCGGCAAGTCCAAGCACGAATTGCGCAAAGGTTTGATCGCGAAGTATCAAATCGCGATTTGCATAGACGACGAGCCCGATGAAGAACAGCGGCAGAACGGTGACACCGAGCGGGTTTGCGGAAAGTGAATCGAACCAAAGTCCGGCGAGGACCGCGAAGGTCGCAACCATGCCGATGCTGCCAGACAAGCCGACATAGACCATTATCGCCGGAAGCAAATCGATTTGGGCTCCAACCCAGTGACGCACGCCATTGAAGGCCGCTTCCCAGAAGACGGCCAGAAAAGCCGTCAAAAAAACTATGATGGTCGAAAACCAGTTCATGCGGGAGAGCGACGGGTGTGGGGTGTTGAGGGCGGAGTGTCGAGGGCGGAGAAAAAGCGGCAGAGGACAGCCGCTATACGCAATTGTCGGACACGGGCTTCGCGTCCCATTCGGTGCAGCGTCAGTCTTTGGGCTTTGGACTCTGGACTTTGGACTTTCATTTGAACCTCACCCAGACTTGTTCGAGCGCGTTGAGATTTGCGCCGAGTTTGACGCGGGCGACGGTTGCCAGGCCGTATTCGACGGAATGGGTGTCCATAATTTTTCCAATCGGAATATCGCGCGGGAAAATTCCGCCTTCGCCGCTGGTCTTCACGCTTTGGCCGGGCTTCAAATTGGCGCTTCTGGAAAGGTAATTCATTTCGACGAATTCGCTGTCGAGCGGGCCGGAAGCGCCGACGACGCCGGTATCGCCGGTGTCTTCGATACGCGCATGCACCTTGCAATTGGGATCGCCCAGCAGGACGACCTGCGAACTGGTCAGACTTACAGAGGCGATGCGTCCGGCGAGAAACCCATCAATGGTGAGAACCGGCAAATTGTTGCTTAGGCCATCGCGACTGCCGAGGTCGATTTTGACGGTCCGCCACCAGTTCGCCGGTTCGCGCAATACAATGTTCGCCAGCCGCAACTTCAGCGGATTTCGCTGTTGCAACGCCAGCAATTGTCGAAGTCGCTCCGTTTCGCGCCCAGCTTTTTCCGCCTCCTGCAACTGCAATTTCAATTGCTGGTTCTCCAGCCGTAACGCCTCGTTCTGTTTAATTAACTCGCTTCGAGGCACGATGTAATCCCCAGCCTTTGACGCAGTTTCTTTGGCTGAACGAGTCAGGCCGAACGGCGGCGCGAACAGGCTGGCAATGCCCTGTTTCATACGGGCCTTAGTCCGGCTCGGCAAATTCATAATTGTGAGCGTCAGTAGCAAAACTGTTCCTAACGCAATATAATGTGACCGCTTAAACATTCAGTTCAGTAATCGGTGATTGGTGATTGGTAATTAGTAAATAGTAATCAGTAATTGGTAGCTCGAAACGCCGACATTGCTGTTGGCTTCGATGGCCATGTGACCAATTACTAATTTACTAGTCACCAGTTACCGGTTACCAAACCGAGCACCAGTCACCGTTGATGAATGAGGAACCTACTTGGAATTATTGGAAACCCGCTTGAGAAATTGGAGTTCTTGTAACACCCGCCCCGTGCCTTCAGCTACGGCGCTTAGCGGATCGTCGGCAATATGCACCGGCAATCCGGTCTCTTCCGCTACAAGCCGGTCTATGCCGCGCAATAACGCGCCGCCACCGGCCATGACTATCCCCCGGTCCACCAAATCGGCGGATAATTCCGGGGGGCAACGTTCGAGGGTGATACGGACTGATTCCAAAATACTGGAAAGCGGCTCTTGCAAGGCTTCGCGGATTTCTTCGGAGCGAATGTTCAGAGTTTTCGGCAACCCCGCGCTCAGATCGCGACCCTTGACTTCCATAGTTAATTCCTGCTCCAGCGGAAAGGCTGAGCCTATGCGTATCTTAATTTCTTCCGCTGTGCGTTCCCCTATCATCAGGTTATAAGCACGTTTCATGTGCGCAACGATCGTTTCGTCAAATTCATCTCCGCCTACCCTCAGGCTCCGGCTGAAGACAATTCCCGCCAGCGAGATAATTGCGATTTCGCAAGTCCCGCCGCCGATATCCACGATCATGTTGCCCGCTGGCTCATGCACCGGCAAACCAACCCCAATGGCAGACGCCATGGGTTGTTCAATGAGATACACTTCTCTCGCGCCGGCGTGAGTTGCGGAATCTTTAACCGCCCGCTTTTCTACTTCGGTGATTCCCGAGGGGACCGCTACAACGACCCTCGGCGCAATCAATTTCCGATGATGGACCTTTTGGATGAAATGACGGAGCATCGCTTCGGTAATCTCGAAATCTGCGATAACTCCATCCTTCATGGGCCGAATGGCCACGATATTGCCAGGCGTTCGTCCGAGCATTCTTTTGGCTTCTTCGCCTACTGCAAGGACGTTAGTGGTGCCTGCCTGGATCGCGACGACCGATGGTTCTCTCAATACTATCCCTCGATCTCTTACATATACGAGGGAATTGGCCGTCCCGAGGTCTATCCCAATGTCGTTGGAAAACAGGCTTTTGAATTGCGCTAACATGAACTGTGCATAACCAGCGCCCAGTAAAAAGCCGTTACTCAGTCAGGTCAAGGCTATTAACCATTCTCAAGAGAAGAGTGAGGCAAAATGGGCGATTGGAATGATGATCTTGCTCAAGATAACGATAAAGGCGACCCGGCCTTCGCCAAGTCGCCTGTCCTAACCAACCTAATAACCACCACACTAACCCTGCCACACTATACGCCATCCCAGCCGATGCGCAAACGAGAGACCCCTTCGCAACCGGGAGTCTTAAATTTTCTATTTCTTGGCCGGAACCTGCCGAATCACGATAAGCCACGCTGTATCGTTCTTGTCATCCCCGCCGACGATCATGATGTGCCCGTGCGCCAATGATTCGACCGTGCGTGAAACTGGCTTGCCTTTGCCAGTAAGGTGGACTTCAAAGCGTTCATCCCCAAGATCCTTGATGTCCAGCGAGCATTTTTCGCTAATAGGAACATGAGTCGCATCCTTGGTCCCTACCGTTGCTTCTTTGCGCCTCACTTCATAATACAAATTCCATTTGAATCGCTTGCTTAACTTTTTGGCGAGGTCGGGATCGAGTTCCTTCAGGCTTGTATCGTTGGTTTTCGCCACATGAGTCGCCCACACCAGGATGGCTTCAACACGAGTCCCTGGTGTTTCAGTGGCACGAACGCGAGCGGAACCAAAGCACAATACCCCAACCAACGTTATCAGGTACGCAAGAAAACGGCGGATACTCATTGGAGCTCGACGCTATCAGGAGCCGGGTCATCCGTAAACTCCGAATCGCCCCGATTATACAACCATACCGTGGTCATCCCTTCCGATTCGGACCTGAATGTGATCGCCCCCATGTCTTCAGACGCGAGTTCAGTCTCACCCAGAGTCGTGCCGGTATTTCCGTTCAATAACGTTATGCCGAGAATAACCGCCAACGCAAGGGCGCCACTCACAGGCGCCAGAAAGCGCTGCAGCCTGAAAAAAAGCGGGCGCTTTTGCGCGACTGGCTGCGGTCGTTCCAATTGCCCGATCGCTCGGTCGATTTTTGACCAATAGAACTCTCGCGATTCCGGCAATCGCACTCCGGCCTCAAACCCCGCGATCGCCTGCCGCGTATTGCGCAATTCGCCCAGCAGCAAAACAACTTCCTGGTCGTGGGCCAGCCACTTCGCGACCTCGCGCGCCTCCGATTCCGGAAGCTCGCCATCCAGATAAGCCTGCAATTTCAATTGTGTTTCAAAATTCATATTACCAATTACCAATTACCAGCCACTCATTACTACTCTCTGCCAATCACGATCCTTCTTCTTTCCTCAAATCCGCCAAAATCGCTGCCATCTTCCGACGGGCGTAGAACAGGCGCGACATCACCGTTCCAATCGAACACTCCATCGTCTTCGCTATTTCTTTATATTCCATTTCTTCAAATTCATGGAGCACCAGCACGGTCCGATGCTCATAACTCAGTTTTGCGAGCGCCTTATCAATCCGCTGCCGCAGCTCCGTGCGCTCCAGGCCGGCGGTGGGATTCACCGTTATGACCGGCATTTGCCTCTCGACGCCGCCGGAATCTTCGTCCATCGCCTCGATAGACTCCGTTCGCTGGCGCTTATGTTTGCGTAGCTGGTCGAGGCAAAGATTAATGACGATTCGAGTCATCCAGGTTCCGAAGCTGGCTTCGCCCTGGAACTGGGCCAACCGTTGCCACCCCTTCACCCACGCTTCCTGAGAAAGATCAACCGCTTCTTCTTCATTCCTCATCATGCTAAGCGCGCGCGCGTAAATCTTGTCGCGATGCCGGGCGACCAACTCCTCAAATGCGCCCATGTCGCCCTTCTGCGCGCTCCGCACCAACGCCTGATCGTCAGCGGAGGAATGATCTTTATCACTCATCGTTTTGACGCGGAGCGCCACGCGATTATTCGATCCGAACTACACATTTATGTGATAGGAAATTCGAATGTCGAAACCCGAAATCCGAAAAAGAGCCTGAAATGCGGGTCTTTTCGAATTTTGGTATCCGAATCTCGGGTTTGTTTCGAATTTCGACATTCGGATTTCGGATTTATCTTTGCGCTCTGTATGTTCCTTTGCGGCTAATCACAATTTTCCCTTCGTACTCGGCAGTTGCCCCCCAATCCTCACATCCCGTTGACACGCAAAATCCACCGCCTTTGCGAACGCCTTAAACAGGGCTTCGACAACGTGATGCGGCTCATCCCCATACAGCAACTCCAGATGCAAATTGCACCGTGCTTCGTTCACAAAACCCTGGAAAAACTCTCGCGCCAGCCCAAACCGAAACGTGGACGACATATCCTGCTCCTTCTCCGCCTTACTGAGGCGCTTATGCGCTAAATCATCCAACCCGCGCCAAACCAGGTATGGCCGGCCACTAAAATCAACCACGCACCGCGCCAGACATTCATCCATCGGCACATAGGCCTCAGCCCTCCGAAGTGCTTCTGACGAAGGAGGGTCGCCGGCAAACGGGTTGTGCGGCTCAAACCCCGTCCCATAACGCCGTATACCCTTTTTATCCCCCAACGCCTGCAAAAAGGCCTGCCCAAGCGCAATCCCGCAGTCCTCAACTGTGTGATGTGCATCCACCTCCAAATCCCCTTTGCACAGCAACTTCAAATCCACAACCCCATGCTTCGCAAACAACGTCAACATGTGATCAAAGAATGGAATTCCCGTCTTGATTGACGATTTTCCATTGCCATCAATCGTCAACTCGACCTCGATGCGCGTCTCTTTAGTTTCTCGGCGAACCCGTGCCTGCCGGCTCTTCATTCGCGGCATTTAATCAGACCACCTCCCCAATGACAAAGCCCAATCACGGCTCAACGGGCCTAAGTTCTCTCAACCTCTGGGATGCGATCGTGACTTGTGGTGAACCAGGAATCGCGTTCGTCAAATACTGCTCATAAAAGCCAATCGCTGAATTTGTATCGTGTTTGCGCCAGGCGATCGTTCCGAGACCAAACAATGCATTTCCGCAAGAAGTCCTGGAATTCAGTAATTGCTGATAGTCATCGCGAGCGGCATCCAATTGATCAGCACCCAGTCGAGCGATGGCTCGGCCAAGGCGAGCATTTTCGTCGGCTGGAGCGAGCGAGAGCGCGGAGTTCAGAGTGGAGATTGCTGCGTCATAACGGGCAAGTTGCAGTTCGGCAAGACCTTTTTGCGACAGCCATTCCGACCGATTCGGTTCACGTTTCAGCAGTTCTTCAATGGTTGCGAGTTGTTGCTCATGCATTCCGTTCTGAGCGTAGGCATCGGCGGCGGCGGCCAGGACTTCGTCATGCTGGGCGCGCGCGCGAACGAGTCCGTCAATGAAAGCCGGAATCTCATTGGTGCGACCTAAACCCCGAAGGCTCGTCGTGCGGCAATGAAGGAATTGCGCCACGGTCGGTCCGTCCTCGAGCGAGCCGTTGCCCGCCAGATCATCTGCAACGTCCAAGGCTTCGGCGAAATGGCCTTGTTCGATTAAGCTCTGTGCCAGCCAAAGTTTGGGTTGCGGCCAATCGGGCGACAATTCGGCGGACCGTTGGAAAGCATTTGCGGCGAGGCGGGTGTTGCCATTAGCCAGGAACGCACGTCCGGTGCGGAACAGAAAAGTGGGTTCATCCACCGGACCGAAATCGCCCAGGACCGCGCGCCAATCGTTATAGCGACCGAAAATATCCGCGTACTGCTTTTGCACGGCGGCGGGGTGCAGTCGCGTTTTATCACCGCGCTGCCACTGTTCGTTGAATTCCAGGTTGATATGGGCGGAGAGATTTTGTGGATTAAGGTCGAGCGAACGGCGAAACCATACACCGGCTTCTGCCCATTTTCCAAGGCGCTGGGATTGCACACCCCAATTGTTTATTGACTTGGAATAGATGGCTTCTAGAAAAGATACCGTGGCGTTTGGTTCGGTTTGCAATCTCAAGGTGGTGAGCCATGGAGGGCTGCAACCGGGTTCACCTTTTGCAAGTGATTTCACGTGGGTCGCCCATCGTTGTTGCCAAACTGTTTCGTTCGTCGATTCGGCTGGTTCCGATTTTGTCGCAAATAGATGAACGAAACCGTTTACGGAGTCGGTAGGGCGGTCGAATAATGCGCCGAAAGTCGGCTCGAGGTAGACGACAGGTTCATGCTCGGCAAAGGTTGAGATCAATTTGAGCAATTTGATCGGGCCAACCAAATCGACGCCGTTGGTCGGAGGGATGACGTGCCAACGCGGACCGTATTTGCGAGCCATGAAGTTATGGTACTGCGCGGAGCCGAGCGATGGCAGTTCGATGACCAGCGCGTCTTTTGCGTGATCCTGCGCGGACAATTCGGCGCGCAAGAGCGAGAGTTGAATCACATCGGTTCCGAGCACAACGGACTTGTCGTGGGGAAGGTCGGCGTACATTTCTCGCGCGAACTGGTGAAGCGATGGACCGTTGGTAAGGAGGATACCATCGAAGTTTTTTGAAATCAGGAGGAGGGGGAGCATTACGGCTAAGATGGAAACCGTGACGGCAACGGGCCTGGCAAACGATTTTAAACCGTCAACTGATGCAACGCGGAGGAAATAAGCGGCGCAATAGCCAGCCATCATCGCGGAAAGGTAGTAGTAACTCAGCATTGGGACGCCGGCGCTCAAACGGCGTGGGCTGAAGGTAGGGTCGAATGACAGCCAGAGCGTGATGAGCAGGACGAAGCCGTGCAGCGGGTCAGCAGCGACGCGATTAAGGAAAATAGCTCGGCGGGTTTCGTATCCGGATTTGGCCGGTTGCGATTTCCAACCGAGCACAAGCACCAGGATTGGAAGCAAGGATGCAATCGCAAGAAGTCGGAAAGAGGGTGAGCGTAACACGCTGAGGATGTTTAATTGTGAGCGCAGATTGGCTTTTAATGCCGACCAGAAACCGATCGAAGAGTGCGGTGAAAGGCTCTGCACGACTGGCAGCAGGAAATAGAAGCTGAGTCCAGCCACTCCCCATAGCGACATGCGGAGGAAGAAACGTGTGTCGAACGCCACAGGTCGAAAGGGAGCGTAAATTGGTTTCGGCATGGCGTTTTGTCGGATGCCGATTTTTGCGAGCAGCGCACGGAGCCATTGGGGAGGTCGCCAGGGATCACGCGGCCGCGAGGGTTTAGTTACGCGCTTCAAGCCGAAATTCTTGAGGAATAAGAGCGCGAGGAGGTAGAATGGGAAGTATCCAATCATGGCCCAGTTGTTGGTCATTCCCGCGGCATAGACGAAGGCTGAGCGGAACAGCCAGGATTCCCGTTGATCGTTTTGAAATTCGACGAGGCAGCGGATGACGTACGCGAAGATCAGTAGGTCGACCATCTCGCCGCTGAATGCAGTGGCGTGTTCCCAGAAGGTGAGTTGGAGGCCGCAAATCGCTGCTGCGAGCGTTGGAGGCACCCACGATGGTCGGACCGTGCCGTGCGGCAGGGAGGTCGAGCGGGCGAGAAATGTGAGGACGAGCGCGGCGCAAGTTGCGCTGAAGAGGTTGAGAGCCCAAGGGAGCCAGGCAGGAGGCAGAGAACGGAATGCGAAGAGGACGGCGCACGTAAGGGGCTGGCGCAATTCGGGTTGCCAGGTCCAACCGGATACGCGGGCGATTGCGCCAACGCTGGTGAGTGAGGCCCAGTGATTGAGGGTAAGGCAGTAGACGAGGAAGGCGATTGCACCGACTATGGGTGGAAGTGGGAGGAGATGGCAGGAGTTCAGGGCGGGTGAGTTCGGTTCGGAAGGCATCGGTAATACTATTTAGCAAATCTCGATTGGGAGGGAAATTCCAAGTACCAAATGGCGATTAAGAATAGGATCGGTATCAGGGGCCGGGGGGCATACCTTTCCCCTCGGTACAGGGTGCTACAGTACTACACTGCCTAGCCCGCTTGTGCGAAATGGCAGTTCAGGGTGCTACACAGGGTGCTACATTAGCCAGACTGACAATATGAATTAGAAGGATATATGACTAAGAGCACGAGACTGGCATTTTTATAGCTTTTCATGCGAAGAAGCGGATTGTATAAAGAATTTCGCGAAAACTTATTGACAATACCCAAGCCAATGTGTAAATACAAAGTAAAGACATTGCATGGGCGAACTATTTACAATTAAACCGATATGGAGTTTGATTGGAATAATCCGCCTTTCGATGAGAGTTCTTTGACGCAGCGGGAAATAGAAGAGTCCTTTGAGGATCCTTTTGCGGTAAAGTTGCTTCCTGATTCGGCGCGATTTTCGGTGCAGGCCAGGTTTTTCAACCTGGGGATGTCGGCGTCGGGGACAGGGGTCTTCAGTGTGTATCGGACGAATGGGAAACAGATTCGCGTGATTTTCGCGCGGCAGTTTCAGCCGGAAGAAAGATTTTTCTACCAGCGAAAGATGGATCAGACGTTGGCCCAATAGCCAGGTAACTGGCGATTGATTAGTGGCGGGTTAGTAATGTTCGGTGAGGAGTGATCGGTACTGGTTCCGGTCACTCTCACCGAGCACTGAGAGAAATGCGAGCGATTGCGAAATGGGAAGACGTGCCGATCTTCGATAGCGAAGAGGCCGAGGCTGGTTTTTGGTCCGAGAACAAGCCGGATGTCCGTTTGATGGAATCGGCAGTGGCGGGGATTAACAGTGAAGCGTCGGAGTCGGTGACGATTACACTGAGGATTGACCCGCGAATGTTGGCGCGGATCAAACGGTTGGCGCGGTCCAGGTATCTGAATTATCAGAGTATGATCAAACAATGGCTGAGTGAAAGGATGGAAGAGGAAGTAAGGGAACGGTGAGGCGTAAAACACGTAAAGCGTAAAACGGACTAAAAGACGAAGCGATATGAAGAGCCTTAAGAGTCTTGAAGCAGTAACTGAGGGTCGAGGGTGGGGTGTAGAGGGAAGATGTGAAAACAGGGGCGCTGGACGGGTTGCGCGGCGCTCACCACTGACTGCTCGGTCGGCATTTACGTTAATCGAGTTGCTGGTCGTGATCGCGATTATGGCGATTCTGGCGGCAATGATTTTTCCAATCACGGGGGCAGTGACGAGGCATAAGCTGCGGAGCCGGACGAAGGCTGAATTGAGGTCGATTGAAACCGCGATCGCGGATTACAAGAGCACGAAGGGGTACTATCCGCCGGATAATCCCAATAATATCAATTTCCTGAATCAGCTTTATTACGAGTTGTCGGGTACGGTTTTCAGCAATGGCGTTTATACAACTCTGGATGGGAGTTCTGTGATCCCTCCAATTCCGGGGCCTAACCCGATTTATGGGTTCGGTTTTCAAGGGTTTGTAAATACGACTAAGGGAAACGGGGACGAGGGGATGGCAGCGAAGAAGTTCCTTCCAGATCTCAAGCCGTCCCAGGTGGGTGAGACGCAGATTGGAGTCAAGTTTCTGGTCGGGTCGGTGGGGTGGGATGCCAATAGACCGTGGGTGCCAATTACCTCGCCCTCGCCCGCAAAAGTGAAAGGGTTAAATCCTTTCCGTTATGTTTCGACGAACCCGACAAACAATCCGAAGTCATTCGATCTTTGGATTGATATCCTTGTACAAGGAAAGACGAATCGAATCTGCAATTGGAGCGAGGACCCAATAGTTTTGCAATAGTTTTATGAAGCCAGTCGCCGCTCCATGCATAACACAACAGAAATTATGACCCTAAAACGAACAGTTCGGAAAGAAATTCCGGTGCCAGTGGATTGGCAGGATTCGGAGTGGGAAATGGAAGTGAAGGTGGCGAGTGAGGGAATGCGAAATGCGGAATGCGGAGTGCGGAATGGAGAAAGTGAAGAAATGCGGAGTGCGGAGTGCGGAGTGCAGAATGGTGAGACCCATGCAAGTTATCTGAGGTTTTGGCGGTGTGGTAGCTGCGGGAGCGACCGGCGAGGGCGCCGTTCGGAACACGCGAGGGCGCGTGTGGTTCCCAATTTCAACACTGCACAGGGGAATTTAGAGCATGGACGAGATTTGCTGACAGGAATGTCAGCGTTACGAGGGGGAATTATGAAAAATAAATTTTTGTCAGGGCGGCATCAGCGTCGGGCATTTACGCTGATCGAATTGCTGGTGGTGATTAGCATCATTGGAATTTTGGCGGCGTTGCTGTTGCCGGCGTTGAATCGGGCGAAGCGCTCGGCGAAGATCGCCCAGGCGAAGCTGGAGATTGGGAATATCATGAACGCCATACACAAGTATGAGGCGGATTACAATCGGTTGCCGACGCCGCCAACGGATCCGAATCAGCCGCAAAACGCGAGTGACCTCGTGGTTGCGAAAGAAGACTACACGTTTGGAACGGCGGGGCTTGCCGATCTCAAGGTCCCTCCCAATCTAAGCACGCCGATTCTCGCCGTAACTCTTGGGTCGCCGCAGTCCAAGTATGAAACCAATAATTCGTACGTGATGAGCATTTTGCTGGACCTGGAAAAGTTTCCGAACACTCAGCCGACAGTAAATACAGGTCACCAGAAGAATCCGCAAAAAGTTCATTATTTAAGCGCGACAATGGTGAGCGATACAAATTCGCCGGGGATAGGGCCGGACGGGGTGTATCGCGATCCCTGGGGCGATCCTTACATCATCACGATTGATTTCAACAATGACGAGAAAGCTCGGGATGCGTTCTACCGGCTTCCCGCCGTTTCCCTGGATGTGAACAATTCACCGCGAGGGCTAAATGGGCTCATTCCCGTGACGCTCGCGAGTGGAGTTGCTTACGAAGTGAATGCGCCGGTGATGGTGTGGTCTGCAGGTCCGGATAAGATGGTGGATCCGAAGGATAAAGCGGATAAGGGGGCGAATAAGGACAACGTCGTGAGTTGGAAGTGAGAGTATGAAGTCCAGAGTCCAAAGTCCAAAGTCCAAGGTCCAAAGCTCGGAGTCGGCAGGCGCATTCACGCTGATCGAGCTTTTGGTGGTGATAGCGATTATTGGGATTTTGGCGGCGATTGCGATGCCGGTAATCGGGTCGTTCAAGCCGAATCCGCTGGCATCGGCTTCGAGGCAGTTGCTGGATGATCTTTCGTTCGCACGACATAAGGCATTGGCGGATCACACGACGGTGTATGTGGTGTTTATGCCGGCGAAGGAGAATTTGGACCCAAAGATAAACTGGTCAGGCATGAATCCGATTATCGCACAGAGGATGTTAAAAGGACAGTATAACTCGTATGCACTTTATGAGCGGCGGCAAATTGGGGACCAGCCGGGCGCAAAACGAAAACATTGGCTAACGAATTGGCGGACCCTCCCGAAAGGAACGTTCATCGCGCCGCAGAAGTTTGGAGTAAACAACACAGTGGCGCCGCCGCAAATGAATATAGCGGCTGCTTTTGGAAATAATTACGCGGCCTTCAATTTCATGACGTTCAATTATGGGTCGCCGGGCAGTCAAAATAATATCGATGCGGATGACGGTCCGTTTCAGACCGATCCTGAGAATGTGAATTTTACGAACAGTTATTCCCGGATGCCGTTTATCGCGTTCGACTATCGAGGCAGCCTGGTGCAACCGTGGGAATCGTGGCGCGGGCCGGACGTACCCACTGGCATAGGCAAAATAACGAACAACGTTTCGGATTGCGTGATTCCATTGACGCAAGGGGTTGTGAATTCGAGCACAAATCCTTCCGCCGCAGGACCGCTTACATACACAGAAAATCCGCCGAATGGGTGGACGAATATGCCGGGATATAACCTGGTGGTGATTGATGGCCCGACGGGAAGGGCGCGGATAGAGAGGCAGCAAATTAAGTGAACGTAAAACGTAATGCGTAAGAGGAAGATAAATCAGTCACATCGTTACATGAGTTACAAAAGTTACATGAGGGGAAGGGTTGGAAGAGTGGCCGCCTTCACGATGATCGAGATTGCGATCAGTCTGGCGGTGATCGGGTTTGCGCTCGTGGCGATCATCGGGATTTTGCCACAGGGCATGTCGGTGCAGAAGGAGAATCGGCAGGAGACGATTATCAATCAGGACATGTATATGTTTCTGGACGCGATTCGAAATGGTGGCAAAGGATTCGATGACCTGACGAATTACGTCGTGGCGGTCACGAATTATTGGACGATCTATTCCGATTCAGGGCCACCTGTTCCTCATGTGGATGCGCACATATACGCCGGTGCCTGGAGCGACGGAGTGTCCACCGGGAGTTGGATCACAAACGGCCTGCGGATTGTCGGCCTGCTGAGCACGCCGAGATATGTCGATAAGAGCGGGCCAAAGTCGATTTTCTTTCGCAGCAATTACATCGTGGCTTATGTGCGCTCGATGAGCGGGCAAGCGGGCGAGAAGTTTCCGCAGACGAATTCGTCGCTGCAGGAGCTGGCTTTCGGCTATCGGTTGATGCCGGAACTTGCGCCGTACTCGTATTACGAACCGGATTGGACGAATTATGGCGCCTACGTGAGTTCTGGGAATACGAACGACTGGATATCAAGATCGAACTATTGGCGCGTCGCGTCGACGACCCAAACGAATTTGTGCGATTTTCGATTAACCTTCCGATGGCCTTTGTTCCCGAACGGGAAGGTTGGTAATGAACGGCAGATATTTCGGACGGTTGCGGGCGGCCGCCTGCTGCAGACGAATAATATAGGGATGCCGGTGTATTTTTTTGAACCGAGAACGTACGTAAGAGCAAAATTGCCGTGAAAATTAGTCCAAAGTCTAACGTGGATGGGATCGGCTGTCGAAGGGTAGCAAGCGTAAAAAGCGGCATAGGACTGCCGCACTCCACGACGCTGCCGCGAGGTTCTAGCGTGCCGTTCCGTCTGTATCGAGTTGTCGAAGCAGCATTCAGCTTAATCGAGATCATGGTGACGATCGCGCTGTTGTCGTTCATCATACTGGGTTTGCTGGCGATGTTCAATCAGACGCAGCGGGCGTTTCGCTCGAGCATGACGCAGGTGGATGTGCTGGAGGCGGGGCGGGCGGTGACCGAGCTGGTTGCGCGGGACATGGAGCAGGTGGTGCCAGGTCATCTGGGTTATTTTGTGACGAACGGGACATTGGTCGTCTCAACGAATTTTTTTGCGGAGCTTTCGCCTAATCTTACCCAACCGGTGTTGCAAGGCTTGCCAGGAACAGTTGGGGCTGGCGGGGCGGGAACGCAACAGTGCAGGACGAACGTTTTCCAGGATGTCTTTTTCCTGGCAAAGCAGAATCTGGATTACATCGGAATCGGTTATCAGGTGAGGCCGGATAGTCAAAATGGAATTGTGGGGACGTTGTACCGGTTTTCGACGAATCGAACGAAAGGGCTCGCGGGATTGTTGAGCACCGAATTTCGAAAGGCGTCATTCATTAATTGGGCCCCAAACGCGAATACTACACCGGCGAATATGAGCCGGATTGCGGATGGGGTGGTGCATTTCCGGGTCGTGGCGTACGACACGAATGGATTCCCGCTCGATATTAACACGTCTTACACGAACGCGATGTTTCGGACGAACGGGTATATCGAGACGGCGGGCATCGGTTCCGGTTACGCCAAGATGACCAACTCGGTGATTGCCGCGCCTAACGCGCAGCTTCGCGATCACTATAATTACTATTTCTTCAGCAACGCCGTGCCGGCGTATGTGGAATTGGAAGTCGGATTTTTGGAGCCGCACATATTGGATCGGATGAAGGGGTTAAACGGAAACGCGGCGGCGCAGTATCAATATCTCTCGAATCATGTCGCGAATGTGCATTTGTTCCGGCGGCGGATTCCGATTCGAAACGTAGATTTTCTAGCTTACCAATGAACGCGAATGAGTCCAAAGTCCAAGGTCCAGGGTCCAAAGTCATTGAGATGAGGGACGAGCGAGGTGTGGCGCTGGTGATCACGCTGATTCTGCTTTCGGTGATCACGTTTATGGCGATCACTTTTTTGGTGGTGAGCCGGGGGGAAAAGAGCACGGTGGGTTCGATCACGCAACAGACAACAGCACGGCTGGCGGCCGAGGCGGCATTCGAAACGGCGCAGAGTGGCATCATGGTGCCACCGCTGGCATTCAGCAATTTATTCAATCCTCGTTTTCTGGTTTCGACGAATTACATCAACTCGCAGGGTTTCAATACGGCCGGGGCGTTGAGAGGGTACCTGACGAATGTCAGCTACACTTATCCGAACGGCGCGCCGCTCAATAATTTCAACGATACCTGCCAGAACATTGCGAATCTGTTTTATCTCCCCTCTGTGCCGGTTTATGTCACGAACCGGCTTTATGGTTCGAATCAGTTTTCGTCTTACCTGGATTTAAATCGCAATGGCCGGTTCGAGCCGAGCGGGTGGGTGGTGCAGACTAACGCTCTTGGCCAGCCGATACCGACGGGGAGCAACAGCTTCGTGACGAACTTTGTCATGGGCGACCCGCAATGGGTGGGCATCCTGGAGAAGGGGAATTATACGCCGGCGCAATACAATCCAAAATATCCCAACACGCGAAACCCGATCTTCCCGGTTGGGATGCCGCATTCGGCGGATAACCTGTTTATTTCGCGATATGCGTATGTCGTGCTTCCAACAAGCTCCGCGCTGGATATCAATTATATACATAATTACGCCAAGTTGAGCGACGTTAACCTGGGCGTGGACGGTTTCTGGCGCAATCAGGGTATGGCGCCGTGGGAGATCAACCTGGCTGCGTTTCTGGCGGATTTGAATACGAATTATTGGAACAACGCTACGGCGCCGTACGTGTATAACAAAAGCTATCCAGGTTTTCAGGCAAACAGTGGAACTGCATTTGACGATGCAGTTGCGCTGCTCCGATTCCGGTACGCGCATACGTACGCGCCACCGCCGTCTGGAAAACTTCTTAGTTCGATGCAAAATGGCTACGCGTTCTTTAACAGTGATTTCCTCGATGAATATGCCGGCGGTGAGACAGTAGGCCAGTGGCCCGTTGCGAATTTGGATAATGATTTGTCGCCCTTTTCGAAGGTAACGCGTGTGGGTTGGTGGGGTTCGGATAATCCGAGCAATTTCTTCGATATGCAGGAGATGTTCGATCGGAACAAAATCGTTCCCAGGACTGCTACACCGATACAGTTTTCCGATCGGCTGCAGATGGCGAGCACTAACATAAGCACGTACGACCGTTACACGTTTTATCGCATGCTTGAACAATTGGGGACGGATTCCGCGCCGGAAAGTCCGAAGATGAACTTGAACTTTGCGAATGCGGACGGGAACGGAAATATCGTGCCGAACCTGGCGACAAATTTTATACCGTGGCAACCGGTGCAGTTTTTCACGAATGCGGCGGCGCGGATGCTGGCGGATGCTGGGTATGGGACGAATGTCGTGCAATTTGTGGGAGGCGTACCGAGGATTCACATCCAGATTTATCCGGCAAACTTCTATTCACCAAGTGTGCATCGCTATTTGCAAGTTGCAGCGAATATTTATGATGCGAGCACAAATCGGACGCTGAATCTCGAGACCAATGGATTTCCATCGGTATTTCGGCCGCAATTTTTTGACGAAGGTTCTGCTACTTCGGCTGCAAACACTAATCGGGTTTGGATAACTGGTTATAGCGAGGTCACAAATATCGATACGGGTTTGGTCAGCACGAACTTGGGACAGCTTTACCCGTTTCATGATCTCAATGATTCGGGAGACCGTCGGCCGGTGAAAGCGAATGATATGGTTTACGGTGTTCCGCTGGTGATTGGCGCGAAGAAAGGCTTCCCTAATTTCAATGAGTTTGGGCTGTTACAGGACATGAATGTGTCGCGGAAACTGACATTCCACCGACTTGGCCCGCAATCCTTCAATACTAACCAAATTTATACGATGGGTATTTCGAACGCATTAGCTATTGAGGCATGGAATTCTTACGGGACGCCTTATCCAAGAGCTCTTGAATTGGTTGCCGTAGCGGACGTTATAACGAAGGTGACGAACGAGTTGGGCCTCGTTTGCAGGGATGCGAATAATAACTTTCTGTCCAGTACTTCCTCATTCCCCGTAATAACAAACATCGTGGCTTCTACATGGATGGGATACAACAGCTCACAGTCGCGGCAGTCGTTTGTATTTCCGCTAGGGACGAGAGCTTACCTTTTCCTGACCAATTCGGATTACGCGTTTAATCAAAATCGTTTCCTCCAGTCAGGCTCAATTCCGACAGACCCGCAAAACTTCTTTCCGGTGCCACGATGGAAAGTGATGCTGAGGCCGCGGGTGCGATTTGCGCTGTTGGACCTGACGGCAAACCGGATTATCGATTATGTCAATATAAGCGAGCAGCAAGATCCGGTGGATGTAGCCCAACTCCTGCAAGGAACCGACGCGGGGGGTGATGCGAAGTGCAATGGCGAATTTATTGGCGAAATCGGCAGTTTGTTTTGTACTAATCGCCCCAACGCGAGCCTATCTCCGACGGTCGCGACTTTTGGGATTGTGAACCAAATCCGAATATCAATGGGTAACCTTCAAGTGGACGATACATTTTGGAACAATTACAACCTACAGACAAAAGACAAAACGCTTTCAACAGGTGAGTTTAATAACAGAATACTGTCCTCAAGCGACACGACGTTGGACTTCGCCGCTCCGTTTTCGCCGAGACGCATAATACATCATAGCATCTCGTGGCAGGCGAATGATCCGCTGGTGCATTACGTAGCGGGGGATTTGCAGGATCCATTATCGAGCAAGCGAAAGATCTCGTATGCGGTAAATGGCCTTGGCGGGATTGCTGACAATGACAATCCGCTGATTGGTTTCCCATCTCTATCCGGGGCGGGCACTGGAATTACACTGAATCAACATTTCCGACCGTGGGGCGGGAATCCCAACAAGAACGGCGACAGCACGCCGCCGACCGCCAAGCGAATCGAGTTGAAGGACCCGTTGATCAAAGTTTCCGACAATTGGAGTTTTATGACGAACAAGTTTCCAAACGTTGGATGGCTTGGACGGGTCCATCGCGGAACTCCGTGGCAAACACTGTTCCTGAAATCAACGAACATCGATTTTCCGTCGTGGACGAATTGGGTTGGAAATAATTTTATGCTGGTGAACTACGATGATCGCGGAAGTTCGAATTACGACGCATTTTTTTCGATGCCCACGAATGATTATCGAGTCATGGACCTATTCACGACTGCGATCAATGAAAACGCGTCGAAGGGTCAACTATCAGTAAATCAGACGAATTTGGCGGCCTGGTCGGCAGTACTTAGCGGAGTGATTGTCAACACGAATGCTACGACTAATACCTGGATCGAACCGGCAGGGGTATATGACCCGCTCAATCCTCCGCCACTCGTGCAGATCGTGAACGGGATAAATCGAACGCGGGCTAATCCCACGAATTATTCCTTCGGCGGCTTCATGGGACGTGGTGACATCCTAAGCGTGCCGGAACTTACGATGGCATCGCCTTATATACCGACGAATTCAAATCAGGTAATGCCCGATTGGGTGTATGAGCGGATTCCGCAGCAAATCATGTCGTTGTTGCGGGGTGGCGATGAGCCGCCGCGATTTGTGGTTTACGCGTTTGGCCAGGCGTTGAAGCCGGCGGAGCATTCGTTAGTAACGGCGAGCGGGCCGTTTTTTGGATTGTGCACGAATTATCAAGTGACTGCGGAGTCGGTGATACGCGCGGTGGTGCGCGTGGATAATGCGCCGACGCCGCGCGCGCCGAATAATGTGCCGCGTGTGGTTGTGGAGAGTTTTAATGTGTTGCCTCCCTATTGAAGAATGGAGTGATGGGGATGCGAGCAGTGAAACGGGATTGATGCGAAGAATGAGAGCGTTTGAGGGGAATGAAGGGAATGAGTGAAAATGAAAAGATGTTGTAACGAATCTTGCCGCGACAGGTCGCGCGCAAGATCATCAGAACGCGGCACTTCGAAAGTCAATACGCTCCCGATCAATTTTTTCAGTCATCAGAAAAGTCAGACGTCCTTTACCCTACCTATTTCGCCCCAGTGTCGGTCAACAAGTCATCCAGTATCTTGACCTAATAGTCTTTTTGTATGCGCTGGCGTCCTTTGTTGTGGCTGTGCCTGAGTGTGCTGTTTTTTTCCGCAGCGGCTTATTTTTGGCATGTAGGGAATGAATGGGAAGCTCGCAAGGGCAAAGCTTCGCCTGCCATCGCGCCGCCATCGGCAAATTCGCCGACGAATCAGGCTTCGGCGACGAAAGCGCCAAGGTTAACCGGACAATCGCCGGCGGCAACGACGCAATCTGCGAGCCGCGCGGGCGTGCTCGCGCCGACAAATGCGCAAGCGGCTGCGGGTTCACGTTTTCCGTATCGGTTGAGCAACACGAAGAAGTCGCTGGGTGAGTTGACGCGTGATGATAAAGCGATCCTGTTGGAGAATGCGTTGGTGGATACGAGCGGGTCGAAGGATTTGGGAATCCCATCGCATCTAAAATCGGAAGGTGATCCTGGGAGTTACATCGTGCAATCGAAGGGGCCGCTGGATGATAATTTTCGCGCGATGCTGGCGAATGCAGGCGCGACGATTGTTTCTTACATCCCGAACAATGCGTATCTGGTGCGAGCGACATCCGATGTCGCGGATGATTTGGGCGCGGAGGGGCAAGTGCAGGCGGTGTTGCCTTACGAGCCGTATTACAAATTGAAATCGTCGTTGTTGAAGCTGGCGATTCAGCAGCAGCCGTTGCCGTCGGATGGGAACATGTTGAATCTGTTGCTTTTTCCGGATGGGCAGGATGCGACGTTGAAGGAATTGGATGCGCTTGGAGTTGAAGTGGTGGGGAAAGAGCGTTCGCCGTTCGGGATGCAAGTGAAGGTGCGCGCGCCGCAGGAGGGTTGGATTGACGTCGCGCGATTGCAGGGCATCGAGGTGATGGAGATGGCGCGTCCGCGAGCGCGAGCGAATGATTTGAGCCGGGTGCGGATGGGCGTGGCGAGCGATACGCAAACAACGGCGAATCTTCAGAATCTGACGGGGCAGGGGGTGTTGGTGAACATCAATGACACGGGCGTGGATGCGTCGCATCCGGATTTGAGTTCGCGTGTGATTGGAGATACGGCAGGGAGTTTGACGGATACGGACGGGCACGGGACGCATGTCGCCGGAATCATCGCGAGCAGCGGCGGGCAATCTTCGACCGTCACAAATGCGTCGGGATCGATTATGCCCGGAGTCACGGGACAGTTTCGCGGAATTGCGCCGGGCGCGAGACTTTTCTCGATGTCGGCGGGATGGGATATGTATTTGCAGGAGACGGCAGCGAGGACGAACGCGTTGATCTCGAATAATAGCTGGCATTATTTCAACGACACGGAATATGACCTTGCGGCGGCGAGTTATGATGCTGCGGTGCGGGATGCCTTGCCGGGAAAGACCGGGTCGCAGCCGATATTGTACGTGTTTTCGGCGGGGAACGATGGCGCCGGGACGGACGACGGCACGGGCGGTTCGGCGGATACGATTGGCTCGCCGGGCACGGCGAAAAACGTCATCACAGTAGGAGCAATCGAGCAGTTCCGAAATATCACGAATGAAACGTCGATTTGCCGCGATGTTGATACGGGAACGAACATCATGAACATCTGCTTCACGAATAAACCGTGGCTGGCGATGACGGATGGTTCGAACCAGGTGGCGTCGTTTTCGAGCCGCGGGAATGTGGGTGTGGGAGTGGAGGGGGATTTTGGCAGGTTCAAACCGGACGTCGTTGCGCCAGGCACGTTCGTGCTCTCGACGAAATCGCAGCAGTGGGATCAGCAGGCGTATTACAATCCGACGAATTTTCATTTCGATCTCATTTCGGACCAAATCGTGGATACGAATGGCCTGGAGCCGTATGCGATTTTTATTCCGGCGAATGCGGTGCAGTTGATTATCAGCGTGATTGCGCCGGAAGATTTGTTGATTTATGTGAAACAATCGGGCGTGCCGACGACCAATAGTTTTGATTTTGTGGGCACGAATACGGTGAGCCTGCCGCCTTCAGAGGTGTTGAGCCCGCGAGACACGTTTTGGAATTATTCCATCGGGAGCATCCAGAAAGATAAGATCGTGACGTTCTCGATCTTGACCGAATTGGTTACGACGAATGACCAGGGAAATTATTTGGAAGTGTTGAGCAATTTGAATAATTCGCTCGGGCCGTTTTATCGCTATGAATCGGGGACGAGCATGTCAGCCGGGGAAATTACCGGAATGTTGGCATTGATGCAGGAGTATTTCCAGCGAGTCGCGAGCCCAGGCGTGACGAACAGCCCCGCGCTGATGAAGGCGTTGTTGATTAACGGCGCCCGGCCGACGGCGGACCGATATGATTTGCAGGTGCGGAATTCGATCAATTACCAGGGATGGGGGCTGGCGAATTTGGCGACGAGCCTGCCGACGAATGCAGTAGGGGGAGGGACCGGCTCGTCGAAGCTGTTCTTTGACCAGAGTCCGACGAATGCGCTGGCGTCCGGGCAGAGCCGGACGTTCAGTGTGACCGTGACGCCGGAAGCGAGCGCTTCGCCGTTGCGGGTGACGCTGGCATGGACGGACCCGCCGGGAAATCCGATTGCGAGCACGAAGCTGGTGAATGATTTGGATTTGGTCGTGACGAACCGTGATACCGGCTATGTGTTTTTCGGGAACGACATTTTGGCCGGGAGCGATTTTAATTCGGCGTGGGACACAAACACGCTGCCGAATCTCGACGTGGTGAACAACGTCGAGAACGTGTATTTGCTGCCGCCGTTGGGAGGCATTTATGACATTACTGTGGTTGGCCGGCGCGTGAACGTGAATGCGGTGACGGCCCACCCGAACGATGTCGTGCAGGATTTTGCGTTGGTGATTTCGAGTGGCGACGGGGAGGTTCCGGACGCGCTGAAATTGACGACGCCTCCGACTGGCGCGCCTGCGCCGGGTGTATTGCCGGTGGTGACCTTCTTCACGAATGATTTTTCGCAGGACCCGGAGAACTTTGGCGGTGTGCTGTTGGGGCAACATGTGGGTGCCAGTGCGCCATTGCTCGGGACGAATACGATTCCGTGGCCATCCGTCAACGGACAGATCACTCTGGGGACGACGAATGGATGGCATTTCTACGTGTTCACCAATACGACGAGTTTTACGAATGCAGCTTTCCTGACATTCTTGCCGCCGACGCTTTCGGAGCCGCCGGTGGGCGTCCGCGAAACCAATCCGGACAATGCGACGCGATTTGAGGCGGATATCGACTTGTATGTGACGACTGACGCGAACATCACAAATCTCGACGCAGCAGCGATTTCGGCGGCGCAGAAATCGATTGGGCGCGGGGGCACTGAGACAGTCGTTTTGTCGAATGCAACGCCAGGAATTTATTATGTGGGCGTGAAGTCTGAGGACCAGGAAGGCGCGGAGTTCGGTTTCCTGGGTGTGTTCAGCCAGGATCCTTTTGCGAATCAGGACAACGATGGGAATTTGCTGTTGCGCGGGTTCCCCCAATTCGCGGCGATTCCTGACGGCTCACCTGAGCATCCGGGCGGCACGCATATATTCGCAATTGCGCCGCAGGCGATCACTATTCGCCGGGCGGTGGTTACCAATAATATCACGCATGAATTGGTCAGCGATTTGTTTGGCCGCATGGATCATGGCCGGGATTTTGTCGTGCTGAACAATCACTCGGGCCAGGGTGGGGTCACGAATGTCAGCTACATTTATAACGACAGCAACCAACACGATATTCCCAATGCCATTCATACGGATGGCCCGGGGAATTTGGGGAACTTCAACGGCAAACAAGGCGCGGGCCAATGGATGCTTACGATGGTGGATAATGCGCCCGGACACGCCGGCACAAATAATGTTTTCACAGTCTGGCTTGAAAAGCAGAAGGACTTGCTCGCTGGCGTGACTATAACTCTGGCCAATGGTGATTGCTCGGAGGATTTCATCTTTGTCCCGCCTGAAGCAACAAACCTGACTGTTACCGGCACGGTCACTGCGGGAACGGGGCCCGTAACGATGGATGTTTGTCCGATCAACGGCAGTGGGAATGATTGCCAGGAAACGATCCTTGGCCTGCCCGGAACCACGAACATCATTGTCATCAATAAGTCCAGCAATCCGCCGCTCAACGCGGGCAACTATGTTGTCCGCCTCTGCAATAATAGCGGTGGCGACGTCACGGTTCGCATTCAAGCGACGCTCGGATTTGATTTGAACGGGATTATCCCGACTCGGTTTAGCTCCGTGAGTCCCATCGCGATTCTTGATGATGCGGTGACCAATTCGAGCATCTTTGTTACCAATGATGACCGGATTGTTTCCCTTGAAGTGGGTGTACGGATCGACCATCCGCGCGTCTCTGACCTGGTGTTGCATTTAATCAGCCCGGATGGGACGCGCATGTTGCTGGATGAAAATCGCGGAGCCAGCGCGCCGAATGGAATGGGCTACAACTTGTTCGCGACAAATATAATTCCGGTGACATCTTCTGGAGACTGGCACGCTCAGACGAACACGATTGATACTGGGCAGAGTTCCGGTTCGATCAGTATCAACTGGAATTTCTTCGACATTCCCGATTGGATGCACGTTTATTACGGGGGCAATCTCATCATGGACACCGGCCTTGTTGGCGGCACGGGTTCAACCAATCTGAATTACGGTCCCGGGACTTCGACCGTTCTAACCATTGTGATGAATGAAGGGGGGAATACCAATGCAATGGGCGACACGGCTTGGGATTTCACTGTTGGCTCGACCACTGCCAACTATGTCTATGCGACGTTTACAGAGAATACGAACGAGACGATCACGCCGATGAAGTTCGCGATACCGCCGTTCACGGTTCCGAATTACATCGGCACGAATACGGCACTGACGAATCAGATTTTTTATCAACCCGAAGATTTGCCAGGATTAGAGCGATTCACCGACACTTCGTCGTTTGGCCAATGGAAACTTGAGGTTTGGGACAATCGCGTTGGCGCAACCAATCCGCAGCCCGTGCTGCTCGGCTGGCAATTGTCATTCGTCTTTGCTACGGCGCGTCCGGTGCCGACTCCGATAGAGCATCACAATCCGGTGACAAATTCGATCAATGTGGGCGAAATCGCCTACTTCACGGTACCCGTTCCATATTGGGCAAGTTTCGCCACCAATACGCTTGTATCGGTTACGCCGGGACAGCAAGTGAACGTCATGTTCAACCAGTTCGTGCCGCCAACGGGGGTGAATCTTGGGCCGGGTGGTGACACAATGTTAATGCCATTGGCGACAACTCCACCCTCACCGTTAGTGACGCTGGGCACAACAAACGGTTCACCGCTGCTCGTGCCGGGTCAGACCTACTACATCGGCATTTCCAATGCTGGCAACGCGACACTCACCTTTACTTACGAAGTTGATTTTGACGTCACTCCACTGACGAATGGAATTCCGGTGACGAGCATAATGGATTCCAGTTCCGTGCCGCGTTATTTCTCGTATGACGTGACGAGCAATGAAACCGCGGTCTCCTTTGCGCTCACGAACCTAAGCGGCAATGTAAATCTCTTCGCCCGCAAAGGTCTGCCATTCCCGGCGCCTACTAATAACGCTTTGGCCAGTGTCAATCCAGGCACGAACGACGAAGACATCCTCATTTTCACGAATTCCGAAGGAGTCGTGCTCAGTCCTGGCCGCTGGTACTTGGGTGTATTCAACGCCGACATCACTAACGTGACTTACACGATCGTCGTCACCGATCTCACGAACGCGTTACCGCCGATTATCACGCTGTTCAACATGATCCCGTACGCAAACTCGAATTCTGGCGTTGGCATTCTCAATGATTATTATCGTTACGTCGTTTCAACGAATGCCGTTCGAGCGCAATTTGAGATTAACAATCCGAGTGCCGACATGACGCTCGTCGCGCGCAAAGGATTGCCCCTGCCGGATTTGACAACCTTTGATCTGATCAGCGCAAATCCGGGGACGACGGATGAATTGATTGTGCTGTATAATTTCTCATCGCCTGTAGCTCTCACGCCTGGTGAATGGTTCCTGACGGCGGTGAACGTTTCCGGCGGACCGGCGACATATTCCATCATGGCGAGCGAATGGCCGCTTTATGGTACCAACATTGTCATTACCAATACGGGGATATCCGGTGGCAACAGCTTTTGCATTACCTGGACCTCGTTGCCCGGGGTCCATTATTACGTCCAGGGCAGGATGAATCTCAGCGACCCGACGTGGGACGTGGTCTCGCCGACTATTACCGCGACCGGCTATTCGACGACCTGGTGCTTGCCGTTGCCGTCGCCATATCATTTCTTCCGGGTGCATGAGGGCCTGTCGGCGCTCGCGACCCCAGCGCCAGCGCCGCCAACGATTTCCGGTATCAGCCGAAATGGAAGTGGTGTGCTCATCCAATGGACTGGGTCGGCGAGCAATCAGTTCATGGTGCAATGGGCGAATTCTGTCGCGCCCGCAACGTGGAACACGTTCAGCACGATTGTTACATCGGCTAGCGGAAATTTCTCATTCACGGATGACGGCTCGCAAACCGGTGGGCTTAGCGGTCAGCGGTTTTATCGGTTGCAACAGTTGCCGTAGCCGAATTTCTTATTCTTCATAAATTCGCGATATCTTGCCGTAGGGTGGTGACGCCGTTACATTTGGCTTGATTATGTCATTGCCTCAACCATCGCGTCGGTTGACCGAAGCGGAGTATCTTGAGATTGAACGCGCCGCTGAGTTCAAAAGCGAGTTCTACGACGGCGAGATGTTTGCCATGGCGGGGGGCACGCTGCAACACAGCCTTATTGGAACAAATCTTGGGCGCGAGTTCGGGAATCGGCTCGGTAATCATCGCTGCGTCCCCTATAACGCTGATCTTAGAATCAAGGTCGAGGCCACCGGCTTGTTGACCTATCCTGACTTATCCATCATCTGCGGGCCGCCGCAGTTTGCAGACGGGACGGATGACACTGTTGTAAATCCCACCGTCCTGGTTGAGGTATTGTCCAGTTCCACGGAAGCTTATGATCGGGGGCGAAAGTTTGAGCACTACAGGCAAATTCCGACTTTGCAGGAATATTTGCTCGTCAGCCAAACCGAGCCACGGATCGAACAATTTATACGTCAACCGGATGGCCGCTGGCTGCTGAATGAGGCGGCGGGAATTGATAAGAAACTTGATTTGCCCTCGCTGAAAATCACAATCTCCTTGTCCGAAATCTTCGCAAAGGTCAATTTTGTTCCGACACCAATTCGACCGGCTTTGCCGCGCTAATTAACAAGATTATTCCGTCTTAAGCCTATAAAAGCGGGAGACACTTGCATCGTTCGCTAGAGAGATTTGCCACTGGCCCTCGACAAAGGTGGCCTGGTTTGTTGCCAGGATCCAACTCGCCGTCGGAGCGAGATTTGTTGTCGAATAGAGAGCAAAGCCAACTCCGTTGGCTGGCCATTGCAGAACCAATCCGCCCCCATTCATCGAAACGGACAGGACAGGGGATTGCTGAGTCACGGTGGAATAGCTCGTGAACGTTGAATTTGAAGCGACTGTCATCCAATTGGCCCAAACCCAATTCGAGGAAACAGTGCCGGCTCGGATTCGCGCTTCATCCATCAACCCAGTGAAATAGAATGTGCCATTCGTGAATCGGCCCAGATTCAGATCGGCATTGTTCACGAAGGTCTTTACAATCGAGGAGCTCGACTGCAAGTCGGTGCCGTCCAGGTAGAACTCTGCAATGCCAGCAGTCTTGTTCACTGCGACCGAAAGGAGATGCCACTCGCCGAAAGGGACTGTGCCGGCCGCGGTAGTCGATTCATTGCCGGCGGAGCCGTCGCCTGAGGCAAAATCAATTTTGTGATCGCTGTTGTTGAAAGTATTTACGAACCAGGCAAAGCCTGCAGAAGCAAAGCCGCCTTTTTGATTGGCCCAAATCGTTTGGATATTTGCCGGGGCACTCGGCGACACGTTGACCCAGGCTGAAAGAGTGAAAGCGTTGCCAAGGTTGACAATTCCAGCATCGAGGAATTGTGAGGCGCCGTTGAATTGCACGCCACGACCGATTTTTCCCAGGGTCGAAGCGGGTACGACGCCCGAATTCGCGGAATGCTGCCGTGCGCTATCCAGGAATGGGAACCCGTTCTCCTTCAAATGCCACACGAGCAGGTAATCGGCTGACCACATTGAGCCGTTGGTTGAAGCTGCGGGCAGGTTCGTCGCCAACGGATTACCCCAAAATGCCCAGATAAAATCATTGGTTGAGCTTAGTTGTGGAACACGGACCCAAACAGTGGAGTTTCCGTTCGTGTTCCATTCATCGATTTCAAACGGTATGGGAGACACTCCTCCCGCGTCCGTAAAACGCAAGTCGCCGCCGGTTGGAGAGGTGAATTGATGATAGGAAAAGCCAGGCAAGTTAGTTCCGAGGTTGACCAGCACAGGGAAGTTCGCCAATGCCTCACCGCGGTCGTAACCCAACAAAGCGATCTTCATTCGCGAGCCGTAGGATTGGGGATCGATGACAGCCGTGCTGAATTGTGCCGAAGTTGGCGCCCAGGCTTCACCGCTGGAGTTGGTCGCGTAGAAACGGAAATAATAGTTTGTGGCGGAAGCGAGATTCGTCAGAGTCGCCATGAACGTGCGCGGGTTGAAATTCGTATTCACGCCAAGGGTTTGGCTGTTCTCCCATGCTCCTCTGACGTTCCCGCCATCCAGCCGCCCAAAATAAACTCGAATGGTCGCGCAATCGTCGCCATAAACCCCTTGCGCGAGCGTGCCGGAGACGGACACGGCGGAATTGCTGAGCACTGAGGCGCTCAGGTTTTCGACCGCAAGATTGATTGGCGCGGGGATTGGTTGATCCAACATTGGCGAGACAAGCGAAACGAACTCGCTGTCGTTTGGCACTCGACCATTGGTCTCTTTGAATTGCGCCGCGAGCAAACGAGCATTGTTGATGAATCGCTGGTGAAGGTAGTAAGTGGCGACCTTGACGTTGTTGGAGTCAATCAGCCAAAAATCTTTGTTGGTTTCGTTGTCGTAAATTTCCCAGAACAGAATATAGGGAAGGTCTTTAGGGCTGTAATTAAGCAGTCGCTGGATGTAGGCGCGCGTAGTCGGTTCCTGTTGATCTGAAGTTTGTGAACCGCCCCAGCCATATTCGCCGATCCAGATGCGCTGGCCGGGAATGACACTCGCCTTGTTGGTGGAGAGCTTGGATTCCATATAATCGAGAGTGGCGTAGAGGTTTGGGGCATCAAGATTCATCGCGTCGTAAGAAGAATACGACAGATAATCCAGATTGGTGACGTAAGGAATGACGTAGTTAATGACGCGTTGATTGTTGTCTGTCCCATTCAGCATCGCATCGCGAACGCGATTGGCTTCGGCGTAATAGAAAACATTGACGTTGCTGACGACCGTTGCGGCTTTGGCGTCGTCTACGGCTTTCTGTCGGTGGTTCTGCCAATTGATCATTCCCTGAATAGCGGTCGGGCTCGCATTCGTTGTCCACGGCGTGAAATAACCATCGCCTTCCCAATGGCCGAGGTAGAAAGTCTTTCCGGAATTGTTGTAGTTGGTGAGGAGGTAGCGAGTGAGATCGTACATCTCCCGATAATCATTGGTCGCTTCGGTGGCGGAATAGCCATTTTGAAAGGGAGCGTCAACATTGGCGAATGGGTAAGCCCAGGCGATAATATGACGGAATGGCATATCGAAAACCTGGTGAACTGAGGGATAGTCTCGCGCGAGCGAAATCAAGTTCGTTATGTTCGAAGGCAGCGTTACATTATATTGACGCGGATAATTGACGCCCAAGTACAACTTGATGGTATCGCTGCCCATCGCCTGGATTGCTTGCGCAGTTTCAACCAGCAGAGTGTTGGTCGTGAATTGGTATAAGCCCGAGAAAGTCTGGGTTCCAATTCGAACGTTGTATTTGTCCACCTCAGAATCGGAAAGGGTTGCGGCGGGCAGAACGCTAGTGGAAATGAGTTGGAAGGCGAGCAGCGAAACGACCAGGAAATTCGAAAACCGAAGGACCAAAGCCGTAGGAAAACCGCAGGACAAATCAAAGATACGTCTTTTGAGCTTGCTGCCAGTGACGAGAAGGGCTCTGCCAGCAATTTCGGCCTTCAATATTCGTTCTGATCTCGTCATTCTGGCGTACAAACCTCGATCATCATTGGTTATTGTCCAGTGTTGCTTGCGGAATTCGGCGTTGCCTTCGCAAAGGCCCGCTTCACCTGTTCGCTGACATCGCTAATTGTCTTCTTCTGCGCATCGCTGATCTCGGGATTATTCGCCAGCTTCCCGAGTTCCTCCAATGCTGTTCGATAATCGGCATAGCGAATCGAAAGTCGCACCTTATCAACACTCTCACGGACCGCAGGGTTGGAGGAACTGCAGCACTGCTGCAGTTTCGGCAGATCGATCCTGACGCCATTGAGTGCGACTGGCGAGGTAGCCTCGGCGCTTTTCCCACAACCACCCAATGCGAGTGCTATCGCGAAACAGAAAACTAAGATGCCCGTGCCTAATCCTCTTTGGATGTTGCGCCCTTTTTGAGCGGCCGTCACGGCACCACCCTAGCCGTGGAATGCGCTGCAAACCAGTTCCAATCCCGGAACTTGGCCAGGTCTGTTTTTTGAATTGGGTTCATTGTAAAATCGTGCTCGGCTCAAAAGGGCGGCCGGACGATTCTTTCCGGCCGCCCCTGGCTGAATCTCTAGCGGACTTTTACGCGGTAGAACTGTTGCGGACCTGACGGTGTGTTCGTGTAAGGCGAAGTGATGCCCGTGAGGTCGTTGTATTGGCCGTTTACCTGCGTGGCCGATTGCAACGTGCCGTTCGGCCAGGTCAAGACGAGCTTGGCGCCAATTAATTTGGCCGTCAGCGTCACCGCCGAGCTGACGATTGGCGCGTAATTCTCGAAAGTCGAGTTTTGGGCCACGGTCATGTAACTCGCCCAAACCCAGTTGGAGGAGTTGAGTCCTGATTGAATGCGCGCTTCATCCATGAATCCATGGAAGTAAAAGCCGCCATCTGTGAATCGGCCAAGGTTTAAGTCAGCCACATTCGTGAAGCCGGGATAAACATTGCCTGATGCCAATGGGACCGGGCTGCCGTCCAGATAGAAGTTAACAGTCGCATTGATCCGATCCACGGCTGCCGCGAGGAGGTGCCACGCGCCAAAACTCACCGCCCCATTCGCGGTCCTTGCTTCACCACCAGCCGGCGGTGTGCCGCCAACCCCGGTTGCGAGATCGATCAACTGATCCGCTTGCTGGTAGCTATCCACGAACAGCGCAAACCCAGGCGAGCCAAAGCCGCCATGCTGGTTGGCCCAGGTCGTCTGGATGTCGCTGGTGCCGGTGTTGATGTTAATCCACGCCGAAAGCGTAAAGGTATCGTCAATGTTTGTGACCGTTCCCGCATCAAGGAATTGCGAGCCAGCGAAGTAGCCGGCCGTCCCAACGATTCCGTTGGTGGCGCCCGGCGCGACGCCTGCAAGAGCTGGATTCTGTTCCGTGCTGTCCGCGAACGGCAGCGCGCCTTCCTTGAGGTGATAAACCACGTCATAGGCTGGCAAATTCTCGAACGACTGCGGCACCCAAACGGCTCCGTTGGTTTGTGAAGCGGGTGCAGTGATAGCGGCTGGATTGCCCCAATAAGCCCAGACGAAGTCGTTGGTGCCCGATAACGCGGGCACTTGCACCCAGACCGGTGAAACACCCCCCGGAATCCATTCGTCAATCTCATGAGGAATCACGCGCGTGCCGCCCGAGTCGGTGAAACGAAGGTCGCCGCCGGTTGGCGAAGCCAATTGGCCGTAGGCAAATCCAGGGACATTCGTTCCGAGTTGCACCAGAGCTGGGAAGTCCGAAAGCGTTTCATTGCGGTTATAGCCTGTGAACGCAACCTTCATTTTATACGTGTAGTCCGAAGGATTCAGCGTTGTCGCTGCTACGCCGATCAGAGTCGCGGTGCTGCTGAACGTCGGACCGCCATTTTGGCTGGCGCTGAACTGGTTGGTCACGGCGACGTAGTATGTGTTGGTTCCGAGCAACGCCAGGAACGAATAGCTGGAACTGGTTGCTCCGCTCACCGGCGCTCCATCTCTAAACCACTGATAGGAGAACGGCGCGCTTCCGGAAACTTGCACCGAGTAAGTCACCTGAACGCCCGCATAGACTGTCCGCTCGAGCGGTTGCACGTCCGTTACGATCTGCGGAGCGCCCAGGTCTACTGTGAGGGATGCATTCGTGCTGGTTGAGCCGTAAAGATTTGTCACGGTCACTGAATAGGAGCCGCTCTGGCTTTGCTGGGCATTGGGTAGCGTCAATGTGGCTGTCGTTGCGCCCGAAATCGGCGCGCTGTTATTGTCATACCATTGATACGCTAGAGGAGCCGTTCCGGTCGCGGTCACGGTAAACGTTGCCGTCGCTCCGGAGTTTATCTCTTCGTTGAAGGGCTGGATCTGAGTAATTACAGGTGGGACGCCCGCTGCAAAATAATGAGCCCCGATCTGAGCAGGGCTCAAGGCGTAGTTATACAAGGCGACATCGTCGATAACGCCAGTAAATTGGTTATCGTAGTCGGTCGAACCGGAGCCCGCCAGGCGCGAGCCAATGCTCATTGGAACCGTCAACCCAAGAATGCCCGTTCCCGCTGTAATCGCGGCGCTGCCATTCAACGCTCCGTCAATATACAAGTAGATATGGCCGTTTACTTCGTCGCAAACTCCGACGACATGATGCCACACTCCGCCTGTGTTTGGCGCAACGGTTCCGTTAACGACGTGCGCGGCACCTGACGCATCACGAACGATAAAACGAAAATTGCGCGAGGTCGTGCCGCCAGTATCAAGGTCGAACTGCTCGCCCCCGTTGCCATAGCCGAGCGTGACCACTCCCGCATCAGATCCTTGGAATGCTGTCGAAGTAACCCACGCTTCAACCGAGAATTGCACGTTGGCTCCGTTTGGTCCGCCAAAGGTCAGGTAAGTCGAGTTATCGCCTACGTAACTATCACTGGTCGCAATCGGGAACCCAAACTCAGCCGCCGTATCAGAATCGGTCGCGGGCATATAACCGGGTTGGCCAAGAAAAGTGTTGCTGTAAGAGCCGTTAAGGCCCCCGGCGTAATCGTAGGCGGTCACACCGTTGTTGCCTGTGCCATTATCGCTCTCATCCAACCGGAAGTACGCGATTGGATGATCTGCAAGCACCTGGACAGGATACGGTGCAGTCGGATCGCTCAAAACGGTCACCGTAATCGCACTGAGCGAATTGGAGCCGACGAAATTCGTGATCGCACAATTGTAGGTGCTAACGCCGACTGACGCGGTATTAGTCACTAGGTAACTTGAATTTGTCGCGCCACTAATAGGCAAATTGTTACGGCTCCACTGGTATGTGAGCGAAGGTCCGGTCGCGGTAACCCGAAGCGTGGGCGTCGTGCCGGCGAATACGCGCACACCGGTCAAAGATTGCTGTTGAACGATAGGCGGTCCGAATACGGTCAGCGCAACAGTCGAGCTGGTAACAGCGCCGAAAGAATTCGTAACGACAACATAATAGCTGCCCGCGTTGTTCGTCGCCAGCGGGTTAAAGCTGAGGCTCGCGGTCGTCTGACCCGCCGCGGCGGCTGTGCCGTTGGTCTTGTACCATTGATAAGCCAACGGCGAGCTACCCTTGGCCACTACAGGAATCGCCAAATTCACGCCGGCGTTGGTCGCCACTGAAGCGGGCGGCTGCGTCAGGACGAATGGCGGAACGCCTGCAACGTTGTAGAGATTTTGAATCTGGCCTGCGGACAGCGCATTTGTGAAGAAAGCAACGTGAGCAATTTCTCCCTCGAAGTAGCGCGGTTGAGTAGTAACCGTTCCGTTCCAGATTGGAACCTGGAAACCTGGATCGCCTCCGAGCACCGCATCCAAAGTCGAGCCGACTATAGCGCCTACTGGCGTGCCGGTTTTGGCCAGGGCGCCGTCAACGTAAAGCGAATCAGTCGTGCCGTCCGAGACACCAGCAACAAAGTGCCATTTGCCATCATTTACAATGAACCCATTGGTCAGGACATCTGCCATGCTGGCGAACTGTAGTTCCGGATTATTGCCCGGATTGAATCGCGTTCCGGCATTATTATCTAAGGCGATGCGCCAGGAAGCGTTCCCGTGGCCGACAATTTCCTGGAATCTCGCCGCCGCATCCGCGGGGTTACCCTTGAACCACGCAGAGACTGTCACAGGTGAATTATTGGTTGGATTGAGCTCGGCTGGAAGACTGCCGCCGCCGATGTCAACTGCGCCGCTAAACCCATTAATCGCGACCGCGCGGCTTGATGCGCCGAAGCCGCTGAAGGGCGGACCAGCAACGCCAGGTGCCGTGCCCGGTTGATAAAAGCCTTTTCCGGCTGCTCCGATGACGCCGTAATTGTTGGCAACGGGGTAAGTGCTGGCGGCTGGGTAGCTGCTGCTCGGAAAAGCAGGTTCGTTTAATCGAAGATAGATCGCTGGGTTGTCCGCCAGGACCGTATTGACGTAAGTACTATCTGTCGCTGTTGATGCGTTGAAATGGTTTTGGATAGCGCTGGGATCGAGTGTATTGGTGTAAATCGCGACTTCATCGATTGTCCCGCCATATTCGCTCGCCCCATTGCCCGCGCCGATAATGCTGCCCGTGCCGATGAGCAGCGGAGAGGTGAGATCTGGGGTAAATCGCTGGCCAGCGGCATTTGCGGCGGAAGCGGGAATTGCGCGCGTGCCCACTTGAACGCCGTTCTTGAACCACGTCTGGTTTGTGCCGTCGAAATTGATGACCAGGTGCTGCCATTGGTTGACGGTCAGAGCCGTGTCGATTTCCTGTTTTGTGCCGTCAGCACCGCGGTTGTTCCAGGTCGCGAAATAAAAGATTGTGCCAAATTGACCAAGGCTGAAGCCGTCTTCGCTGTTGGTGGTGTAACCTGTGCTCGCATCGATCACCGGATTGCGCCCCTCATTCACAATCGGCATTACCGTGCCGGTTGTTGTCGTTGGGAACACCCACACTTCGATAGCGAATGGTGGAACCAACGTGACCGCGGGGTTAGCAACTCCATTCGTGAAACGCGGGAAAACCACGTACTGGCCAGTCCCGGCAGCGGCATGAGTGCATGACATCGCGGTGTCGCCGTCGGCAATCGCTCCGGCGACATGAACGATGTTGTTTGTCTGGTAATAGAGAGTATTGGTCCCGGTCGCGAACGGCTGAAACCACGTCTCGTAATAGCCATTGGCAGTGGCTCCCGCCGTGCCAATGTTGGTCGCGATGTACGCTCCGAAAGGCGGTGGTGTGGTCTCCGTCAAAGGCCAATAGGCAACGGGATTCAATCCCACGACTGCATTTGAATAAGGCTGCGCCCAGCCAATATTTCCTGCCAACACGGCCAAGGCAGCCACAGCTACAGTTAATATGATATTTTTTCGCATACGCTCGGATTTAGGGCGGTTCAGGTCGGTTCGACTTGGTTTGGTACAGATTTCGTGGCAATCAGTATTCCATCGATGGGGTCATGGGGCATTCCCCTTTTAGGGTGAACATTGAAGCGCGTGCCGGTCAAACCCTCGACGGCGATCCCCCTTTTGGGGGATAAAGACATGACCAATGGGGGAATCTTGACGGAGTAAACGAACGCCGAAGTGTCTTTTCTGCGCTCGCGTTCGCCGACTTCCAGAAGCGCCACCTAAATGGCGCGGCGTTTCTGAGTCGGAGGCCCGAAATCCTCTCGGCGTAGCAGTTAATTTCTTTCCGCCTTTGCCGCCTTCGACTCCCGCGCGATAACAGCACAGGCAGTTCTTCCCTCCCTCCGCCAATGAGTGACAGGGGCGAACACCCCATGGTGAATTATGGGCTGTGGGAATAGACGTACTACTGGAATTTTTCAGAGTAATAGGAGTCAGAACGACACCGTGTGACTTTGTCTCGCAGAATTTAGCAAAACCTTACGCCAGAAACCACAGTACCTCAGAGTTGAGGAACATTTTCCCGGAACCTCTGAGGCACTTGTTAATCAAGGATCTCAACAACAATTCTCATTTTCCCGCAACCACACCACCAGCGAGAGCCTATTCCAAAACGCAAAAACACCAACCTTATGCAAATTGATCATGCTGAAATCCACTCGCAATTGAAGAGTATCGTCAAGAGCGTGACTCGCGATCCTGAGCTGTTCGACGACTTCCTCCAGGAAGCTTACGTTCACTTGTGGTTGAAGCTTCTGGAAGTGCCCCGCCAAACGCGAAGCTGGTATATGCAAAGCTGCCGCTTCCATCTACTCCACGTGCTGAATGCAGGTTCGAGTATGGATGCTGTCAAACGCAGGCACACGAGATGCGCCGCCGAGGAGGAGCAAGAAGCTGTGGAACGAGAGATTCAGGAGACTGGCGTTGTTGACCCTGTTTTCGACAACGTAAGCACGATGGATGCCTTTGAGCAACTGATGATGCGCCTGACCCCGCTCCAACAGAAGATTTTCAGCTTCTCGTACATGGGTTTCGGGATCAGGGAAACCGCGCAATTAATCGAAATTTCGCACCAAGCGGTCAGCAACCATCGCCGAAAGATCGCCGAAATCGCCACACAGCTTGGACTATCCCCGCGGCGCACTACTCTCGAACCCGCGCCAGCCGAAGGTGCGCCTCTTCAAATGTAAGGACAGGCCCATACCCTAAAGAAACTTTTGCCGAATCCGCATTGCCATTTCGTTCGCTCAAACGTTTGTACCTTTACGTTGAGTTATAAACACTTCATTGCTGAATCGAAGGATCGCTTTTGCGATATCAACCATCTTGTCTCTTGCGCTGCAGCTCGTATCACTCCCGTGGGCTTCCGCTTTTGTTCCATTTTGCGGATCCAACCCAGGGACGATTTGTCCGGACCAGCTCGATCCGCCTCGTTGCGACGACTGTGACGGGCCGCCGGGCGATGACGATGACGGATGCTCGGATTGCGACGATAATGGCCTTCCGAGATGGCACGTGTCCTCCCCGAATATCAATATTAGGCTTGAAGATACCACGATTCATTATCAGCCATCCCGTGGCGGCCAGGTACGTTTTCACATTTCTTACCGGCAGAGGGGTGCGATTGCCGAGGATCCAGCAGTTTTTGGAGTCGGCACCAACTGGACGTGCTCATTCCGCTCGTTCCTAACACCTCTGACGAACAACACTACAGTGCTTCTTCTCCACGAGGGTGGCGCGGGGTGGGTTTATTATACAAATAGCGTTGCGCAACGGCGTGATGGCTCGCTGTTAAGCAGCACGAATGGTGGTTACGTCATCTATTACCGAAGCGGTGCCAGGGACATTTTCACGCACTCCTATGCCGCCGCCAACGGCTTTACGTACTACTTTCTAACTTCCCGGATCGACCCAGCCGGACAGACCATGACGTTCAACTATTTATCCGATCCCGGAAGCGCGCGGCTTCTCAATGTCGTTGACTGCGATGGCAGGGCGACAACCATTTACTACGAAGATCCGACTTATACCAACCAGATCACCAAGGTCGTTGATCCTTTTCTGCGAACAAATCAACTGACCTACGACAGCGCGGGGTATTTGGAGACCAGCACCGATCCAGCGGGGCTGGTGTCCACGTTCACATACGATCCGAGTAATCCGGGATGGATTATCAACATGAACACACTTTACGGAGACACCGGTTTCCGATATGGCGGAGTGGACGCGAACTCAACTGATTTCTACACAGGTGGGAATGTCGTCAATCGGTTCGTCGAAGTAACCCTTCCGACAGGCGGCAAACACCTGTTCCTTTACCGCCAGGACTGTAGCGCTTTTCTGCCCGCGAACTACTCGCCGGTACCGAATACATCACCGCTAGCGAACACGCTGGACAATCAGGACCAACAAAATCGCAACAGCTTTCATTGGAATCCGCTCCAGCATGACAGTCTCTCGACGGCGTACCAGGAGACAGGGGATCCAAATAATTTGACCAATGCGGATTATGCAATCGGACGCCTGTCGCATTGGCTGGTCGATCCATCAAGTCCGGACCCGTCAAGTTCGTTGTCATTGAGACAGGAGCCAAGTCCTGACGGAACGACCCCGGGACAGGTCACCTGGTACGACTACAACGGCAAGAGTGCCGGGCTCCATAATGCCACCGGCACGAACGATTTGCCGTCTATGGTTGCGCTGGTCCTTCCGGACGCCACTACCAGATTTCATCAGTACAAGCGTAATGGCCAGGACCTCATTACCCAGGATATTTCCACTTACACACAAACCAACGGGACGGTCGCATTAAGGACGAACAAATTTATTTACGCCGCGAATCAAATCGATCTGCTTCAATGGATCGGACCGAAAAACGAGCAGGTGCTGAGCAACTATTTTGCAGCCGGGAATGTCTACCATCAGCCAGACGCCGCTTACGATGCGCTGAACCAGGCGACCTCATACACTTACAACGGAAATCGGCAGGTCACCTCGATTAGCCGGCCTACGGGACTCACGATTACAAATATCTATTTCAGCAGCGGCACTTACATCAACTGGCTTGCCAGCTACATTGATCAAGAAATCTCTGCCACCAACTCCTACACGTACACGAACGGACTCATTTCTACACATACCGATGCGCGAGGGCTGACAACGACCCGCTTCTACGACAATCTCCAACGGCCCAACGAGATTCTCCATCCTGACGGCAGCACCATCTCCAACGTCTATACCTTTCTGGATTTGACAGCCATCAAGGACAGGATGGGGGTTTGGAGTTACTTCGGATTTAACGGCGACCGACAAAAGATTGCCGAAACGAATGCGAACGGCGTCGTGACGCTCTTCAATTACTGCAGTTGCGGTGCGCTGCTTTCTGTGACTAATGCCTGGAATACGCCCGTGCAACAGGTCACGACTTTCGACCACGACCTGCAAGGCAGCGTGTTGGCAACACATTACGCCGACGGGTATAGCGTCAGTAATTGGTTCAATCCTCTGCGGCAACTAATCGTAAGCGGTGACGCGACCGGTTACCGATGGCTTTTCTACAACAATCAAGGTTTGCTCACCGTGGCCAGCAACGCTTACGGAGCCGAACTGAAATCCACATTTGACATCGAAGATCGCGCCCTGTGGGCTTCGGCCGCCAATCAGGTTAGCATGACCAACGCGTACGATGTTTTGGGCCGAGTAAGCAGCCGGACGCATGCCGATGGTGGGGTCGAAAAGTTCGGCTACTCGGCCCGCGGCCTCATCGCATATACAAATCAGATCGGTATCAGCAATTTCTTCATTTATGACGAAGCTGGGCGCAAGCTATTTGCAACGAACGGAAATAATGAGGTCATCTCCTATACATACAGTTCAGCAGGGGACCTGCTCACATTAAAAGACGGAAAAGGTCAGGTGACGACCTGGCGCTCAGACGAATACGGCAGAACAACAAACAAGCTGGACCAGGCTGGCACTGAGGTGCTGAGATACCAATACGACCTGAATAACCGGGTCACGAATCGCTGGAGCAAAGAAAAGGGAAACACGGTTTATACCTACGACCTCGTGGGGAACCTGACGTTCATCAATTATCCCAGCACTCCTGACGTGACGTTTTTCTACGATCCGCTCAACCGGCTGACGAATATAGTCGATGGAGTGGGCACGACCGCATTCGGTTATACCAGCGGAAATCAATTGCTGTTGGAGGATGGACCGTTCGCGAGCGACACTCTCACAAACGGTTATGTGAATCGGCTGCGGACCAGCTTGGCCCTTCAGCAACCGACGGGAGTCTGGACTAATCAATTTGGATTCGACGCAGCCAAGCGGCTGACGAGCGTAATTTCACCTGCCGGTACTTTCGGGTACGCGTATGATCCGCAACGGCTCGCACTGGTCGCGCAAATCTCTCTGCCGAACACCGCCTTCATAACCAACACGTACGATAGCCTCGCGCGGTTGACCAGCACACATCTCAAAAACCACAGCGGCACGCCGCTCGACTCGTACGCCTATGTGTATGACCCGATTAGCGAAGTGACGAATTTGACGCGAACGGACGCGAGCGCAGTTGGGTTGAGGTACGACAAGATTGGGCAATTTACGGTTGCAGACAGCTCAGTCAACACAGAAGACCTCGGCTGTTTTTACGATGCTGCGTGGAATCTGAATCGGCGGACCAATAATGGAGTGACGACCACATTTGCCTTGGACATCAAGAACCAACTAACCTCCGAAGCTGGAAAGAAGTGTACCTACGATGCGAACGGCAATCTGCTCGAAGTCGGCGACCCAAATACGGAAGGAACAATTGATTACGTCTATGATGATGAGAACAGGCTGACGCAGGTTTCGACGAACTACAACATTCCAAGCTCCCCGACCGGAGGCCCGTTAGTGGGCGGCTCGAGCACTAACATGTGGCACACTTACTTCTCATACGACGGACTCGGGCGCTTGCGGAAGCGCCTGGAGTACGTCAACGATCTGCCGCAGAGCACCACTTTCTACATCTACGATGGCAACCGTGTTATCCAGGAGCGGGATGGGAGCAACAACAATCCGCTGACGAGTTACACCCGCGGTGCCGATTTGAGCGGAAGTTTGGAGGGAGCCGGGGGAATCGGCGGGTTGCTGGCGCGGTCGAGCGGTTCGGGCGGAAACTGGACCACCCACTATTATTATCACACCGACGGCAAAGGAAACGTTACCTACCTTGTGGACAGCAGCCAGGGACTCGCGGCCAGTTACAGGTATGATCCGTTCGGCAACACGATCAGCTCCAGCGGCCCGATTGCCGCGGCGAACCTCTATCGTTTCGCAAGCAAGGAAATTCATCCGAATACGAAGATATACTATTTCTTATTCCGATTTTATGATCCCAATTTACAAAGATGGATCAATCAAGACCCGATCGGCGAGTGGGGAGGGGGAAACCTTTACGGATACGTGCGCAACAATCCCCTCAACAGAGCCGATCTCTTCGGACTCAAATTGACCGAGGATCCAGAGACTGGTCTTCCTAACACCGATGATCTTCGCTGCGGCCACGGTTCTCTGCCGACTTGGACCGGTAAGCAGTTCGACGATACTAAAGACTCCCTTGACGCACTGACCAGCCCAATCACCGATGCCGGCCAGACGATTTCGGATTTCGAAGACTCCATTGACGGAGGATTTGTTTTTGCTGGGGGGGAGGCGGATGGATTTGAAGCTGAGACATCGGTGGGGTATGATGAGGAGTTGGGATGGCACGTCAGCAGCGACGTGTCGCCTGTAATAAACTTGTCGGTGAATCGCACACCCATTGGCTCAGTGGCCCCAATCTCTTGGGGAGCTGAATACTCGCAGAACAAAGGCTGGCAGCAGTCCGCGCCTACATTCTCGTCGGACGCAGATTTTGGGCCATTCGGGGTAGGCCATTACAACAATGTCGGCAGTTCGGGAGGCGGATATTTCGCCTACGTTAACATAGGCGAAGACCTCTTCGCCGGAGCGGGAATTAGTCACAAGTGATAAACATTATGCCGAAGGCTCGGAGCAACGAAATCATCTCCTCGTGTTGGAACACCGGCGGTAGGAGATTTACGGTGTCCGAACCCACTCGACTTCTCCGCTGTTCGACTCTGCTAGCCATCATGGCAGTTCTCGGGACCGTTGGCACCGTCGGTGCCGCCGAAGAATCCCCGGGTGTTACCGCTGGCATAGTCGAATTTGGATTGTACTGGCTCGCGGGTGCGGAGCAGAGCGTTCCACAAAAACCGGTGGCGGGCAAGGCCCAGCCGCCAGTCGTTCGAGCCAACGTCGAATTTGAGACCCAAACGGACCGCATCAGAGCCAAGAAAGGCACGACGTTTGGAATTACGTACCGACTTTCGAATCTCGGGACTAACTCATCCGTGAGCTTGGAAGTCCTCTGGTCACATCCCCCATTCAAACCTCCAAAGCAAGGCGAACCATTGACACAGCGGGTTCCAATTATCCACAACTCCAAAGCAGCGACGCGACCTCGGCACCTTACATATACGCTCGATGAAGAGTACGAGCTTGTTCCTGGCGACTGGACAGGTTCAGTTTATTACAGCGGAAAGCTTATTGCGACCAAGGTCTTTCACGTCATTGTTGAGTAGCTTACGCGCGCGGAGGTCATGGCGACTCTCGCCAGACTTTCCGCTTACTTTCAGGCGAGACGGCTTCTAACAGCAGCGAATAACACGTAGGCGAATCCCAAGAGTAGCATCGCAAAATGCGCAATGCGTCTGAGTTTGGGAGCAGCGGACAGCATCAACAGAAAGCCGTATGTAAATTGGATGATACCGTATTCTGCTGCCTCTCCACCAAGGAGATGCCTTTCGTGGCCTTGGTACGCGACATAGCTGTCTCTGGAGAAGTAAATAACTGCTGCTCCAACCATGGCCAGAATTCCGATAAGAGCTCTGACAAGGCTGAAACCTCGCGGTTGCGATTCTTGATCCGGTGTCATCACTTCTCAAGTAAAGCACTTTTGGCAAGTTTGTGCACTTGGTCGGTTACTACTGGGTCGCAGACCCCATTGATGAGGCAGGGTGCCACAAGGAGAGTTACCGGTTCATATGAAAAATCGAATCTGCTGGAAAATTGCAGCGATGTCATTGGCTCTGATACGGGTTGCCACTCTTGCGGAGCAACTAGCCCGGGCACCAAAAGCGGGAACTGGGTACCGGATCATCAACCAGTGTCGGCGCTAAATAGTGCTAACGCCCCACAGCAGCTTTACCCGCAGTGCCTCAGTTGCAGCCGCGAACAAGGTCTTGCCGTAGCGCGAGCGCTGAGAAATGCTCAAGGACCATGATGACTACCATATCACTCGCTGCGAGGAATTCGGTTGTGCTCATTACGGGTACTGAAGGAGCGAGAATACCAGATTCCCTTGGTGGCAAGCTGGTTGTTGCGACATCCTCGTGTATAGCGGTCGGAACTCGCAACGAAGCCGATGGAAAGACGTCCATCACATTGACTGACGAGACGTGCGCAGCTTTTGGTTGCCAAGAGAGAGGGCTTCAAAGAGTATTTTCGGGTGTCTTGGAAACACCCGAGAGGGAGCTAGTCGTGCGCACGGTTTTGCTCCAAACTGCGGCTAAGCTTCCAGTTCTGAAGGACCTAACGAGAATCGAAGTCTTCACAAATGATGAAAGCGAACCGGACAACATATGCATAGTCGCACGTCCGGAAAACGATCAGCAGGCTTGAGTCGACCGCATGTGAAGAAATCCATCTTAGTTCGCATTCCGATTGAAATGGTCGCAAGAATTCGGTTCAGAACTGTGTTTCCCAAACAGGCCGTTTCGCTCTGGGTAGCCGACCCCATTGACGAGCAGTAAGGAGCAGAAGCAGGTTGCACAACTCGTATGAAAAAGGACGGCGGCTGCACTCTTGAGTTTGCGTGGTTAGCCGCGATGAGTCGCCACCGCAATCATTCCAAGTTGGCAGCGGACCGAGCGGGCGACCAAAAAATTCGCCCGGGAACTATTCTGCCAATGCAAATCTTCCTCTCCATCTCAGGACAGCAAAGTGGACCATTCACTCTGTCGAATGTTTATGAAATGAAACGACTGGGCAGCATTCCCGTCGATACGCTTGCGTCGTGCGAAAGCGAACCAGATTGGCTCTCGCTTGATGATTTCCTGTCGCGCCATCCGATCAAAGTGCCGAGTCGCCCTTCCGTCCGCCGGTCCGCCATGCAAAAGTCTCCCTCCAGACTACGCGGCCTGGCAGGTGCTTTTTTGATGTCCATTGTCGGCGGAGCGCTCATCGCGGGTTTCGCCGCACTAACGGGCGCGTTATTTACCATTTTTTGGTGGGGTCTCGGATGGGCCAACGGCGCCGTCGCGAAGCGTTGGGCTCGGACCAATGATCAAATCGTCGGACTCTTCGCATTCGTTGCCACGCTCCTCGGAATTTTCATTTCGGGCACAGGTCTCGAAATGCGACACAACTCGGTGATTTTGTTCGGTGGTCTTGGCGTTTTGATTTCTCTGCCTGGCTCTCTCTGGCTCGCATTCAGGACCGCGAGCACGCCACAGCGACCTCGGAGCGGTCGACCCCATCGAAGAGGAAGTGGACGACAAGCAGATTTACAAATTCATATGAAAAATCGAATCTGCTGGATCGTCGTTGTAGCGACGTCGATGGCTGTAACGAGTTGCCACCGCAGTCATCCCGAATCGGTCGTAGACCCAGCCAGCGGTGAGCAGAAGTACGCAATCAAATTGTCGCGACTGAGCAAGAAAGGCGATAAGTTTCACCTGCACGCACGCGGAACGCGCGCCACGCGAAATACGATTTCAGCACAGGGCAGGATGGCCACTGCGACAAACGGAGTCGAAGTCGAGATCGATGGCGATCTCGAGGTGCTTCAGACCGACACAATTCATAAGATTTCCAAGATGTCGTGCACCGTAGAAAGCTGCCTTGTGCGAAGCAACGGCATCTCAAAGCCACTATTCACCAACGGCACCGTCGTTGTGACTGAACAGGGCTTTCCCAAGGACAGCTTTTTCGTGAACTGGTCTCTTCTTCCTAAGCAGGCGGCGGACCTGCTTTCCTTGGTGCTCTGGCTCAATGTCATGGCCGGCGACAACGATGAACTGTTTGGCACTGACGAATTGAAGAAGGTTGGGGATACGTGGCCGTATCATGCTGAAAAGTTGAACGAGCCTACGCTCCATCGCATTGGAAAGGTCCAATTGGTGGCAGTAACGAAGGTAAACAGCCAGATGTGCATGGAGGTCGAGGCTAACCTGCATTCAGCAAATATTAATTTTACGATCGACCCCAAGGCTACCTTGCGCTCAGCCAATCAGGAGTACACCTTCAATCAAATCGTCCCCTTGGATAGCTCTCGCCCGCATGTTCGAGAAATCAGTGTAGAAAAAACTTTCGCAAAAATCGATGTCCCAACACCAAAAGGCATCGCGCTAAAAGACCTGACGATGGAAGTCGTATCAGAGAGATGGTTCGGGCAGCAGTGAGCCTGTCTTCCGCTTCCTTGGCAAAAAGGCAAACCCCCGCATTGGACTTTGGACCTCGAAAAACCGCACGCCTTCTCATGCCCCTCACGGCGTACCGCACAGGTTGCACTTTTGTAAGTACCTGAAAAACCGGACCATTCACGGGTTCACGGCTCCAGCCGTCTCTGACCTCTGACTTCCGATCCCTGACTTCTGACGGGTTCCTGACGGGTTCCTGACGGGTCGAACTTTTGTAAGTACTTCATAAGACGCAAGGTTGACGGGCTGACGGGTAAAATCCCCCCTTGAAACCTCCTCCTCGTCCTCCTCCTGCCAACGATCACTGACTACGGACTACGTGGCTGGCACCCAGTCAGGCCCAGTCAAGCCTAGTCAAACCAAATCCAACCATCGCTCTCTCCCTCACTAGTCCATCGCCAAGGTAGTGGTACAGTTTCAAACTGTACCACTCCCCCAAGGGAAGGCTGCTTGCCAGAAATCGGAGTGGCGACTACTATTTTGGCCGGTTCCATAAATCTTCAACCTGTATGGGTTATATGAAAAATCTCCAATTCAGCCGACTCTCCTTGTTTCTGACTTTCATCGTCGCGTCATTGGGAATGGTTTCAGACCTGAAAGCCGCTGAGCCGCGCAAAGCCGCTTCGGTGGAAGGCATCACCGAATATCAATTCGACAATGGATTGCGGGCATTGCTGTTCCCGGACAACTCGCAATCGAAGGTGACCGTGAATTTGACCGTGTTGGTCGGTTCGCGTCAGGAGGGCTACGGTGAAACCGGCATGGCCCATCTGCTCGAACATATGGTGTTCAAAGGAACGCCCCAGCACCCGAAAATTCCAAAAGCCCTTCAGGAACACGGCGCACAGTTCAATGGCAGCACCTCAGATGATCGGGTCAATTATTTTGAGACACTTGCTGCCACCGACGAGAATCTCGAGTTTGCGATTGACCTCGAAGCGGACCGTATGGTGAACAGTTACATCAAGCGCGAAGATCTCGATTCTGAAATGACCGTCGTGCGCAATGAATTCGAGCGCGGAGAAAACTCGCCTGGTGCTGTGCTCAGCGAGCGTATCGCAGCGGCGGCTTACGACTGGCACAATTACGGCAAACCGACCATTGGCAACCGGACAGATATTGAGCGGGTGCCGGTCGAGAATCTCCGTGCCTTTTACAAGAAATACTACCAACCGGACAACGTCGTGCTCATTGTCGCCGGAAAATTCGACGAGGCCAAAGCTCTGGGATTGATACAAAAGTATTTCGGCCCGATTCCGCGGCCTGAGCGAATATTGACAGCGACCTACACCGAAGAACCGCCACAGGACGGCGAACGCTCAGTGATTCTGCGTCGAGTTGGAGATGTGAGCATGGTTGGAGTAGCGTATCACATTCCGGCTGCATCGCACCCGGACACTGCGGCTTTGGAAGTGCTCGCCAATATTCTTCGCACCGAGCCGTCGGGCCGACTTTACAAGGCGCTGGTCGAGACCAAAAAGGCCTCGAGCGCTTCGGCGTTTGCCGGTCGCGAGCATGATCCCGGCTTGATGAGTGTGGACGCAGAAGTGGCGCATGGCAGCACGCCGGAAGAAGTGCGCGACATTGTCATCTCGACGGTTGAAGAGATTGGCGCGAATGGCGTCACGGCGGAAGAAGTCAATCGCGCCCGGCAGCAAATTCTCAAACAACGCGAGATGGCCGCAAACAATACGGCACAGATCGGCGTTTCGTTAAGCGAATGGGCAGCACAAGGTGATTGGAGGCTCTACTGTCTGCATCGCGATTACATCGAGCAAGTCACGCCGGAAGCCGTCAAAGCGGCTGCAGCGCTTTACTTGAAACGAAACAACCGCACGGTTGGAATTTTCATTCCAACGCAGAAGGCCGAACGGGTCGCTGTCCCGCCGACACCGGACATCGCCGCGCTGGTCGCCAATTACAAAGGGCGCGCCGCGATTGCCGAAGGCGAGGCTTTTGAAGCCACCCCGGAAAACATCGAGGCGCGAGTGCAGCGCACCGAGCTGCCGGAAGGGATCAAAGTGACTCTGATGCCCAAGAAAACGCGCGGCCAGGAGGCCCATCTTTTACTCACTTTGCGATATGGCAATGAAGACAATCTGAAAGGCTTCGAATCGGTGGCCGGTTTTCTGCCGGAATTAATGTTGCGAGGGACGAAAAAGCTCAGTCACCAACAGTTACGGGACGAGTTGGACAAGCTTTCGGCGAATCTAAGCGCCGGCGCGGGCGCGGGAGGAAGACGCGGCGGTGGACGGCGCGGTGGTCCGCCGGCGGCGGCGGGCGCCGGCTCGGTCACCTTCTCCATTCAAGCCAAGAGAGAGACATTACCTGCGGTAATCGAAATTCTTGGCCAGGTTCTCCGTGAACCGCTCCTGCCGGCCGAAGATTTCGAAGTGCTCAAAGGCGAACGCCTCGCGGCCATCGAACAGATGCGCACCGAGCCTGGCATGTTGGCCCCCCGCCTGTTACAGCGAGAGTTAAATCCGTATTCGAAAGACGATATTCGTTATGTGACGACAGTCGAGGAGTCCATCGAGCGGCTGAAAAGCGTAAAATATGAGCAGGTAGCGCTGCTTTATCATGAGTACCTCGGCTCGCAATCTGGCGAATTGACCATCGTCGGCGATTTCGATTCCAAAGAGTGCCTTCCGATTTTAGAACGTGCCTTGAGTGGGTGGAAATCCACGAAGCCGTATGTGCGCATTGCGATGCCGATCAATGGCGACCCGAAAGGTGGAGAACATCAGATCAAGACGCCGGATAAAGCAAACGCTACCTATGCTGCCGGATTGCAGTTTCCATTGCGAGACGATGATCCCGATTATCCGGCCCTCGTGGTCGGCAATTACATCTTTGGCGCTGGCGCGCTTTCCTCGCGGCTGGGCGATCGGATTCGGCAGAAGGAGGGCCTGTCGTACGGTGTCAGCTCAGGCTTGAGTGTGTCATCCCAGGACCGACGGGCTGCCCTGACAATCAGCGCAATTTGCAATCCTCAGAATATTGGCCGGGTCGAAAAATGCGCCCAGGAGGAGCTTGAGCGATTGCTGCGCGATGGTGTCACGCCGGAAGAACTTGAAAATGCGAGGCAGGGATATTTGCAGGCGCAGAAAGTCGGGAGGGCAAGCGACGCGGCGCTGGCCGGCACCCTCGCAAATTTTCGGCATCTTGGCCGGACCATGGCCTTCGAGGCGGATGTGGAGAAAAAAATAAACGCGCTTACTGCCGAGCAAGTCAACGCCACGCTGCGCAAATACATTGATCCGAAAAAGCTCGTCATTGTAACTGCGGGTGACTTTGAGACTAAAGTCGTTGAGCCAGGCGGTGGCGGAGTGTGATCAAAATCCGAATGAGGATAGAAAACGGCGAAAGAATCGGCTGAGATGGCCGCTCGCTGTAGGCGCCTCCTAAAAGGCGCTGACGCGATAGAATCGAGTGGGCGCGAGCGGGGCATTGGTATCCAGCAAAATGACCGTTCCGCCACTACCAGAAGCCGGTGGCACAATCGGTGTCCAAAGAGGATCCGTAAGCTGGTTCTTATATTCGAGCCGGTATGTTAGCCCCGCCACAGAACCCACTGAAATGGTTACATTTGTGCCGTTCGCGCCAAAGCTGGTGAGGCTAATGGATGGCGCAATTAATACCGTCAGGTGGGCAACCGAACTGGTCGCTGCGCCGGCCGTGTTTGTCGCCACCGCCTGATAATTGCCGATATTTGCTGCTTGAGCATTGTTGAGCGAAAGGATGGTCGTTGTGGCAGCCAGGAGGTTCGTGCCATTGAACAACCATTGATAGCCCGGAGCTGGCACTCCCGAGGCGGATACCTGGAAACTGGCATTCCCACCTTGAGCGACAATGATATTCGTCGGCTGCAATGTGAACGTCGGCGGAAGATTTGTGCTAACGCTCGTCACGTTGGTGCTCGAATTATTGGCTAACCCTGGATCGAGCAATTCTGAGCCAACCGACACTATGTTGGTGACAAAACCGACGGCTAACGGCGTCACTGTGATAGTGACGCCGTTGGAGCCGCCTGCATTCATCGCGCCGAGGCTGCAAATCACCATCCCGTTGGTGAAAATGCATCCGGGCGAAGCCGAGGAGAACGTGACATTAGCCGGGATTGCGTCTGTTATCGAGACGCTCGAAACGGCTTGCAAGCCAAGGTTGCTCACTGAGAGCGAATACGAAAGGTTCTGGCCCAGGAGAACAGAATTAGTGGATGGAACCTGAGTGACGGCGAGGTCGGCCATGGGAACACAGCAAGCGAATCCATCTCGAACTGCAATTGTGTCGACGTACCAACCGGAGCCGCCATAAAAATTGCCGTTGTCGGTCCCAAAGCGCCATTTGAATTGGACGGATTGGCCCGCTGCTGCCGCGGGAAGGTTTACAGTTGTAGTGATGAATCCGCCTGATAACGCGCTCCAAACCTGGCGTCCAAACAAAGGGTTGTCGGTGTTCGTAATACTGACGCTTCGGTTATAGCCATTTGAAGCAAAGCTTCCGCCGGCTGCCAGAATATCCTGAAATGGCCCACCTCCAATTTTGATTTCGAGGACGCCGCCGTCGAAAGCGTTGCCCAAAACCGCCGGATCTGCCTCGCAATTATAATTTTGCTTGAATGAGAGTTGCGCAGTACTGGTGCTAATGGCAACCGTGGGAGATAAAAGTTCCGCAACTCCGGCGACCGTAGTTTCGGCAGCGAACGCCGAATTTGGAGTTGTGTCTTTAAAGGCAAATGAGGTCACCCAGGCGACGCCACCGCCAATGGTCGTTGAGGTCCATCCGGATGGAAGGGCAGGGACCGTGAGCGGCTCAAAATTTTGGGAGAGCGTTGTGAGTGGTTTTCCCAATGGAAAATTAAAGTTGAGAGCGCCCAGATTATCTGAGCCATCCTGAAGCTGTAATATTGCCACCAGTGTCGAGCCGCAAGCGCCACTGGCGGTGAAGGAATAGGAGCGACTCACGGTTGCGCCGGGACTCATTGCGCCATAATTTTGGGGCGCGCTCGGCGCGAGCACACCGCCGCTGGCCTGGAGCGTGGCCACCAGATTTGTTACAGCGACCCCACCGTTGTTCTTAAGAGAAAAGTTGATGGTCACTGCTTCATTCGGGTCCACAGCGCCGTTGCCCGGCGAACAGCCCTCAAGTGCGAACGAAGTACCCGCGTTGGTGACGACGCGAGCGTTGATGCGCGGCGCGAGGGTATTGATGGTGTTTGATCCCGTGGGGCTGCCCCAGCCCGTGCAGAGGTCATAAGAGGCAGTGGCAAAAAACCGATTGGGATTTGCGCCATTGGTGTTATTTCCGGTGCTGACGTCGTTAAAATTGGTTGCGTAACCGGGGCCATTGCCGATGGCGTAAAAGGCAGGATTGAGAAAGCCTACCGGTGGCTGCCCAAAGGAGGCCGCCTGTTGATTGATTAAAGCGGTGAAAGCTGCCCAAAGCGGAGAAGAGATGCTCGTGCCCCCCACTCCCTGAGAGGCGCCATTATTAAAAGTGACATAAACGTTATCCGCGATCATAGCCACATCGGGAACATTGCGGAAACTGGCTGAGCCGCCGTTGGTAGCCATGCTCGCGATCCCTTGTTGAAAGCTCGGAATCGGGAAAGCTGTGCTGATGCCTCCGCCGGTCCCCACATACTGGCCCTGTACAAGTCCCCAATTCCACGAACTTTCAGAAATCCAGGAAGCGCCGGTTCCTGAAGTAAGAGTCGTGCCTCCGACCGCGATGACGAACGGATGGTCCACAGGCGAACTCACGGCTCCTGCGTACGCGTCTCCGTCGCCTGAGGCGTTGAAGTAAGCCTGGCCCTGCGCGGCGAATTCTTGAAATATTTGATCGGTAGCTGCACTGGCCGAAAACGTCCAGGAAGCGCTGAGTTGCTTGGCAAGGTTATCTGTAGCCATGCGGTTGAGGATGTCGTCCCCGAAGCCGCCGGCGTAAACGATGATGGCTGCAACGCCCGGCGCCATGGCATTGGCCACTTCAATGTCCAACGCTACTTCGATGTTATTCGCGCCGGGTGTATCTGAAATTCCATCAATGAACACATTAATCAGAGGAACTGTCGCTATGCCCGAGTTCCTTCTGTAAGTTGTAATATCGCCGAGATAGTAGGTATCGAACTCAAGCAGCCCGACCATCTGGCCGGTGCCGGTCAGCGTGACGCCTGGGGCGTAGGCGTGTCGGAAGTCATTGCCGCGGTACTGACCGCCTGGGCCGGAACCGTCCGCAGGTGTTCCCGCGCCGCCTGCGCCGCCGGGGCGCACCCTCACGCCCGCCGGGCGCGGCAGTTCAAAATCCGTCAAGCCACTGATATGCAGGACCGGCACTTTCAGGTCGAGAGCAGGTTCAGCATCCGGGGCAAAAAATGTCCGGTTTTCCTTCGGGTGAGCATAAAGAAGAAAATTGAGATGAAATGCCTTCTCAATCGCAGCAGCGGAGCCACTCACATCCAGTAATACCCGGTTCGAGTAGCGAGCGGTTATATGCAACCCATTAGCCTCCGCAAACGCTGCCAGCGCCTCGTAGTCCTCTGCAGCCGGTCCGAATTGCTCCGTGAATTGTTCCGGTGTGAGATACTGCCGGTAACGAGGACTGGCCGGATCGTACAGATCCGTCACGAGTTTAGACAATGCACCCTGGTTCCGTAGCGGCAGGGCAATTGCGAGCCGCAGTTCTTTTGAGCCGGGCAAATTTCCGACGGATTGCAATGTTGCCGCCGCTCTTGGAACATGCCCCACAAGGGATTGCCGCTCAACTGCGAGAAGCGGGCTAGCCGCGCAAAGTAATACGCCGAGTGAAATTAAGCGGCAATGGCTGGATTGGATGCGCATATTGGTTCCTTACATTATCGTCGATGGAAAAGGCGGCCGGGAGGTCGTCCCGGCCGCGTGCGTTAACAATTACTGAAACTCGAACAGTCAATTTTCGCTATTGGACCCGATAGTATTTGCTTACGCCGCTAGGAGTAAACGTGTACGACGGCGCCGATGCTCCCGCAACCAGCGTCCACACCGCACCCGTTCCTATCGTATCAGATTGATACAATGTACCAGAAGGCCAGGATATGGTAACGTTCGAACCGCTCCGGCTTATCGTTAGAGTCACGGTCGATGCTACAGTGTCAAAACTGCGCCCAGCCGTCTTACCTGCCGATTCGATTTGGGCCACTTCCAATGCCGACAAGGCGCGACGCCACAGGCCGAGATCGTCCAATGTGAACTCTCCCGCTTCAGGATACAGGCCGGTCGGGTCCTGTCCAATAACCACCCCGCCGCCATTGTCAATATTTCCAAGCCCAGCGATATCGGTTCTGGCGACCAGCACGCCGTCCAGGTAAGTGCTGACCACATGCGCCGACCGATCGACGCTTACGACGAAGTTATGCCATTGGGCATTGTTGATTGAGTCGTTGGGGCCATTCACGTCGACGTTATGCGTCCCGTCGTTGAGGTCCCACTGCCAGCCGCCGACCCGGTAGGAGGGGCATAAATCCCACCCGGGATTGTTGGCGGAATTTGTTTCCGTGCCGATAAACGGAAGATCGCCGTTTTCAGCCCCATTTGTTTGAGTCACCCAAAGGCTGATCGAGAAGCTCGCCGTATCAAGTTGAAGATCTGTTGGACGGCCAAGCACAACATAGCTCGCGTTCACGACGTTCGTGCCCGTGCTGTCGGTACTCGTAGCGTACTTTATCGCTTGGGAGCCAATGATGCCAGGCACAAATGCCGGTCCACCTACCACCGTCCCATTGTTGCCATGGCCCGACGTATCTGCAACGTCCCCGTCAAAGCGAAGGTGAAGCACGAGATTGTTAGTTACATTGGCGAAACCGGTGGCGGCTATTACGGTAAGACTAACACTCTGAGAATTCGTACCAACGTTGTTCGTCGCCCAGAGCGCGTACGTGCCCGTATCACTAACAGCGGTGTTCGTGATAGTAAAACTATTGGTCGTTGCGCCAAGGATCAGGCTGCCATTCTTATACCATTGCAACGCCAGCGGCGTGGAGCCCAGGACGGTTGTTGCAAAAGTTACGCTCTTGCCGGTACTGACTGTCTGGGGAAGGAATGCACCAGCGAAGGCTGGCGGCGTAGCAGGGAAACCCGCGACGAAATGGTTTGTGATCTCAGCTGCCGACAACACCCGCGTATAGACCGCCACTTCATCAACCTGTCCGCTGAAGAACTCGTCGGCGAGGGTGGTGGCGCTGACGCCGCGACCGCCGATGATAATTGGCCCAGCGGCATTCTGGCCATCGGGGTTGCTCCACGAACTGCCGGGAGTCGTGCTCAGTCCATTCACATAGAACACGAAGGGGAAATGAGTGCCAGACGTATCTACAATAGATGAGTCGTAAGTCATCGCCAGATGGGTCCAGACACTGGGTGCTATTGGCACCTGCGTAGCGCTAGGATAAGCGCCGCCGCTGGCATCCGGGTCCCAGAAGCCAGTTGGTATCTCAGCCCAATAGACGCCTAAGTTGGCATAATGGCTCGAAAACGGAACCAGAAGTTGGTTGAGCACTGGAGTTTTGACCCAGCCTTCATAAGTGTACTTTTGCCCGTTCAGGGCTGGCGCAAAAGGAATGACGCCAACGCCGCCACTGGCGCTGAACGACGCCGCACTGTTCGTCCCGATGCCGGCTGCGCCCAAAGAGATGGGCGGCACGGTCCCGTTCACGTTCGTATAGTAACCATCGTGACGTCCCATCCCATCCCACAAATTGGTAGAGCTGGGTGCTTCATCCAGACGCCACCACGCTTCGGGGCCGGCAGCGATAACTGCGGCTTCGTAAGAGCCAGCGGCAACGGTAGGAATTGTAATGACGACCGGACCGTTCGAGGCGGTACCCAGGGAATTAGTAACCGATACCGAATAGCTGCCGGCATCGCCAACCACTACGCTTGCGATCGTAAAGGCTGAGGTAGTGGCACCAGAGATCTGGGTCGTATTCTTATACCACTGGTATTTGAGGCCGCCACCGGTCACGGTGACTGCCAGGTTGATAGAACCGCCAGTGTAGAGTCGCCGGTTTATGAATCCGGAATTACCGGTCATGTTGGGAGCCGTTGGACTAATAATCGTGACGGCTACTGTCTGGCTTTGGGCTGGGCTCCCGTTACCATTCGAGATCGTCACATCGTAATTGCCCCCATCGGCGAACGTTGATGTACCGACGCTGTAGGTTCCACTGGAGGTGGTGGCAACGGTGCTGCCATTCCTGTGCCAGGTATACGTGAGCGAAGGAGTTCCGCCTGCGTCAATGGTCAGGACGATCGGGTCGCCTGCTGCCACAGGCGCGGTGGGCCCCTGGAGATCAACGAATATCTTCGGGGCCAGACCGCCGACGGCCGCGCCGTACTGGGTGTAAAGCTCGCCAGCGCTCAATGAGCGATTGAAAATCGCCACCTCGTCAATGCCGCCTGCGAAGCTACTGTTGAGTTTCACGTCCGTTCCAATGAGAGTCGCGCCGTCAAACGCTTGATTGACATGAGTAAAGAGATTGGTCGCACCGGCAAACCCCGCTGGATTATTGGAGGCGCAAATGTACACGGCAGCCTGATTAGGCTGGACCACTAAAGCAACATAGGCCCATTGATTATCCGCGGAGCTCGGGAGCGTCGGCAGGCCCCCGTCCCCCGTCGGACTCCAATTAAATGTGTTTTGGTCATTGTTCCAAATGTACCCAAGTCCCAGACCGCCATTAACGCCGTCGATTGTCAGACCGGCATAAGTTGAGGCGGATTCGCAAAGGATCAGACCCGCACCAAGCGTTTCGGAATCCGTTGATGCCTTCACCCAGCCGGAGATCGTAACCGTATTGGTATTCAGATTGAGCGCCGGAATTCGCACGACACCGCCGCCAGCGTCGAAGCTCGCCGCTTTATTTGCGGCTTCGAATCCTGGGTAGGCGGGCGAGGACGGCCCAGCAACACCCGCTTGCGTGTCATAGATAAACAAGCCGTTGGCGGTAGCGCCGGCAGTGCCCAGGTTTGCAGCCGGAGGATCGATCGGCTCCTGGTAACGTTGATAAATAACAGGAGAGTCCGACAGAACTGTACTTGCATAATTCGCGGGGCTGCTATTTGCCGTTGTATAATGCGCGGACACGCGGGCAGACGAAAGGGCGGTGTTGTACTCCGCTACCTCAGCAACCTTGCCCGGCCAGAAGAAGTTGAGCGAGCTGCGGGCTCCGATCGTGAACGGTGCATCAACGTTCGGGACATAGCTGGTCGGTGTTCCACTTGAGACAGCGACTCCATTTTTGTAGAGAGTGGCTGTCGTGCCATTATATGTGAGCACCATATGGTACCAAGAGCCGAGAGGAAGGTCATTCGTAGCAAACAGCGTGACGCTGGGATTGGCGGCATTCTGGTTGAAAAACCTCACGACAAACCCATTTCCCAATCCGAAGGTACTGCCATCGTCTTGTGCCCAGTACCAACCCGAACGTGGGGAGTTTATTTCAACAGAGGAGGCGAGATAGGCGAACTTCGGAACCTGGGCCGGGTTCGCCCAGATCTCAACACTGAATGTGGATGTGTTAATTGCGGCCGACCAGGCATTCGAAACATAGGATGCGGCGCCATCCAGGCCAAGCCCCACACTGCCTGCGAATGGACCCGGAAGTCCCCTTGTTGGAAACGCGATGTACGCGCCGTTTCCGCTCGAACCCAACGAGCCAGAGTTGTTGGCAACGATGCCGGGTTGGGGTTGTAACGTTTCATTCAGGCGCCAATAACCAACCGGCCCTTGCGAGAGTACGGTGGATTGATAGTCTGCTCGCGCTGATCTCCCGGCCATTAAAGCCAAGGCGCACGCCAGCGGCGCAAGGAGTCTGTGATGTCTGTTTTTCATAGGTGTGGTTTTCTTTTTATGCGATGGGTTAAAAGTCGCGTTTAGGTTGTTGCGGTCTCGCCTTTCCAAGAGACAGGCTGCGTGCATAGTCCTCGTCCAGGAGTCGGCCAATTCGGTGATCGGGGCAATCTGGTTGTGGGTTCGGTACGTCGTCCGCCAAGGTTATAGTTCGTCAATTGATATTCTTCGACCGAGGTTGTCTCATCGAAAAACCGTGTGCCGCCGCCGCTGCTCCTGCTGCTATTTGTGCACAGTGCTGTGCTGTTGCAACCAGTCAACATCTACATTGTTTGCGCAACTGAAAGGTGGAGCACTGGGGTTAATCGGCCCCAATGGCGGAATCGTTCTCGGATCCCGCCACCGATGCATCTCGCTGTGGCCGTCCGCGAAAGAGAATCCGCACCCGAGGTTATGATAAAATCCCGGGAGATCTCCCAACTGATACATCGACGGATCACTTGGATTATAGCCATACGTCATCGTCATGAAGTTGCTCCAATTGACCCGGTCCTCTCGCATGTCGAGGAATACGAACATCATTGAAGGCTTATCGATTTGGGAAAGTTTCGAGAAAATCCTATAATCATCCGCGAACGTCCATCCGCCATCATTACCCGCCTGAACAGTGCCGGCGTCTGGCGCAAACCCCCCCATATACAGGTTCATCGACATCGTCAGAATCCGGTCGCGAGGCACATTTTGCCATACAACCGTCGAGTGGTCGGCGGGACATTTATAAACCCCTGTTGATTTTACATACTTCCAGAGGGGGCGCCTCTTCATGTCATAGTCTGGATCCCAATTCGCGCGATTTGCTCCCACGTCGTCCATATGCGCTCCCGACCAGGCTGAATTGTCCGGATCGGTCTCAACGGTGGTCATAGCCCTTGCCACATTGTGCGCCGTGCTGGCATAAACCAGCAAATCATTGCTGTCCTCCGCGTACATCCTCCAGCCGTAGCAAAGCTGGCGGTGATCGTTCAGACACTGAATACCTTGCGCCTTCTGCTTGGCCTTGGTCAAGGCCGGCAACAACATCGCTGCCAAAATCGCGATGATCGCGATAACTACCAGAAGTTCAATGAGTGTGAATGCCCGACCTCTGAACAAGGTCTTCCCAGGCCGTCTTTTGTAGTTTCTCTTCATAGGTGGAGTCTGCCAAGCAATGTGTTCCCCGGTTGCGCATTCGAAGCGCTTCGTCAGATGGGTTCAAAGCCGTCAAGAATAAGGGGAAGGGTTGTGGGTTTGAGCGAATGGAACCGCCAGCGTGCCGATTCTGTTTCCCGCCATTCCTATAACCGCTTACAACTGCTTTTCGCATGCTTTTTGAGGAGGTAACAATAGATAATATGCGTTACGTTCAGGGGGGCCGCAAGGAAAAAGTGACACTTAGACATCACGATCACCCTGAACGCCGGATCATAAAACACCAGATCCTAAAGTTAAAGGTTAATTTATCGTCAGCCCGGTGTCCGAGCCGCATCCGATCCCATGAGCACAGGGAATGCCAGCCTTGGTTGGATTCGCCGTGCAGACAACAGCTTTCATCCTGGCGAATCGGAAATCCGCCAAAAAGTCTCGAAAAATGGCCCATTCTCCACAATCATTTCAAACGGGTCCGAACAGTGAAATCTTTGGCACGACATCCTTTCGATTTCGGTCAGTGAGGAGTTTTTTTCAGTTTGGCAAAACTCGATCAGCAATCCCCAACCCCAACCCAGCCTGGGAGCACTGGGATCCTTGCGGATGCGGTTTTCTCGCTTGCGCCATCAGTGCGGGCTTGCCAAAAAAAGCGGCCGGGATGAATCCCGGCCGCCTGTGAATCGACAAAACCAATACTACAGCTTCAAGCGATAGTACATTGCGCCAGTGGCGGACGAGGTAGTGTACGGGGAAGTAGCTCCCGATACTGCCGTGTACGGGCCGGTAACCGAAGTGGCGGATTGCAGTATTCCATATGGCCAGCTCAAACGGAGTTGGTGTCCGGGCAATACTTCAACAGTAATGGACGTTGGATACGTCCCCGTGAAACTTTGTCCGTTGATATTGCCGGCCGCAAAAATCGACGCAGCTTCCAACGGAGTCAACGCCTTGCGCCAAACTCCAAGGTCATCAATTTCGCCCGAGCCAGATTCACCATAATGTCCAGTCGGATCCTGACCAATCGTAGCAGCATTAGGTGGATTTGCATCCAACGTACCTATCGCTGCACCTACCGAAGTGCCGGCCTGCTTCGCAGCTTTGGCCACAGCCCCGTCAAGATACGTTACGGTGCCGACTCCGCGTTCAATGACATGCACCAAATGATGGAAGGAGCCGTCATTGATCGATCCAATGTCACCGTAATACCCCGCTCCCGCCCCGGCGAAGTCGAACACAGACATCGCCCAGCCGCCCGGCACCGTCCCTGCAGCGGCGACTGCGTCCGGACCGAAAGTAGGCGCAAACACGTAGCCCGATCCGAATGTGGAGCCCACCGTATCGGTAAAGAATGGCAAATCGCCGACGGTATAATTTGGTGGCAAGCGGATCCAATAGGATACCGTGAAACTAACATCATTGCCGAACAGCAGGTCTGGCATTACGCCAAGAGTAGCATAGAAGTTGTTCGTTGTCGTTGGAGCGCCGTTGCCATCCCCGCCCGGCGGGCCCATGTCCGACGAATAGTGGAACGACTGTCCCAGTTGTCCATCCAGGTAAGTTGGAGCGACGGAACTCGTCGCTGTGTAAGTGGTGTGCATGCTGGTTGCGTTGTTGCCGCGACCGGAGGAGTCCGCCAACGTATTATCAAATGTCAAATGCAACACTAGACCCGGTATCGATGGAGGTGTAGTCGGCGCAGGCAATACTGTCAGGGCCGCGACCGCGCTGTTCGTAACCCCATTCACGTTGCTGATCCTGACTGTGTAATTACCGGCATCAGTCAAATCCAACGGTTTAATCGTCAATTTTGCGCTGCTTGAGCCGGAGATGCTTCCGCCATCCGAGAGTGGGGAAGCGCCTTTGAACCATTGATAAGTGAGCGGCACGGTCCCGTATGCTCCGACTGAGATCGAAGCCGGCAGAGTGACGTAGTTGGTGAGCGATGCCGGTTCGATGCTGATGGTCGGCGGCAAACTTGGGCCATAGGCAGCCGCATAATGAGCCTGCACCTGCCCCACGCTCAAGGCGTACGGATAAATCGCTACCTCATCGAGCGATCCCGCAAATGCACCATCGTAATTGGGATCATTCCCCAGATGTTTCGACGCAATCGAAATAGGATTTGAAAATGAGCGAACACCCGCCGGGCGCGTGCCGCCCGTTCCCTGGTCGACGCCATTGATATAGATATGCATCGTGCTGCCGGCGTCATCATACACGCCGACAATATGCTGCCACGTCCCATTGGGTCCGGTGCTGGCGTCAGCTTCATAAAAACTGTTTCCGCCCCCGCGAGTGAAGAAGCGATAATTTCCTCCGGCAACATCAATCGAAAACTGTTCCGTGGCCAGTGTGCCCGATGAGCCGCTGCCCTTGGCGATGAGCGTTGATTCATCTCCTTGCCCGGATGGCCCATTCGCCCACAGCTCGATTGTGAAGTTGGTGTGGCCCGAGAATAAAACACCCGGTCCAGTTATATCGCCGATGTAGGAATTCAGTCCGCCGCTAAAGGCGACGGCTGTATCCGAATCAATCGCCGAATATCCAGGCTCTCCGAGCGTTGCGGCGAAATAATCCCCGTCGTTGCCTCCGTAATAGTCGTGAGCAACTGCACCACTCGCTTCTCCCAGGCGCCAATATGACACGGGACCATCCGCTATCACTGCCCCCGCATAGCCACCGGGAATGGAAAGGACCGTCAAGGGAACCGCGACGCTATTCGAGAGGCCATCCTGGTTGGTCACCGTGCAACTGTAATTAAGAGCGGCCGCCGCACTTGCTATTCCAGCATAGGTCGCGGATGTGGCTCCCCCAATCGGAACGCCATTCGTTTTCCATTGATAACTCAGCGGCAAACTTCCCAGTGCGGACACGGAGAAGCTGAAGGGTCGCCCGGTATAACGCGTTTCCGCCGCCGGCTGCTGAACGATCAACGGCGCCGATGCAATTACGGGGAACGTTACCGAGCCTGTTGTTGAACCATAGGGGTTTGTGATGACGACAGCAATAGTGATGTTGCCCGCAGGCAAATTGTTCAAAGTAATGTTTGTTGCTGTCACGCCTGTTGATATGCCATTGCTATACCAAAGATAGCCGAGAGTTGGGCTGCCCTCGGCCCAGACATCCAACGAAGCAGAGGCGTTGCGATACACTGTGCTGGTCGGCTGCGCAGGTGCCCGGGTAATTACCGGAGGCACTTGTGCCGCGTTGTAAATCGCATTGATGTTCGCTTCGGTCAGCGCGGTGTTAAAAATCGCCGGCTCGTCAATTCCGCCCCCAAAGAAAAGACCCACCGCGCCAAAGTTCTGCGCGCTTGAAGTTTCATAGGCCCGTGACCCAATCGTCCACGCATTTGTAACGTCCAAAGCCCCATTATCGCCAGCGCCTGTGTCGGCTGGGGCAGACGCCACCAACAGACCATTTCGATAAAGATTCCAGTTCGACCCGTCAAAAGTTCCGGCGATAAAAACCCAATTACCAATATCGCCGTCCGGAATTGGAAAAAGGGCACTATCGTAATAGATATTTCCATCCGTTACTCCGACTTCGTAGTAATTTCCATCTCCATATCCTTGTGCCGGAAAAACGTCGCCGTTGTTGCGCGAAATGCGCAGAAATGTTTCTGCGTAATTTGCAGCCCAACCGTGTGCAATGATGTCGCGGAAGAAGTCTTTCACTGCCGGCTTGACCCATGCCATCATGGTAATGTTTCCTGAGAAATGGAGTCCCGCAGCATCTTTCACAGTAATTCCACCGGCTTCGCCATTCATAACCACAGCTTTGTTGGCAAGGCCGAGGCCGCCATATCCAGAACCGGTCTGGGCCGTCAGGCCTCCCCATGTGTTGGTTGCATCAGCCGCGCCGCCGAGCGATCCCGTATTGGCGAGAACTGGAAACGTGCTCGGGGCAGGTGGTGTCACGGGCGATTCGTCGAGATGCCAATAGCCCGCGGGTCCGGCTGCCAGTATCTGTGCTCCATATCCGGCATTGTTGGTGGTCGCCGCGTCAAAGTGGGCTTTAATCTGCGAAGCTGAAAGGAGACTCGGAAACACAGCCACTTCATCGAGCCAGCCATCAAACTGGCGATTCCCAGCGTAACCTGCAATTGAGATGATCGGTCCGTCCGACAGATTACCCTGCAGCCCGGTTCCACCCAGCCGAAGGGCCATTTCGGTATTTCTGGTCCAGTCCCCAACGTCCGCTGCCGTCGTCCCTACCTGTACGCCGTTGACATAAAGTCGTGCCGTCGCCCCGTCATAAGTCGCCGCAATATGCTGCCAGGTTCCAACGGTTGCATTGGCGCCCGAGGCGGTGCATATGCCTGCATAGCCGCCGACCGTCCCCAGCCGAAATTGCCAGGTTCCAGTATTATTCACATAAAACAGATAACCCGAGCGATTCGCGCCCCCAAAATTATTTGGATCGAATGACGAAAGCGGACACACACCCGTGCTGTCACTTCCCGCAAGACTGCTGGGTTTGGCCCAAAACTCGACACTGAAAGGGGGGACTGGATTTAAACCCGGGTTGTAAGGGACGTCTATCTTCGAGCCGGCGTAGCCGGTATTTGGTCCTGGATTATTGAGCCGAATTGAATTTCCTACAACACCTGGCTCCCCTTTGCCAACATCCAGCACAACAAAGCCATCGGCAGAACTTCCGAGGCTGCCCACATTCGAAACTTTATTAACTGCGGGAGCGGTAGTGGTTTCATCCAGACGCCAGTATCCAAGAGGGCCGAAGCCCGTAACGGTAGTTTGATAATCAGCCGCAGAAGCGGCAAGGCAAGCCAGCGCCAGGGTCGACGCCGCCACGACGAACGGTCGAACGGATGTCTTCATAGTTAGGAGTACTTCTAATGGGTTGTTTGTCACTAAGGGTTTGAAACGGCCAAGCGGAGATACCTAGCCGTGGGTGAGGTGAAGTCAACTGATTGTAAAACAAAATTGCCATATACTTGGCACCCCTCCCGAGAGGTTGCTCGCCAAATGCAGACTAGTTACCGCCAGCCCAGTTCTTCGGACGCACAGTATGATCCTGAAGCCAGGCGACATCTACATCGCGTGGCGCATAGACCTTGCTTGACATCTGAACGTCATAATTCAGCGGCGGAGTTGTTCGCGGGTCTCTCCAACGATGAATTTCGGAATGTCCGTCGGCAAATGAAAATCCGGCGGCGAAATGGTGATAAAACCCCGGCATATCCTGATCAAACTCATAAGCGGCTGGCGCGTTTGGATCAAAGCCAGTCATGTCCGTCATGTAATTGCCCCAATTAATTCGGTCTTCCCGTTGATCGAGGAATACCCAGGTTTTTGACGGCCCGGGGCTTGGCAGGCCACCGTTCAAATCATTCATCTTGCTGTAGATGCAAAAACCCTTTGCAAAGGGAATATTGCCGTCATTTCCTGCCTCGTCCCCGGGCCCGCCATCGCGTCGGGGCGCGAACCCACCCAAGTACAAATTCATTGACATCGTGCGAATCCGGTCATGCATTTGCCCATCCTGACCTTTGACTTTCGAATGATCGGCTGGACATTTATAGATTCCAATATTCTTCGTATACTGCCAAAGCGGCCGCTGCATCAAATCAACTGATGGATCATAATTGTACGCGCTGGTCGAAAAGTCCATATGAGTCCACGTCCACGCGCGGAAATTATGGTCGTTTCCAGTACTCTGTGTCCCATCGTCGCTGGCGTAAGTAATATATTCCCGATTGTCCTCCGCATATAGACGCCAGGCGATCGCCAATTGTCGATGATTCGACATGCATTGGATGCCCTGAGCCTTGAACTTGGCCTTACTTAGCGCTGGCAACAGCATCGACGCGAGGATCGCGATGATTGCTACCACTACCAGCAATTCAATGAGTGTGAAGCCCTCGCGAGCCGGCGAGTTCTTTCGGAGTCTGTTTTTGTAGTTTCTCTTCATAGGTGGAGTCAGCCAAGCAATGTTTTCGTCGTTTGTGCACTTCGCGCACTTTAACGAGTGGGTTGGGCGTAGTCCGGAATGACAGGGTGGGTTGTTCGTCGGAATTGGCGAAGTCGTTCGCCAGCCGACTGTTGGCCCTGCCATTAATCACACCACAGACAACTGCTTTATGCATGCCTTAGAGGAGGTATTAACCTAACGATGTGCTTGTTGGGAAAGTCTTGCAAGGAAAAACTTGCTTTAGATGAACTTATTTACTTACTGCGTTCCATTAGCACCGACCCGCTGCGGATCGGTTGTTCCAACCGTGCCTGTCTGCCCAAAGCATCACGAATGCCACCATTGACTACAATGCCCGTTCCGGGCCGATGAAAGTTTTTCATGGTTGCGATGAGCGTCAAAATCGCCGCATCCTGCGGCACCGGGCCATGATTGTCAGCGAGCTCCGCTGGAGATTATGATTTGAGGGAATACAGAAAGTTTGCAGCATGCATCACATTTCATTGGCGCGTTTTGCGCAATATGACAAAACCCCTCCAGTACAAGTAAAACAGGCAGCTTACGAAGGTCTAAGTCGTTTCAGGGCCAAAATAGGGGTCCCGCGCCCAAAAATCAGAAAAGAAACATCCAAGCCCTTCAACCGGGCGAGAGGTCATTCGTCCGTGAGAGTGCAAAGCGATTGGATGAGGAAGTCTGGGTCAGGAGAAGCGCGCTACTAAAATTCCAGGCAGGAGGAGAGTCCGGAGCCGAACTTGGCGGCTCAGGCTCAAGCAAATAGGAGATCGCCGCCGTGACCGTCCGAACGTCCGCCGCCAACTGCGCCAGTTCAAAAGTCTTCGCCCGCGACAACCGCAACGGAACCGTTTGCGCTCGTCCTGCCAGTGTGTAAGACAGCGCTCCGACTATGCACACCAGCAATATTGTCGCGGCAATCAGAACACCGCCGGCCAGGGAAAGGCTTTGGTTGGTTTCGCGATTCTTCATAATGTTAGGCGCTCGTCAATTTCAATCGACTCATCCGCGAGGTCGCGAATCTGTTTCACGATCGGGGTTATCATCGGAGCGAGCCTCCGGTTCGGGCTTATCGTCCGTTGTCGGGCCCATCTCGTCCAACATCGTCCTGGCTTTGGACCAAATCTCAGCCGGAACCGTCTTTTGTTGTTCCTCAGTCTCAATTTCTCCATCGAATACCAGCGTACCTGCGTTGTTGTGAACTGTGAGCCGCTTCTTCGGATTCGCAACGATAACGTAAGTGCCGGATTCATCCGCTTTCGCGATCGATTTCGCCGAGTTGGAGTTTCTTTTTACGGTAAACGTCGTGCCCTTGCCCACGTTCAGTCCTTCGAGGCTAAGCGCCTCCAGGTTCGTCACTCCCGGCCCGACAACCCACGTCAAGTTCCCGTTGCGCGTCAGCGCTGCATTTAATGTCTTGCGCGCCTGTTCCATGCTCTTTTGCAAATCAATGTCGCCACTTTCTTTATTGTAACCCGCATGCGACAGCCCTTCATGCAAGCCACTCATCTGCTGACGTAACTCTTCAGCTATTTTTGGGTCGCTCGTCTGAAATAGCGTTCGATGCTTCATCTCGTCGCTGGCGTCAGTGCGGTCCATCGTTTTGCTAAGCGTCGCTGTTGCCGACTGCTTCTTTCCACCCCGATAAAACTCCAATTTGATCGTGTCGCCCTCTTTTTGCCTGCGGACGAGCTTGCGCAACTGTCCTGGGTGTACCAGCAACTGATCTCCCATCTCGACCAGCACATCGAATTTTTGAAGGCCTGCTTTCGCTGCCGGACTGTTCGACTCCACATAAATGACGACCAACCCCTCTCCGGATTTAAGCCCCAACTGAGAAGCCAGCACGTCGCAAGTTTCGTCGGTCGAAATGCCGAGCCACGCCACCTCGCTCGCAGTTTTTTTCCCAGGCTCTTTTTCGATCGCTTCAATTTTGATTCCCGGGTGTGTCGAGGCAGATCCACCCGAGATAACGACGCCATCTGAATCGGCCAGAATTGCCTTGCTCATTTTTGCCGTTGCGCCGGGCGTAAATGCGACGACCCCAAGCCCGGCCGCAATCGCGATTGCAGCCAGCCTGGGGCGCAGAGGGCAGGCCCGGACTGGGCTCCCCGCCATCCCGCGCACTCTCGTGGTATCCAGAGTCAATCGGCCCTTTCGTAACGTCGGTTCTGTTTTCATAGCTAGTTTGGTGGCGGTAATTTCCGTTTCGACGATTCAGTACGTTTCAAATCCGACTGTCAATACTTCGAGCCTCGGGGTGCTCTCCTGCAAAACCAATCCGTTCGCTTGATTGCTCAAAGTAATTTGGTCCAACCATTGATTACAACGGAAGCGGACCGGCTCGCCGCCGGGCAATCGGGCGAGCGTATCAAATGAGGAAACCAACTCTTGATCGATCTGAACATCGTCCGCTTTCAGCGGCGGAGCCACTGCCAATCCCGCCTTGGATTTTGCACTCGCCGGGGCCGGCTTCGAGGGCGAAGCACTGCGCCAGACGACCACTGCGGCAATCAAGACTGCTGCTGCCGCGGGAACCGCCAAGCGCAGCACTCGCAACCAACCCAAGGCTACGAGTGCTGGCCAAGGCGGCGCAGAGCGGGCCTTTTTCGGCGGCGCTGCTGCCAGCAGGCGACTCCTGAGCTCTCCTGGCAACTTAACCAGCCTGGTTTTCCGCAACACGCACTCGAACTCTTTTTGTTCTCGCTCGGTCACGGAAAATTCTCCTTCGTTAATTTGCGCAATTCTTCCAACCCGTAGCGGTAACGGGAAGCCGCGGTGTTAGCTGGAATTTCGAGCGCTTCTGCAATTTCCGCAAAAGTCAGCTCGCCCCAGACTTTCAAAATCACAACTTCGCGATAGATGTCCAAAATACTGCCCATGGCTTTCTGCAATAGTAGATCCCGCTCCCGGTCTTCGACCCCGGAATCGAACCAAACGTAATTTGCGTCTTCGGCAACCCGCAATTCACGGTCATTGCGCCGGTTTTCACTCCGGGCAAGGTCGATCGCCCGCCGCCGAATCGTGGCGAAGACCAGCGCAAGGGGAGGGGGTGTTCCGTCGGGTTGGCGTCCCCAGGATTCGACGACTGCTTCCTGTACCAGGTCATGTGCGTCTGCTTCACAACGGGCAAGTTGCCGTGCGTATAGTAGAAACCGTGGGGCGTGAGTTGCCACCCACGTTTCCCAGTCCGAATTTGTGGAGTCTTCATTTTCGGAACCGCTATTCACGCGATTTCGGTGATAGAAGCGTTGTCGCTCAGAATTTTTGTCTAAGGAACTTGTAAAAAAGTCTGGCTTAGACACAAACATACGTATTCTAGGTGAAATTCTTATGAATAGACCCCGTTTCTCCCCTTTTGTTCCAAGAAACGAGCAATTTTCTTTTACCCCAAGAGCGACCTCGGAGTCATTGGCCGCTTTTCCAGTGCGATCAGTTTGTCTGACCGGTCAGACCAGTCCGACCCGTCTGACGGAACACGCAACACGCACTACGCTCCCGACCGGCAACAAAAATCACCAATCACCAGTCACCATTCCCAGACTTGCCATCAAAAACGCATACGCATCCGCCTTCTCCTCAATGACCTGGCTCGTCGTCGGCCCAGCGCCGTGCCCAGTCGAAAGGCGCACGCGCAGTAATATAGGTGCTGCCCCGCTCTGCGCCGCTTGCAACGCAGCCGCGAACTTGAACGAATGCGCCGGCATTACGCGCGCATCATGATCGCCGGTGATCACCATGATTGGCGGATAACGTGTTCCAGGCTTTACGTTGTGATATGGCGAATAGGCGCGCAGTGCTTTGAAGTCTTTCGGATTCTGCGGCGAACCATAATCACCAACCCACCCTGCGCCCTGCCCAAACTGATCGAAGCGCAGCATATCCATCACACCGACATACGCGAGCGCTGCGCCGAACAAATCGGGCCGCTGCGTGACGCACGCGCCAATCAGCAATCCGCCATTTGAGCCGCCCTCAATCGCCAGCTTCGGCGTCGATGTGTACTTCTGCGCGATCAGCCATTCGGCTGCCGCAATGAAATCGTCGAACACCTTCTGCTTATGCTCGTGAATCGCCTGCCGATGCCACTCCTCGCCGTACTCACCGCCACCACGAATATTCGCCACCGCGAAAATCCCGCCACGCTCCAGCCACGCCACGCGCGTCGAATCAAATCGCGGCACGACCGAGATGCCGAACCCGCCGTAACCGTAAAGCAATGTCGGATTCGCGCCATCGAGCTTGATGCCGCGCTTATGGACCAGGTACATGGGAATCTTTGTCCCATCCTTGCTCGGATAGAACACCTGCTTGGTTTCGAACTGCGTGCTCTCGAATGGTGGTTTTGGCGCGCGATACAATTCACTTTCGCCAGCCTTCAAATTTAGCCGGTAGATCGTCGGCGGCGTAACATAATCCACGAAACTGAAAAATGTCTCCTCATCTTTCGGCGTGCCGCCAAAGCCGGACGCCGTGCCGATGCCTGGCAACGAAACTTCGTATTGACGGTGACCATCAAGTCCGTAAACGGTGACCTTACTATGCGCGTCATGCAAAGTGCCGACGATAAGCCGGTGCCCGACCAATGTTACGCTCCCGCTGGCGCTATCCATCGCATCTTCTCCTTGCGCTACGATTTCCTTGAATTCCCGTCGTTCCTTTCGATGCGGATCGATCGCAATGACTCGCCCTTTCGGCGCGTTAAGCGTCGTCTGAAAATAAAGCAGCTCGCGCTCTTCCCCTGCGAATAGATATTCCGCGTCGAATCCCTCCACGATCGTTTGCACCGTCCCTTTGTTGCCCCCTAAATTTACCGCGTAGATATTCTCCAACCCTTTATCTCCCACCTCGCCTTCGCCCGCCGTGATTACCAGCCAATGGCCCCCGCGCGTCAAGTGCGGCGCGAACTGCCAATCCTGATGTTCCGGACGCGCATATACTTTCCGATCCTCCGACTGCTTTCCTCCGAACGCATGATAATAAATCGCATTGTTCAGATCGCGCACGCGCAACTCCTCGCCCTGCGCCGGGGCAGGGAACGCGCTGTAATAAACCCCTTTCCCATTTGGAGAAAAGACTGGGTGATAATACTTCGTCCAACGCAACTCATCCGAAAGGTCCTTGCCCGATTCCAAATCGCGAAAATGCCAATCCGTCCAGTCCGACCCGCCCTGCGACAGTCCATAGGCGAGCAACTTGCCGTCCGGGCTCGCAACGTAACCCGCCACCGACACCCCTTTCGGAAGCAGATTCGGCGAAAATGCAATCGTCGGCTTTCCATCCAATCCAACCGTCATCAGTAAATCGCTCTGCGGTTGTAACCCGCTGTTATGCGAATAGAAAAAACGTTTACCGGCGTGAAACGGCGTTCCGAACTTTTCGTAGTCCAACAATTGAGTCAGCCGTTCCTTGAGCGCTCTCCGCACCGGTGTCTTCTCCAAATACGAATCTGTCAACTCAGCCTCCGCCTTCACCCACTCGCGTGTCTCTGGCGAATCCAACCGCTCCATCCAGCGATACGGATCAGCCACCTTCTCCCCATGATAATCATCCACCTGCGAGTCGCGTCGCGCGCTCGGATACTTGAATGAACTTCCCGAACTCACCTCTGGAGCAATCGATGAGGGTTGCATCGCCCCATGGATGCCGCCAATCACCGTCAGCGCAACCAGGAGTGATTGGGTTGGATGCTTGCCGTAAAAATGCGTATGAGGTTGGATCACATTATTCAGCCTAAGGATGGACTTCCAAATGTAAAGGACACCGATGGAGTTCCTCGCGATTAGCCTCCCATTTCCCACCGTCAAAATAGACTCGGGCATCCTCACGCCTTTTTTTCCTTGTCCGTCTCTAAGGCGTGACTATAATCATCGCAACCTAGCCCCGAGTAGTTGCCCGCTGTGGGTCGGCCAAAAGCCGTTTAGTCAAAACAACAAACCTTAGAACCAAAAGATAGGAGACTGCTATGAATCGAAATAAATACCTGCGTTACCTGACCGTCATCGCTTTATCCGGCGCATTTTGTGTGCCGGTAATGGCGGCGGATGACAAAAAAGCGTCTGACAAACAACCGAGCGAAGCCGATATGATGACCATGATGACGGAAATGGCCAAGCCGGGTGAAAATCACAAAATGCTCGAAGGCGGCGTTGGTTCCTGGACCTATGCGGTCAAAATGTGGATGAGCCCCGATGCGCCCGCGATGGAATCGACCGGAACGTCAGTCGGTCGTTCTGTCATGGGCGGGCGATATGTCATCACGGATCATACCGGCAAAATGCAAATGCCGGGTGCGGATGGCAAAATGATGGACATGGAGTTCAAAGGAATGGCTGTCGAAGGCTATGATAATATCAAAAAGAAATTTGTCTCTAACTGGATCGATAACATGGGCACCGGTATCATGAGCATGGAGGGAACTTATGACGAAGGCACGAAGACCCTGACTTACACTGGCGAATATGAGCCAATGCCTGGAATGAAGACCAAAGTGCGCGAAGCAATCAAAATTACTGACAAGAACCATCGCACCTTTGAGTTCTATGAAGATCGCGGCGGCAAAGAAGTCAAAACGATGGAGATCAATTACACGCGCAAGGGCTGACGAAGTCCCGCTCGAGTTGACAATATTTTTCCCTCTCCCCACGCGATGGGGAGAGGGATCAAGAGCGAGGCGTTATGTTGATCGAGCCGCTCCACACAGATTACAAATGCTCGCGAATGGTTCATTTCCGCTGACCCCACCCGCACGGCCACACACCATCCTTACCGTGTGACCAGCACCGCGAAAACTGTTGGCCAATACCTTGCCGGTCTGCCGCCCGACCGGCGCTCGGCGATCAGCGCAGTGCGCGAGGCCATCCTCGCCAATCTGCCCAAAGGGTATGAAGAGGTCATGCAATACGGGATGATCACTTACGTCGTACCGCACAGCATTTATCCGGCGGGTTATCATTGCAAACCGAGCGATCCGCTGCCTTACGCATCGCTTGGTTCGCAAAAGAACCATATGGCGATTTATCTCTGCAACGTCTATGGCGACAAAGAAACTGAAAACTGGTTTCGCAAAACCTACGAGGCGACCGGCAAGAAGCTGGATATGGGAAAATCGTGCGTGCGATTCAAAAAACTTGAACAGCTTCCGCTCGATGTCATCGGCCAGGTCATCGCCCGAACGCCAGTGGATAAATACATCGCGTACTTCGAAACGCTGCTGAATCAACGTCCAACCAAAAAATCGGCAAAGGCGGCGAAAGCGGCGGCGGCGAAACGCAAAAAATAATCGAAAGGACACTAAGAGCTATGCGGACTATCCTCATCGCTCACGGCGACTTGCTGGCTTTTTTGAATATGATGATATGTTGCCACGGCAGCACTTCGCTGGTCTCAACCCATTCCAACGCATGCACGCTCATTTCCTTGCGCACCTGCGCTTCAGTCATTTTATGCAGTTGCTTAATTGGAACTTTCGGATCCTCACCGCGGAATTCGACGAATGCGATGCGCCCGCCTGGCTTGAGTGAAGCGCAAATCCCCTGAACCATTTCGTACGGATAATCGAATTCGTGATAGACATCCACGAGCAAGGCTAAATCAATAGAGCCGCGAGCAAGTTTGGGATCTTTGATATCGCCAAGGACGGGTTTGACGTTCCGAATGTGCAATTCAGCCATTTTGTTGGTAAGCAGGTCCAGCATTTCCTGCTGGATTTCTACGGCATAGACGACGCCGTGCTCACCAACCAATTTCGCGAGTCGGCGAGTGTAATAACCAGACCCTGCGCCAATATCCGCGATCGAGTCGCCCGGCTTCACTTTGAGCGCGGGAAGAGCAAGGCTCGGGCGCTCCTCGTTTTCGCGCTCGGGCCGTTCGAGCCAATCAGCCGCTTGATGGCCCATGACCTGGGCGATCTCGCGGCCCAGGTAGAATTTTCCCATGCCATCGCGGTCATGATTCTCGCGAATCTCGTAACGCGAGGGCGACGGCGTGGCCGAATTCGTGGCCTGAGCAGGCGCAGAATGTGGAACGACCAGAAGAATCGCGCTAAGAAGCGCAAAAGCGTTGGACGGTTGGCTTGTGAATCGCATACGCGAATGTTAATCAGGCGACGTATATTAGAATAGAGCGAAAGGCAAGAAAGGGAAAGGCATTGACATAATTCGATGCACGCAAAGGCACATTGTCTGCTCTCTTAGTCCTGTGCGCGATATGACAAAACAGCGAGAAGACGAAACTGATTCGGAGCATTTATACTCGGAATTGACCGGCGCCAGTGAAGCTTGCGCGAGGAGCGTATTTATGTTTGTGTGCTCGGGCGATGCAGAGATCGAAACAGGCGGCGAATCCCCGGCGGCTTGCGATTAAGCCGCTCTTTTATTCGTGGCTCGCAATTTTGTTCCTCTTCCGGCCACTGCCGGTTTCAGCTTCCGCGCCCCCAGCAACGACCGGATTTCTCACCCAACCGCTTTCACTGGCTGAAGCCGTCAATCTAGCACTGACGCAGAATCCTACCATCCGCCGCGCGCAGAAGGACCTGGAGGCTTCCCAGGGCGTGGTGATTCAAACCCGGGCGATTGCCGTGCCAAAAGTCAGGATTACCGGCGACTATGCAGCAATGGACAAGGGTGATGTCGACCGAATCGTCAGCACCAACTTCACGTTCGGCACAGACGAGACCTGGCAAACCCAGGTTCGCGTCGTACAATCGTTATACGAAGGCGGGAAGATTGCATCAGCGCTACGCGTGGCGAAACTGACGAAGGAACAGGCGCTGCTGAATTGTCAAACGGCGGTGGCGGACACGGTTCTGGACGTGCAGCTCGGTTATTTCGATGTTTTGCTGGCCGAGCAACAGATCGTCGTCCAGGAAGCGTCGGTCGAATTGTTGAGCCGTGAATTAGCCGATACGAATCGGCGTTTCGAAGCTGGAACCGTTCCGCGTTTCAATGTGTTGCGGGCGGAAGTCGAACTGGCGAATGCGCAACCGAAGCTGATTCGCGCGCGAAACGCATTTCGCATTGCGAAGAACAATCTCGCGAACTTGCTCGGATTCAACGTGCCGAGAGAGATATTTGAAGACATTCCGTTGAAGTTATCCGGCAAACTCGATGCGGAGCCATATGCGATGGAATTGCCGCGAGCAATCGCGCTGGCTTTGGAACGGCGAACGGAACTTGGCGCATTGCGGAAAGCTGAGTCATTACGGAAAGAGGACATCGTGAACGCAAAGGCCGGTTACAAGCCGAGCCTGGAAGCTTACGCCGGCTATGACGCTCACGATTCAATCCTGAAAAACGATCTCGGCGCCGAATTGCATGGCTGGATCGCCGGCGTGCAATTGAACTGGGACCTTTTCGACGGAGGCGTTGCCTACGGCAAAGTGAAACAGGCGCGTGCCCTGCGCGAAAAAGCGGAAATAGAAGTGGAAGACACCGGTCGAAGGATTGAACTGGAGGTGCGAACCGCATTTTCGAATTTCAGGGAAGCCGATGAAGTGCTTAAATCACAGCAGAAAGTGGTCGAAGAAGGCGAAGAGGCCTTGCGATTGGCCAAGGCGCGCAACGAGGCTGGGACCGCGACGCAACTGGATGTGCTGAGCGCGCAAACGGCTCTGACAGAAGCACGAACGACTCAAATTCAGGCGCTGCATGATTATGCTGCGGTGCGAGCCCGACTGGAACGTGCGGTCGGCGCGAGCATGGTGGCTAAATGAGTCAAAAGGATTTGAACTCGGCCCTTCCTGGCAGGGTTCCCACATTGCCATTGAATTAAGAATTGGTGCCCTCAGAAGGTTATCTTTTTGATGCATTTTTGGAAGTAATATGAGCGATGCACGGAGGGTTTTGGCCTTGGCTGTTTGCGATTTTTGCGTCG
>Ga0193709_1000016_pt1 | contig 86089 bp, 66 predicted proteins | sample H3c2metaG_FD_160571 | JGI IMG/M metagenome (GOLD analysis project Ga0193709, IMG submission 160571) | Soil microbial communities from a riparian zone of the East river system, Colorado, United States - H3c2 | ecosystem: Environmental > Terrestrial > Soil > Riparian zone | place: USA: East River...
TTAAGTGCAGACCGAAGTTGCCGGCCCGGTGGGTATACCCTTCTGGCCGCTCTTCGAAGATCGCCATAATTCCCGGCTCACCCCGGCGCAATCCCTCGGCGATAAACTGCGTCGCCAGGGCCGATTTTCCCGTCCCCGAAGGCCCGGCGACCAGGAGACTGTCGCCTTCGAGAATACCCCCGCCCAACATCTCGTCCAACTCGGGGATGCCGATGGAAAGACGCCGGGTTCGCGTAGCCGTCTTGTGGCCGACGAGACCGAGCGTGCGCGAAAAGGCCTGCACTCCGTCCACGCCAATGCGCATGGTATGCAGGCCCGGCACGGTGGCCTGGCCTCGCAGTTTCATGATCTGCAACTTCCGCACGACGGAATTCCGCTCGGTGACCTGCGAGAGCCAGAAGATGCCATCCACCATGGTAAAAAGTGGATTGTCGCGGATTTCTTCCTCGACATATTCGCCGACCAGAAACGTGGTGGCTTCCCAACTGCTCAGAAACTGGGCGAGCCGGTGGATGAACGTTTGAATATCTACTGCAGCCGCAGCGCTGGGTCCCATGCGCGCCAGGGTACGAAAGGAATCCACCACCACAATTCCCGCGTTGGCCTCAGTAACCTGCCTGATGACTTCGGCCAGCACCGCATTCAAATCTTTCTCCAGCAACAGGTCGGACAGATTGATAAAACGAATGGATTTGCCCACCTTGGCTTCGTCGAAATAGGAAAACTGTTGCTGATAGCGCAGCATCTTGATGGCAGGTTCGCCGAGAATGGTGAAATAAAGCGCCGGTTTCTTCACCGTCCCGTTGGCGAAAGCGAATTGATGGGCCAGAGTGGTTTTGCCGCAACCGGGCGTGCCTGCCACAATGTTAAAGGATAATGCCGGGAGGCCGCCGCCCAGGATTTCGTCGAGCCCGCGCACGCCGGTCGGCAGTTTCCGAATTTTGACCTTGGCGTCGGTGGATTTGCCATTGACGCTGGCTGGCTTGCTCCTGGCTGCGTCTGGCAGTTTGAACCTGTTTCTATTATTTCTTAATTTCATATTTCATTCTGTTGCCTGAATCTAAATTCAAATCGAAATTGTTCAGCGAAACTTTCGGCCAGACCTCGCGCACCAGGCTCACCATTAAATTTTCACCGATGAAGGCCACGAGCAATCCGAGCAACCGGGCCAGCAGAGCTACTCCGCCCTCGAAAAAAACGGCCGGGTCGAGTTGCCCGTGAAGTTCCTCCAATCCTTCCAGAGAGCCATCCGCTTTCACATGGACCGCGCTCAACCAGGAAACTTCCGCGTTGGCCAGCACGAGCGCGCGCGAGAGGAGCGCGCGAAAACCGCCGTTTCCCATCAGGGTCGCCAGATGCGGACGCAGTTTGTCAAAAACCTGAAAGGCGTCCGAGGTTTGCGCCTCGGCAGGTTTCCTTCCATGCGTCTCACAAGCCAGGACACGCTCGGCGAAACTCCGCATTTGCAGGGTGGCTTGGCTCATTTAAAACCCGTTCGCACAGGTGTTTTTCAGCGAGAAGGCGCAGCCACGAGCCCATGCGCGAGGCCGGATAACGCGCCGGGACCATCCGGTTATCAAAATGGATGTTCTGCAAGCGACCGATTTCGCCATCTGCGGCACCGGGATTGTCTCTACACAACGATTTATGCTGCTTAACACTCAACGCAAACATACACTGGGATTGCGCCAGTCTATAGCATGGGGTAGACCGTGGGGGATTTCCCCCCTATAAGAGTCCATTGAGGACTTACGGTTGGCTGGCCAAGGCGGCGGCTTTCAGTTTGCTGGCGGGCGGGAAGGTGAACGCTGGAGCTTCAGACACGAGAGCCAAACCGAAATTGAGCATCGCTTCGTTGCCGGCGGGCTCCACGGCGATCGGCTTGAGCAGGAGGTTCGCCGTTGTCGCCTTCACGCCGCCCATGACGTTTTGCCAAATGTTGTTGCCGACACCTTTCCGTTTCACCGCCGCCACGGTGATTTCCATTTTGGGCGTACCGGGCTTTCTTCGAAATATCAAGGTGTTGACGCGCGCAACCGTTTCGTTGCGTAGCCGGATTTCGCCGTCGGAGTACCCGATGTCGTGGAGGCCAATGGTCACGAGGCTCGGCCGTCCGCCGACGTTGAATCGCAGTCGGACTTCGGTGACAGTCGGAACGTGGCCGGCTATCGTTCCCTCCACTTCGATACGAACGCGGCCTGCCCCTTCGACACTGATGGAACCGAGTTGATGGTCGAGCGAACCGCCTTCCTTGAGCTCCGGCTCGTGCTGGTGGATTTTCTCCGAGTGGTCGAAAACGTATTGTTGATTACCCTTGCCGTTGAACTCGAACTCGCAGCTCGCCAGGAGTGATCCGGCGGTGGACCGCGTGGCGGAGAGCATCCGCGCACGCTGCGTGTTGCCGGGGCTCTTGACAACCGAAACCGGCTCCAACGAGATCAGCGGCACGAAATACATGAATTCGGCAACTGAATTGCCTGGAGATCCGCCGCGACCATCGCCCAGTTGGAGGGTTGGGCCAGTCGAGGCGAGGGCCGGGTTGGGATCGTGTTTATCGGAGGGTGGAGACTGGGTCGCGCCGGCCAGCCGCAGGGCCGGAGTGAAATATGCCATCAGAAATAGCAGGCCGAGCAATAGCGTGGCGAAACCCGGGAACCTTGAGGCGCCTCCGACCCGGCATACTTCCGGTTTTGTCAAAGGTCGCAAACTGTACAATTGTTTAATCCTCCATAACATAAATCTGTCTGGACTATTTGCGAATGCACCCGTGGTCTGCTCGATCCTGCCGTGTTCAGCTCGCACCGGCGAGGCTGGCAGGAGTGGCGTTCTGCCACTCCGGGGATTTCGAGGTTTAAGGATGGGCGGCACCGACCTCTTTGCTAAAAGAGATCGCAGGCTCAGCCCATAACACATGAATCGCTTTTCGGCGGGCTGCATTGCCATTGGTTTGGAAAGGCATCTCGAAACGTTCCCGGGCTCGGTAAGTTGCCGTTAGCCCTTTTCCACCCTCATTCGCGCAGAACGACTGGCACAAAACGGATAGAACCCTTTTGGTCCGAAGTGTCCGTTTCGTCTTAGAGTTTACCAGACCTCGAGTTCCACAGATATTTTCAAATTTTTTTGCCACAATGTTGGAATGTTTCTGATGTTTGCCCAATGATTAACATAGCGCCGGCACCAATCCCCCCACGGCTGCTCCCACTCCGGCCTCGAGAGCCAAAAAGGCGCCCAGCTGGTTCCTGCCAGGCGTTGCTTCGATGAATGGAATGGTCGGCGCAGTCACTGGCGGGCGGTTGACAATTTGGAGGATCTGTCCTGCTCGCATGATATGGAGCAGTTGCTCTACACGTAACGTTGGATTCACCAGGCGCACTCGGATCTTCCGACCGCGGACCAGATTGCAGATCGCGATCAATGCACCCAGACCTGCGCAATCCATGAATACCGTCTGAGATAAATCAATCTCGACTACCGTGTGTCCGTTCAAAGCGGCGCACACTTTCTTTCGAAACAGTTTGCTGTTAGCGGCGGTTAATTCCTCGAATCCGACTACACTTAAGACCTTTTCTGCAATCTCAATTTCCATTAGCATATTTCTTTTTCGTTTCTGCCACTAAATTGACTGGCCACGGCCATCGCCGGAAAGGAGGCAGTATGGCCGGGAAGCCACCTCCGTCGCGCGGAGGACTTTTTCGACGGTTCCCACGAGTTCCTGCATGGTAAAAGGCTTGACCAGAGTAGCAGCTAGCCGCAGTGATGAATCCCCGTTCAGCGCCTCCGCCGGAATTGTCCCCGATGCCATCACGACCGACAATTTCATCTGTGCAGAACGCACCAATTTGACCAATTCAATCCCCGACATTTTGGGCATAGTGTTATCGGTGATCAGAAGATCATAAGGGCTGGCTTGAAGCGCTTCCCAGGCGTCTGCGCCATCTTCGGCGGTGTCCACATGATAGCCGGAACGTCTGAGCACTGAAGAGCTGCTTTGCTGGATTTTAATATCGTCTTCAACCACCAGAATACGAACGGGCAGATTCGTCTGACTGCGAGTTGCCAGGATGCTTTCCGGCGGTCCGGCGCCCGAGATACTTTGATCTTCCATAGCCTCTTAACTGTAAGCTGGAACGTCGTATGAGCCATGAAGGGGTTGACCGTGGGGTAAGTCCCCCAATTTGAAATTCTTTGCGCGTGCCTAAAGTGTACGGAAGGTGGACGAGCCTGGGGGGCGAGGAGAAAACTGCTATTGCACGTGGGGCTGCCGGATGGTTATCGAGACACTTCTCTCGAGCACTTCGGAAGACTAATTCATTGAGCGAGTCGCCTGGTAAGACAGCCGAGGTCGAGGGCGCGCGATCATGACTCCATGCGCATATTTGTTGCGCCGTCTCCGGCTAAATTTACACCTTGGAATGGATAGCGGTCATCGTTTGAGAATTGGCGGCGGAGCCGAACTGCGCGGCATACAGCACTTTCGTCACTAATCCCAACAACTCCTCCATCGTGAATGGCTTGAGCAGGGTGGCGGCGAGCTGCAGCGACGGATCCCGAACCACCGCCTCGACCGGGAGGGCACCCGACATCAGCACGACGGGCAGCATCATACGCTGAGAACGCAGGATTCTGACCAATTCAATACCGGTGACTTTGGGCATATTATGATCGGTAATCAGGAGGTCGTAGCTCCTGGCGCGCAGCGCCTTCCAGGCGGCTGCGCTATCTTCGACGGCGTCCGCTTGATACCCATACGCCGTCAGCACTCGGGCGCAGATATCCCGAATGTCGTGATCATCATCCACCACGAGGATACGTTGGGGCGGACTCGTTTGGCCTTGAAGTTGCGGGTCGCCGGAGGTTGCAGTGCAGAATTCCCCATAATTGTTCATAGGGTAGCGATTTTAAGCTGGAAGGTCGCGCATGCCACGACGGGGATTCACCGTGGGGTATTTCCCCCATATGCCGTTTCAGCCACAACCCGGACCAGGGCAAAGAAAAACCAGCCATGAGATGGCCCTGTTCGTCACCGAAAAATTGGAGGCGCTGCGGGAGCTTCGTCCTTTGCATGCAGGGCTTTTTTCACAGTTCCCACCAACTCACCCATCGTAAAGGGCTTGACCAGGATGGCGGCCAGGTCGAGTGACGGATTATGGCTCAAAGCCTCCGTGGGGATTGCACCCGATGCCATTACCACTGGCAGTGTCATGTGCTCAGAACGCAGCATTTCAACCAACTCAACGCCGCACAACTTCGGCATACTGTTGTCGGTGATCAGGAGATCATAGCTGTGGGTATGAAGAGCCTCCCAGCCAGCTGCGCCATCTTCGGCGGTGTCCACCTGGAAGCCCGAACTTTTGAGCACGGAACTGCTGAGGTGGCGGATGGAAATGTCGTCTTCCACCACGAGAATACGAAGGGGTGCATTCGCCCGGCGGTGAACTTCTGGGGCGGCGGGTGCTGTTGCATTCGAGTATCCCTTATTATCCATCGTATATGACAGAGGGTAAACCGGATCGCCGTGCCTGCCATCGCGGGGATTTGCCGTGGGGTATTTCCCCCATGTGTCGTTCTTTATGGAGTTTCGGAGCCGGAGGGCGGCGTGAGCCATTTCAAGGGGAACCAGGCCAGGACGGCTGTGCCTTGTCCCGGGACGGACCTGTACTCCAACCCGCCTCCGGTGAGAACTGCGCGCTCTTCCATGCTTAACAAACCCAGACTTGCGCCGCGAACGGCTTGCTCGCGGACCGGGGCGACTTCAAATCCGACGCCGTCGTCGCGCACGGTAAGGTCGAGGCGTTCGTCCTTCAGGTGCAGTTCCACGGTCACGGTATGTGCCTGGGCATGGCGCACGACGTTGGTCAACGCCTCCTGGGCGATGCGGAAACACTCAGTCTCGATGAGCGGATCGAGACGGCGTTCCAACGAATCGATCGCGAACCTGGCCTGCAAGCCGGCCAGGGTTGCCTGGCGGTTGGTGTACCACCGCAAGGCGGGTTCCAATCCGAGATCATCCAACATCGACGGGCGCAGGTTTAACGAAATATCGCGCACTTGTTCGAGCACGCGTTCCACCAACTCGAGACTCTGCGTCAACTGCGGCGCCAGGGCGCCGGCGGCCGGCGATTGCAATGCCGTTTGCAGGTTCATTTGCGCTCCCGTCAGACCCTGGCCAATTTCGTCGTGAAGCTCGCGCGCGATGGTCCGCCGCTCGGTTTCTTGCGTTTCGACGAGCCGGCGGGAAAGTTTTTGGAGTTTGCGGCTGTAGGCCTCGGTTTTGTGCCCGGCCAGGGCGCGCTCAGTGACGTCACGGACGACGCCGGCAAGTTGATCGATCGTGCCGGCCGAGTTGACCAGCGGGGTTACTGTGACTTCACCCACGCGCCTGCCCGCAGGGTAGCTGACGCTTTCCTCCCAGCATACAGTTTTGCGCTCGCGAATCGCCTCCTGATATTTGCGGTTTGCCAATGCCAGAGAAGCTTCAGGCAGGACTTCTTCGATTGATTTGCCGTCGACATGTTCCCGGGTAAGGCCGGTCACCTTCAGAAAGGAGGTATTGACGCAGACGAATCGGTAGCGGTCTTCGGCTTCGACCCGGATCAGGAAGAGGCAATCGGACACGCCCTGAAAGATTAAGGCGAGATGCTGTTGCTGGGAGGCGATCCGCTTGAGCATGCGGGAAGCAAACCAAAAATACGCTGCTCCGGTGACCAGGACAAACGCCAGTCCCTTCAGCCGCTCCAGATTGTGCAACTCGCCTATGGACCAGGCCGCGCCGGCCGCGATTCGATCGGAGAGAATAATATACGCGCCACAGAGGAACATGTATCCCAGCGCCAGGCAGATGGATGCCCCGACCGGATGGGCAGCGATTCGGATGAGAACACCCGACGAGCCGGCCACTGCCGCGATGAGCTTGCCCGCGACGCGCATACCGCTCGGGGCTGGGCGGCTTGAAATCGTCGCAGCACTTTCGGCCAACCGGGTGCTCATGAGGCCATTTCGCATTTGTTTTTTGACTCGGCCGATGCCTGGCGGTCAGCTTTCCCTGGACCATGATTTCTGACCGTAATGGCAACCGGAAGGAATTGCCGCCGAATGCGGCGCTAGAGGACGGTAAGGCGGACGCTGCTCTCGATAATTCCCTCACTGATGGCGTAGCGGGTCAGACCGGCGGCATCGTGGATGTCGAGTTTGCTCATCAGATGTTGACGATGCTTGTCCACCGTTTTGAAGCTGACGTCCAACTCGGCGGCGATTTGTTTGTTAGGCTTGCCTTCGGCGATCAATTGCAGCACCTCGACTTCCCGCGAACTCAGGCGATTGCCATTCTTTGCCGATGCCCCTCGATTCGCCGCCTTCCTTGTACGGGTCTGAACGCGTCTGGAAATGGCGGGGCTGAAAAAGGTATGTCCCTTCTGCACCTCGCGGATCGCGGTGGCGAGAACATGAGAGGAAGTTTGTTTGAGCAAAAACCCCGCGGCGCCCAATGTAGCCACCTGCTCGACGTAGGCATCATCGCTATGCGCAGACAGAATGACGACCTTTGTCTCCGGAAAGTCTCTGCGAATTTGCCGTGTGGCCTCGAGGCCATTGAGCAGCGGCATCGCGATGTCCATTACTACGACGGCGGGACGAAGCTTTCGTGTCAGCTGCACTGCCTCTCGGCCATTCTCGGCTTCGCCGACCACTTCAATATCCCGTTCATGTTGCAGTAATGACCGAAACCCCTCACGAACGAGCTGGTGGTCTTCAGCCAGCAGGACAGTAATCGTTTTCATTATCATAAAATTTGATGGTGCCGAATGCGATCAGACGGACTTTTTACCTGGCCGCGAGGGCTGGCTGAGAGGGATCAGGGCGACCACCGTGGTGCCTTTGCCCGGCGCGGAGGTGATGTTGAATTTGCCGCCCACCATCTCCAAACGTTCTCGCATGCCGAGCAGTCCCAGACGGCCTCCGGGGCCCGGCCTGGACGCCTGTCCCTGGCGAAAGCCTTTGCCGTTGTCTCTTATTTTCATACAAATGGAGCCGTCGATTTGCTGAATTCTTAATTCTGCCCGGCTGGCTTGTGAATGCCGGGCCACATTGGCCAGCGCCTCCTGGGCGACGCGAAAGAGCACGGTTCGGCTATCGCCGTTCACTTGCTCAATCGCGGAGAAAGCCGTCAAGGAGACGTGCAGGCCCGTTTGCTCCCGGAATACTTTCAGGTAGGTGTGGAGTGCGGGAATCAGACCCAGGTCGTCCAGCACCGTCGGTCGTAATTCACGAGCGAAGCGATGGACGATGTCGACTGCATGCTCGACCAATTGCTGGGTTCGGGCGATGTTTCGACCGACACCACGGGGGTTGCTGCGTGACTCCTTTTTCAAATTCGCCAGCCGGACATTAATGCCGGTCAAAGTCTGGGCGATGACATCATGCAGTTCGCGACTGATTCGTTTTCGCTCTTCTTCCTGTGCCCCGAGAACCTGGCGTGACAAATACCGCAACTGCTCCTGCATCTGCCGTGACTGCTCCAACAAATGGGTCTGGTGTCGCTCGCTCTGCCGGAGAGTTTCTTCCACCAGTTCCCGCCTGATGATCTCCCGCTTCAAGCTCTGGTTAACAGTGGCCAGTTCCTTGATGCGCTGGTGAGCCTTTTCAGACTGCTTGATAAACGTGATATCCGAAACCGCCAATCGTCCCAGTCTCTGGGAAGTGTCCGGCGAGATGGCCGAGGTGGCATGGAGACTGGCCCAGAATGACGCCGCGCCCCTGGTCAATAGTGAGGCCTCACAGACCTGTTTCCCGTTGCCAGAGAAAATACGATCGAGGAAAGCCTGAACGGCCGGCTGGCTCGCCGAAGCCACAAAAAGCGCGAAGGGCCGGCCGATGAGCCGCGACCGCTCGATGCCGAGCAAAGCGGCTCCCATCAGGTTTACCTCCAGGATCCGGCCCCGTTTGTCCACTGAGAAATAGCCAGTCGGAGCAAAATCGTAAAGCTCAGTGTATTTCTCCAGTTGGGCCTCGATGCGATCGCGGGCTTCCTTAAGCGCCGCATTCTGCATTTCCAGTTCGACCTGATACACCTGTAATTCATGGGGCAGCCGCCCATCGTGCATGGGTGCCCGCGACTTTGCGCCTTTCGACCTCAGAGCCTTCCCCAATTTGCGAATCCGGACTTCGGCCCGGCGTCGCAGATCGGTCACGTTTGCAGAGGTGGTTGAATTATTCTTCATCGCGGAATCATTGTTTTTCACGATCGCCATTTTGGTTGCGCACCGGTTTAATGGACTTATCGGCGACCCGCTTCGCCAATCCAGCGTGTCGCGCGCGCAATTTTGTCACGGTCGATCTGGCGGCTGTAATGTCCGCGAAAGTGATGACCACCCCGTCGATTCGGTCATCCAGAGTCCGGTATGGCATGATGCGCACGCTAAACCACCGGCCGTCCTTCGTGCCAATCGGTTTTTCCGAGGCCATCAGCGTCCGCAGGACCTCCCGGGAGTCTTCGGCGAGTTTCGTGTCGCGCAGATCCGAGGTCAGGTCGGTGATCGGGCGCCCGACGTCGGCTGGGATAAGTTTGATGATTTTGGTCACCTGGGGAGTGAATCGCCGCACGTTGAGATCATCATCCAAAAAGAGGGTTGCAATATCAGTGCTGTTGAGCAGGTTCTTCATGTCGTTGCTGGCCCGTGAAAGCTCGTCGACCTTGGCCTGCATTTCGGCATTGACTGTCTGGAGTTCCTCGTTCAGCGATTGCATCTCCTCCTTGGACGTGGTGAGTTCCTCGTTGGTGGATTGCAATTCTTCATTGGTGGATTGCAACTCCTCGTTGGTAGAGCGGAGTTCTTCCTGGGAAGTCTGCATCTCCTCGTGATTGTCTCGCGCCTCCGATTTGACCTTCAACAGTTCGAGCTCAATTTCTGCCAAATGGTGATGGGGATTAGCCTTTGGGGACCTGGCTGTTCTTTTTTTGATCGTGACGTCGGGCGCATCGGTGAAGAGGACCATCACCAGATCGTGCAAGGGTCCAGATTCGTTAATTCGCTGGATGCTGATATCCACGCGATGCTTGCCGCTGCTGCCGCCCAACTTGAGACCGTGGACCGTGACGCATTTCTGTTGCCGGAGGGCCTTCTGAAAAGCGGCGGCCAATTCGTTGCGCAGGCCTTCGCGGGCCATCGCAAAGAGATTCCAATTGGCTTTGCCGGCCGCCGGTTCAAGGTATTTGCCGGTACGTCCGCTGATGTAGAAAATATCCGCCTTGTCGTTGGCGATGACGGCCGGCGGAGCGTGCCGGTGCAGAATAAACTGATCCGCGGAGGTCTGGAGACTGGCCGCCGGTTTGACGTTTTGACGTATCTCAATCCCGGCAGTTCGGCCCCGGTTGAAGGCCGCTGGAAACTCGATCGGTTCAGGAAGGGCCGTTATCGTCCGCTTGAAAATCCTCGATTTCGCACTGACGGGTGTAAAAAGATCATCATAACCGCCAATCGTCTCGGCGCTTCCAAGAAACAAAATCCCTCCCGGATTCAGGCTGTAATGAAATAGCGGCATCAGTTTCTTCTGCACCTCGGAGGTGAGGTAGATCAGCAAGTTGCGGCAGATCAAAATGTCCAGCTTTGTGAAGGGGGGATCCATGATGAGATTCTGCGGCGCAAAAATCACCATCTGACGAATCTCTTTGCGGACGCGATAGCCGCGTTCCTCTTTCGCGAAAAAACGCCTCAGACGTTGCTCTGAAACGTCGGCGGCGATATTGGCCGGAAAAACGCCCTGGCGGGCCTTGTCAATTGCATCGCGGTCCAGGTCGGTGGCGAAGATTTGCAGAGGGTAGTTTCCTTTGGGCCTGGTCAGCTCGACCGCTTCCTTGAACACAATCGCCAGGGAATAGGCCTCCTCTGCGGTGGAACAACCTGGCACCCACGCCCGCAATGCCTGTCCGGGATTGTGCTTTACCAACAAGGTCGGGATAGCGCGCGCGCGCAGTTGCTCCCAGGCTGCCGGATCCCGGAAGAAATTCGTCACTCCGATCAGCAACTCCTTGAAGAGTAACTGCAGTTCCTGCGAGTTCTCTTGAAGGTATCGGACATATACCGCCATCTTCCCGATTTGGTGGATGCCCATTCGGCGCTCAATCCGGCGATAGAGCGTGTTCCGTTTGTATAAAGAAAAATCCTGGCCGGTCTGGGAGCGGAGCAGGATAACGATCTTCTCCAGAGCGCTGTGTGCTTTGTCGTCCGTGAGCACTTCCGTCTGCGCAATCAGAGGAGTGCGTTGCAGATAGGCCCTGATCTTTGCCGGCAGTTCTCCCGCCGGAGCCACAATATCCGCCAGACCGGCATCAATTGCGCTACGCGGCATGCCGTCAAATTTGGCGCTGGCGGGTTCCTGAACCATCACCACCCCAGACTTTTCCTTGATGGCTCGCAACCCGAGCGTGCCATCGGAGCCCATGCCGGACAGGATGACGCCAATGCTCCGTTCTTGCTGGTCCTGGGCAAGCGAGCGGAGGAAGAAATCAATCGGCAGTCGAAGGCCCCGCGGCGCTATCGGTTCGAGCAGATGCAAAACTCCGTGCAAGATCGACATGTCTTTGTTCGGCGGAATAACATAGACGCAATCCGGCGCCACCTTCGTGTGATCTTTGACCTGGACCACTTTCATGCCCGTGCCGCGTTGCAGCAATTCGGACATGATCCCCTTGTGGGTCGGGTCAAGGTGCTGGACGATGACAAAGGCCATGCCGTTCCCGGCGGGCACGGACGCGAGAAATTGCTCCAGTGCTTCCAGGCCGCCGGCCGAGGCGCCAATACCCACGATCGGAAATGATGCGTTGGCCTGCGAGGCGAAGTTTGATCGGCGTTCGGCGGCGGGCGTTTTTCCCTGCTCAAGTCCCAATTCCGAGCTTGTCTCGATTAGACTCTGACCAGCGCTGCTACCTGAGCGGCGCGGGGAATTCTCACGACGTCTCGCAGAAGCGGAACGGCGGCCGCAGGTGCCCGCTTTACGCTTGCGGGTGGGTATCGAGTTCATGCGTGAAGCGATCGACTGACTGGGCTGATATTCGCACAAGTCGTTGTGCATAGTCGACTTGTTTTCTCAGATCCCCATTCGCTGTTGTTTTCAAACCCAGCAACCCGACCTGGACGCTTAGCAAGGATTGAAGAATGTCATCCTGAAGTTGGTGGCTGAGCGTTTTGCGCTGATGCTCATGGGCCGAAATTAACTTGTGTGCCAGCTTCCGAAAGCCCTCCTGAAGTTGATGGGAGACCTTCAACAATGCTGCATGGTGTCGCGCGCTTTCGATAAGCGCGGTTTCGACGCTTGTTCGCCGGAGGATTTTGCGCCGCAACCGGCGGTTGGAGGCCGCCAACTCCACCGTGCGCCCGTTTAAGGTCTCGGACAGCGAATCCGCCTGAGTTTTGTTTGGCGACCCGGCGCGTGGCAATTTCGTTATCGGCTCGAGTGCCGCCAAGAAGAATTGCTCGGCCCGCGTCCACTGTTCGTTTTCGCTTTCGGACAATTCCAACGAAGTGAGTGTTCCTTCGTGAATTAAGTCCAGATCCGTCATTTCCAGACCTTGCCTCGCGGCTTGACTACCGAATCTTCTCGCGCCCTCCAGGTTGGCCGCCGGCCCTTGCTTCAGGTGCTTTCGCAAAGCCGAAGCGTAGCGTCGTGACAACTTGCTCAATTTGTGTTTCATGTTTTGCACAATCGGCGTCCGCTGTTTTGCGCGACGACGTTTGTCTTCCCCCCGTCAAGGATGCGTGGCGCGCGCCCGGTCGGGCGCGCACCCTCACATCCTCGGCGGAACAACATCCACTAATTATCGGCTTTTTGCCTCAATCCGTCTATCGGGGAAGTCCCCGACCCACATTCGTTCCTTTCGTTTTTCTTCTGTGAATATTTTTACACTGCTAATTAATGGTTAGACGGGGACTCCGGAGGACGAAGGCTTGCGGAAGAAAATGTTTGGCGCTCGCGGCGGGTTCCTCGCGATTTTCAGTGGAATAATTGATGAGCCAAAGGCTCGCCGCTCTTAACTCTTGTTATCCCAACCTTTGTTACGACCTCCATCGCAATAATCACTCGGATTTATCGAGGGGCGTAGGACAAATTTCTTCTTACACCGCGTTCTGCCGCATAAATGCGGCGTTCCACAGGCTACGGAACACCGCATTTATGCGGCAGCGAAGAATTCAGTCATGCACCCGATCCAAACTGGCGGTCCCAAGAGAAAGAATACACGACTATGAAAGATACGAAATGTGCAGGCAAAACGAGCAAGTCCCCGGTCCACCGATCCGCGCCCATCTCCACCCATCCGTGGTGAACTTTTTTAATCCATACCCGTCAATTGCTGCGAAGGCTCGGTCGGGTGCGAGAACTACTGGCGCGCTGATGATAGAGCGAAGGGCAGGTCTTTGCTTTCGAGATGTTCTCCGGCCAATTGGCTCAATTGCTCGCGAAAATCAATTGCCGCAGGAGTCAGTTTTATTCCGCCGCGCCGGTACCAATCTCTCAGCCCGCCACGCAACGTTGGTGACAGGAGATGATCCATCGTTTCGTGGACTCTGGCTGAGTGAGGTCCTTCGAGCATCTGGAAAAAATCGTGTACGGCGATCAAAGCGCAAACCTGCCGCATTTCACCCGAAATATCAGCAAGGGTCGCGATATTGCGCGCGTAGCACTCCTCCAATTGCGGGTCCGAAAAATTCATAGCAGCGAACTTTCTGGGTCATGGCACTTCTGCCGCTCAGTAGCTTTGGCAGCGTCTTTGCTTAAAGGCTTGGTTGGTGGTGTGCTCGCCAAAGCCGCGCGAGGCAGGGGAGTTCCGCAAATGCCACAAATCTTTCGATTGGGATCGTGAACGGCTTCCTTGCAGTTTGGACAATAGTATTTCATGCAGCGAAAATGCTGCCTGCGCCGGAAACCGCTCCGCGGCTCGAGCGCAGGCAAGCCCGGGATGGCATCCCGGGCGTTGTGTCGTTTGATGGCTTAAGTCGGATCTTCGCTCTTCTCCGGCGCGGCTGTGACGAGACATTCCGTCGTCAACAGCAACCCGGCGATGGAGGCGGCGTTTTGCAGAGCGGCGCGGGTGACTTTTTTCGGGTCTACGACGCCGGCTTTAACGAGATCTTCGTATTCGTTGGTGGCGACGTTGTAACCTTCGTTGCCCTTGCGGCGTTTGACTTCCTGAACGACCACGGAGCCTTCGACGCCGGCGTTTTCAGCGAGGGCGCGAATCGGTTCTTCGATGGCGCGTTTGACGATATTGACGCCGATTTGCTCGTCATCGTCCTTGAGCTTAAGGGCTTCAAGCACAGGCAGGCAGCGGATCAATGCCACGCCACCGCCGGGCACAATGCCTTCTTCGACGGCTGCGCGAGTGGCATGCAGGGCGTCTTCAACGCGAGCTTTCTTCTCCTTCATTTCGGTCTCGGTGGCTGCACCGACGTGAATGATAGCCACGCCGCCAGCGAGTTTGGCGAGGCGTTCCTGGAATTTTTCGCGATCGTAATCGGACGTGCATTCTTCAATCTGCCGGCGGAGTTGATTAACGCGTCCCTGGATGGCAGTGGCCTTGCCAGCGCCCGAAACGATAGTGGTGCTTACCTGGTCGACGACGATGGATTTGGCGGAGCCAAGATCCTCAAGGCCGATGGACTCGAGTTTGAGCCCCAGGTCTTCAGTGATGCACTTGCCGCCGGTGAGGATGGCGATGTCTTCGAGCATCTCTTTGCGGCGATCGCCGAAGCCGGGGGCTTTGACGGCGCAAACCTTGAGGCTGCCGCGGAGTTTGTTGACGACGAGGGTCGAGAGGGCTTCGCCTTCGATGTCCTCGGCGATGATCAAAAGCTGCTTGCCGGCGGTCGCGACCTTTTCAAGCAATGGGAGCAGTTCTTTAACGCTGCTGATTTTCTTTTCGCAATTGAGGATGATGGCGTTTTCGAGCCTGGCTTCCATACTATCGGGGTCGGTCACGAAATACGGCGAAGTGTAGCCTTTGTCGAATTGCATGCCCTCAACGACTTCCATAGTGGTCTCGATGGACTTGGCTTCTTCAACAGTGATAGTGCCGTCTTTGCCCACTTTGTCCATCGCGTCGGCGATGATTCCACCGATGGCGCTGTCCCAGTTGGCAGAAACGGTGGCGACTTGCTTAATCTCGTCCTTCTCTTTCACTTTCCGCGTGATGTGGTCGAGATGTTCCACCGCTGCGACGACGGCTTTTTGAATGCCGCGCTGTATGCCAATCGGGTTGGCGCCCGCGGTGACGAACTTTAGCCCTTCGCGGTAGATCGCTTCGGCGAGCAACGTGGCGGTCGTCGTGCCATCGCCGGCGTCATCGCTGGTTTTGCTGGCGACTTCGCGGACCATCTGAGCGCCCATGTTTTCGCAGGCGTCCTCAAGTTCGATTTCCTTGGCGACGGTCACGCCGTCCTTGGTGACGGTCGGGGAGCCAAATTTTCTGCTGAAGGCGACATTGCGGCCTTTGGGACCGAGCGTGGCCTTGACTGCGCGAGCCAATTGTTGAACCCCCCGAAGGAGGGCCTGACGCGCCGATTCATCAAAGATTAATTGTTTTGCGGACATAAGTTAGATGATTGTTGAAAGTTGATAGTTTCGAATTTTGGAATTGGGGATTAGTTATTCAATGACCGCGAGGACGTCATCACCGTTGAAGATTCTGTAGTCCTTGCCATCCAATTTGATTTCCGTGCCGCCGTATTTACTGACGAGGACGCGGTCGCCTTTTTTTACTTCGAGAGGAATCCTTTTGCCATCGTCGTCGGTTTTGCCGAGGCCGACCGCGATGACGCGGCTTTCCATCGGCTTTTCCTTGGCGGTGTCCGGAATGATGATTGCGCCTTTTTTGCCATTTTCTTTTTCTTCGATCGGCTCAACGAGAATCCGATCGCCTATGGGTCTAACGTTCAATGTCATATTTCATTTTCCTTTTTTGTTTGGAATCAATAACTGCACATCCCATTACGTTTGCGCATGGGAAAAACCTGGGGTCGAATCGCCCCGCTCAAGCCTTCCGGGGACGGGGTTTCGTTCCAGCAACACGATCACATCCCGGACGCACGCACGCCAATACCTAGATAAGCGAATGATGATAGCTTTAGGCTATCGGCCCTTGGAAACCGGTTCGCAGAAGTGGGAGCGAGAGTCCTCTGGACGGGACACTTCGCCAAGTCTATCCTTCTTTCTCTGAATGAGACGTTTTCTTGAATGCATGAGGCACATCGCGCTTGTGCTCACAATCTTAGCAAGCACATCAAATACGACAATCGCTGCTACCCAAGTGTTTCAGGAACACAACTTTGCCATGGAAATCCCTTCAAATTGGCACGAGTTAAAACCTCCTCCGCCTCAGGTGCTCGCTGCTATGCAAAGTCCAGATCGACTGAAGACTATCCTGATTTTTGCGCAGAAATTTTCTGAAGCCGAAGCTCCTACAGTCGTACGTGACATGATGGCGGGGTCCAAGCAAAGGGCGATTGATCAGGGCTGGCAGGTCACCAACGAGCGCACTACGTCGATTGACGGGGTACCTTTTAACGTCGTTTTAACCCGTGTTAATACCAACTCTACGATGGTCACTTATTTTGGTATTGCAGGAAATGATGGGTATTGGCTATCGGGGTATCACAGTTCAGGAAATGCGGATTCAGATGACGAGCTAATATCATCGATCAAAAGTTTCCGATTGCTCACTCGGCGCAGCATTCCGGTAGCGCAGATTCAGCCGGTGAGTGACGCGTACGGTGCCGGCTATTTTTTTGGGCGACTGTTGATGCTGGCGCTCGTCGGAGTAGCCATTCTTTGGGTTGTTCGGCATTTCATGGGGAAAAAACGCTGAGATTCGGACTGTATTTGGCGATTTCAAGGGTGAATTCGGCGATTTCAAGGGCGTTTTTGGCGTTTTCAAGGGTGAGTTTGGCGATTAGCACGTAAAAAGTGTTGCCTGACACCCGGGTTGCGGGCATAAACAGGCAAAATCAAACCAAGGCGGGGGCGTGCCTCTCTACGATTCTATCGCAACTTACGATAGTGGCGTGTTGTATGACGACACGTCCTCGCCGCAACCTACGAGGAACAGAACGGCCCCTTTTGAAAACCCCAGCGGGGTTGCCTGTTTATAGCACGCAACGACCGCCCGCTTCCCTTTGTTTTTCAGCGGCGCGCGATGCCACCGGGTGTGATTTCCGTGCAGCGTCTGATCGCGTACCGCTGAAAAACAAAAGATTAATTGTGGGGGACCGTTATTCTATAAACAGGCAACCCGTAACCGGGTTTGCTCGGACCGGAACGAGATGGCGTTGTTATTTATAAACAGGTAATCCCGTCAGCGTTTCCTTTTAGTCGAACAGACACGGACTTGTTTTCCATAAACAGGCGACCCGTAAACGGGTTTGTTTTGATCGAAACGACGGGACCCTTTTGCGCACAAATAAAATCCTCTTGCATGCATCGCAAGCCACTAACGGGGTTGGATTTCACGGACGGCATCTGGACATTGGGTTCGCGCCCGATCTCTTTGTTCCCGCGTCTCCACACTTCAATCCACTGGCTTGAAAATGTACCGTTCGTCGTGGTCAATTTCGTACCTTTTCAGAAAACGGACGTATTCCTCGCGAAAGGTTATTTTGGCGTGGTGCTGCTCTTGCTCGTGGATGTATCGAATAATTCTGGTGAGCTGTGAATGGCCATAGGAGAATGCTCCGAAACCTTCCTGCCATCCGAAACGGCCAGCCACCCATGCCTTCCGATTAACGAAATTAACTGACGCAATTTTTACGTCATGCACCAAATCAGATAGCGCCATCGAAGGTCGGAGACCGATGAGGATATGGGTGTGGTCTGGCATGCAATGAACCGCTAAAAGTTTTTGCTCGCGTTCTGTGACGATGCCGGTCAGATATTTATGGAGTTCCTCTTTGTTTTCCTTACGAATCAGGCTTTGTCGGCCCTCAACCGCGAAGACAACCTGGAGGTAGATTTGCGAGTAGGTGTTGGCCATCGGCGCAATTTTGAAAAACCACGCAGGATGATCAACAGAAAATACACATAACGTTTAAGGCGAAGCCCGTCGTATTTTGGCCTTTTTTGAAAACCCAAGCGGGGTTGCCTGTTTATAGCACGCAACGGCCGCCCACCCCCTTTTGTTTTTCAGCGGCGCGCGATGCCACCGCGTGTGATTTCCGTGCAGAGTCTGATCGCGCGCCGCTGAAAAACAAAAGATTAATTGTGGGGGACCGTTATTCTATAAACAGGCAACCCGTAACCGGGTTTGATTTCCGGCGGCTACCCTTGTATCGGATCATTTATGATTGCAGCGCCACGACCTTGTTTCTACAAACAGCAATCCGCCAGGGTTTAATTTGATCGGAAGCGGCCTTTTCTATAAACGGGTGGCCCGTAACCGGGTTTGTCCTGATCGAAACGACCTGACGCGGTTGCCCGCAAACGAAATTCTGTCGATCGAGATCCCACGCCCCCTTTTATGCGCAATGAAGATCCGCTACCGCAAATGGATTTAGGTGGAACATTGGGATGATCGCCCTATAGTGACGAAATCGCGGCGGGATAACATCACGCCACGCGAGATTGAAACGGGCGAAGTTTTGTCCACCACCTCTGAAATTCGGAAGATAGCATTTTTCGGCGATTATTTGCCGCGCAAATGCGGGATCGCGACATTCACGACGGATATCCTGACGGCGGTGGCGACGGAATTTCCCGCGCATGAATGTTTCGCGGTGCCGGTGAACGACATCAAAAAGGGCTATGAATATCCGGATGTCGTACGGTTTGAGGTCGAAGAACAGGATTTGGCGTCGTATCAGCGAGCGGCGGATTTTCTCAACATCGGCAACGCTGACATCGTCTGTCTGCAACATGAGTTTGGGATTTTCGGAGGGCCGGCCGGGAGCCATGTGCTGGCGTTGCTGCGCGAGTTGAAAATGCCGGTGGTGACGACGTTGCACACGGTGTTGCGTGAGCCTAACTCGGACCAACGGCGCGTGATGCAGGATTTGATCGCGTTCTCGACGCGGTTGGTGGTGATGACGGAGCGTGGGCGGCGGATGTTGCAGGAAATTTATCAGGCGCCGCCCGCCAAGATCGATCTGATTCCGCATGGAATTCCGGACATCCCGTTTGTAGATCCGAATTATTACAAGGATCAATTCGGCGTGGAAGGAAGACGGGTCCTCTTGACCTTCGGCCTGCTGTCGCCAAACAAGGGGATCGAGCATGTGCTCAAAGCGTTGCCGCGAATTCTGGCTGAATTTCCCGACGTCGTTTATATCGTGCTCGGGGCAACACATCCGAACGAGTTGCGTGAACAGGGCGAAACTTACCGCCTGGGTCTCGAACGGTTGGCGAAAAAGAACAAGGTTCAGAAGAACGTCATTTTCTACAATCGGTTTGTGGAGTTGGAAGAGCTCAAGGAGTTTATCGGCGCGGCGGATCTTTATATTACGCCCTACCTGAACGAAGCGCAGGTAACTTCGGGCACGCTGGCGTACACTTTTGGCGCGGGAAAAGCGGTGATTTCGACGCCGTATTGGCATGCCGCCGAGCTGCTGGCCGAAGAACGGGGAGTGCTGGTGCCGTTTGGCGATGCCGACGCCATTAGTCGCGAGGTTGTTGGCCTGCTCCGGGATGATACGCGACGGCACGCAATGCGAAAGAATGCCTATAAGCTGGGCCGGGAGATGGTCTGGAGCAATGTCGCTCGTATTTACATGGCTTCATTCGAGAGAGCGCGGTTGGAAGGCGCAGTGCGTTCCCGAAAGTTTTTTGCCACGAAAACGCTCGATCAACAGCCAAGAGAACTGCCTGCCTTGCGGCTGGACCATTTGTCGCGCATGACCGATTCGACGGGACTCTTCCAACACGCGATTCTAACCGTGCCAAATTTTTCCGAGGGCTACTGCACGGATGATAATGCGCGTGCGCTGATTCTGATGGTGCTGCTGGAGCAGTTGGAAGAAGAGCCGGAGCGAATGAGAACCCTGGCGACGACATACGCAGCTTTTTTGCATCATGCGTTCGATTTGGAAAAGAAGCGATTTCACAATTTTCTGAGTTTCGATCGCCGATGGCTCGACCAGCAAGGCTCGGAGGATTGCCATGCCCGGGCATTGTGGGCACTGGGTTTGGCGGTGGGGCGTTCCCGGTATCGCAGTTTTCAGATCATGGCCGGCCAGCTTTTTACGCAGGCGTTGCCCGTGGTTACGGAGTTCACTTCGCCCCGAGCCTGGGCATTTGCACTGACGGGAATACACGAGTACCTGACGCGATTGAGTGGCGATCGCGCGGCGAATCAGGTGCGGGAAGCGCTCATGACGAAGTTGATGGAATTATTCGATCGCGCCGCGAAGCCGGACTGGCCATGGTTCGAGGAGGAACTGACTTACGACAATGCGAAGTTGGCGCACGCTCTTATTCTGAGCGGGCGCGCCAGCGGGCAGAATGAGATATTTCAACGGGGCCTGAAAGCGCTGCGCTGGCTGGTGGAGGTCCAAACGTCCGAGCACGGTCACTTGCGGCCGATTGGGAGTAATGGCTTTTATCGGCGCGGCGGCACCCGGGCGAATTTCGACCAGCAACCCATTGAAGCGCAGGCGATGGTCTCGGCGTGTTTGGAGGCTTATCGCGCTACGTCGGAAAAATGGTGGTACGAGCAGGCCCAGCACGCGTTTGACTGGTTCCTGGGCTGGAACGATCTGGGGCTGGAACTGTATTCCTCGAGCACCGGCGGATGCCGCGATGCGTTGCATGTGGATCGCGTAAACGGCAACCAGGGCGCCGAATCAACACTGGCTTTTTTGCTCTCGCTGGCCGAAATGCAGGTTATGCAAAACGCGGTCACCGTCTTTAATCAACCCGCCACATAGCATTTAAGCTCATGACCCCCATTTCGATTCATCGCACCGGCCTCACTTTGCGCGCGGACCCGGCGCGCGTGCTGGTTCGCCCTTTCAATCCGACGAGTGAGCAACGCGCCACGAAAATCTGCGCGCGCGTCCTGGCGCTCCCCGAAGGCGACGTGAGCGCTTTGCTTGAGCAAGTCGAAGCCGAATTCAGCGAACGGCACCGGCAAACCCGCGAATTCTTTCAGCTCCGATTCAAACATGCGCGGCAGTATTTGCCCCGGGCCGAAAAATTGTCCGAGAAGAGAAAACTTCTGATCGGGGCGCATTTTGCCCAAGAGTATTCGTTGGAAGCCGCTGCGTTGTTCAACCCCTCGATAGTGCCGCACCCGGAACAATCGGATCTGCCCGAAGGTTCGTTGCGTTTCGTCCTCAGCCTGCGAGCGACCGGCGAGGGCCATATCTCTTCGATTACTTTTCGGACGGGGTTTCTCGCCAGTGACGGCCAGATCACGATCAATACTCCGACGCGTTTCTGCCTCGAACCTACGCAGGTGCCCGATCCGGCCTATTCAAAAGCGCTTTTCGAGCTGAAACTCCATGAGCTCGGCTTGTTGGGAGACTTCAGCCGGCAGGTCCTCCGTGGCTTGAAAGACTCGTTCACGTTGGAAGAATTGCAGGCAACCGTCAAGCCGGTCGCGGCGGAATTTCAGGCTCGCGGCCAGGGCGTCAGAGTGGAGGCGCGAAAGATGGTCGCACTCGCGCAATCGAATTACGAAGTGCAGTTCATGCGAGATTCCCGTTTGTCTGAGCGGGTGCTCTTTCCCGCCACACCATCACAGAGCAACGGAATCGAGGATGCTCGCTTCGTGATGTTTCAAGAGGACGACGGCAAGCGAACTTACTATGCGACCTATACTGCCTACGACGGAAGAATGATTCTGCCGCAATTCATCGAAACGCCTGATTTTCTTCACTTCAAATTCATCACGCTCAACGGCCCGGCAGTGCAGAACAAAGGGATGGCGCTGTTTCCGCGAAAAATCAAGGGGCGCTTCGCAATGCTTGGCCGGCAGGATTACGAAAACATCTACATTATGTTCTCGGACCATCTGCACTTCTGGCACGCGACGCAACTGCTGATCGAACCAAAGTTTCCGTGGGAATTCATCCAGATGGGTAATTGCGGTTCACCGATTGAAACGGAAGCCGGCTGGCTCGTGCTCAGTCACGGCGTCGGCGCCATGCGCAAGTATTGCATCGGAGCGTTTCTGCTCGACCTGGACGATCCGACCAAAGTCATCGGACGCCTGCGCGAGCCGTTGATTAAGCCAAACGAAAATGAGCGCGAGGGTTACGTGCCGAACGTCGTTTATTCCTGCGGCAGCCTCCTGCATGGGCGGCAATTGGTCATCCCCTACGCGATGGCCGACTCCGCCACGACTTTCGCTACGCTCTCGGTGGATGATCTTTTAGCCGCGATGGAATAGAAGTTGGGGTTCATCGCCAATGGATTAAAGGTATCGCGCGCATACTGGCTAACGTGTTGCACAAAGCATTAGCCGGATTGCGTTGATGGGACCACGCTGGAGATCGGGTCCACCTGCACCCCAAACTCACTGGCGTCTGACTTGCGATAACTGCCTGATATGTAAGAATGCTTGATATAGTACGCCCGCGGGTTGCATTCTATCTCTTGCGTGGTTGCGGAATTCGCGAACATGGTTCGTATCGACGAGGTATGAAAGCGCAAAACAATAAGGTTCCGCGGGGCGGACGGGCTGGGGCACGTTCCAGAAAAGCCCGGCCCGACACTTCATCCTCTCCCGCCGGAGCCGGGTTTCCGATTGCTGGAGTTGGCGCGTCCGCCGGGGGGTTGGAGGCATTCACGCACTTGCTCCAGAATTTGCCGAGCAACACGGGAATGGGCTTTGTGCTGGTGCAGCATCTCGATCCAGACCACGAAAGCGCGCTCACGCACCTTCTCTCCAGGGCCACCTCCCTGCCGGTACACGAAGTCACGAACAACCTGCGAGTCCAGCCCAACCATGTTTATATCATTCCCCCCAACACTTGCATGTCCATTGCCAGGGGCGTGTTGAAACTCCGTGCCCGCCATGAGCAGGGACGGACGCCGCACCATTCCATTGATTTCTTTCTGGAATCATTGGCGCAGGACCAGCATGAGCGGGCCATTGGCATAATCCTTTCCGGCACGGCTTCGGACGGCACGCTGGGATTGGAGGCAATCAAGGGCGAGAACGGAATTACGTTTGCGCAGGATGAATCGGCTAAATACGACTCGATGCCGCGCAGCGCCGTAGCCGCCGGATGCGTGGATTTCGTTCTTTCGCCGGAAAACATCGCCCGGGAGCTGGCGCGGATTGCTAAACATCAGCAGGCTGGAATCCAAACGCCACATGAGCGCGCTCCCCGGGAAGAGCGTGCGTCTGGCGTGGATGACGAGGCCTCCCGCCGGAGCACTTCCCCCGAACATCAGTTCAATAAAATCCTGGCGCTGCTGCGCAACCGTTGCGGCGTGGATTTCTCGCTCTACAAATCCACCACCATTCACCGGCGGGTTAATCGGCGGATGCTTTTGAACAAGCTCCCCACGCTGGCGGCCTACGCGCAGTTTCTCCGCGGCAACATCCGGGAACTGGACGCGCTCTATTCGGACGCCCTCATCAGCGTGACCAGTTTTTTTCGCGACTCGCAAGCGTTCGCGGTTTTGGAGCGCAAAGTTTTTCCCCGGCTCATCTCGGAGCGGCGCCAGGAATCGTTGCGCATGTGGGTGGCGGGCTGTTCCACCGGCCAGGAGGCATATTCCCTGGCGATGGCGTACACGGAGTTTTCCGATCGCGTGCCGGCCGTGCCCGCCGTCCAGCTTTTCGCCACCGATCTTCACGAGGCGTTGCTGGATAAAGCTCGCACCGGTCTGTACGCCAAAAACCTGGTGAAGGATATTTCGCCCCAACGGTTGCGGCGCTTTTTTACCGAGCAGGACGGCGGCTATCGCATCTCCAAGCCGCTGCGTGAGGCGGTCGTGTTCGCCCGGCAGAATCTCGTGAGTGACCCGCCATTCTCGCGCATGGACCTCATCAGTTGCCGCAACTTGCTGATTTATATCGAGCCGAGTTTGCAGGAAAAAGTCATTTCCACATTCCATTTTGCGCTCAAGCCGAAGGGAGCCCTGTTTCTGGGTTCGTCCGAATCGGTTGGCTCGCGCGGGGACCTCTTCGAGCCGCTGGATAAGAAGCACAAAATCTACCTCAGAAGACCTGGACCATCGCCCGCGTTGCATTTGCACCGTGTCCCGAAGGCTGCGGACGCGAAAAAAGAAATAGCCATGCCCAGGCCGGCCCGCGCGCCGGAAGGAGGCCGCGCCGAGATCAATGTCCAGCGCGAGGCCGACCGGATCACGCTGAACCGTTTTGCCCCGACCAGCGTGCTTGTGAATTCCGAGCTGCAAGCGTTGCAGTTCCGGGGCGACACCAGCCGGTATTTGAAGCCGCCCACGGGCCAGGCCAGTCTCAACATTTTGAAGATGGCGCGCGAAGGCTTGATGCTGCCGTTGCGCGCGGCCATCAACAAGGCAAAGAAGCAAAACAAAGCCGTACACATTGAGAACGTTCGGGTGAATCAGAATGGCCAGACCCACACGGTGAACCTGGAAATCGTGCCGCTGAAGAACGTGAAGGAGCGCTGCTATCTCATTTTCTTTGAGGAAGCCCAGAGAGCGGAAGTTAGAAACAAGAGGTCAGGCGTAAGCGGTCAGGAACCCCCGCAGCCCGCCGGACGGGAAGAGGCTGAAAGGTCCCGCGTCGCGCCGTTGCGCCACCGTATCGCCGGGTTGGAAGAAGAGTTAAACGAGACGCGCGATTATGTTCAAGCTCTTCAGGAACAACACGAAGCGGCCAACGAAGAACTCCAATCCTCGAACGAAGAGGTTACTTCCGCCAATGAGGAATTGCAGAGCACCAACGAAGAATTGGAAACCTCCAAGGAAGAGCTGGAGTCGGTCAACGAAGAGATCACCACCGTCAACGAGGAGATGATCAAGCGCAACGCTGAACTCAACCGGCTCAACAGCGACCTGGTGAATCTCCAGGCCTCCACTCACCTGATCATCCTATTGCTCGGACGCGACCTGACGATCCGCCGCTTCAGCACGCAGGCCGAAAATAAGTTCAACCTCATGGCCGCCGACGTCGGCCGCTCCATTAGCAGCGTCCGGCACAATCTCGACGTGCCCGACCTGGAACGATTCATCGCCAAGGTCGTTGACACTGGTAGCGAGCGGGAGCGCGAGGTGCGAGACAAAGAGGGCCACTGGTATTCCCTGCGCGTGCGCCCCTACCTGAGCCTCGACAACAAACTGGACGGCGCGGTGCTGGTGCTGGTCAATATTGACGCGCTCAAACAGACCGAGCGCACGATTACCGAAGCGCGCGACTACGCCGAATCCATCATTCGCACCGCGCGCGACCCATTGCTGATTCTGGACGCCGGCCTGCGCGTTCAGATGGCCAACGAAGCGTTCTATACCACCTTCAAAGTTTTTCCCGCGGAAGTGGAAGGCCGCCTGATTTTTGACCTCGACCACGGCGTTTGGAACATCCCCAAACTGCGCGAACTGCTCAAAGACATCCTCCCCCGGCACAGTTTCTTCGACAATTTCGAGGTCACGCACGAATTCGAAAAGCTCGGACGGCGCACCATGCTGCTCAACGCCCGGACGATGAGCGAAACCAGCGGACAGCCCGCGAGAATTCTCCTGGGCATCCAGGACATCACCCAACTGTTGCACTTCCAGGCCGAGATGCGGCGCTCGGAACTGCGCTACCGCCGGCTCTTCGAAGCCGCCAAAGACGGGGTGCTGATTATAGACCCTGCAACGCGAAAAATTCTCGACGCCAATCCGTTCATGATCGAACTGCTCGGTTACACGCGTGAGGAGTTGCTGGGCAAGGAGCTGTTTGAGGTGGGCCTGCTCAAGGACGAAGAGGCCAGCCGCGCGGCGTTTCGAGAATTACAGGAGAAGGGCGTCATCCGCTACGAGGATTTACCGTTGCAAACCAAAAGGGGCGAGCTCCGCGAGGTGGAGTTTATCAGCACACTTTATCAGGAAGGAGAAGAAAAAATCATTCAGTGCAGCATCCGCGACATCACCAAACGGATGGAGGCGGAACAAGCCTTGCGCCAGGCGCAAGCGCAGTTGGCCGACCGGGCCGGCCAACTGGAGCAAGCCGTGGCCGAGCGCACGGCGGAGTTGATGGTGACTAACAAGCAATTGGAAGCTTTCGTCTATACCATCGCGCACGACTTGCGCGCGCCATTGCGCTCCATGCAAGGCTTTTCGGACATGCTGACCAGAGACGAAGGCCCGGCCTTGAGCGAAATGGGCCGGGAATACGCCCAACGCATCAACAAATCGGCCCGCTTCATGGACGCCTTGTTGACCGATCTCCTCGCCTTCGCCAGCATCACTCAGCAGGGCATCGAACTGGCCGCAATGAGTCTCGAACCCGTCGTGCAGACGGCCCTGTCACGCTTGAAAGAAGAGATTCAAGAAAGAAGGGCGCGAGTAGAAGCCATCGGGCCCTGGCCAGCAGCGCTGGCCCACGGGCCGACGTTCAGCCAGGTGCTCTTCAACCTGCTGAGCAATGCCTTGAAATTTGCCAGACCGGATGTGCCCCTGCTCATCCGTATCCGGGCGGAGGAGATTCCCCTCTCCCAGCCTGTAGGAGACGAGTCAGGCGTGAGCGCCTGGGTCCGCGTCTGGGTCGAAGACAACGGCATCGGCATCGCCCCCGAACACCAGGAGCAGATATTCCGTCTCTTTCTGCGCCTCCACCGCGACACTTATGGCGGCACGGGCGTCGGCCTCGCGATTGTCCAGAAGGGAGTCGAGCGCATGGGCGGGCGCGTGGGCGTCGAATCCACTCCCGGCCAAGGCAGCCGCTTTTGGTTCGAACTGAAGAAGGTAGAGCATTAAGAATCAATGGAACAATAGATAGGGTCGCTTGTGAACGACCAACAAACAATCCTTCTGGTCGACGACAGCGAGAGCGATCTTTTGCTCATGCGCCACGCCTTCAAAAAGGGTGGTTTCAAGCATCCGCTCCAGGAGGTCCACGACGGTGAAGAGGCCATCGCTTATCTCAACGGCGAATCCCTGTTCGCCGACCGCAACAAGTTTCCCGTTCCTGCCCTCATCCTGCTGGACCTGAACATGCCGATGAAGAACGGTTTTGACGTGCTGGACTGGTTGCGCTCCCAGCCGCCGGCTATCAAAAGAATCTCGACCATAGTCCTCACCGCCTCTCAGCGGCCGGAAGACGTGCAGCGGGCCTTCGACCTGGGAGCCAACTCCTACCTCGTAAAACCGGGCACTTTCGAGGATCTGATAGCCATGATTCGGTGTCTGCGCGATTGGCTTCATTACAATCATTTCCCGCCGCTCAATGAAGCGGTGATGCGGTGATAAGAAACATGATGTGGACCGACAAACTGGCTGGTCGCCATGGAACAAAAGCCAGCAATCGAGATAATTTCTTGATTAAGAATCAGTCGTGCCGGTCGGCGGCGAATTCGTGCGCGAGCCGGTTTGCTTCAACCGCTAATGCCAGCGAATCCCGGCCGTTCGCCTCAGTTACCTTCCGCGCGTGGCTGCGATCGTGGATCCAATCTATCTGATCCCGCAACATCTCGCGCAGGAGTTCGCCGTATGAGTGCAATTTTTCCACGCCCGGGTCATAAGTTAAATCGAGCTTCTGATAAAAATCGAGTTGCTTATGCCGTCCGGATGCTGCGCGATCTTTTCCACCGTAAACCGCGCTGACATCCAGGCGCGCGCCGGGAAAGAGTTCCATCAATTGGCGGGTTCCTTGCTCGTCGGCCACGGCATGAATCCGGGCGCGAGTGGGGACCCATTCTTCAAGAGTCACATCGCCGCGTTCGAATAAGAGCCTGAATTCCTGCCGATCCATGCGACCTGGTTGGGTAAAGCCGTGATAGAAATTAACCGTCGCGCCCTGGCTATACCTGACGGTGCAGTTGACCTGTTCCTCGATTTTACCCCCCGGCCGCAATGTGCGCTGGGCAGCAACGACCTCACCGGCCCCGAGCCAGCCGGCAAACATGTCAAAAAAATGCACACCGTGCTCGATAAATATACCCCCGCTTTTGGCCCGATCCCAAAACCAATGCTGCAATCCGAGACCTTCGTCAGAGGCATAATTTTCAAAGAAGCCATGGAGAAATTCGCCCAACACTTTTGATTCCACCACGCGCCGGACAATATCGAAGAGCCGGTTATAGCGCTGCATGAGGTTAGCAATGACCAGCAAATTGTTTTTATGTGCCAGACCGATCATCTCGTCGGCTTGCGCTAAATCGGTCGCGAGCGGCTTTTCACAGATGACGTGCTTGCCAGCCTGCAGTGCTTTCATGGCCTGGGCATGATGGAGAAAGGGAGGCGTTGCGATATAGACCAGGTTGATATCGTCGCGCGCCAGCAGTTTGTCGATATCCATAGGATCCGGAATGCCGAACCTCTGCGTCATCGCGAAAGCAGCTTCTCGATGGGTTGCTCCCATGGCGACGAGTTGCACGCCTGGAATTTGCGTGAATTGTTGCAGTGCGAACAAGCCAAAGCCGCCTGCACCCAGAGCGCCGATACGGATAGATTCAAGGTTCGAAGACATCACAAAGCTGGCGTTGCCCGCGAACGCCTCCATAGAGAGGCCGGACGACGGCTCAAGGCAGCCAAATTCTGCGACAGTATTTTCACAAATTCCGATTTTGTATGCTTCATTCTCGAGCTGTTCTCCAATGCGATGATGTCAGAACGGCTGATCCTGGTTTCCCGCCACTCCTGACCACCAGGCTAAACAGCGCATATTGCCACGCAACGTCTGCTGGACAGACCCCATCGCTTGCGCGATCTCGAAGGGCCAGCCGAACAACTTACGGCCGGGCTAAGTGAAACTACGGCGTAAAATGTACCTGAGGCGCGCCTAAACTGGGCGCTCTACCGCAACTTCGCGCCATGAAATCGCACCATGTGAATGTGCATGCGTTTGGGATCGACCGGATGGTGACATAGGGCGCAAGGAACAGCCCCCGTCGAATCTGCGACCGGCTGCTCGATCAAAGGTTCATCTGCCACTCGCTTTCTCCGTCCGGATCTATCCCCCGATTTACTGGATTTTGATCCTTTTGAGCGTCGAGTCGCAAACCCTCCAGAACTGCCATTTCCTGCCATGAAGTTAGTTTTCGTTCAGGTAGCCTACCATAGTTTCAGCCGCACGCTAAGAGTAAACGAACAAAATGATGAAAAAGACCAATCGCTTGGGCGTTCGTAAACTCGACAGGATCACGTTCCCTCCATTTGTGCCGAACTGGCTACGTTATTAATCACTGTTGACAGTAGTTCGAGTTGAATTGACGATTTCGCGGCGGTTAAGCCTCTCCTTCCAACATTCGGATCTTCCATTCCTCCAAGCTGACAGCTTTTCAGAAAAACTTCCTTTGTGCGGCAACGCACACGTTTTGTGCATCTATATAGGTGAAGACACAAATCCTAAAACCGACCTATTCAGATACCGGGGGACTCCCCCCGCTGGTAGGAACTGGCCCGGGCTGTAATGTAACGTTGCCATGAAGAATCCACAACTGCCAGGCCGAGACAACAGCCTGTCGTCGCTGTTCTGGAAGTTTTCTCCCTGGTCACCTCTTCAAAGCCGCTCGTCCGAGGGTCAGTCGGAAACACACAAAACAACCAATCACCAAAACGGAAAAGATTATTATGCAAACCAGTTGCGAAATGGGTCCCCATCAAAAAAGAAAAGAATTCTATGAACAGAACTAAATACTTGAGCGGCAAACTCGCCATCATTCTGTGCGGTCCGCTGCTCGGTTACACAGCTTACGCGCAGCCCTCCGCCTCGGTCGGGGTCAGTGTTCCGGTGCCGTCGGTGGACATTGAAATTCGCGCCGATAGTGACTTTTATGAACCGCTCGCGCCGCAAGGCGAATGGGTGACGATCGGCTCCTACGGACGTTGCTGGCGGCCCGGCCATGTCGCTCGCGATTGGCGTCCCTATTGCAACGGCAATTGGGAACTTACTGATGCGGGCTGGTATTGGGTTAGCGAAGAGCCCTGGGCGTGGGCGACGTATCATTACGGCCGCTGGGATTTCGCGGACCAATACGGTTGGTACTGGGTCCCGCAAACACAGTGGGCGCCGGCTTGGGTCTCATGGCATGAAGGCGGCGGCTATGTCGGTTGGGCGCCATTGCAACCGTCGGTCACCATTTCAGCTGGTGGTTATGGCGGGTTTAACCAGTCACGCATCCCGCAACGAGGATATGTCTTTGTAAAACAAGGTCAGTTCCTCGAACCCATTCGTCCCACCATCGTGGTCGCCAATAATGCGACTATCATTAACAAGACCACCGTCATTGCAAATACCAGGATCGTCAATAAAACCGTCATCAACGGGGGTCCGGCTACCACCGCTGTCGAAAAAGCCAGTGGGCGAAAAGTTCAATCGGTTCAGGTCCAGGAACTGCGCCGCAAACAGGAAGCCGTCGTCGTCGCAAGGCAAAAGGCACCCGTCTCGGCTACGGAGAAAAAGGTCCAGACGCCACTTCGCAGTGAGGCAGAACCTCGCATAAAGACCGCCGCTGTACCCACGTCCCCTCAAGGTGAAAAGCCTGCTGATAGTTCCCGCACGCCCGTACCGCTTAGCCCGACAGGGCGAACGAAAGAGATCGAAAAAGCTCGGCCCGTTCCCGTCGAGCCCCGCGCCGTGACTCCACCAGCCTCAACCATCAAGGAGCCCATCTCGCCTTCTCAGGTTGAAAAACCAGCGGTAACTCCGCGTACGCAGGCCCCGCTTCCTCCGACCGGGCGAACAACGGAAGATGAAAAAGCCAAACCTCTTCCCGCCTTTTTGAGTCCCAAGCCAGAAGCTCCGCGAGCAATCGAGCCTAAGGGACCAACGGAGAAGGCGGAAAAACGAGCCGGACCCCCAGAGGCCAGTAAATCCGACAGGCAGGCTGCAGAAAAGGCGGCTCTGTCCGCCAAAGAAAAGCCGGCCGCCGGCGAAAAAAGCGAACCGAATTCACCGCAGAAAAACCGGGAAAACAAAATCAACGACTAGTTGCATGCAGGCGTCAGGTCTCTTGCACCAAATGTAAGAATAGAAAGAAAATACTATGACAAGAACATCTAAAATCAGCGCTAAGACTGCAACAGCATTGGCGTTCAGTGTTTGCCTCGCGGCCCTGCCGTTGGTGGTTGGTCTGACCGGCTGTGCCGGCGATCGCTATAATCAAAGCACCGGCCAGCGTATTGACGACAATCGCACGGCCGAACGTGTCAAAGAAGCGCTGGCACATGACCCTCAATATAAATACGACGGAGTGAATGTCGTGGCCTTCAAAGGAGTTGTGCAATTAAACGGCTTCGTCAACACCAGGGCTCAAAAGACAAGTGCGGGCGGCCTCGCCAAAAAAGTCGAGGGTGTCAAAGAGCTCGAAAATAATATCACGGTCAAAGAGACCGTATCCAAAGCGAACTGACTCGCGCCTCGCTGTCGGCTTGTGCGACAACGCACTGCCGGTGGCGGATCTGAAACTGAAAGGGATAATTTATGTTGTACACGATTGCGGTGATTCTGATTGTTCTGTGGCTGCTCGGTCTCATAACCAGTTACACGATGGGAGGAGTCATTCATATCCTGCTGGTGATCGCCATTGTTATGGTCCTGGCCAGCTTTATTTCCGGACGCAACCGGACATGACCTATGTCCGAAACGCGAGTGGCATTGTAATTCACAATTTTGACGAAAGGCAGTTACGAACAAAATCATTTTTTGGGCTCTGATTATTGGCGGAATCGTGCTCATTGCCTTTGGATTCAATGCTACAAACTCTTTCAGCTCCGACGTCTCCAGGTTCCTTTCCGGTTCGCCGGCTGGTAAAGCCATCTGGATGTTCGGCGCAGGCAATGTTACCGGAGTCATTGGCCTTATCGGTGTGACGCACCGTTCCAAGCAATCTGACAAATTGGGGCAGGAAGGGCGCGAACGCTGGGCCCGCGGCGCAACCGCCAGAACTTGATCCCTGCGCCGGTTTATTGGTGGAAACGAACAAGCAAAGAAAGTGAATTATATGTCAAAAAATTCTGTACTCTGCATCGCCACTTCTCGCAACCAGGCTGATCGAATTGTGGATCACTTGAAAACCGAGAGCTTCTCAAACAAATACATCTCCGTGCTCTTCCCAAACATTTCCGATACCCGGAACTCCGCGCCTGAGAAGAACACTAAAGCTCCCGGCGCTGCCGCTGGCCCGGGCATTGACGGCATATTGGGCTGGGTCGCCGGAATTGGCCCGCTGGCCATTCCTGGAGTTGGCCCATTCATTGCCGCCGGCCCGGTCGTGGCGGCCTTGAGCGGAGTTGTTTTCAGCGCCACTGTCGGCACAATCTCCCGCGGTTTGGTTGCGCTGGGCCTGTCTGAGCGCGAAGCCGGTCAGTACGAAGGCAGAGTCAAGGAAGGCAACATTCTCCTCTCGGTTCACACCGATGATATTGGCGACATCGCCCGGGCCAGGGACATCTTCGAACAAGCCGGCGCGGAGCACATCTGCACCGCCGGGCCGGCGCGCAAGAATTCTGAGAGCAAGGCCCCCAACCAGGCATCGCCACTGGCCGAGCCTGCTCTGAGTGCTGCTTAACGAGGAACCATCCTGCGGCTGGGCGAGGACTTGGCCGCAGGACATCCCCAATCAGTCCGACATCAATTGACAAATCGAAACTTATGGAAAAACAAAAGCAGACGGTCAGCGATTACATGGGCGCGCTCACCGATGACGCCCAGGCTCTAATGGCAGCAACGTCCGATATAGCCGGCGAAAAAGTCGGCAAAGCCCGCGAGCGTCTCGGCGCAGCCATGGAACGTGGCAAAGAAGTCTATGGCCAGGTTCGAGACAAAGCGTTCGACGGCGTCCGCGCCACCGACCAGGCAGTCCGCGAACATCCCTATCAAGTCCTCGGTATTGCATTCGGTGTCGGAGCGCTCATAGGTTTTCTGGCCGCTCGCCGAAGGCAGGGCGACTCCGAACGATCGGGTCGCGGAAACAGCCATTAAAAGTTACGCGGACTGCCCGAAGGCGGAACGTGAAAAGAATCGAAAACCAGGCGAACAGATTCGCGCACATTGAGAGGAAATTATGTTAGGAACTATTCTGTTAATCTTACTTATCCTTATGTTAATCGGCGCCGTCCCGGCGTGGCCGCATAGCCGGAACTGGGGCTATTATCCAAGCGGCGGCCTCGGGTTGCTTCTCGTGGTTCTGGTTGTCCTGCTTTTGCTGGGAAGAATCTGAACAGGGGATACCCATCAGTAGCAAGCGGTGGCAGTTAATGGATGGGCTTGCCGGCAAGGTGAATTCCGAACTGTTCAGATAAGTCCGACGTGAGGGGGAAGTCCCCCGTGGTGTACCCCCAAGTATCACCCTTCTGCCGCTTCACCTACTCTCACGGCGCGTGAAACGGAATGCTTTTTCAAAACGGAAAGTCAAACCAATCGCGAACCCGGGGAAGCGTTCCTCGGCGCTCTTACAACCGACACATTTATAAACGAAAGAAGATAACATGTTGGAACTCAATACAACTTCAACCGTCCGTAATAAAAACGGAACCACCAATCGCCTGCTCAGTAGCGCTCTGCTGGCTGGCGCGCTTCTGCTTCCGGCTCACGCCGTCGTGGCCGCATCGCTAACCAGCTCATTTATCTACGGTTTCAAGACCGCCCTGACCAACAACGGCTCGGCAGATTCGGATGCTCGCGGCACTGTTCGAGGGAACTTGAACCGCCGAGGCGTTACCGACAGCCAGCGGCTGTCAATCGTCGTGTCCAAATTGGATGCCAGCACTACCTATCATCTGGTCGCCTTTCTGGGCGACAACGTTGCTTCCACAGCCGTCGCCGACTTCACCACCGATGCCCACGGTTCAGCCTCGGTCGCGTATGTCAAAAGCGCTAAACCAGGCGCCCATCCATTGCCTGATGCCGTCGATCCCATCAGCAATGTGCGTGAGCTGGACGTGGTCAACTTCACCGGGGACACGGTCCTGCAAGCTGATATCACGGACGCGGATTCGTTCTCTTACTCAGTCCATCGCGCGATGGACAATACCGGATTTCTGCCAGGCGCCGGCGGCTCCCTGCAGCTCAGTGGCAACCCGCACGCGACCAGGTTTGCTGTGGCGGCTATTGGCCTGACACCACACACCTCATATCAACTCCTCGTCAATGGAATCAGTATCTCAACAAAAACCTCGGACGCCCATGGCAAACTCTCAATCGCCAGCCCTCGAACGGGCATGCCACTCGTGCTCGACGTCCGTACCGTCGAACTGGCTGACAATGTCGCCGCTAATGTCATCCTCAGCAGCACTGGCCTCGGAATCCCTGGCGTTGTCTCGACTGTTGGCCAGGGCGGAATCGCCCTCGGCGCGGCTGCTAATTACGCCGTGCTCGCCGGTTCGACCGCCACCAGCATCAATGCAACCACCCTCAACGGCGATCTCGGCCTCTCTCCGGGCTCAGCCGTGACCGGTTTCCCTCCCGGAACAGTCAATGGCGACATCCACGCTGGCGACACCGCCGCAGCCGTGGCCAAGGCTGCCTTAACCGTCGCCTATAATGACGCTAAAGGACGCACGCTGGCGCCTGTCACCGTCGCCGGAAATCTTGGCGGCCAAACCCTCAGTCCCGGTCTGTATAAATCAACGGGATCGCTGGAGATTTCCTCGGGCGACCTCGTGCTGGACGCTCAGGGCGACGCCAACGGTGTTTTCATCTTCCAGATCGCTTCCACTCTGACCACGACTTCTGGCCGGCAGGTAACCCTGAGCGGCGGCGCCAAGGCCTCGAACGTCTTCTGGCAAGTGGGTACCTCGGCAACACTCGGCACGACCTCCGCCTTCAAAGGAACCATCATGGCTGACCAATCCATTACGCTGAACACTGGCGCAACGCTTGATGGCCGAGCCTTGGCACGCATCGCGGCCGTTACCATGGACGCCAACGTCATTACGGTTCCGTAACGCACGCGTCTCTCGAATCGAAGACAACACATCAAAGAAAGAAAAACATGTGGCAAAAAAAAGCAGAGTCGGTCGCATGACTGCCGCTAAAATAAGGGGTCGCCAAAGGCCCAGGTGGAAAAGGGATCGTTAAAAATCGTGCTGCAGGTCAAAAGATCATGAGTACTTAAGCGCCCTGAAAAAACGGCAAGGTGAATTCCGAACTGGCGGTCCACGAAATCTACGAGGAACAAATTTATGTTACGGAGTATTAAACAATTGTACGGAGACAAACTTGGCGCGTCCGATGGCGAAATTGGCCAGGTGAAGGATTTTTATTTTGACGATCAGAACTGGGCGATTCGTTATCTGGTCGCCGACACCGGTAACTGGTTGCCGGGACGGCAGGTGCTCATTTCGCCCCACGCGCTTGGGCGCCTCGATCAGACCGAAAAAGTTTTGCGCGTAAATCTGACCAGGAAACAGATCGAGGACAGTCCTTCGATTGAGTCGCATAAGCCGGTGTCGCGGCAATACGAAGAGGAATATTATCGTTACTACGGCTGGGCCTATTACTGGCAGGGCGATGCTTTGTGGGGCATGAGCGGCTTTCCAATGTTGGAACTGCCGGCCCAGCCTGCGCCGAGCCAGCAAGCCCCGGCGATCGGCCCGAAACCCGAGAGTTCTGACGCCCATCTGCGGAGCACCAAGGCCGTGAGCGGCTACCACATCCAGGCAAGCGATGAAACGATCGGCCACGTCTGCGACTTTATGATGGATGCCCAGAGTTGGGCGATTGGCCAGCTCGTCATCAAAACCGGCCATCGATTTTCCGGCAAAGAAGTGTTGATATCGACCAAAAACGTGGACCGGATCAGTTATGTTGACTCCAGGGTACTTGTGAATCTACCGATCGAAACCGTCGAGCGGAGTCCCTCTCACAATTCGGACCTTGTCGGGGCAAGTTAACTGCGCCGAAAATAAACTATGAAACGCATTAAATCCTTTCAACACCAGGGTCCGAAAGCAGCCCATTCGCAGGACGGGTGAATATGAGAAAATACCACTCAACAATCATGGTCGTGGACGATGATCCCAACGACCTGATCTTAATTGAAAGAGCATTCCGGGCGATCGGTGTGACAGATCCCATTCACACGATTAACGGCGGCCTGGAGGCGATTGCCTACATGATGGGAGAAGGCAAATATTCCGAACGGAGCTTGTACGCCTATCCCACGTTTATCACGACGGATTTGAAAATGGCTGGAGCGGATGGGTTTGCCGTATTGGAGCATCTCAAGAATAATCCGGAATGGGCCGTGATACCGACCGTGGTTCTCACCGGTTCCCGCGATCAGGACGACATTAAGAAGTCCTATATGCTGGGAGCCAGTTCGTATCATGTAAAGCCGAATAATCCAACTGCGCTCCGCCACCAACTGAAAGTCCTGCACGATTATTGGGTGACGTGCGAAGTGCCCGAGGTGGACAGCACCGGGCGACAACTACGGACCGACAGCGCAGGCAAACTGGGAGAGAGATTTGTCCAGGCGTAACGCCGCCGAATTGCTTTTTCTATCACAAATGAACCCCAAAGCCATTTCGATAACCCGACAGCCGCCATCACCAGCCAAGGATTCAGGCTTATCCACATCCCGCGATGGCGGCCCGGAAAGGCAGAAGCCCCAAAAGAGTCTTGTGCGCGGCAACGGCGCAATGACCCTCCGTGCCTCCGAGCTTAGCTATCGTCGGCTGTTTGAGACCGCCAAGGACGGTATCTTGATTCTGGACGCTGACACGGGACGCATAACCGACGTAAATCCTTTCCTCTTTAACTTGTTGGGTTTTTCCCGCGGCGAAATGATCGGCAAAACAGTCGGTGAGCTAAGCCCGTTCAAGGACATCGAATCCAATCAAGCAATGCTGGAGCGGTTGCAAAAGGATGGATACGTTCGCTATGAAAATCTGCCCTTGGAAACCAGAGATGGCCGCAAAGTTGCCGTGGAGTTTGTCAGTAATGTGTATCACGCCGGCGACCAAAAAGTTATCCAATGCAATATCCGCGACATTACCGAGCGCAAGCGGGCAGAAATAGCTTCTCTCCGGCTGGCGGCGATCGTCGAATTCTCCGACGACGCCATCATCGGCAAAGACCCAAACGGCATCATCGTCAGTTGGAATAAAGGCGCGGAAAAGATTTTCGGCTATACGGCCTGCGAGGCGGTGGGAACTTCATACATCCGGATGGTTCCGGACGATCGGCACGACGAAGAGAAGCAAATTCTGGCGAGAATTGCGTGTGGCGAAAGTGTGGAGCATTTCGAGACCCAGCGACAGACCAAAGATGGACGGTTGATTGAGGTCTCAGTCACGTCATCACCGATCAAAGATGCCGCCGGCAAAGTCATTGGGGTGTCGAAAGTAGCGCGCGATATCAGCGAGCGCAAAGCGGCCGAGGAAAAAATCCTTCAGCTCAACATCGAACTCGAGCAACGAGTCCTGGACCGCACCGCGCAACTGCAGGACGCCATGAAGGAACTGGAGACTTTTAGTTATTCTGCTTCTCACGATTTGCGAGCTCCGTTGCGCCAGATTATGGGCTTCGTGAATCTGTTGCGGGAAGACACCGGCCCGTCACTTTCAGAAAAAAGTCTCCATTATCTCGCAACGATCTCCCTGTCCGCAAAACGAATGGGACAGTTGATCGACAACTTGCTGGAGTTTTCGCGAGTCGGGCGCGGGGGGTTGCAAAAAGCGGACATCAAACTCGAGGAGTTGGTTCGTGACATATTGAACGATTTGCAGGCCGAGACAAGAGAGCGAAAGATCCTCTGGAACATCCATCCTCTTCCTACAGTCTGGGCCGACCGTCCTTTGTTGCGAATCGCTTTGGTCAATTTGCTTTCCAATGCCGTCAAGTTCACCGGCCTTCGCTCCGCGCCGGCAATCGAAATCGGTAGCGTCACCAATGGGAAACCGGAAACGGTGATCTTCATTCGCGACAACGGCTCAGGTTTCGATCCGCTTCATAGCGACAAGTTATTCAAAGTATTTCAGAGACTGCACAACGAGGCCGAGTTTGAGGGCACCGGCATTGGTCTGGCCAATGTCCATCGGATTATTCAACGGCACGGTGGCCGAACCTGGGCCGAAGGCGTTGTGGACGGGGGCGCAACTTTCTACTTTTCAATTCCAAACCAAAACGAAGGCTGCAATGTCCGTTGAAACAAGCACTCTCAAAAGTATCTTGTTGGTCGAAGACGACCCTCGGGATGTGGAGTTAACGCTGGCCGCGTTAGAGCAGCGTCATCTGGCCAATAAAGTCGCCGTTGTAAACGACGGCGCACAGGCGCTCGATTATCTTTATCGCCGCGGGAAATATAAGGGGCGCCTGGGTGGCAACCCCATTGTTGTCTTACTCGACAACAAAATGCCGAAGGTCAACGGTCTGGAGGTCTTGAAGGCCATCAAAGCCGACGAAGATTTGAAAATGATTCCGGTCGTGGCAATGACTTCCTCGCGCGAAACCGCGGATCTGGATGAATTTTACAAACACGGCATCAATGCTTATGTCGTTAAACCGGTCGATTTTTCTGAGTTCACCAACGCCGTGATACAACTCGGCATTTTTTGGGCGGCGGTTAATGAACCTCCATCGCAGTCAAGGAAGGAAGGAACTTCGCCGTCAGGCCTTGAAGGCATTTCGCAAAACCAGACATGAAAAATAATAACATTCCGAGCACTCCGATCGTCTCCCGAGACCTGGCCAAACAAGCCCCGCGCAGTCCGCGCGAACGCCTCGCTGGATTCGCGATCGCCAGGCGTACCCTTGATAAATGCAGGGCCGGCATTGCGGGAACGCTGGGCGAATATCATTACGATTGTCCGTTGGATAATATGCTCTTCAGCTTCAAGGGCATCACCGGCGAGCAATTCCAAACCGCCGTTCAAGCTTCAACGAATGATGACGAGGTCGGCGCCTGGCTGCTAGCCAACGGCACCGCGAAAACACCGGCTGAAATCAAAGCCTGGTCGGATGAAATGGAAGCCGCCAGCCTTATGAAAAACCCGGAAAAACGCGCCTACTTCATTAAGGCCTGCTCCGAGCTTGGGCTGAATCCGCAAATGAACACCACATTCGACTGGCTGGAGGCCGACGACCGCGAGAGTTTCAGACGGAGATCAGCTTAATATCGCATTTCGCCTAAATGCCAAATTCCATTTAACAGAAAGATCAATTATGAATTCATCTTTCACACACTTCGTGAAAGCCGCTCGTGCCCCAATTTTTTCAAAGACTCTCCGCCGCCTCGAACTAAATCCCAAAGCGGTGGCTCCAGGTCCGAAGTTTCAAAAGCGGGACAACATTTTTTCCAAATCCCGCGACACGCGTGAGGATCGCGGCGCGCGCCAGATGAAGACATCTCGTAACGCACAAACTCTTCCACACATCCAGGCCAGGCGGACGCGTAACGTCGCAGCACGAAGAAACACAAACTGAATATGAAAAGAACACTGTTCTCAATCGGCATTATCACACTTCTCACGACATCCGGATGCCTCGTTTCCGAAGGCGGACGACACGAGCATTATCGGGGACACGCGAGAATGGAAAGTCATTCAGAAGTCATTGTAGGACCTCCGGTCGTCGTGGTGCGCCCGCCGGAAATCATAGTGCGGTAGGTCATTTTTGTGGCGGGATGGCCGACTACAAAATTCCATTAGTCGTCAAGGAGGCTGGCGCCGCGTTTCTCGCCGTGCTCACTACCGTTTATTGGCATACCTATGGGCCGACGAACTTCTTATAGTTCTAATGCCTACCGTTATGAGCAATCGTGGTTTGCGAAAGAACAGCGTTTGCGATCGAGTGAGGAAGCATGGCAAGACGCCGTTGCTCAACAGACTATCGGTTCGCGTCGCAACCGCCCTGGTTGCCGTCGTAATAGCCGTCGCGATATTCACGCTCGTTTTCGGAGGCGCGATTCTCAATGGCTACGGCAAAGAGAAGCTCGAGCGGGTTTTCGCACGAGCATATCCAGGGTACGCGTTGCGGATCGGCAAATTGGATTACAACGTGGGCGCCAATCGCCTGGTCGCTCAATCTGTCATGCTCAGTTCCACCAACATAACGCTCAAAACCGGCCAGATTTTGTTGAAAGACGTTCATTGGGCGGCGCTCTTTTGGGGAACGCGGACCCGGGCGGACATCCTCGCAAGCGTCAGGTTGGATGCGACGAATCTCGTTCTGGAGCTCCCTCAAGTGCATTATGGAATCCGCTGCGCACGGCTGCGAGGGTCGGTGCGGGACTCGGAATTGATCGCTGAAAAGGCTGAACTGCTGCCGTTGGGTGGAGACGAAGCGTTCTTCGCGGCCCACACTTTTCGAACGCCGCGCTTTCATGCCGTGGTGCCCGAGTTCAAAGTGTCGGGTTTGGCGTATGCTGAAGTGTTCGAGGGGAAGGGATACCGGGCCCGGTCCGTTCAATTCTCCCGGCCTTCTTTCGATGCGCTGGTTAATCGCGACAAGCCGCGCGAGCCGTTCGTGAAAAGTCCGCTGATGCTGCACGAGGCGCTAGCCGCAATTCGGTTACCGTTGCAGGTTGGAAACTTTAGCGTCACCAACGGCAACTTCACCTACTGCGAGCGGTTGGCCGTTGGTGGCGACCCGGCCGTGCTGACCTTCGGTGATGTGAGCTTGGCCGTCGAGGGCATCGCAAATCGTGGTGAAGCAACTGACACGATCCAACTCCATGGTCAGGGTGACCTCATGAACGCCGGAACGATCAAAGTGCTTATGATCATCCCGGTCGCCTCACCTGATTTTTCAATGCGCTATTCCGGTTCGATGACCGCCATGGATCTGACTCGTCTTGACGGGTTCCTCGATATTGCTGAACACACTCGGATTAAATCCGGCAGCGCACAGGCGGCCACGTTCGAAATTGATGTGACCGACGGCCAGGCTCACGGTCATGTGCACGCAACCTACCAGGATTTGGAGATTGCTTTGCTCGACAAAGAAACCGGCAGCGAAGAAGGAGTGGGTGCCCGCGTCGCTTCGTTTTTCGCAAACGCTTTGAAGATTCGCAATGCCAACACCTCGAGCGGATCCGGACCGAGGAAGGATGGGGATGTAAATTACACGAGACGACCGGATGACCAATTTCAGCAATTTGTGTGGTTCGCATTGCGGACCGGGGTAATGGATGTCATAAGCCATTGACGAACCCCACGAACATCAGCAATTCGATACGACGTGGATTAAAGCACTGAACTCGGATGTATTACCTTCTCAAAACCGAAGCCCACGCTTACCAGTCCGTTGGTTGGTAGTCTTTCAGAAACTTACCCCAAACATGTTCGCCGGTATTGGCGCCGGTGATTATCGGATCAACGATGCGGGCCGCGCCGTCCACGATGTCCAGGGGCGGATGGAATTGGTGGTCGCGAACTTTGCGGGCGGCAAGGGGCGCGGCGTCTTCGTCGGTGACCCAGCCGGTATCGACGCTGTTCATGTGAATGCCATCGGAGTAGTAATCGGTGGCGGAGGTGCGAGTCATCATGTTGAGGGCTGCCTTGGCCATGTTGGTATGCGGATGCCGCGTGGTTTTGGATTTCCGGTAGAATTGCCCTTCAACGGCAGAGACATTGACGATGTGCTTGTCGCGTTCCGGGGTGCGAAGCATCAATGGCTTGAGCCGCGCGTTAAGGATGAAGGGGGCGACTGCGTTGACGAGGTGCACTTCGAGCAGTTCGACGGAGGGCACTTCCGCGAGGGTGAGACGCCAGGAGTTGCGGTCGCGCAAATCGATCTGCTGCAGGTCCTGATCGAGGCGTCCGTCTGGAAACAGTTCGCCCGCAGCAAGGTCACGGGGTCGATGCGGGGCAGGGGCCGATGTCGCGGTATGCGCGGGTATCGGGCGGTGGCCACCTTCGGCGGGCGCCGGATCAACATTGCGTAAAAAGTAACGGCCACGCAGTCCCTCGCATACTCCCAGCAGGCGATGCGCTTTTTCAGGCAGGTTGCTGAGAGGTCCGGATTCGGCTTCCATCATGTGCTGGTAAAATTCCGGGGGACGCCGGACAGTCTGGCAAGCATTGTTAATGATAAAGTCCAGGCGATTGCGTGTCTGGAGCAGATGGCCGCAAAACGATTCGACGCTCGGGGTATGACACAAATCGAGTCCGAAGATTTCGAGGCGATGGCCCCATTGTTCGAAATCGGCTTCGTTTGCGTAGCGAAGCGCAGCGTCGCGAGGAAAGCGTGTCGTAACAATGAGATGCGCGCCGGCACGCAAGAGTTTGATACCAGCCTGATACCCGATTTTGACGCGCCCGCCGGAGAGGAGCGCAACGCGTCCGCGTAAATCGGCAAGCTCGGTTCGCTTGCGAAAGTTCAGATCGCCGCACGACGGGCAGAGCTGATCGTAGAAGTGGTGGGTCGTGGAGTAGTGACGCTTGCAGATGTAGCAATGCTGGGTCTCCAGGAGTTCGCGTCCGTGGGAATGTCCGTTGGTTTCCTGTTGGTGGAAATCAGCGGGTGGAAACACATTCGGTGTGGTGAAGATGGGAGCGCGCCGCAACGCGCGAATGCCGGATTCAGCTCGGATGCGCTCGTCACGTTCCAATTTGGCAGCTTTGTGCTGGCGTTGCATGGCCTTGAGCAATCGTCGGCGGGATGGAGCGTCGGGACGGGAGACCTGGCCGGCCGCCGTCAGCAAACGCGCGCGTTCGTCGGCCGATACGGCGGCGAGGAGCGTTCGGTCCGCCACGATGGACTCGAGAAGTTCGGTGGCGGCGCTCAGGCGATCTGCGAACGCCTCGGTATTCGGGTCTTCAATTCTTGTAATCGTCACTAATGGTGATTGTGCCAGGGAAAGAGGCAAAAAGATAGGGGCAAGAAAATGTGAAGAAATTGTTATCCGCTAATTTCTGCCGATGAATGCCAATTTTCGGAACCGATTTTTAACCACGGATTTACACCGATGAACACGGATTTTACAGAGGGGCACTAAGTGAACGAAGGCTGAGGCAAGAAAATCGGTAATTGAGCATTATTGCTTCTTCACGCTGGTGCGTTGTTTGAGCCAGTCGAAGTCAATGGTGGGATTGGCGGGGAATGTTCCGCCGACAGCGCCTTGCACCGAAGGGCGAATGGTATCTGCGACTTGCCAGCGATGGTTGGCGAGGTGGCCGTCGGCGTAGGAGAAATTGGCTGCGCCGTTGTGATAGGAAGCGGGAAGATTGCCCCAGGCTTCGTCGGCGAGGCGATTGACGAAGAAGCCGTCGTTGATGGTATCAGGATGTTCGTCGAGGAAGACGAAAGTGTCGGATGGGTTGCCGATGTCGGAGCTTTTGAAGAATTGAACGTAGTCGGGGTTGAAGCGGTTGGTGAGCTCGCCGGGATCGCCGACCATGGCGTTCATCGACATACTGCGACTGCGCTGGCCGTTGGCGGAGGGCGTTTTGTCGGAAGGACATTTGTAAACGGCGGCTGAGCGGTTGGCGTACGGGCCGAGCTTAGAGTCAGTCAGATAAATGAGATTGGTGTTGTCGTCGTTGTTGGTCCAGTCTTCGACATTGTTGGCCCAGGTTTGGCGGCGAGCGGTGGTTTCGGGTTTGCCGTGGTTATTGACGAGGAGATTTTCGTTGTCGTCGGAGTAAAGAAACCAGGCGAGGGAGAGTTGCTTGATGTTGTTGGCGCATTGCGCGGCTTCGGCGCGCGATTTCGCCTTGCTCAAAGCGGGCAGGAGCAGGCTGGCGAGGATCGCGATAATTGCGATGACAACGAGGAGTTCGATAAGGGTGAAGGCGTGGTTTGAGCGCGGATTAATTGAGTCAGCCGATAAGCAAATCGAGGACGAGGTCGAAAAGGGAGATTGCTGGCTCGGCACGGCGGGACGATAACAGAACATGTGCTTGCAGCAAGAGCGCGCTAATCACAAGTGTGCCAATGGTCCATCGTGTCAAATCCAAAGAGAGCCTTGCTGCACATGCACAAGAGGAAGGTAAGCAGGCGCACGAATTTGAACGAGCACAGCGAATAATGTAAGAGTCCGAAATTCGAAGCAAATCCGCGCTTGCCCTAAATGTTGTGCTCCTTGAAGCTGGCTGCGCGCGCGATGCCAAAAAGCACTGATATATAGCGGGAGCGTGGGCTGTCTCAGGCGGAAATATTCCTGACGAAGGGCGAAGTTCCGCGAACGCAACGGACATCGATGGAATCAGTAACTTTTGAAAAGTTGACGGGCAACGCTCACAAGCCACGCCTGGAAGCTTTCCTGAGACTTTCCGACACGTGGACGGAGCCAGCGTTATCTTACCGCGTTGTCTTGCTGGAATTCGCGGAGAAGATTCTGCTGAACGGCCATGCTATCTTGGCTGTGAGCGCCGACGCTAGAGATGTTGGTTTGGCAGCCTTTTACTGCAACGATGATATCCGCCATCGTGCGTACCTTACGCACCTTGCGGTGGAGCCAGCCTACCGGTCGAGGGGCCTCGGGAGGGCGCTCCTTGATCAGGCGCGGAAGCATTGCAGTTCGGTAGGAATGACCTCCATGCAGCTTGAGGTGTACCTTTCAAACGAGGCGGCAATACGATTTTACGTCTCTTGTGGGTTTGTTAAATCTCATGCAGAAGGGGTGAACCTAAACCTCCCGAACTCAATCTGCATGGGATGCTCTCTGTGAATCGGAAATAGATTTTCCGTCCACGCCACCAGGGCGGATTCCGCCGCAAAGCTGTTCAACCGCGGAAATATGAGAGCGGCACGAAACGGAGATGAGCTTGCCACGAGCCGCATTGGCTTGGTAAGGAGAGGCGATGTTCAAATGGGTTAAGCTTGGCAAGGTCTTTGATCCGACGAGCAGGGCGGATCGGGATTGGATGAGAGAATTTGCCCAGGCGCCGTGCGTTTTGACGTTTGACGATTTCGTTAGAGTCTATTTTTCGTGCCGGCCACCTGCGGACGCGAACGGACAGTATGTCAGCCGATCGGCGTATGTGGATTTGGAGCGAAAAAGCCTGCTGGAAGTGGTCGGGGTTTCCCAATCGCCGACTCTGACGTTGGGGGCCCAGGGCACGTTTGATGAATTTGGAACATATCCGACGTCGGTGATTCGTAACGGCGACGAGGTGTGGGCCTACTACGGAGGGTGGACGAGATGTGAATCGGTTCCATTCAACGTGGCGGTTGGATTGGCCATTAGTCATGACCAGGGTGTTACATTTGAGCGACAAAGCGATGGCCCGGTCCTCTCCTACTCAGAGGAGGAGCCATTCGTCATCAGCGGCCCGAAGGTGAGGAGGTTCAACGAGCGGTGGCACCTATGGTACATAGCGGGGGAACGATGGATTGCGAACAATGGAAAACCGGAGCCGGTCTACCGAATTCGGATGGCATCCTCCGATGACGGCATAAATTGGACGAAGCACAACCGCGACCTGATCGAGCGAAGGCTTGAAAAAGACGAATGCCAGGCGAGCCCGGATGTATTTTTCTGGAATGGCAAATATCACATGTTTTTTTGTTATCGGTATGCGCTGGATTATCGAAATGGCAAACGCGGTTACCGGATTGGATATGCGGTCTCGGAGGACATGATTCACTGGAAGCGGGACGATTCCCGCGCGGGGATTGATGTCTCTGCCTCGGGCTGGGATTCAGAAATGTTGAGCTATCCACACGTCTTCGAACTCGATGGCCAGATTTACATGATGTATTTAGGCGATCAGGTAGGCAGATTCGGATTCGGCCTTGCCCGGTTAGACGGGAGCCTTTGATGAAGTGGTCTAAACTTGGATTGAGCTTCGAACCGGCGCAACACGTCCTGCCGAATGGTTGTTCGGAATTCGCGCAGTCCCCGCAGGCACTGGTTTTAGATGACCGAGTCAGAATTTATTTTTCGACGCGAACGCGCGAGCCAGCAGGAAAGTTCCTGAGTCACATTGCATTCGTCGATTTTGAGCGATCGATGAAAAAAGTTCTCGGGGTTTCCACCGGGCCGGTGATCAAATTGGGGAACCTGGGGACGTTTGACGAGCACGGCATATTTCCCATGAACGTTTTGCGGCAAAAGGAGGCTATTTATGCGTATACATGCGGGTGGAGCAGGCGTGTTTCTGTCTCGGTTGAAACTTCGATAGGCTTGGCGATCAGCCGGGACGGCGGTTTAAGTTTTGAAAAGTCCGGGGAGGGCCCCATCCTCACCTCTTCGATACATGAGCCTTTTCTGGTTGGAGATCCATTTGTCGCGGTTTATGGAGAAACGTGGCACATGTGGTACATCTTCGGAACGAAATGGATGAAGAGCACCGAGCACGAGCCTTTTCCCGCCCGGGTGTATAAAATTGCGAAGGCGACGTCCACTGACGGCCGGACGTGGGTTAAGGAAGGCAGGCGGTTGATTGACGACCGGCTCAATTCTGACGAATGCCAGGCGCTGCCAACGGTCATAGAGATAGACGGTCGGTATCACATGTATTTCTGCTATCGCGAGGCAACGGATTTTCGTAAAAACAAAGAAAGGGGTTATCGGCTGGGGTACGCATTTTCCGACGATCTGAAAAACTGGACGAGAGACGATGGGCAGGCGGGGATAGACATTTCAGCGCAAGGCTGGGACTCGGAGATGCAGTGTTATCCGAACCTGTTCCGGTGCGATGGGGAAGTTTACCTGCTTTACAATGGCAATGAATTTGGGCGATTTGGCTTCGGGATCGCCCGTCTCGAGCAATAGTCTCAACCATTGGCCCATCCATGAGCGACACGAGAAACTACAATCAAGAAAGCAAGGATACCCGCGACCACAAATACGCCTATAGCTTCGATTTTGAAGTAATGCACCCGTTTATGATCAGGGCTTTCGAGCCCTTCTTCAAAAAGGGGAATCTTTTAGAACTGGGAAGTTTTAAGGGCGATTTTACGCGAAGGCTCATTCCGTATTTTGATGATATTACGTGCGTGGAAGCCGCTGATGAAGCTGTTGCCTCGGCGCGGAAAGAATTCGGGGCCAAAATCAAAATCATCAACTCATCCTTCGAGGCCGCCGAACTACCCGGCAGGTACGATAATATTGTGCTTACACATGTGTTGGAACATCTTGACGACCCTGTTGCCATTCTAAAAAAGATCAATGACAAGTGGCTGTCCGAAACGGGGAGGTTATTTTTGGTTTGTCCGAATGCACATGCGCCTTCAAGGCAAATCGCGGTCAGGATGGGCCTCATTAGCCACAATTCGGCGGTTACTCCGGCAGAGTCGGAGCATGGCCACAGAATCACCTATACGCTGGATACTCTCGAGCGTGACGCACGCGCGGGCGGGCTGAAGGTGGTCTATCGTTCGGGAATCTTCTTCAAGGCCCTAGCCAATTTCCAATGGGACCGATTGATATCGACCGACATCATATCGAAAGAATATCTGAATGCCTGCTACGAGGTTGGACAGATTTATCCGGACTTGTGCTCTAGCATATTCCTCATGTGCGAAAGGGGTGATCGATGAATCAAGCAATTCTCAGCGGAGCGTCCGGTTGAGCAACGCCCCGAGCTGGGTATGAAACTGGGAATAATGCAGCCGTACTTTATGCCATACATCGGCTATTGGCAGTTGCTGGCAATGGTAGATACGTTCGTGATTTACGATAACATTCAGTACACGAAAAAGGGTTGGATCAACCGCAACCGATTTTTGCAAAACGATAAGGATGCTCTATTCACGATACCGTTGAAGAAGGATTCGGATTTTCTGGACGTCGGAAAACGCTTCCTGGCCAACGAATTCAATGGCTCAAAACTGTTAAATCAACTTCAGGGCGGCTATCGAAAGGCTCCGTTTTTCGAAACAGTTTTTGCCCTGGTTGCTTCGATCATTCGCGCGGAACAACGCAATCTATTCGATTACATCCATCACTCGATCCGACTGACCAGTGCCTACCTGGGAATACAAACCCCCTTAGTGGTCTCCTCCAGTGTCAGTATTGATCATTCACTCAGAGGTGAAGACAAAGTGATCGCGCTGTGCAAAGCGATGGGTGCGACAACGTACATCAACGCCATAGGGGGGCAGGAGCTCTATTCCAAGAGCAGTTTCGGAGCGGCAGGAATTACTTTGGGATTTATCAAGACCCGGCCGCTGACCTATCAACAATTTGGCGCTCCGTTTGTGCCCAATCTCTCAATCATTGATGTGATGATGTTCAATTCTGCCGAGTCCATCCACGCCATGTTGAGTGAATACGACGTGGTATGACAGTTCTATCAACTGTCATGGGAAGACTTTTAGTTCCCTGATCGAGCGTACCGGGCAAAAGAATTTGCGCGGTAATACGGCCAAAGCGAATCAAACAGCCAGAACGGCCTTTTGAACTCCATGGACTGGCCGACGAAGCGCCGAACGTTCACGAAGGACTTCCGCAAAGCCAGCGATTTCACGGAGAGGACAAAGTCCTTGAATGCCAACGCCAGGATAGTGTCCTTCCAATAATCTTTTGAGTCTTGGTTCACCCGATCCAGGAGATAGTAAGCCATCCCTTCCATGGCCCTGATTTTGTAATCGGAGGGGCGATTGTTCCAGTTGTTGTGGCGGTGGATTCGATAGTGGGCCATCGCGCGGTCGATAAAACCTATCCATCCGCGCTGGCTGAGCAGAACAAAAAGAGGCCAGTCACCAAGTTTCAAATTGCGGTAGTGTTCATCCAGAGGAGGCAGCCATTTCCGGCGGAACATCACGGAACAGGTCTGGATGAAGTTCACCATGGTGAGGGTTCGCGAATCCGGTCGTTCTTTCCTAAACGGGCGAGTGGGAAAGGTTCCAAGATTCTCACCTCCGGGCCAGGAAATATGATCGACAGCATGGTGGACAAACGCGCAATCGGGGTTCTGGTCGAGGTATTCGACCTGCAGCCGAATCTTGTCGGGATCAGTCCAGTAATCATCACCTTCGAGGCAAGCGACATATTCACCGCGACAGTGTTCGAGGGAATCCCCGAAGTTCTGGCCGGGGCCGACATTCTTATCGCGGAAGAGCGGTTTGATTTTGGCTGGCCAGCGCTGATGATACTGTCTAAGGATTTCGGTTGTGCCATCAGTGGAGCAATCATCCGCTACCACAATTTCAAAATCAAAGGGGGCCCGCTGCATCAACACGCTGTCCAAGGTCTGCGAAATGAACCTGGCGTGATTATATGTAACGATGTGAACGCTTAATTTGTGGGGCAAGGACATGCAACCTGTTTATTGAACACTTGGGCCGATCTCGCCGGGACAGGGGGTGGGGCCAGGAAGGATTTCAAGTCCTGCGCCTGGGCCAGCGCTGCTTTGATGATGGCGCAAATTTCTGTGATCGAAATTTTTGAAATGGCCTGCCCGGTTGGAAGAACCATGATTTGCGCGGAGCGACGCTCAGTTTGAGGCAACCGCTGGTGCGCATCGGGAAAGAGAGATTTGTAAGGCTCCATTCGATGGCAGCCGGGCCAGAAATATTTTCGGGCCAGCACATTTTCCGCGTGCAGCACCCTCACTAATTCGTCTCGATCCAGCGGGCTTCGGGTCGCATCCACTTCGGCCACAACGTAGTGGTAATTCGGCATTTGGTGCCGGGCGTATTCGAGCAGTTTGATTCCCACGACCCCACTGAGCTCGGATCTATAAAACTCGTAATTCTCGCGGTTTTTCTCAATGACGTCGCTCATGGCTTCCAGCGAAGTAAGCCCCATGGCGGCGCAAACCTCCGTCATCTTGCCGTTGGTTCCGAGATAAACAACCCGGTCGAAATCCACAAAACCAAAATTTCTCATCCAACGAATCTTTTCGGCCAACTCGTCGTTATTTGTCAGAATGGCTCCGCCTTCGAAACTATTGATGAATTTGGTCGCGTGGAAGCTCATCACTTCGCATTCTCCGAAATTGCCGATCATTCGGCCTTCATGGAAGCAGCCGAACGCGTGCGCCGCATCATACATCACCTTCAATCCATGCTGGTGTGCAACTTTGCCGATGGCGCCGGTATCGCAGGGCCGGCCCCAGACGTGCACACCGATAATTCCGGTGGTTCTGGGGGTGATAAGTCGCTCGATGTCGCCGGGATCGATGTTGAGAGTGTCCGGATCGATGTCAGCGAACACGGGCGTGATTTCCTGCCATTGCAGGGCGTGCGCGGTAGCCACAAAAGTGTAGGAAGGGACGATAACCTCGCCGCTCAGCTCCAGGGCGCGAATCGCAATCTCCAAGGCAACGGTTGCATTGCACATGCTGATGCAGTTTTTCACGCCCGTGATTTCGGTTATTTTCCGCTCAAATTCCTTGACCACGGGCCCGTCGTTGGTGAACCAACGCCGATCGATGATTTCCTCGAATCGCCGCATCAGTTGCGCTTTGTCTCCGATGTTCGGACGGCCAACGTGCAATGGTTCAGGGAAGCGCGGGGCGCCTCCTGCAATCGCCAGGCGCTGCGAATTGAGCCCGGGCTTTGGGGACGGCGCAAATACCGATTTCTCAGCCTCATCAACTGTTGCCGCGCTCGGTTGATTGTTCTCTTTTGGAACCAAGACTAAAGATGTTTTTGAGTCTTGCGAATCTTTGTTGTCCGTTTGCGACCGCACTGCGACTGGTTTTTCAACCACGTACAAGACGCTGGCGGGCGATAAGCCGCATCGTTCGAAGTTTTCAATTCCAAGATAATCCTGCCGTATTTGCCGCACGACAAAGCCGGCTTTCTCAAGGCGAGTTACAAACCCGTCGCGCGAGTAAACCCGCACGTGATCACCTTGGCCGAAGTATTTCCAGCGCTCCTCGTCGGTGGCATAGGCTGCATTCTCCCTGATCTCCTTGAACGTCAAATTGATCGGCACCATGGCGATACCCCATCCGCCGGGCTTGAGCACGCGGAATAATTCGAGCATCGCTTTTGAGTCGTCCTGAACGTGCTCCAGGACGTGCGAGCAGATAAACGCGTCGAACGAACCGTTCGCGTAAGCCGTCATGGCGGTGATATCGACCCGGTCGTCGACGTTCTTCATGAATCGGTCGGCGGTCCGGTATCGGATACTAAACTTTCGACGGATGAAATCCGCGAGCGGTCGGGAGGGAGCGATGTCCAACAATTTGTAATTTGCCTGGAGGGCGAACGATTTCGGCAGCCTGCGGGAAAGATAAAGAGCAAACAAGCGGTCCCGGTCGGTCGCGCCGCAATGAGGACATTGATAGGCATTTTTATTACAGGTTTCGAAGTCGGCGATTTGGAGGTCCGAGCCGTGCGAAATCAGTTCCCGGGAATAGAACTCAGGCAGAGGCGAGAAGCCCGGGACGCGGTCTTCGCAAGCTGGGCAGAAGCACGGCCAGGAACGGCCGAATCGCTCAGCTATGCCGGTTCGCACGGAGGTGGGGAGCGACATGTAAAATAATCGGCTCAAGATGTAAGCCGAACGGGGGGGGATACGAGACGTCAGTTGCCTTAGCGAGAATCGTGTCGGCTTAATAAACCGGTCTTGCGGAATGCCATTGCTTTGTTCTGAATTTGTCACGTAATCGCGGTTTGTAAAACCTTTGGAGCTAGTTGCGGGCCATCAAGACACGAAAAGTGCAGCAAAATGGAGGGGCTTCGCCAACTCGCGGTGCTACCCGCACGGGGCAAAACGCTCTCCACCCCTTGGCATCCAATTAGCTGAACAAGCTCGACCTTGTAACCTAAAGATACCGTATGCGTTCACCGCCACTCGTCAGCATTTGCATACCGAGCTATAACAGCGAGGAATTCATTGCAACGACGCTGGAAAGTCTTCTAGGCCAGAGTTTTACAGATTTTGAGGTGGTCATTTCCGATGATAAATCGACAGACCGCACGATTTCGAAAATCAAGAGCTTCAATGACCCGCGAATCAGCCTGATCCAGAACGAACAGAATTTGGGGCTGGGAGGCAACTGGAACAAGGTGCTGTCCTATGCTCGGGGCGAATATGTCAAATTATTGGGCGATGACGACGTGCTATATCGGGAGTGCCTTTCCCGACAGGTAGCCGCGTTGGAGAATCCGGTAAATGCGGGGGCGGTGCTGGCGATTTGCAATCGCAATGTGATAAACGCGCGCAACGAAGTCGTCATGCGACGGAGATTTCCTTTTGGGCCGGGGCTGGTGAGCGGGCGAAAGCTCATCCGAAATTCGATCCGCTGGGGTTCAAATCTGATCGGAGAGCCGGTCGTGGGCCTGTTCAGGAGGCGAGAGCTGAGTCGAAGCGCGATGTGTGATGCCTCCAATCCGTACGTCATCGATCTCGCCCTGTGGGCAAAGTTGCTGAAACGCGGAGATGCTTTCATTGACGCGGATTACCTGGCGGCGTTTCGCATTTCGCGAGAGAAGACCAGCGCGAAGATTGGCCGGCGACAAGCGGCTTACTTTCGCGACTTTGTTCGGGCGATGCGTCGAGATTCATTCTACCGTGTCAGCGTTTTCGACATGATGCCCGGGTATCTATTGTCGGCCCAATGGTGCCTCTTGAGGAACCTGTTCATTCATTCAGCATGTTAATCTCGGTCATCATACCTTGCTTCAACGAAGAGAAGGTGCTTGAGAGCACCTACCAACGGCTATCGAGTGTTCTGGTCGAAGGCGACGGCAAGAATTATGAGTTCATTTTCGTTGATGACGGGAGCGTGGACTCGACCGCCGCTATTCTGAGGACGATGGCCGAGAAAGATGCGCGCGTAACCGTCGTGCGGTTCTCGCGGAATTTCGGGCATCAGCCGGCAGTGAGTGCGGGAATGCGACAATGCCGAGGGGACCTCGCGGTGATTATTGACGCGGATTTGCAGGATCCACCCGAAGTTGTTCCAGATATGATCCGGCGGTTGATCGAGGAGAAAGCCAATGTCGTGTATGGGGTAAGAAAGAGGCGGAAGGGTGAGACTTGGTTTAAGTTGGTTACCGCCGAAATTTTCTATCGCCTCTTGAACAAATTGTCGGATGTGCCGATGCCTTTGAACGCGGGCGATTTTCGCGTCGTGGACCGAAAAGTCATCAACGCATTCAACGCATTGCCGGAAAATACGAAGTATATACGGGGGCTGATTAGTTGGATGGGATTCAAGCAAATGCCTTACTATTACGAACGCGATGCGCGGCTTGCGGGTTCAACCAAGTATAGCCTGCCGAAGATGATTCGGTTCGCGTCCACTGGCATATTCTATTTTTCAAAGAAACCTTTGCAACTTGCGACAGCATTCGGGTTTTTGTCGGTCGCGGCGGGTCTCTTGCTGTCAGCCTGGCTCCTGTTCAGTAAATTCGTAAACCCGCAGTTCCTGGTTTCGGGCTGGACCTCGATTGTGTTGGTGGTGATCTATTTCGGCGGGGTGCAATTGTTAACGATAGGAATTCTTGGTCAATACATCGGGAACCTTTTTGATGAGGTCAAGAGGCGGCCGGAATATATCGTGGATGAGATTGTAAAGCAGCAACGGGAACGCGCCGGAACAGATGCGGTGATGTACTTCCCGCTCTCGCAGGAGCCTGCAGCTTCGGGTCACGAGCAAGGGCCTCCCAAAGGCATTGCCCGCGAGAAACAGAGTTATGTGACGAGCGATTCAGGCGGTCGATGAAAATGAAGAATGGAGAGTTAAGAATGCAGAATGGACAGCCTGCGAATCGTTGGCCGTTCCATTCTTCATTCTATATTCTAAATTTTTCACTCTTCATTCTTTATCCAAGATGAGCCGCCGCCTTATTTGGATAGTTTTGATGGTTGGCCTTCTGGGAGGGTTGGCGTGGTATTCGGCTTTTTTGGCGGCAAACCGCATTTACCAGGTTGATGAGTGCCAGAACATTTACATGGCTAAGGTTCTGGCCACCGGTCAAACGTCAGACTTTTTCACAAACGGCTCTTTGTTTCTGCTTGGCCCGCTGTCATGGCTGACAAAGACCTTAAAGCAGTCTGAGACTATCTTTGCCTCAGCGCGGATGCTTTTCCTGGGAATTTTCTGGCTCAACCTTCTTTTTGTGGCGCTGATCGCCGGCAAGCGAGTTCGGTCAATCGAAGGATTGGTCGCATTGGCAGGCGTGGCGACGCTGGCGCCTCTCTGGGATTACGGGTTCGAGGTGCGACACGACAATCTCGTCCTGACAGGAGTCCTGCTCATCTGGTGGTTGGTGCGTGCGCGCCCGATGGGGGTGCCGTCGTACTTGGGCGCCGGAGCAGTTACGGTTGTATCGCTTTTCATTGCGGTAAAATCAGTCGTCTATGTTTTGCCTTTATCAGCGGCCGTTCTGGTATTTCCGCCTCCTGGTCACCTTCGGCCTCGCCTTCACTTGGCGCTGGCATGGATTGGCGGGGCGATTTTGGCTTTGCTGGCCATTCGCGTTTGCTACGGAACCGGTGGCAAGTGGGACATCTATTTGTCGGTGTTCCACGGGGTCGCGAAGTATTCCGCAGGCGCTGAGGGTAGTTCTCGGTTTGAACCCTGGTACCTGCTGAGCCGTTTGCCGTCTCAGATCCCGCTTTTACTGGCCCTGTCTTTTGCCGCTGTTTTTGCCGCTCTTGTGGAGTTGGTCAGTCGTGGGCGAGCGGCTTTGACATGGAACGGAAACCTTCCAGAAGTTTTGTTGGTGGCAGGCGTCGCCACATGCTTGTTCTTGAATCCGACGCCCTACCCGTACAATGTTGTTCATCTGGTTCCATACGTTTTCCTGCTGGTGTTCAGTTATGGACGGAACCTTTGGGAGGAATTGCAATGCAAACCCACCCTTTGGCCGGTGGTTGGCAGCATTGTTATTCTGGGGCATTTGGTTCCTTTTGGGATGTCGGTGCGAAGGCACGCGGATTATCCGAATTATCGCCAGACAGCTTTCATGCGTCTTGCTGAGGATTTGACCGACCCCGAAAAGGACCCGGTCTATGATGGCATCGGCATGGTTCCGACTCGACGTTCGATACATTTCAATTGGTATCTTCACAGTCTGAATATTCGAAGTTTTCTCAACGGTTCGGCGCCGAAAGTTTGTGAGATGCTTGCGGCACGGCCTGCGGCAGTCTTGATTCAAAGCTATCGTACGGATTGGTTGACCAAGGAGGACCATGAATTCATTCAAAGCCGATATGTGCCGCTGGCAGATGACTTTTGGGTGCTCGGAAAAGAACTGCCTGCGGGCGGAGGTGAGGTTGAAATAATCCACCCGGGCCGGTATCGCATCGTGCCGCTGAAAACTGCGAGTAACGCCGTTTGTTCGGTGGACGGGATGGCTTCTGCCGAGCGGCCCGTCGAGTTGGCGACCGGCATCCACCGAATCGAAACGGGGTCCAGCCAAAAGCTAATGATCATCTGGGTGGGACCCAAGCTCGACCAGGTGCCAATGATCGGGGCCGGGGATCACCACAAACTGTTCGTCAACGGCTATTAGGGACTCCTAGATATGGTTACTGTTTCGAGAGTGGACACAGCGCGCATCGGCCCCGAAAGGTGCGATCTGGTCGAAACGGAAACTGCACGGCGTGTCGGCGCAGGAAAGTTTTTGGGATTGTCGTCGGCGGCCGGGTCGAGATTGCTGGTGTTGTTCGTTGCGCTGGCGGGAATCAAATTGGCTTTAATCGGAAAGCTGGGAAAGAAACTCTTTGAAGCGCATTGGCGGCTCACGGCACATTTGCCGGTTTGGGGAGATTACGTCTTGTACGGAATCTTTATCGTGATCGGGTTTGCGAGCCTGTTGCGATTGCAACGGCACTGCGCGGTCGCTGGAGTGAGGGCTGTCAGAGCTGCAAATGCAATCGTGGTCGTTCTCGGGCTGATTTTTATTTTTCTCACGTTTCACGTAGAACAAAGAAACTATCTGTTTCCAATTCTAACGGGTGTGTTGAATTGGAATAGCCTGGTTCCGTATCTGAGCCTGGATCTGTTTTTTCATCCGCCGTTTCTTGGGGCATGGCTGTTTGTTTATGCGCTGAGCTATTACGGTCTGGCGCGAAGCGGCCGTGAGTCGTGGGTGCTTTACTTGACGGCGGCTTTTGCAGCGGTTTATGCCGCGGTGGCGCTTCGAGAATTACCCGCATCAAGGACTGAATTGCTGGTCGTGAGCAGTCTTGGTTTGGTATCGCTTCTTACCAATCGGCATCCGGGAGCGAAAACAGGGGCGGTGTGGTTGCTGACTCCGCTGGTTTGGTGTCTGTTTTTTGCAGCGGAGCTGCTCTGGTTGGTACCCCGGGAAATTGGGCTGCCATTGACGTATTTCTGGCTCTTGCTATTTGCGAGTGTGCTTCTGTTCGTTGGCGCCACGCTGCTTGCGTATAGGCGCGGATTTGGAGCGGGTTGGAGCCGGGTTGCACCTTTTTATCTTTCAGCGTTCTTCCTGCTGTCGAATCGCAATTATCCGGGCGCGATGAATTTCAACAACGTGATAGGTCTGGGCCTCGAATTGCCGCATTATTTAGCAGGTGAAGTCTTAGTTGTCGGAATCCTCGCCATTGCGGCTGCGGGATACAGAATGCTTTTCCCTCGGGCGCGTTTCTGGTGGCTGGACGGGCTGAGTCTGGCGCTGATCGCGATTGCTTTTGTCGATTTAAGGCTCACCCAGATTATGGGTGCGCGGTTGGGATGGGACGTTTTGGCGTTGGGAGGAAATGCCAAAATGATGTGGCGGATGGCGAAACCGTACTTGCCTGGCGCATTGATCGGAGTAGCCTTTCTAGCAGGAGTGTACGCGGTCGCGCTGAGGGTTGTTCAAAGTTGGTTTTACCGGCGAAGTACGGCCCAGCCAAATGGCAGCGAACGGAAAACTGGCAAAACGGTTGAGATGGCTTCAGACAGTCCCATTACCTCGCTAAAGCAAGGTGTCAATGAGAGTGGAATATGGTACGCGACATCGGCCTTTTTGCTGCTCGGGCTGATTGGGCTCATCACGGGTAATCCAGACAAAGCCGAGGGGCAGGCGGCGTTGCGGCTGGTCGCGACGAGCCCAATTTGGAAACGCGCTACGACCCGGACATTGAAACCGGAAGAATTTCTGCGCAGTGCGCGAAGTCTTGGTCTGGGAGAGTTGAACGCCGGAGGGGCGGCGCCTGTTTCGTCCAAGGCGGATTTGAATGTGGTGCTTGTTTTCATGGAGTCCACTTACAATAAGCACCTCTCACTTTTTGGCGGAAGCGATGAGACACAACCGCTGCTGTCAAAGTACCGCGAGCGGATGGAACTGTATCCGAATTTCTTTTCCAGTTTTGCGTCTTCAATCCACGCGCGGTTCGCGACGTTTACTTCCCTTTATCCCGTGCGCGATTACAACGCATTTACGCTGGAGCGGGTGCCGGTGAAGAGTGTCTTCGAAGTGCTCCACGAGAACGGCTACGCTTGCTCGCTCTTTTATTCCTCGTTTCTGGACTACACGGGCTTCCGGAATTTCCTGCAGGGCCGTGGGTTTGACGGGGTTTATGATGCCGAAACGATGCCGGGAGCGCGGAAAACCGAGCCGGTGGCATGGGGACTTCGTGAGGAAGAGACACTGGGCGCAATCCAGAACCAAATCAAGGCCTATGCATCAGGAAACCAGCGGTTTTTTCTGACCTATGTTCCGGCTGCACCGCATTATCCGTATGAAAAAGTTCCCGAAAGGTTTCACAAATTCAAACCCGGTGAGATGGGAGATTACTCCCCGCTTTATTACAATGAACTGCTTTACATGGATTGGGTGCTGGCATCGATCGTGAAGCAACTGGAAGACTCGGGTCTCCTCGACAAAACCGTAGTAATTATCACTAATGACCACGGTGAAATGCTCGGTGAGCATGGCGGACCGATTGGTCATGGATTTCAGCTCAGCCCTGAGTTGGTGAATACGCCTCTCATTGTCATGGACCCGCGAAAACGGGGCTATCGTGTCAATCAGACGATCGGTTCGCAGATTGATCTGTTGCCGACGATGCTGGACTTGCTGGGAATTCCCATCCCGAGCGAACAACTTTATGAGGGTCAATCGTTGGCGAGGGCAGGGGAACGCACCAGCCAATTGATTTACCTTAACTCCATGCAGCAGTTCGGGGTGGTCGCTGAGAATCGGCTCGTGCTTGGCGACCGCGAAAGGGACAAGGGCGCTTTGACGAGCGCATTCACGATTGCCAACGAAGGCAGCAAAACGATTTTCACCGAGGTCCCATCGAGCTCGAGGGCCGACTTATCCATCCAGCGATTCGACGAGTTTCAAGAGAACCTGTTACGCAATTATTCGCTTTACCAGGACGCGGTGCGAAAGTCGCGCGCCGTTACGGCGCGGCGATGACATTGTGTCGGTGCGGCGAGCGTCCTGGCGAACCGATAGAGTAACATAAGATCACTCCCAACGGCTGGCGGGGAACGCTCGCCCATACTTTTCCGCACGAACGTCCGGCGCGAGATGGCGCTGGACATTGGACGCCTTCTGACTGTCTCATGCTGATACAGAATTATGGCGTCCGTCCTATTCCAGGACAGGGGATATTATCCGTTGAATAACGGACGTGAAAATTCGGGTCAATCAGGGACAGGCCTGCGGAAAAAGAGGGTTGCCGTTCAAGCTTCGACTCTGATAAGCTCGGATAACGGTTAGCAGCCGGCAATACGTGAACAAAATTGTATTAATAAATAACCGCCGGCTGCTTTGTTCACCCCGTAACAAAGAAAGGCAAGTATGAAAAGAGGAACATCCCGAAAGGGAGGATTCACGCTAGTGGAAATCATGATCGTCGTAGCCATCATTGGCTTGTTGGCCGCGATTGCGATTCCCAACTTCGTGAAAGCACGCGTAACAGCCCAGCAAACAGGGTGTATTAATAACCTGCGCCAAATGGACGGAGCGGTCCAAACCCTGGCGTTGGAAAAACACAAACAGGACAGTGACAGCTACACGCTGGACGAGCTCAAGCCCTATATCAGGCTTGATTCGAACGGCGATCTGCCGCATTGCCCCGCGAATGGCACCTATGCGCCAGGTGCCTGTGTGACCAACGCTCCGTCGTGCAGCGTGCCGACGCATAAACTGCCTTAAGCGGCGTCAAATCACGCGTGGCCCGAAGCAAAGCTTCGGGCTTTTTTGTTTCAATGGGAGGCGTGTCCTGTTTTCCTGCGAATGTGGCATTGCCTGTGCTAGTTCCTATTCTACGGGCACAACAGGCAATGTGTGAACGAAAAGTGCAATAATTGTAACCCGCCTGTTGTTTCGTTCACCCCGTAAAACAGAAAGTAAGAACAGCAGTATGAAAATCAGAGCATCGCGCAACGCAGGCTTCACCCTGGTGGAAATCATGATCGTCGTCGCCATTATTGGACTTTTGGCGGCTATCGCGATTCCCAATTTCGTGAAAGCCCGCACCACTTCACAGCAAAACGCTTGTATCAATAACCTCCGCCAATTTGACGGCGCGGTTCAGCAATGGGCGTTGGAAAACAAAAAGACATCGACCGACACTTACGGGCTTACGTCCATTCAACCGTATATCAAGTTGACCTCCACCAGCACTCTCCCTGCATGCCCGGCCGGCGGGGCGTACGCGGCTGGAGCCAACGTTGCGGCTACTCCGACGTGCTCGCTAAGCACCCTCGCAACTCCTCACAAGCTCCCGTAATTCCTACGGTTTAGTTTTCACGAGCCCGAAGCGCAAGCTTCGGGCTTTTTGTTTTTTTGCCATTTGCAACTTTCACTTTGCGCGTAAGCGCCGACGTGAGGAGAAGCAGAGCCCCGCTTTTCGGTCAACCATTCATTGGCAGGCGGACTCCCAACCCGCTGCCTCATTACCACGTTGGCTACGAATTCGTTGGCCTGGGAGTTGTGATGGATTAATTCGTGTATTTGCGACAATGATGTGTGGCATTCGAAATGCTAATTTAGCAGATGCGGTTGCAACAGGCATCTACCGTGAGCGGAAAACTGCACTAATGAATAACCCGCCTGTTGCTTCGTTCACGCCGCAAGAGACAGAAAGCAAAGCGAGTATGAAAATCAGAGCATTGAACAAATCTGGCTTCACGCTGGTGGAAATCATGATCGTCGTCGCCATTATCGGACTTTTGGCGGCCATCGCGATTCCCAACTTTGTGAAGGCCCGCACGACATCACAGCAGAACGCCTGCATCAATAACTTGCGTCAGTATGATGGCGCGGCTCAGCAATGGGCGTTGGAAAACAAAAAGACATCGACCGACGTTTACGCGCTTGCGTCCATTCAACCGTATATCAAGCTGGATTCGACCAGCAACCTTCCCGCATGCCCGGCCGGTGGGGGCTACCAGCCTGGCGCCACGGTTGCCAATCCGCCAACGTGCTCGCTGAGCACGCTCGCAACTCCTCACAAGCTCCCGTAATTCCTACGGTTTAGTTTTTACGAGCCCGAAGCGCAAGCTTCGGGCTTTTCTATTTTCCCGGTGTCCCGCCGATTCCAATCTGGCAGACTCGGGACGGCGCGCCGACTGCCTCACATCGAGACGCGCCTTTATTTACCCCTTCAGTCCCGAGTGGCTGTTTTTGGCACTCGGACTGCTCATTTTTTAGGCGCGGCCGTAGCAGGCAATACGTGAACGCATTGTAATTATATATAACCAGCCTGCTGCTTCGTTCACGCCGCGATGCAGAAAGGTAACGAGAAGTATGAAAGTTCAAACCCCGGCAAACTCGGGTTTTACATTGGTGGAAATCATGATTGTGGTGGCCATCATCGGGCTGCTAGCTTCAATAGCCATTCCTAACTTCGTCCACGCGCGCAGTTCGGCTCAGCAAAACGCCTGTATCAACAATTTGAGACAGATTGACGGCGCTGCCCAAACCTGGGCGCTCGAGCATAACAAAACCTCCTCCGATGTTTACAACCTCCCTTCCGTCATGCCGTACATCAAGCTCGATTCAACCAGCAATATACCAGGTTGTCCAGCGAGTGGAATTTATGCGGCAGGCGCCACCGTAGGCAATGCGCCGACCTGCACATTATCAACGGTAGGCCATAGGCTGCCGTAATCGCAGCCATTGGAGCGCATTGTTTCACTCTTGCGCCTGCGTTGTGACCATGAACCCGGTCGCGGAGCGACCGGGACGTCTCGACATCCTGGGCGCCTGTTCCAGCAGCCTTTCGAGGAGCTGAACTCCTCAAAGAGTTCAACTCTGAAAAGTGAGAGCTGAACAGCGCGGGCCTGGGATTTTCATATTTGCCAACCCATTCCGGCAAGGAACTTGCTGGTCATAGTATATTCGTTGTCTATAACTCGCATGATATTTATCATCACGCGAGGGAAGCTCAATTATGCATGCGATAGTTGAACTTAAAAACCTGAGCGTAGAATATAGCGTCCCGTCCGCGCCGAACGGAAAAAAAGTCGCGGTCAAAGATTTGAACCTGCAAGTTCGCGCAGGGGAAGTCTTTGGCTTTTTGGGGCCCAACGGCGCTGGCAAAACCACCACGATGAACGTGCTGCTGGGATTCGTCAATGCCACCAGCGGCGACGCGTTTCTCTTTGACGTCAATGTTCGCGAGCCGATCGCCCGTCAACGGATCGGCTATCTTCCCGAATTGACTTATTACTATAAGTTTCTTTCGGCGGAGGAAATCCTTCGATTCTACGCGCGGATATTCCGCATTAATTCGGCTGTGGCCGAGCAGCGGATAGATAAACTTTTAAAGCTGGTCGAACTTGAAACCGCCCGGAAACGACCTCTCAAAACTTATTCGAAAGGTATGCAACAACGAGTTGGCCTGGCGCAGGCTTTGATTAACGATCCCGACCTCTTGATCCTGGATGAGCCGACAAGCGGCCTGGATCCCCTCGGCCGCATGAAGGTGCGCGAAATCATTCAGCGTCTCAAAAACGAGGGTAAAACAGTTTTCTTTTCCTCGCACGAACTGGGCGAGGTCGAAACGATCTGCGATCGCGTCGCCATCATTAACCAGGGCGAGCTTAAGGTCGAGGGTTCCGTGGCGGCTTTGCTCGCGAAGCATAACACAAACCTCGAACAAATTTTTCTGAACATTATTGGCTACCAGCCACAACCAGTGTCATGAACATTGTCTCCGCTCTCGCAGGCATCGTCGTCAAGGAGCTCTATCGGCGGAAGGATTTTTACGTCCTGTTCGTACTCACCGCCCTCATGACGCTGATCATGGGATCAATCAATTTTTTCCATGACAAGAGCATAGCCGGCTACTTGAAGGAAGGCTGTCTTTGGCTGATCTGGATTTCAGGCCTCGTGATAGCGATAGTCACCACCGCACGCCAAATTCCTGCCGAGCGCGAAAATCGCACTATCTTCCCGCTCCTGGCCAAACCCGTTACCCGCAATCAGGTCGTACTCGGAAAGTTTGGCGGCTGCTGGTTCGCGACCGGCATTGCCCTGGTCGTTTTCTATCTCTTTTTCACCATCGTAGCCGGCACCCGCGAGAATCAATGGCCGATTGTAAATTATCTTCAGGCGCTGTGGCTTCAATGGATGATGCTCGCGATAGTGATTGCGCTGGCGTTGTTCGGTTCAATTGTTTTTGCCGCTCCGTCGTCGAATTCCACGATCTGTTTTGTCGTCGTGATTGGGATATTATTAGTCGGGGGGCATCTCGACCAGGTCGCCTTGCGCCAGCCCGAGCCGCTACGGAGCATCGTTTATGCAATCTACTTTTTAATCCCGCACCTGGAATGGTACGACGTTCGCCAGCTTGTCTTCTTCGAGCAAGGCCTCGTTCCCTGGGTGGCGTGCGCGCTCGCGACACTCTATGCGGCGCTCTATTCAGCGATGATCTTGTTGGCCACGTGGATTGTGTTTCGACGGAAGTCTTTGAATCTGTGAGTCGTGCAATGCCATATCTATTGCTTACGTTGCTGGCGACACTGTGCTTTTCGGTCGCGACGTATCTCCAGCCGCAAGCCGCAAGCTGGAGCCAGCGCGGACAGGACAGCGTGATGAAAATCCTATTGGGTGATGGCCGGCGTTTGCTTGCCAATCACTTGTTCACCAAGGCGGACATTTATTTTCACAGTGGCTATTACCCGACGATTTTCGACAGCGCCGGGCCCCCGAAGGAGAATCACATGGCGGACCACGAGGAGCATCATGAGGGAGAGCACGAAGAAGAAGAAGAGAATTTCATGGGCAAGTCTCGCGATTGGGTCGATTCTTTCGGTCGAAATTTCAAGGTCACCAAACACACTCACCTCGAGCATGGCCGCGAGAAGGAAATTTTGCCATGGCTTAAGCTCTCGGCGGAAATGGACCCCCACCTCATCGATACCTACACGGTTGCCGCCTACTGGCTGGCCAATCATTTGCACAAAGTTCCTGAAGCCGAACAATTCCTCCGCGATGGGTTGCGCGAGAACCCGAAGAGCTATGAAATCCTGTTTGCTCTGGGCCGCATTTACTACAATCAAAATCACGACACCGAACGCGCGCGAAATGTTTGGGAGCTGGCCTTGAGGCGTTGGCGAGAACAGGAAACCGGCAAAAAAGAGCCGGACAAGATTGTCTTCGAAGAGATTGTCGTAAATCTTGGCCGGCTCGAAGAAGATCAAGGAAGTTTGTCGGTGGCAATCAAATATTACGAAGAGGCCAAAGCCGTTTCACCCGCTCCGCAAAATCTTCAGAAACAAATTGATGACCTGAAGCGGAAGCTCGAACCCAATCCACAGGCTGCGCGGCAATGACTGCGAGTCACGATAGGGAGACATCCCGTTTTAATCCTGCGCCTGCGGGACTTCAACGATTGAACGATTCAGCCTTGGTCGTCTGTATATGCCTTCTGCTGGCGGCCATTACGTTAATCTGTTACTGGCCTGTCCTCTCCCACAAATTCGTCTGTTTCGACGATGAACATTATCTCTTCGATAGCGGATATGTTTCCAAAGGTCTGACCCCCTCGGGCGCAGTCTGGGCGCTGCGAACCGGATATTTTTCAAATTGGCATCCGTTGACCTGGCTCTCCTTCATGCTGGACGCTCAGATTTACGGCATGAGCTCTCGAGGCTTTCATCTTACGAACCTCCTGTTTCACACAGCCAATTCGCTCTTGCTCCTTCTCCTGCTCAAAAGCATGACCCAAAGACTTTGGCCCTCGGCTATTGCTGCAGCACTGTTCGCGTGGCATCCCTTGCATGTCGAATCCGTCGCCTGGGTTTCCGAAAGAAAGGACGTGCTAAGCACGTTCTTTTTCCTGCTCACTCTTTTTAGCTATTGGCGCTACGTTAAGGAGCGCGAGAGTTCGACGCCGTTCCCCAACCGCGTTTCGCGCTACTACCTGTTATCCCTATTGTTTTTCATGCTTGCGCTAGCCTCAAAACAGATGGTGGTCACGCTGCCGTGCGTTCTTCTTCTGCTCGATTTTTGGCCGCTGCAGCGCATCTCGCTCAAGGCATCGAAGCGCGAAGATTTAGTCTCGTCGGGGCTGGCCCTGCTGCGCGAAAAATTGCCCTTCTTTGCGCTGGCCGTCGCTGCAAGCGCCGTAGCTTTCGCGGTGCAGAGGGCCGGTGGGTCAGTTTCTTCGGGCGAAACCCTGCCAATGCGAGATCGCCTCGCCAATGCATCACTGGGATATGCCGCTTATCTTGCTGACACATTCTGGCCCGCCAATCTGTCGCCGGTTTACCCGATGGCATTCCAATTTTCACTCCTTGCAGCTTCAGCCGCCGCCGTCTTACTCGCTGGGGTATCGGTATTTGTTGTTTTACGAGCCCGGCAAAATCCCTTCCTGCTAGTCGGCTGGTTTTGGTTTGTCGGGATTCTTGTGCCGGTCATCGGCATCATTCAAGTCGGCGCGCAATCTCGAGCTGATCGCTACATGTATATTCCCTCCATTGGCTTATTTATCGCCCTTATTTGGGGGCTTGACGCCCTTTTCCGTTCCTGGTCGCGTCATTTCCAACTTTTAGTTCTGCCATTGACCATCAGTTTGGCAGCATGCCTTTTTTGCACACGGATCCAATTGGGCTATTGGCATGATAGCGAAAAACTCTTTCGCCACGCCATCGCCCTCAATCATGACAATTACCTGGCTTACAATTCTCTGGGCAAAGCTCTCGATGATTTGAACCGCAAAAATGAGGCTATTCAATGCTTTCGGGAAGCGGTCCGGCTGGCGCCTGGATTTTCCGGGGCGCAATATAATCTGGGGACAATACTGCTCAGCCAGGGGAAAATCGAAGACGCCATCTCTCATCTCAAAGCCGCCGTCAAGGCGGTTCCCGCCAACGCCAATGCGCACCAGAATCTGGGTTATGCATATTACGCACAAGGCAAACTGCCGGAGGCCACTGTGGAATACGCCGAATCGGCTGCGCTTGATCCTGAAAACGCGGCTTTTCGCGTCGTTTTGGGTTCAGTACTGCTGAAACAATCCAAATGGACCGAGGCCGTGACTGTGCTCCTTGACGCGCTCAAATTGGATCCGATAAACGCTGAGGCAAACCGGAGCCTCGGAATCGCAGTGCTCAACGAGGGCAAACGAGACGAGGCGATTCGCTACTTTTCCGAAGCGGTTCGTTTGCAGCCCCTTAATTCAGACATGCGATTTAATCTCGGTCTCGCATTGCTGGAAGAAGAACAACCGCGACAAGCCGCCGAGCAATTTACCGAATGCCTGCGATTGAATCCCGACGAGACCCGGAGCCATTATCGTCTGGCGGTGGCGCTCGGGCGACAACACAAAACGAAAGACGCGATTTTTCATTATCGTGAAGCATTGCGGTTGACCCCAGAATTTCCTGACGCTTTGAACGAGCTGGCGCGCTTGCTCGCCTGCGCGCCGGAGGACGGCCTGCGCGATGGGCCTGAAGCGGTCAAGCTCGCTGAAAAGGCTTGCGCGATGACGAGCAATCAACGGGCGGGCATACTCACGACGCTGGCGGCCGCCTATGCCGAAGCCGGGAGATTTCAGGATGCCATCGGTGCGGCTCAAAAGGCCCACGATGTTGCTGCGAGCAACGGTCAGAAGGGCTTAGCCGCCAAGGCCGGTGAATTGCTGCAGCTCTGTCAATCTGGCCGGCCACTTCGGGAATAAGCCGTTTTGTCCGATCAACTAAACCGTCGAACAAATGCAACCCACCCATGAAACGGAAACGACGCGCTGGGTTGGACGGGTAATTCCGCGTCAAGAACGATTGGAGCAAGGAGGAGATGGCTCGCCGGTATCACCATCGTCCACCGCAAATGACCCGCGAGAGCGCATTCGATCGGTCGAGGACGATCAACGCGATCGCCAGTTCTTCTCCGCTCGAACCGGCCTGCTCATTGTCCTTATCGTTTACGCGATCGGAGCCTGGTTGACGTGGCGGAAATGGCCAGACCTTCTGGTCGATTTCGGCGCGCAACTGTACCTGCCCTGGAGAATCTCCACCGGAAGCGTTCTATATCGTGACGTGATGTACCTCACAGGCGGTCCACTATCTCAGTATTACCATGCAGTCCTCTTCAAGCTTTTCGGTGTTTCGTTTTTGACCTTGATAGTCTCGAACCTTGTGATGGGCGCTGGCTTGTTGATTTTAATCTATCGGCGATTTCTCGGATGCTGTGATCCTGGGACGGCAACTACCATCTGCCTCGGCGTGACGCTGGCTCTGGCCTTTGGCCAGTACGGCGATATCGGAAACTACAATTTCGTCGCGCCTTATTGTCACGAAGTTTGGCACGGCGTAGTGCTTTCGATCGTTGGCATCTCGTTCCTTGCTTCGTGGCTTAAGGAACGCCGCCTCGTCTTTGCTATTATTGCCGGGCTTTGCGCGGGGTTGGTCTTCATGACCAAGCCGGACGTTTTCATCGCGTTGATGCTGGCATTTGTGGCAGCCACAATTTTCACCACGATTCAAAAAGGACTTCGAGTCGCATTTCAATTAGTTTTCTGGTCATTCAGTTCCGCAATCCTGCCGCCGTTGGGATTTTTGCTGTATTTTCACCAGTTCGAAAGTTGGCAGACCAGCGCCCGCTCGGTCCTCTTTGCCTGGGTGCCGCTGCTTACGACCCCGGTTTCAAAAGAAGTCTTTTACAAATGGTGCATGGGGTTGGATGCTCCCGGTTTTCACATTCGCCACATGCTCATCCAATTCCTGACGCTTTGCGTCGTGGTGTGCCTTTGCGCCGTTTGGTTTCGTCGTGAAAAGAATACCTCGGCCAAACGGCTCGGAACCGTTGCCTTCGTCGCGGTATTAGTCGCCTTGGCGAGCAGTGTCGATTGGGTGGATGCCGGGCGATCGCTGCCATTGCTGGTTTTAGCGCTTTGCGTCTTGCTGGTAGCAAAGTGCAGGTTACTTTTCAATCAGGGAGGCGCGCTAGTGGCAACTTCCAATGCGCCTTCAACCAGTAACCCCGTGCAGGATAGTTCCGTCCTCTATCAGTCCGTGACCTTCCCCTTGTTGTGGTCCGTGTTCGGATTTGGACTGTTGGCCAAACTCGGATTCTTCACCCGGATTTGGCATTACGGATTTATCCTTGCGATGCCTGCGTTCGTCTCTGCGATCTATCTTTTGCTCTGGACCCTCCCGGGCGTTCTGGAGCGATTCGGTGTTCGGCGCAATCTTTTTCGTGGGACGATTTGGTTGTTGCTCATGACGGCCTTTTTGCGGCTGTTTGTGCAATCGCAACATGTCCTCGGACAGAAGACGCTGGCCGTCGGCAGCAGTAATGACAAACTCATAACCTTTAATGAAAAGGTCCAACCGGCCGGGCCCGCGGTTCAATCTGCTCTCGCGTGGATGGAAAAAAATGCGCCGCCAGAGGCCACGCTCGCGGTCTTGCCGGAGGGCATTATGGTGAATTATTTGAGCCGCCGGATTAATCCCACAAAATACGTCGTTTGGAATCCCGCGGAAATTGCCGGCTTAGGTCAAGGCGCGATGACGACAACTTTTCAAGAGAACCCGCCTGATTATGTCATGTTGATCCATCGTGATCCGTCCGAGTACGCCGTCAAATTCTTTGGCCAGGAGGAGAGATTCGGTTTGAAGCTGATGCAATGGATTAACGCCAACTATGAACCGGCTTGCCTCATTGGCAACGAACCTCTGCGCGACTCAAGGTTCGGAATAAAGATCCTTAGACGAAACTCCGCCAATCAGCCAGGATGAAGCAACCATCCGCAATCGGAAGAGCAGGGGAGGGCCAAATCGAACAGCCGATTATCTCTGCCGACTCTCGAGCGATTGCAAAATCTGCCGCGCTGACGCGCATGGCCTTGTTGGCGTTCGTTTGGGTTTTGGCAGTCTACCAATTTTCCGAAACGACGGTCGATCCCGATCTTTGGGGCCACGTCGTTTTTGGCCAGCAAATGCTTAAGGCGCATGCGGTCGAGCGTGTTGATCTCTATTCCTGGACCGTCCACAACCAGCCCTTCATCAATCACGAATATGGTGCTGATCTCATCCTGGGCGGCGCGCATCGGCTTCTGGGTGGAAGCGGAATCCTGCTGCTTAAGGTTGCAATCGGCCTTCTGACTTTTGGCCTGGCCTTGCGTCTGGGAATGAAATCGGTGTCCTGGCCCGCTTCGGCAATTGCTTTGGCACTCGGGGCCGTCGCCGTGACTGAAATTTCGTTTGGTTTCGCGGCCCGCCCACAGATTTTCACAGCACTAGGAGTGGCTATTGAATTGATGCTTCTCCGCCGCATTCACGATCAAAAACATCTTTGGGCGCTCGCTCTTCCATTGCTTTTCGCCGTCTGGATCAATATTCACGGTGGGGCATTGGCCGGAGTCGGATTGCTTGGATTGGCTGCCGGTTCGACCACGCTCCAATTCCTGCGACAACAATATCGCGACAAGGCAAAGTTAGCATGCGGACACGAAATTCAGATCGGCACGATCGCCACTCTCTGGCTTGCCGTTGTCGGCGTGTTTGTCTCAATCTGTTGCAATCCATGGGGACCAGCGCTCGTTCGCTGGCTCGTCCAAAGCGTCTTCTGGTTTCGTCCCGAGATTGAAGAGTGGAATCCTACACCGTTTGGTTGGGACCACGGCGCGCTTTTCATTTTGATTGGCGTATCAGTCTTCGCATGGGCTGCTTCACGCCGGCCACGAGCATTGTGGGAACTGGCCGTATGCGGTGCATTCGCCGTGCTGGCGTTGCGCTCCGTTCGCAATACGCCGCTATTTGCGATCGTCGCAGTCGCACTGGTGCCGCCGCATTTGGCAGACGCCCTGGCGAGATTTCGCAATCACTTTGAAGGTGTCCTCGAGTTCTGGTCTCAGCCCGGCATTCAATCTCTCGCCACCGGCTTTATGGGAATCGCTTCTCTTGCTGTCGTCATTGCGACATTCACGTTGCACAAGGACCATCCTTTGACGATGGAAGTTCCACGTTCGCGTTATCCGGCGGCCGCGATCGATTTCATCCGTGATCACAAGCTCCAGGGCAAGATGCTTAACTTTTTTGATTGGGGCGACCTGATCATTTTCCAATTGCCCAACTGCGCTCCTTCGATAGACGGGCGCCTCGATGCGTGTTACCCGCGTCCGCTCATTACCGCCCACTGGCGGCTTTACAATGGCGAAGATGTCGATCAAAACGTCCTGCCGATTGACGCCGCCGACCTGGCGCTCCTCCCCTCTAAACTTGCCGGCACGCTCGCGCTGCGTAATCGGCCCGGTTGGCGAGTTGTTTATTTCGACGAGACTGCCGCGCTTCTCGCCCGCGATGCTGAACGATTTTCTGGTTTAAACGGCGTTCAAATGCCCGTTCAAGGTCCGCAAGAAGCCGTCCTGGGTCGTGTGCCTTTTCCCAATTTCAGCCCGCGTTCAGGTTCTAACTGAGCAAGGGGACTGGCAGGGATACCTTCTCCCCCCGTACAGGGTGCTACATTGCTACAAACACTAGCCCGCTGAGACAAAATAGCGATCCAGGGTGCTACAAAGGGTGCTACAAAGTGCTACACAAGGTGCTACATTTTCAAATGGTCTGAAGTCTAAGGTTTAACCTCCTCCTTCGTCAAAAACACTTCGGAGGTCAGGAAGTCCAAAGCCCGCTTCCTTAATTTAACCGTGTAACTCATGTAACCATGTAATTTATTTAACCTCCGCCATGGCACACAACCTGCCTTGATTCTCCCATCAACAGGTTCGAAAGTGGATACGCTGCATTGAGAGCGCGCAATTCGGCTTGTTTTTAATGAACTTATGGCCCAATCGGTGATTGCTAACGAAACAGCACCAAATCCAGTCATCGATCTGTCTGTCCAAGGTCGGGACAGTTCTGCTCAGGAACTGGATCGATTCCTTTCTGCGCCACCGGTTACAGCAACCTCTGTTAAAAGCATCCGCAAATTCACCAAGCTTTCAATCCTCGTTGCTGTTTACAATGAAGAGGTGACGCTGTGGCCTTGTGTTCAAGCCATTCTGGCTGCGTCTCTGCCGCAGGGTATCGACCGAGAAATCGTTCTCGTCGATGACGGTTCCACTGACCGAAGTTGGGATGTAGCCCAGCGACTCGCCCAGGCTCACCCTCAAGTTCGCATCTTTCAGCAACCTGCTAATCGAGGTAAAGGCGCGGCGCTTCAGCGAGCTATTAAGGAAATGACTGGCGATCTTGCGATTTTTCAGGATGCCGACCTGGAATACAGCCCCTCTGACTACGCTCGCATGCTCAAACCTATTCTCGAAGGCAAAGCCGATGTTGTATTCGGTTCCCGTTTCATCGGTGAAGAGCGCAAGGTCCTCTATTTTTGGCACACCGTCGGCAACAAGTTGCTGACGCTTCTCGCCAACATGCTCAACAACACGAATCTCACCGACCTCGAAACGTGTTACAAGGTTTTTGTCGCCGATGTTCTGCGTTCCATTCCGCTGAAATCCAATCGCTTTGGCATCGAGCCCGAAGTTGCGGCGAAAGTCGCTCGTAACAAGCTTCGTCTCTACGAAATTCCCGTAAACTATAACGGCCGCACTTACGAAGATGGAAAAAAAATTTCGTGGCGCGACGGTTTTGCCGCGCTTTGGTTCATCGTGAAATATCGTTTCAGTTCCAACTACGCTGACGCCGGCAAAGTCGCATTGGACGCCTTGGAGCGCGCTCCGCGGTTCAATCGCTGGATGTATGACGTGATTCGCAAGCACCTGGGAACCCGCATCGCAGAGCTGGGCGCTGGCCGGGGCAACCTCAGCAAATTACTCAAGCAGGAAGCTAATGTCCTGGTGACGGACAATCGCGAATCCTATCTCGAAGAGTTGCGCGAAAAATGGGGGCACCTGCCGAACATCCATGTTGCCCGATTGGATTTGCTCAATGCCAGTGACTACGAAGTTTTGACGAAGTTCAAAGTGGATACCGTCGTTTGCCTCAACGTGCTCGAACATATCGAGGACGACCTCAGCGTTCTTCAGCGCCTTTATCGCGCTGTCCCGTCAGGCTGTCGCGTCGTGTTCCTGGTGCCTTTCAATCCAAGATTGTATAGCCGATTCGACCGCGAGATTGGCCATTTCCGGCGATACAGCCGGGCCGAGCTTGAGGAAAAAATGCGCGCTGCGGGTCTCAATGTCGAATGCCAGTTCTACTTCAACAAAGCCGGTGTCATTGCGTGGTGGGTTGGCAACACTCTCTTCAAACAACGCTCGATCACTTCGTGGCAGCTAAAAATTTACAACTTCCTCACGCCTCTCTTTCGCGCGTTGGATCATTGCTTGCCTATGCAGGGCTTGTCCACGGTTGTCGTGGCAACCAAGGCGGCTTAGGGTAGAGTTGGAATTGGAGAATTCCTTGCCTGGCGTCGAACCGTCTGGCGGCAGCCAAACCGCGAAAATACTCGACAATATTCAGGTTTATGGTTTGCTATCGTTGTAATAGTGAATCTGCAAAAGAGTCAGACCCCCGCGCACGGGCTTGGCAGGGCTTCGTGTGCCTGCCTCTCACGATTTTGGAAAACTTGCTGCTCCCTCCTTTCCATTTGTAACTCATTTGACGCCTTTCCACTGTGGTGTCTCTGCACACTGCTGTTCAGTTTTTCTCGACCCGTCCCAATTCTTGCGGCTATTCCAAACCCTGCCACTGGAGGCGCTGCGATTGGCAGCCCTGGTTCGTTGGCTCCTGGACGAAAATTCCGCGTAAGTGATCCCGATCTGGCTCGCGAAGCAATTGCGAAGGGCGCGGAACTCATCGCCGATTACGGTGCGTTCCAGGTTTTCCGAGCCAACGGAGAACTGGCGCGAAAGTTGGCGAGCGATCGCAATGCGGAAGACATATCCGATCACGACGTGATTACCCTCCACACGGGGAATCTGAATACCGCCGCAACCGAAATTCAGGCCCTTCGCAAACCCGTTGCTGTTTTCCCCGGCAAACGATTGCACCTCGTCCAGTTCGCTGGTCCTCTAAAACCAGAATGGCGTGCTGAACTCGAAAAAAATGGCGTCTCGATTGTAAGCTATGTCCCCAATAACGCGTATCTAATCTATGGCCGCAGTTCGGCGATTCGACAGATGCAAGCATGGGCCACGCAGAGTGCTTCTGTTCAATGGGAGGGCGAGTATCTCGATGATTACAAAATTCATCCCTCCGCGCGGACAATTGACGCCAAGGGCAATCCGCGAAAGCCCGTCACAGACATGTTCGCAATTCAATTCGTTGCTGATGACGAAGCCAATCCTGCCAGTTTGCAAGTTATCGAGCGGCTGAAACTCGAGCCAGTTCGCCGAAGCACCAAGGTACTAAATTATCTGAATGTGATTGTGCGGCTCCCGCCAGACCAATTGCAAAAAATTGCCGCTCAACCGGAACTCGTCTCCATTCAACCGTATTATCCACGAATCAAAATGGACGAACGCCAGGACCAAATTATGGCAGGAAATTTGTCCGGCTCAGGGCCTGCCTCGCCCGGCTATCTGAAATGGTTGGAGAATCGAGGCTTCGCACAATCACAGTTCGACTCGTCCGGCTTTGTGGTGGATCTGACAGACAGTGGCATCGACAACGGCACCACTTTTCCGGGCCACTTCGGTTTGTATAAGTCAGGCGACACCAATCAATCCGCCCGCGTCATCTACAACCGGCTCATCGGTTCGCCCAATCCCGGCAGTACCACACAGGGCTGCGATGGCCATGGCACTCTCAACACGCACATCCTCGCCGGATACAACGATCTTCCCAATGGCTTTCCCCATACCGATTCCGCCGGTTTTCACTACGGCCTGGGAATCTGTCCATTCATCAAAGTCGGTTCCTCCGTTATTTTCGATCCTGACAACTTCACTTTTCCCGACTTCACGACGCTTCAATCACAGGCGTACGAAGACGGCGCGCGCGTCAGCAACAACAGCTGGGGCTCCGATGCCGCCGGCGATTACGATGTAGATTCGCAACAATACGACGCGCTTGTTCGCGACGCTCAACCTGCAGGCGCAATGTTCTCCGCCGATGGCAACCAGGAAATGGTCATCGTCTTCGCCGCAGGCAATGCCGGTTCAAACCCGCAAAGTGTCGGTTCACCTGGCACCGCCAAAAACGTCATTACTGTCGGCGCAACCGAAAACGTCTCTTCTCTCTCAAGCGATAACGGCGGCAACAGTCCCGAAGGCGACGATGGCTGCAGTCTTTCAGATGCCTCCGCCGATAACTTCAATGATATCGCAACCTTTTCCGGCCGCGGTCCCTGCACTGACGGTCGCAACAAGCCGGAACTCGTCGCACCCGGAACCCACGTTTCAGGTGGCGTGGCTCAGGATAGTCCGCCTCCTTCTCCAGGGGGGACCGGGACGGCCATCCCTTGCTTTGCAGGCTCAGGCGTTTGCGGTTTGCCAGGCGGCGGCACGGCTGGCAACCCGAACGATTTCTTCCCTCTCGGCCAGCAATTCTATACGACGTCTTCCGGCACCAGCCATTCCACTCCAGGTGTCGTCGGCGGTTGCGCGTTGCTGCGTCAATCTTTCATTAACCACGGGTTGACTCCGCCGAGTCCTGCCATGACCAAGGCCTGCCTCGTGAACTCCGCTCGTTATCTCAACGGGGCAGGGGCCGATGATTCCCTTTGGTCGAACAATCAAGGCATGGGTGCGGTTAACCTCGGCTTCGCACTCGACAGCACCCCGCGCATTTTGCGCGATGAAATATCCGCGGACAAATTTACTGCCACCGGCCAGAAACGAACATTTACCGGCATCATAGCGGACCCGTTGAAGCCCTTTCGCGTGACCCTGGCCTGGACCGACGCCCCCGGCAGCACGAGCGGCAATGCGTACAATAACGACCTCGATCTAGCCGTCACGGTCGGGGGAACGACCTATAAGGGTAACGTTTTCAATGGCGCTGTCTCGGCTCCGGGCGGCACCGCGGATTCGCAGAATAACGCCGAGAGCGTTTTTATTCCCGCAGGCGTTTGCGGCAGCTTTGTCGTGACTGTGACTGCGGCTAACATCAATTCCGACGGCGTGCCGAACGAGGAGCCTGCTCTTGACCAGGATTTTGCTCTGATTATTTACAACGGAACAACCGCAACCGTTCCCGTCATTGGGCCCCAATCTGTGCTGGTCTCAGCCGAAAGTTGCACGCCAACGAACGGCGCACCAGATCCGGGCGAAACGCTCGCTTTGGCGGTTAGTCTCCAAAATCTCGGCCTGGTTAACGCGACTAATCTCACGGCGACTCTTCTTCCAGGCAAAGGCGTGATGGGCCCAGGCGGTCCGCAGAATTATGGCTTGGTGGTGGCTGGCGGCTCTGCAGTCACGCGCTATTTTACCTTCACCATCAGCGCAGCCTGCGGCGACCTCATCACACCAACCTTCCAATTGCAAGATGGGGCGCTGGATCTCTGCACGATCAATACTTCCCTCCAATTGGGCCAGATCACAAACTTTTTCAGCGAAAACTTCGACAGCGTCGTTGCGCCCGCTTTACCGCGTGGGTGGACCACCTCAGCCAGCGACTCCCAATCGGAGTGGGTCTCTACTGTGTCGTCAAGCGACTCTCCCCCAAACGCCGCTTTCTCCCCGGATGCTTCCGCCGTCGGCGTCAACGAACTCGTCTCGCCGGCTATTCCCGTTTCCGCCACCGCTGCCCAACTCACCTTCCGTCACAACTACAACTTGGAAAATGGTTATGATGGCGGCGTCCTCGAAATCAAGATTGGCTCGGCAGATTTCACCGACATCCTTGCAGCAGGTGGCAGCTTCGTTGCGGGTGGTTACACTGCCACCCTCGCCAGTAACACCGGCGATCCCCTCGGCGGACGCCAGGCCTGGAGTGGTGATTCCGGCGGCTATGTCACTACAATCGTCAATCTTCCGGCAGCCACGGTCGGCCAGTTTGTCCAATTCAAATGGCGTTGTGGCTCTGACGTCAGCGTTTCTGGCAGTGGATGGTTTCTTGATAACATTTCACTCAGCGGTCATGGATGCTGCGGGTTGCTCGCTCCGCCTTCTGCCTTCTTTAACGCCAACTCAACGAATGGCACGCCACCGTTGGCAGTGACTTTCACCGACAATTCCTTTGGCAGCATCACCAACCGTCACTGGGATTTTGGAAATGGTCTGACGACCAACACAACTGCCACCAATTTTGTGTTCACCTACAACTCCGTCGGCACAAATACGGTCACTCTCACCGTTAGCGGTCTGCTCGGCACCAATTCCGTAACTCGCACCAATTACATTACCGTGGTTCCTCCTTTTGTACTCCTTGTTTCCAACGGCTTCTCGCTCACTGCTGAAGGTTGCGTGAACAACGCGGTGGACCCCGGCGAAACTGTCACCGCCAACTTCAGCATCCGTAATCTCGGCACGGCGCCCACCACAAATCTCGTTGCCACATTGGTTGCAGGAGGCGGTGTCACCTCTCCCAGTGGCCCACAGAATTTTGGTGCAATCCTCGGTGGAACTTCCGCGGTCATGCCGTTCACGTTGACGATGTTTGGCGTCTGCGGCGCTTCCAATGTGGCCGTTCTTCAATTGCAAGACGGACCCGCCAATCTCGGCACAATGCCCTTTCCATTTATCATCGGCCGCTCCAGCGTTCTCGCCGAAAATTTTGATGCACTGCCAGCGCCCGCTTTGCCTGCCGGTTGGTCAACCGCTTCCGCCGGCGGCCAATCGGTCTGGGTTTCTTCTTCTGCGACAAGCGACACCGTATCCAACGCCGTTTTCTCGCCCGATCCATACAGCAGCGGTGTGAACGAACTTGACTCGCCACTGATGTCGATTCCGCCTTCGTCCACACAATTGTCTTTCCGGCACAGTTTCAATCTGGAAGCTAGCGGCGTCAGTACCAACTCCGGTTTTGATGGCGGCGTCCTCGAAATAAAAATTGGCTCCGATCCCTTTACCGATATCATTGATGCTGGTGGTATTTTCCTGGCCGGCGGCTACACGCGCATTCTAAGTTCTTCCTGGGGCAATCCTCTTGGCGGACGCAACGCCTGGAGTGGTTACTCGGGCGGCTTTATCACCACAACCGTTGATTTGCCAGCAGCCGCTCTTGGTCAAACCGTTCAATTCCGTTGGCGTTGCGGCTCCGACAGCAGCGTGGGCAATACCGGCTGGTACATCGATACTGTGACCGTCGGCGTTCTCGCCTGCTGTGTTAATCCGCCTGCTATTACTTCCCAACCACACAACCGAATTGTCCTCTGGGGTCAAAATGCCCCTTTTAATGTGATCGCGTCAGGCACTGCGCCGCTCGTTTATCAATGGCAATTTAATGGCGCGAATATCTCCGGCGAAACCGCCACAAACTACACTCGCTGGAACGTCCAACCACCCGATCTCGGCAATTACGATGTCGTCGTTTCCAATAGCCTCGGCTCGGTCACAAGCACACTGGCTTCGCTGACTGTCGCTGCACGTCCGCTCCTTCTCTCGCCACTGGCCAGTAATACTACCTTTAGTTTCATCCTCAGCGGCGATCCAGGCTTCAACTATGCCATCGAAGCCACCACGAATTTCTCCAACTGGACCAATCTGGCCATCTTGACCAACGCCACAGGCCAGGTTCCGTTTACTGATACAAACAGCATTCCTTACCGCTTCCGCGGCTATCGCGCCCGACTCGTGCCGTAACGTGGCACTGTTCATTCTGGTTCACCTGCTCACGCTGGCTCGGCGGAATGAAATCGCTACTCGGCATGAGCCGCTTCACGCGGCGGAAATTCAAACGTCACTTTCCCCATATCATCCATCACCAAAAATGCCGTGAACGGTTTTCCGGCTTTTGAAATGAACTTATCCAGCAAATCCGTTCGGCCATCCGCAATCAGCTTGGCTGCTTGCGCCTGGTCAATCGGTTGCTGCGCGATCTGTTTGTTGATTTTGAATTTGCAGGCGCGCTTCTCGGACTGCGAATTTTCGCAAATGAAGGATGCGGGTCCCTCGTAAACTTTTCCGCCGCATTTATGAAATTCGCCGATGGGAGTTTGGCCGGTGAAATCCAGCTTGGGCGCGGGCTCTTCCGGCTTTCTGCTTTTTGCCCCGGCTTTTTTCGGTTTTTCAGCACGCGGCTGAAATTCGAATTGAACTTTTCCTTCCTTCTGCACGAGGAACGCTTTGAACGGCCGGTTGCGTTTGGAAATAAATTTATCGAGGAGATCGGTCTTGCCGGTGGAAAGAAGCTTCTCCATTTGCGCCCGCTCGATGGGTTGCTGGAGAATCAATTTACCGGAGCGGAAATCGCAGGTCCGATTTGGTCCGGTCGCTTTCTCGCAGATATAATTCATCGCCATTTCGAAAACATTGCTGCTGCACTTCGGACATTTGCCGACCGGTTGTTGCCCGCTGAAATCGACTGGAGCGCCGTTTCCGTCGCGCTGGTCCTGGCCGAAATCAAACTCCGCCTTGTTCTCGGCATTCAGCTTGATCACAGCCGCAAACGGCCTGCCGATCTTGCTGCGAAAACCTTGTAACGGGCCAATTTGGCGTTCTTGAATTAACGTCTCAATCTCCGCAGCTTCGAATAAGCGGCCCGAAAGAATTTTCCAGAGCGAAAAATCGCACTTCACGCATTGGAACGCTTTGTAACGCTCGTGCACCTCGCCGCCGCATTTCGGGCAGGGGGTCTTCAAGACACCGAAATCGCCCGGAATCGTGTCGTATTCGTACTTCTTCGCGCGTTCGACGATCTTGCGCGTCATATCGGCGATGCCGGTCATGAATTCGTCGCGGCTCTTCTGTTTGCGTTGCACCTGGCGCAATTGAAATTCCCAATCGCCGGTCAATTCTGGTTTGGTTAATTCCTGGACGCCAAGGCCATTCAACAATTCCATCAAGGCGAAAGCCTTGGCTGTGGCCTGCAAATCTTTGCCCTGGCGCAACATGTACTCTTCGCGAATCAAATTTTCGATGATGGTTGCGCGCGTCGCCGGCGTGCCGAGGCCTTTTTCGCGCATCGCTTCGCGCAATTCTTCGTCCTCGACCAATTTGCCCGCGCCTTCCATCGCGCTCAGCAAAGTCGCTTCGTTGAAGCGCGGCGGCGGTTTGGTCTGGCTCTGCTTGACTTCGATGGCGGTGGTATCGACCTGCTCGCCGGATTGGACCGGCACCAGCGTCGGCGTATCTTCGGCCTCGGCTTCCTTGCCATAGACCGCCAGCCAACCGGGATTCACCAGCACCTTGCCCGACGTCTTGAACGGCTCGCCTTCGACGCGCGTGATGCGGGTCGTTTCCAGAAACTCGGCGGCGGGATAGAAAACGGCTAGAAACCGCTTCGTCACCATGTCGTAAAGCTTCTGTTCCGGCTCGGTCAAATTCTTCGGCGTCTCGGTCGTTGGAATGATCGCGAAGTGATCTGAGATTTTTGCGTCGTTGAAAATGCGTTTGTTCGGCTTCACCCAGCCGTTTTTCAGGATTGTGTCCGCGAACTGGCCGTAAGGCGTCGCGCTCAACATTTTCAACGTGCTTTGGACGGTCGGTTGATAATCCTCGGGCAACGCGCGCGAATCGGTTCGGGGATAAGTCAGGACTTTGTGCCGTTCGTAAAGCCCTTGAGCGATTTTCAACGTGTTCGAGGCGCTGAACCCGAACCGGCTGTTGGCCTCGCGCTGCAAACTCGTCAAATCATACAGCAACGGCGAGAGTTGCGTCGTCGGCTTGCTTTCTTCGGTGACGATGCCTGGTTTGTGAAGGCATTTGTCGCGGATACTTTCGGCGCGGTTGGCTTCCCAAAGACGTTCCGGCTTGAGATCGGTATCGGCGGGGACGCCCACCCCACCCGGCGCGGAGGCATGACCTTCGCCATCCTTCTCCGGCCTGACGAATTTTTCGTCGAACCATTTGCCGGTGTATTCGCCCTTCTCAGCCTTGAAGGTGCCGATCACTTCCCAGTAATCGCGTGGGACGAATTTCTTAATCTTTGCCTCGCGCTCGACGACGATGGCGAGCGTCGGCGTTTGCACGCGGCCAACCGGCGTTTTGAAAAATCCGCCGGACTTCGAATTGAACACGGTCATCGCGCGCGTGCCGTTGATGCCGACGAGCCAATCCGCTTCCGAACGGCTCAATGCGGCGTCCGCCAGCGGGATCATATCCTGGTCGGTGCGCAGTTTGGTAAAGCCATCGCGAATTGCCGCGGGAGTCATCGACTGCAACCAGAGGCGTTGAATGGGTTGCTTGGCTTTCGCAAAGCGGATGATGTTGCGGAAAATCAGCTCCCCCTCGCGCCCGGCGTCGCAGGCGTTAATAAGACTCGTAACGTCTTTGCGTTTGAGCAATTTCGTCAGCACTTTGAGCCGGCCAGCGCTTTTTTCGAGCGGCTGCAAATCGAAGTGCGGCGGGATGACTGGCAAGTATTTGAAAGCCCATTTGCCTTTGGGCTCCAGCCCTGTCGGCACAATCAACCCAAGCAAATGGCCGACCGCCGACGACAGGACGTATTGGTCGCTTTCGTAGTAATCTTCCTGCTTTTTGAAGCCGCCGAGCGCCTTGGCGATGTCGCCCGCAACCGACGGTTTCTCAGCTATGATTAATGCTTTACCCATTTAGCTAATAGTAAAGTGATGCCTTAAGGTTACACGGATGCCTGCCGTAAGCAACTTCCGTGCTCGCCGCGGGCGGACTTTGACTCAAAGTAGGACAAGGGTCAAGGGGCGTTAAATAAGTTAAATGGGTTAAAACGTTGAATCGTTAAAATGTTCGGGGTCGGGAGTTGGATTGTCGTTATTGGGATTTGGTTGAGGGTCGAGGGGGTGCCCTGGTTGGATTTGGTTGGATTCGGTTGGACTGGGTTGGACTGGGTCGGACCCTCCTTCGTCAAAAGCACTATGGAGGGTAGGCTGGTCGGACCGGTAGGACGGGTCGGAGGGGTCAGACGCGGGTCCGGGTGAAGCCAGACTTTGGGACTGAGGTTTGGCGGGCTCGAGATCGTCGAGTTCGGGATGGGTCTCAGTGAGCGGTTTTTCGGGGATGGTGGGGAAGAGTTCGTCGAAAGGCATGCCGATAGTGGAGATGCGAGGAGGAGGTTCGGGAGTTGAGGGTGCTGAGCCGCCGGCCGCCTGGGGCTTGGCTTCGGCTTCTTTGGCCTTGCGGCGAGCCATGAGTTCCTTGGCCATGCGAACATCGGAGATGTGTTCGTCGAGACCGTGTTTATCGGGGCCAGTAAGATAGAGGTCGTCTTCTTCGATCTTGCGGAGGAGTTCGCGGGTGAGGCCGCGCTTTTTGTTTTTGAGGGCGTCGGCGATGTCGGGGCGTTTGATCCATTTGCAGAATTCGAGTTCTTTCTTTTCAATGGAGTTGGATTGGCTGAGGGCAAGCCAGTCGCGTTGGATATGGAGGTAATCGTCGGCGAGGGTGGAGCGGCGGAGGCGAGCGATGTCGAGTGAGAAATGGCGGAGAGCGTTCCATTTGCGGTCGGGGTCGGTTTCGGAGTCGATATAGCGGGCCATGGAGGTGTATTGGAGTTGGGTCCAGAGGAGGAGTTTGGAAGTGAGGGAGGAAACAGATACTGGATAGTCGATGCTGGAGGCTGGATGGTCGGGCGCGGGGTCCGTGATGCGTGTTCCTCCTTCGCCAAAAGCGCTACGGAGGACAGGTGCGTGTTGCGTGAGATCATCTGTGTTGCGTGGTCCGTGTTTCGTGATTTCCTGAAGGGAGTCTTGGGATTGTTCGGAGACGATGGTGTCCTTCCCCGCCTCGTCACCTCGGCGGCTACAGGGCTCGATGAATTGGAGGAAGTGGGCGGCGTGGTATTGGAGGAGCCAGTCGCGGTGGCCGCCTTGTTTCCATTCGGAGAGGTTTTGTTTGGAGATGGGGCGGTTATCGAAGTCGGTGGCGAGGATGGCTTTGACTTCGGGGAGTGAGTTCAGCCAGGGGAGGATGGATTTGGCTGGCAGGCCGTCGTGGAGTTTGAGGTTGAGTTGTTCGCGGAGGGAATGAGGGAGGCGAGCGATTTTGCCGATGCGAGAGATAATGTTCATAAGATTTAAGATTTATGATTTTAGTTTTTTGGTAAGAAGTGTAGAGAGGGGGGTGGGACATTTACGGTCCTACCGTAAAAGTACGGAATCATTAGGGAAGTTAAATGATTTACATAGGTTGCATAAGTTACAAAGGGAAGAGGGAACCGCTGATTAACGCTGATTGGGCGCTAATGGCAGGCAAGGGCTGAGGCATAAAACGTAAAACATAATCCGCAGGGCGGGATGCCTAATTCGTGTATGGGAATAAAAACGCATCACCTGGTTCCGACTGAGCGCGGCGTGGCGAATGATATTTTGCTTTGCGAATTGGGGTGAGTTTTGAATTGTATGCCCACATGGATCTGTTGTTTGAGACCGCAATCGAAGCGGATGCCGCTGAACTTGCGGTCATTCGGAATGACGCGGCGAAACGTTTGACGGAGAAGTTTGGCAAGGGGCCGTGGTCGTCGGGTTGCACGGAAAAGGCGGTATTGTATTGCATACTGACATCGCGGACCGTCATTGCACGGGTGGACGGGCGGATTGTCGGGACGTTAAGTTTGCAGACGAAGAAGCCGTGGGCGATTGATCTGACGCATTTTACGAAGGTTGGCAAACCGCTTTATTTGACGTCGATGTTTGTGGCGGTGGAGCGCCAGGGGACGGGAATCGGGCGGCGGTTATTGGAGGAAGCGGTGGAGATTGCGCGAGAGTGGCCGGTGGATGCGATTCGATTGGATGCGTATGATGCGGAGGCGGGGGCAGGGGATTTTTATGCGAAGTGCGGGTTTCGGGAGGTTGGGAGCGGGACGTATCGGGAGGTGGCGCTGAGGTATTTTGAGAGGGTGCTAGATGACGCGTGATGCGTGATGATGTTTAAACCACGGATGAACACGGATACACACGGATACACACGGATACACACGGATGAAAAAAAGGGGGAAATCAAACGGTCGCAAAGACGGATGCTCGCTCAACAGTGAACATCTGGGAAAGAAACAACGAGGTTTCAGTGAACAGAAAATCTGTGTTTATCCGTGTCCATCCGTGGTTGTAACCGAAAAACGGGGCTAGGGCTTTGGAGGTTCAGTCGCGGATGAGACGTTGGCGGCGACCGGTTCGTCGTTGGGACGCAGGGCGGCGCGCCTGGCATCGAGCGTGTCGAGTTGTCTGAGGACCTCTTCGAGGGCGCGTTTGCGGGTGGTTTTCTTTCGGTGAAGAAAGCCACTTTTGTTTTGAGTGCCGAGATAGGTTTGGATGGTTTGATGATAACTATCGGCAATGCCGACGAATTGCGGGGCGAGGCGGTAGCGAAGGCCTTCGAGTTCGTTCAGTTCAGTTTTGAGGGCTTGAGTCTGGCGCGGCGAGTCCCATTCGCGAACGATAGTTTGGAGGGGAACATCGGTGTGCAAAGGCATTTCGTTGGTGCTCGCGCGGACCTGGACGGCGGGCCGGAGGGCCTCGGCGAGTTTTTGCCAGCTTTCATCGAGGGGCCAGTTTTGGGCGACTTCGCGTTGGGTGAAATGGACGAGATGCAAGGACCACCATTTTTCGACCTCGAGCGGGCGTTGAAAGAAGGACGAGAAAGCGTCGAGAAAGGCGAACTGCCAGTTGTAGTATTGAGGCAGATGGTCGAGCATCGCGCACATGGCGGCCTGGCCGCCGTTGAGTTTGAGGAGTTCGGTGACGAAGAGTTGGGCGCTGCAGCGAAAGACTTCGGTGCTACCCGCACTGGGCAATATGTCGTCGGAGGGCCAGCTCAGGTCCTCGAAGGTGAGCATGGGATGAGCGCGCAAAAGTTCGCGCGCAGGTTGGAGGGGATTTCGCATCGGGCCGTTGGTGCCGGTGAATAAGTACAGGACGCCGTTAACGCTTTTGCGCGGCGCGGGAAGGACGATCTTCATTTCGCTGGAGGTCAAAAATTGTTCGGTGAGACCTTCGATGAGCCAGGCTGGAAGTTCAGCGGCGCGGGAGCGGGCGTTGCGATTGGCCAACTCGAGCAGGAGGGTTTGGGTCATGGCGCGGACGTATTCGCGGCGGTCCATGAGGTCCGGCAGTTGGAGGAAATATTCCCAGCCATCGCGGAAGCTATCGGAGGTGATGGCAGCGGGGGAATCGGGCGAGGCCGCCTCGTAGAGAGTGAGATGAATGCGGCCGCGCCAGGGAGTGGTGTCGCCCAGTTCGCGATTGAGGAGTTTTTTGATGCGTTCGCCAGAGACTGCGAGCAGGTTCGGATCGAGGACAACGAACGCAGCGTTTGTCCCGAAGCGGGACGCGGTTTCAGATGGGCCGGAGTTGCGAGCGTCGTGGACGAGGAATTGACCGCTGAGGCTGCGAATGAAGGTGTTGTTTTGGGCGAAAGTGGGGTGGGGGTTGGCGAGTATGAGAGCGAATATACAGAACGTCGGAAAGGCTAAGGAAGTTCGAGTTGCGATTTGCCGCAGACTTCGATGTAAAACAAGAACATCGAACATCGAACCAGGGGACGGGACTCCAAATCGAGAGTGTTCGCCGTGCGCTCCAGGACCGAAAGCCAGATGCCGAGGCAGTTCGGAGGTTGGTCGGGAGCGGGTAGGATTCAAGTTTTGGCGGCCGGAGTTTTGGCCGGCTTGGTGTCGGACTTGGTGGCTGCGGGTTTTGACTCGGTTTTCGAGGATTTGGAGTCGCTGCTGGTGGAAGCGGCCGGCGCGACGTCTTTCTTGGCAGCTTCCTTGTATTTTTCGCTGCGGTAATCGGTGATGTAAAAGCCGCTGCCCTTGAAGAGCAAACCGCCGCCGGCACTGATGGCGCGTCTCACTTTTCCTTTGCCCCAGCGCTTTTGGGTGCAGGCGGTTTCAGGGCAGGTTTGGAGTGCTTTTGCTGAGATCGACTGAACTTGTTCAAATTGGTGTCCGCACTTTTCGCAGACGTATTCATAGGTTGGCATACCGTCTATTCTAGTAGCGAAGTCAAGCTTGTTGGTCAAGGGAAGAGCGTGAAGCGTTGAAACGTTAAAGCGTTAGACGCGATGCGTAAAACGCAAAACGAAATGCGTAAGAAGATGAAGCAGCCCAAAGCTGGGCCTGCCAATCTGGCCCGACCTACCAGCGTTTTGAAAGGCCGGCAATGAGGAGGTTTTCGGGGTGGGGATTCGAAGAGGTGCCTCCGACGCCGGAACGGAACCCGAGGAAGAATACATCATCGGAGCCAAGGCCGCGGGCCCGGATGGCGTGTTCGAGGGTGACGGCAATGCGGGGAGTTGCGTTGGGGGCGTGTGAGCCAATGCAGGAGGGGTCAATCGACGTGCCGGCAGCCAGGCGAAATGAGGCGGGCAATTGGAAGGTGAGGCGACCTTCGATTTTGGTGGAGCCGAGAACGGTATATTGGGCGCGGCCCTCGAGAGTGACGAGTGAGCGACCGTCTAAATGGCCGGCGTTGGCCAGGAAATAGAGGTAAGGAGTCGTTCCCCAGGGTCGCACGCCCAGGTTGAATCGGGCGCCGTCGTTGGCGGTTTCCCAGGAGGAGCGGACGGCTGAATAGGAACTGGACATGAGGCCGATGTGTTGTTCCTGCGGATTACCGAAGCTGGCGGCAATGAAATTAAGCAAGTGGCCTTGCCAGAAGTCGGCCCAACGGTCGAGCGGCAGCAAATCCATCGCGGCGGTGCGGAAGCTGTCTGAGGCGATGGAATTGAACATGTTCGCGCCGCTGGTGTTCCAGCGGTCGAAGACGCCGTAGCCGAGGCGATCTTGTCTACGGGTCCAGTCGAGTTTGGGTGACGGACCGGTAAAACGGTCGAAAAGCATGCCGTCGCTGGAGGTGACTTCTTCGAAAAACCGGCGGACGAAGGTGTCGCTTCGGGGAGTGGGGACATCGAGATCGACAATGGGCGGAGGAAAGGCGAGAGCAGCCTGGTTGGTGTCGCCGAGGGCCGAGGCAGAAAGGGGTCCGACGCCAAGAGTTAATGAGATGAGAGCGAATCGCAGCAGTGACTGACTTTTCACAAAACTGACGTCCTGAGCATGTTCTCTTTCCTATGCCGCGAAGTTGGACAGGGGGAATTTGAGGCAGACCAGGACGAAGACGGTTTCAATGGAAGGGACATTCATCGGCTACACCACGTGTCAAGTTCTCGGCATCTAAAGAGCGCGGCACATCCGACCTTGCCCGCTTGTTTTTCTTAGTGTGGTTGTTCTCGCGAAGCCACAGCCGATCAAGAGAGCATGCGATATGCCACGGGAAACAGCGCTTGGAGCAGGCGCTGTAGGGATTGGGCCTACAGGTTTTGGGTCGTCTTCGCGGGAGCGCTTTACGGTGAATCTACCGCCGTTGTCTGCCCCAATTGAACGGTGAAACGGTATCGAGGAGGAGGACGAGAACGAGGAGGAGGGAGAGCCTTACGGCTTTGGTGACAGACCATCGACTGCTTTTTTCAAATCGGCGAGATTTTTTTCGATGGCTTGCATGTGGGTGGCGAGGGTGGTGACAATAGCGGTAAGTTGGTGGGTGAAGGTCGCAAGTTGGGTGGAGGCATCAATGCAAATGAGATGGCCGTGGCTGCAGGTGAACATGGGCAACCCGTCGATGGTGGTCCGTTGGAGTATAGTCGATTCACAGCCAGCAGCAGGACATTTCATGGTCAGTTTGTAGCCTATGGTGGGCAGGATTGTAAACGGGTTACTCGCAAATGGGTAATGGCGGGGGCGCAGGACAAATTTCTTCTAACACCGCGTTCTGCCGCATTTATGCGGCAGCGAAGAATTCTGTCGTGCGCGGGAGCATCTCAATTTTTAGAGAGCCTTTATTTGGGGAATTTGGTAGTGGTGAAGGGTGAGCACAAGCTGCTGTGAAACGGTTCCTCATCCACATAGC